>Ga0172377_10006676_pt1 | contig 11895 bp, 7 predicted proteins | sample Pumphouse3metaG_FD_119749 | JGI IMG/M metagenome (GOLD analysis project Ga0172377, IMG submission 119749) | Leachate microbial communities from a municipal landfill in Southern Ontario, Canada - Pumphouse #3 metaG | ecosystem: Engineered > Solid waste > Landfill > Unclassified | place: Canada... | reverse complement strand
TCCTGTTCATCTACTTACAGATCCATTGTTGTGGAAACATCTCAGCCGTCCAGTAATATTCTTCCAAGTCGAATAAATAGTCTGACACTGATGAATCGTAGTATTAATAGTCAGTTCAAAAATTTTAACGAGGACAGTCTACAGATGTCGTTTTATGCTAAAAATTTTAATATAAAGAATATTGTTATCCTTGACAGTCTGTCTTCAGATACAACACTTAAAACATTAGGACGTCTACTTTATAATGGCGGAAGGTATGATGTTGTTATTCCGGAAGAAAGAAATTTAACAAGAATGGATAATAAATACTATAAAATACAGGAAAATACTGACTGGAACATGGTAAATGAAATTTGTAAAACCTTCAATACCGATGCGCTTCTTGTAATAGAACGCTATTATAATAAAATAAACACTACTTATAAGACATACCCCTCTACTGCAGAATATTACAAGCACGTAACCGCTTCCATTGATTCAAAATACAGTGCGGCAGTAAAAATATATGATCCGGTAGAAAAGAAAGTTATTCGTCAGTTTGAAGTAACCGATACCATTTCCTGGTCAGATGGAGCTTTGTCGACAGAAAAACTTTTTGAAAAATGTCCAACTATAAAAAAATGTTTAATACAGAGCGGCATTCAGACAGCCTCAGATATTAATAAATATCTTTCACCGGTATGGGAAAAGGAGGAAAGAAATTTCTATCTTTTTGATACAGAAGAGAACAATAAAATGATAGAAAAATTAGTAGGTGAAAACGAATGGGGAAAAGCCTATAAATACTGGCTTACATTTACTAAATCTTCAAAAAAACAAATAAAAAGTAAAGCAGATTTTAATATAGCCGTTGCCAGTGAAATGCTTGGAAATCTTGATGAAGCAATTCTGTGGGCTACTAAATCAAATAAATTGGTTTACCGTTATCAGACAGAAATTTATATAAAAAAGCTGATGAAAAGAAAAGAAATTATTGAGCAGTTTGACTCTGTTCAATAAACACCTAAATTCCATAAGGAAGTTTCGTAATGAACATTCAAATAACAATAAATCAGGAAGTAATCCGATTGAATCATAGCATCAGTTATGGTGATTGAGGATTACGACTGATTTGAAGTTAGTTGGATACGTAATAGATAATTCCTTGCGGATTTTAGGAAATATACAAATAGTATTAGGTATTAGAAAATAAAGGAAATAACCGGACATACGGATTTTCTCTTTAAAGTATTTTGATTTATAATTTTCAAAGTGATCCTCTCCATATTAACCTTGGGGACAGCGTATCAAAAATTTTAATTTTGTCTTTAACAAAACAGGCTGCCTTCTTTCCCATTTCATTAAAATCGACCGAAATTGTAGTTATACCGGAGCCCACTATTTCCTTCATAGGGGAATCATTATAAGATATGATTCCAACATCTTTCCCGATCCTTAATTTCTTGTTTTTACACTGCTTAATGATATTCACCAGATCATCATCCTTAATAACAAGAAAAGATTGTCCTGCCTCAGCAGGAAAGGACTCCATATCTTTTATAACTGAACTTTCTATATTATTATGGTTACAGAAATAATTAAAAGACGGAATAAGCCCTCTTGGATGAGAAATAGAAACAGAATCGGGAAAAACAAGATGAAATTGTGAATATTTCCGGATTTTGGGAAGCCCTTCTTTTAAACAATCCAGCACACCCAGAGTAAAATCCTGATTAACATAAGAAACGTCAGGGTTATCCGGCATTCCAACATCAAGAATTAATAACTTTTCAGGATCAATTTTATTTATAACTTTTTCGGTTCTCTGATAATTGAGATTCATAACTACATACATGCTGTATCGTCCAAGACTGTTTAGAATTAGCTGATCAAATATATCTGCATTATAATGATGAAAAAGAAGATCAATAGTATAACTTTCAGGAAGATTATTTCTGAAACTATTGTAAAGTTGCTCTTTAAAAGCACTATAATTGTCGAGAAGCATCATAACCTTAAAAGAAACTGAATTGACAAAGTATCCTTTTGTCGGAGTAGAGGCCAGTATACTTCTTTTCTTAAGAATAGTGTATGCCTTAAAAATAGTATCTCTTGAGATACCACTTTGTCTGCTCAACTGATTAATTGAAGGAAGGAAATCCCCTTCCTTCAATTCTCCGTTACTTATGGACTCATTAATGGCATAAAGCAATTGTTGTGTCTTTGTCTGAGAAGATTTTTTGTCTAACTCAAAATAAAATTCCATATATTAAATTATTTTGTTACTATTCAGTAAATACTTTTTCTGACCTATATCCGAAAATTCCAATAAAAACAAAACACAGAGCAGGAATGATAAAAGAGAAGTTTACAGCCGGTAAATTAAAAACAGTATGAAGATCAATAATAGAGGCCTGAATTTTAGGAAGGAAAGATCCTCCTATAATAGCCATAATTAATCCTGCTGCTCCAAATTTTGCATCATCCCCCATGCCTTCCAGAGCAATTCCGTATATAGTTGGAAACATTAGAGACATACATGCCGAAATACCTACAAGACAATACAAACCATTTATATCCTGGAATAATATAACTCCAACACATAGGAATACAGCTCCTACTGAAAGATATCTCAGTAATTTTCCAGGTTTTATATATTTTAAAAGGAATGTACAAACAAATCTGGATACAAGGAATATACTCATGGCTATAATATTATAAAACTGAGCTTTTTGTGCAGCTTCTCCCGCTGACATTCCAAATTGATCCATAAAAATTCTTTGCCCGTACTGAACAATAAAAGTCCAACACATTATCTGGGCACCAACATAAAATAACTGGGATATTACTCCTTCACGATATCTTTTGATATTAACAAGTTTCTTAATAGTTTTCCAAAAGTTGAAATTATGTGTCGATTCATCATTCTTAGGCATTTTGACAATTAAAATTATAAAAAATGCCAGAATGATAACTCCTCCGATAAAGATATAAGGAGCACTAAGAATATGAAGGTCATGAAGTTTTACCTGCACCATCTGATCAGGGTCTAACAGGGCTCTTTGAGCTGCACTACGGGGGTCAAGGCGTGCCTGAATCAAATTCTTAGCAATAAACATTCCTGTAAGAGAACCCATAGGATTGAAAGCCTGTGCAAAATTTAAACGTCTTGTAGCAGTGCTTTCCGGACCCATAAACAATATATATGGATTTGAACTTGTTTCCAGAAAAGAAAGACCACATGTCATTACAAAATATGCAATAAGAAAAGGATAAAACAAACCTATAAAACTTGCCGGAATAAAAAGTAAAGCTCCTGTAGCATACAATCCAAGTCCTAACAAAATACCTGCTTTATATGTAAATTTCTTTATAAATATAGCTGCAGGAAAAGCCATAAGTCCGTATCCACCGTAAAAAACAACCTGTACCCAGGTTCCACCACTTACTCCCATATCAAAAATACGGGAAAAGGCCTCTACCATAGGATTTGTTATATCATTTGCAAATCCCCATAATGCGAAACAACTGGTAATAAGTATAAAAGGTAATAGAAATTTACGGGGAATAACTTTGTCTTTTGTATTATTCATTAGTTTATAATTCTTTATTTCATGATTTAGATATCAGCTTTTATTAAAATCAATAAAGGAGCTGATATTTTCATAGATCAGCTCCTTTTATTTTATTTTATTTCTAAATAATCTTACAATTATTTATAGATAGGACCAAGAGCTTTACATGCCCTGTAGTCTGAACCTTCTTTATCTGAACCAAATGCATTCCATGTACTTGGACGGAATATCTCATTCTCGTCTACATTATGCATACATACAGGAATCCTTAAGATAGAGGCCAATGTAATAAGGTCTGCTCCAATATGTCCGTAAGAAATAGCTCCGTGATTAGCTCCCCAGTTTGCCATTACACTATATACATCTTTAAACGGACCATTCTCTCCATTCACACGGGGAACAAACCATGTTGTAGGCCATGACGGATCTGTTCTCTCTGTCAGAGTAAAGTTAATATCAGATGGAATTTTTACAGTCCAGCCTTCTGCTATCTGAAGAACAGGCCCAAGTCCTTTTACTATATTTATTCTTGACATGGTTACCGGCATTTCTCCGTCTGTTAAGAACAATGATGAGAAACCGCCGCCTCTGAAGTATTCTGCACCGGCTGGTGCCCATGATGTGTTTTTAAGACATGCTTCAACATCTTTATCTGTAATGTCCCAGCATGGTTTCATTGTTGGGTTACCATCTTTATCTTTCATCTGAGCGGTTGCATCCAGTGTGGTAGATCCTGAATTTATCAAATGGATAATTCCACCTTTTGCTTTTCCGGTAAGACTCTTTCCTGTTACTCTCTTTACAGCTTCAGGACTCCAGTATGTACGTACATCTGAGAATATCTGTGCTCTGTCACTAAGAAGATGACCAAACAACATTGCTGCTCCATTAAGACTATCATTCTCAGTTGCAAAGACAAATGGTTCTCTCTTTCCGTTCCAGTCAAAGGATGTATTCATCATGGTTTCCATGAAATCTCCGTTTGGATAAAAATCTGTCCATTGACGCTGTCCCTGGAATCCTGATGCTATTGCATTACGACCTTTAGATTCTTCTCCAAATCCCATTTTTGCTAATACCGGATTACCTATCATTAAATCCTTGGCTATCATTGCCATTTTTACAACGGTCTCCCAGATAACATCTTTTTGTTTACGGTCTAAATGATATTTTTCAGGATTTCTATCAATAGCTTCAGGACAATTTTTCTTTGTCCAGGCAAGTGCTTTTTTATATTCATCAGGATCATAGATTCCCAGGTCTATTCGACGTTTTATTTCCACCATATCTATAAACTCGGTATGCATTCCCAAATAATCCTGGAAAAACTCAGAACTTACTTCTGATCCGGCTATTCCCATTGCTACATATCCAATAGATAAATATGATTTCCCTTTCATTAATGCAGCTGATAATGCCGCTTTTGTAAAACGAAGAATCTTTTTCTGTACATCTTCAGGAATTGATGTGTCATCAGAGTCCTGGACATCATGACCATAAATACCAAATGCCGGATATCCCTTTTGTGCATATCCCGCAAGGGCACATGCCAAATATACAGCTCCCGGACGTTCTGTTCCGTTAAAGCCCCATACTGCTTTTGGAATAAGTGGATCTCTGTCCATTACTTCAGCACCATAACACCAGCATGGCGTTACTGTTAATGAAACTTCTACTCCCTCTCTCTTAAATTGATCGGCACATCTGGCTGAATCAGCAATTCCTCCTATGGTTGTTTCTGAAATAACACATTCAATTTTATCACCTGAAGGAAATCTTAAATTCTCTTCTATTAGTTTAGCAGCAGATTTTGCCATATTCATTGTCTGAACTTCAAGAGATTCGCGAACACCACGTTCACGACCATCTATTACCGGACGAATTCCAACTTTGGGTAATCTTCCAATTAAACGATTGTTCATGATTTTTTTATTTTATTTAAGTCTGTAATTATATTACTTTATTTAGTACTATCTATCCTGTACTGTACCGTAAATATAACCAAAAATAATATTTAACACATAAATTCCGTAAGGAGGTTTCGTAGCTAGCATTCAAATAACAATAAATCAGGAAGTAAACCGATTGAATCATAGCATTACCTATGGTGATTGAGGATTACGACTGATTTGAAGTTAGTTGGATGCGTAATAGATAATTACTTGTGGATTTTAGGTATAAGTAAACCGATTGAATCATAGCATTAGCTATGATGATTGAGGATTACTTAGCATAACACTGATTTCAAATCAGTGTTATGCTAAGTAGATAAATCCTTGCAGATTTCAGGTAATATATTATTTTACCCATTAAATAACTATCACAGAATATAGTATTTCTTAAATATAGTTATAAAATAAAAAAGTAATTATTCATAAAGATCAATAATTACTTTTCATTATAAAAAATCATACTTTATCAGTCCTTCTCATCAGAAGATGATCTGCTATTACCATAGCAGCCATAGAGTCTACAATGGGAACAGCACGTGGAAGCACGCATGTATCGTGACGTCCTTCAGGATGAATAACTATTTCCTCTCCTTTTGAATTAACAGTATTTTGTTCTCTCAGTAAGGTAGATATTGGTTTAAAAGCAACATTGAAATAAATATCTTCTCCGTTACTGATTCCTCCCTGAATACCTCCCGAATTATTTGTTTTTGTACGGATTCCTGAATCTGTTTTTATAAATACATCATTCTGTTCATAACCGGTGTGCCATGTACCTTCAAATCCTGCACCATATTCGAATCCTTTTACAGCATTAATGCTTAGCATGGCACGACCAAGATCTGCATGCAGTTTATTATATACCGGTCCTCCAAGACCTACAGGAACACCAGTTATAACACACTGAATAATCCCTCCCAGAGTATCGGAAGCATAATGTGCAGCTATTATTGCGTCAATCATTTTTTGTGCAGTTTCAGAATCAGGACAACGAACCATGTTTGAATCTGTAAGATTAAGATCCAGTTCCTTATAATTCTTTTTCAATTCCACAGTTCCAACTCTTGAGACAAATGCTTTTACTTCAATGTTATTTTCTTTAAGAAATAACTTTGCAACAGATCCTGCTACTACACGTGCAACAGTTTCCCTTGCAGAAGAACGTCCCCCTCCCCTGTAATCACGGTTACCATATTTAGTAGCATATGTATAATCGGCATGCGAAGGACGATAAACATCTTTTAAAGTATCATAATCACCCGGATTCTGATTTGTATTACGAATAATAAAACCAATTGGGGTACCTTCCGTTATATCATTAAAGATTCCTGACAAAAATTCAACCTTATCATCCTCTTTTCTGGGGGTCGTAATTTTTGACTGACCTGGTTTTCGACGATCCAGTTGTTCCTGAATAAAAGATAAGTCGATATGTAAACCTGCAGGGCAACCGTCGATTACTCCGCCTATAGCTTCTCCATGTGATTCCCCAAAAGAAGTTAATCTGAAAATCTGTCCAAAACTATTCATGATATCGTATTTATAAATAAATTTTCGGTCTGAATTTTAATCTGAAAACTAATAAGTTTTATTTTTCATCACAATTACAATTTCCTTCACCACAATCACAATTTCCTTCGCCACAAGTACAACCACCTTCTTCACAATTACAGGAATCCTCATTTGTAGAATCTGCAATTTCTTTCTCGGTTGCATCACGAACTTCTATTACTTTTCCACTAAAATACAAATCTTTTCCTGCCAAAGGATGATTAAAATTCATTTTAACAGATTCTTCGGAAACCTCAAGAACAAGTCCCTGCAATTGTTGTCCGTTTTCAGTAACCATTGGAATTACGTTGTCAACTTTTATTTTCTCTTCATCAAATTTGCCTTCTAACTCGAAAACATTTTTAGGAATATCCACAATTGCTTTCTCATCAACCTGTCCATAAGCCTCTTCGCTTTTGATACATACCTTAAAATCATTTCCCTCTTCAAGTCCTTTTATCTTTGATTCAAAAACAGGAAATATCCTTTGTGTACCAAAAATAAATTTCATTGGTTCTTCTGAAGTTGTCTGTTCAATAAGTCTACCGTTTTCTCCGTCAATTTTTAGTTCGTAACTAAGAGATACCATTTTGTTTTTTGAAATAGCCATTCTAAATAGTGTTAATTATTATTACTTATAAATTTTTATGACTTTATGAGACGCTATAAAGAATATTCAGAACCCTAATGAATCCTTTCTGAACCTTATAGAAATTAAAATCAGAGTGCTAATATAAAGAAAAAGAAAATAAATTGAGAATGAAGTATAAAGATTGGAGGCCTAAAATAAAATATTTAACAATGTTATATAATATCAGATAGAAAAATAATATTATATAAATTCCGCAAGGAAGTTTCGTAATGAGCATTCAAATAACAAAGAATCAGGAAGTAATCCGATTGAATCATAGCATTACCTATGGTAATTGAGGTTTACTTAAGTGTAACGACTGATTTGAAGCTATTTGGATGCGTAATAGATAATTCTTTGCGGATTTTGGCACCATCTTATAAAGTGTGTAAGTTGAAAAATACAAAGGGATAAAATCTCAGGTATTATGTAATAAAACTAATTATCATACCAGCTTTTATTCTTTTCTATTTTTAAGTCCTGCAACATTGAAGAACTTGCACTGATTGTAAAACTGTAACTTTTTCTATCTCCAAATGGAACTACATTAAAGCTCATTGTAAAACAGTGAAGATTTTTTGTTAAATTAACTGTTGTATATGAAAATTTACGAGCTTCTAAATCCAGATTGGTAGTCATACTCATTTTCCATTTTTTTGTAATATCTAAATTTCCATTAACATTTAAACTCTGGTCAATTGAATGTTTTTCGTATGGATTAGAATGACTGTAACTACAACTATAGCTTAAATTCAAGCTCCAGGGCATATCAAGATCAAGGTATTCACGTTCTCCTACCAGTGGGTTAAATACCTTTTGTACTTCTTCCTCTTCTGGCTTATCCGTAGTTGTACTGGAACCTTTATTATTTCCCAGTCTCTGATTCTTATTATCTTTCTTTGAATTAAAATTAAGACCAAAAGAAAGGCTAGCACTGGTAAGACGCCCAAGTTTTCCTATTCCACTTCTGTGATTCCAAGTATATTCATTATATTTACTACCATTAGAATCAGTCATATAAGGATCCATAACACCGCTAAAATTAAAAGAGATATCTTTTATGGTAGTTCTTGCACTTAAAGAAAAGGTACTTAACTTCATACTGTCAGCTACAAAGTTATACGATCCGCTAATTCCCAAATTATCAATAATACTTACTTTTTCAAATTTATCTGTACTTGTTGAATCGACTGAAGTTGTATTATTTTCCAATGACAGACCTGCTTCTGAAGTATTTGTTTCTGTTTCTGTTTTTCTTTTATCATTTATTTTCAACCTTTTAGCCTCTAGTGAATTGCTTAAACTAAAAGACATTGACTCACTCTTCCCTCTACCTGCAGATCCATATACAGCATTTTGGAAACGATTATATATGGTTTCATTACCATCATTATCAGTATATCTTCCCCAAAAACCATATTTTTCAGTTCCAAAATCAGGTGTATAACTAAAACTCACTGATGGTGTAACTTTATGTCTAATCGCCTTAATTCTGGAATTGGGATTTTTAATCAAATACATTCCATAAATATTGGTAGATGATCCTATACTAAAGGAATAATTATAGTTTCTTTGAAAACCATAAATAGTATCTGTTTCCAACGTTTCTTCTTCGGAAACCTGATCGTAATAATAGTGTTTATCCAGTTTATGTGTATACCATCTTTCGGTATAGCTAACACTCGGAGTAAGATTAATATATTTTAACAGACTGAAACTAGGCAACGACAGAGACGTATTATGTTTCCATCCATTTTTCCAGTCCTTAATAAGTGACTTACTAAATATAGAATCTTCCGGTGCTGTGATACTGTTTTTGATGTTACCAGAATAGCTAATTCCTATCTTTTCATACCATTTTATCTTTCCCGAACGATTTTTAGGTCTTAAAGGATAAATCTTAGTCATGTTATAAGTCAGCGTAGGAAGACTAAGTGACATAGTTTCACTCGAAGTATTCTGCGAATGAGAAAGATTAGCAGTCATGCTAAAAGGAGAATTTTCCCATTTTTTTGAAAACGAAATACTTGATGATTTAGTCGAAGAAAGATAATTCTCATAGTCATCTGAATTTTCCTTATCATAACTACTGGTAGATAAATTAACACTTGCAGAAAATGTCTGATAAGGATTAGCCTTACTATCTTGACTGTGACTCCATTTCAAATTAAATCCTTTAGTTTTGTATGAATCAGGTATATCTTTTTCACCGTATTGGTTAATATTATATGCAAAACTGAACTGCCCCGAATATTTGTATTTATTTTTGTATTTCTAACTAAGGTTCATAGCCCAGGAACCTTTTGAATAAATATCCCCCAGAAGGGTAACATCATAATATGGACTTGCAGCCCAGTAATATCCACCCTGTTTTAAAAAGAATCCACGCGTTTCTTCTTCTCCGTATGAAGGAATAATAACTCCGGATGAATATGATGGATTATCCGGAAAATATCCAAATGGAAGGAAAGGAAAATAAATGGGAAAATCCTCCAGAACCATATATGCCGGTCCTGTAATAGTCTTTTTATTGGGAATAACCTTTGCCTTTGTCATCATAAGATAAAAATCAGGATGCTCCTTGTCACAGGTTGTATATTTACCGTTTTTCATAATATACTCCTTTTGTCCTATCCTTTTTGTCGTTTCTCCTTTAAGATAGCCTTCACCCTGCTGAGTATCTATATCGTGAATAATCCCTTTCTCAGACTTAAAGTTATATCTTAAATCTTTACTCTTATATTCTTCATTTCCCTGAGTAAAAACAGGTTCTCCTATCATAACACCCGTGCTGTCGGGTATTCCTTCGGCATAAACGTCTTTTGTATTTAGGTTAAGTTTTATGAAATCTGCCTTTAATTCTATATCCTGATATTTAACATTAGCATTTTTATACAAAAAGACTTCTTTCTTATCCATCGATATAACAATTGAATCTGCAGCTGTATAATTAATAGGATCAGTAATTTCTACAGGTTTCTTTTCCCTGGTTGAATCGTTTTTTGATAAAGAAAGAGAATCCATACCTGCCAAAGTAATGCTGTCTGTTCTTATAGGTGGCAATAGTTTAAGTGTGTCATTCCTATTTAAAGTGGATATTTTTCCATTAATATCCATATTAGGTGACTTATTTATATTCTGAGCTCCTGAAGTACCCCAGATAAATACTAAAATATATGTTAAAATTTTTCGAGTCAAATTAATGTCATCAATAAGGCGAATTTGTTTGCAAAAATATATATTAAATAGTCAAAAAAAAGTAAACAATTGCAAATTTACTCTAATTTTCTTTTTTTGTGCTATCTTATTAAAAAAGCATCAGGCATTGGAATAGTATTGGCAAAATAAAAAGCTGTTGACTTATTTTTCGATCATATACCTATTTAAAAACAGATTAATTAAAAAGATGTAAAGCCATTTTCTTGTAAATTTTAATCAATACAGATGCTACCGTTTACGCTTGGTATACGTCTACGGATGGTGAATTGGAAAATCCGAGTAGTATTTCCACAAAAACCATAACGGTTGTTAGTGCTGATGATTTTGCAGCAACAAATCAAACTGAGTACATTTGGACTCCGTATTCAATAGATTAATTTATTAATTAAAAGGATATATTATCTTCCGGCATTTAAAGCCGGAAGATTTTTTTAGCAATGAAAGCGTTGTTATAAAGACAACCCAATAAAACCAGTTGAATATCTTTAACCTATGACTTTTATCAGAAAATTCAATGATTTAGTAATACCGCCTATAACGATTGGGAGATTATGTGATATACTCCATAAATGATTAACAATTCCAAATTGTTTCTTAAATTTACAGACATAATAAAAAATTTGAATGTATGCGAAAAGCTCAATTAATAAAACTCGGAATTTTAATATTTTTCTGTATAATAGTTTTAATATGGGGAATCAATTATTTAAAAGGACTTGATTTTTTCACCAATAACAAAAACTTTTATTCTGTGTATAACCATATAGACGGATTAATAGAATCCAGCCCTGTTGAGGTTAACGGATATCAGGTAGGACAAGTTAAATCAATTGAATTTTCACCAAAAAATGACGGAAGTCTTATTGTATGTTATTTCCTAAAAAAAGAATTTAAAATACCAAAAGGAAGCACTGCACATATTGTTTCCAGCGACATTATGGGAACAAAATGTATTCAGTTAATTATAAATAAATCTTTGGAATTTTAT
>Ga0172377_10006675_pt1 | contig 11896 bp, 11 predicted proteins | sample Pumphouse3metaG_FD_119749 | JGI IMG/M metagenome (GOLD analysis project Ga0172377, IMG submission 119749) | Leachate microbial communities from a municipal landfill in Southern Ontario, Canada - Pumphouse #3 metaG | ecosystem: Engineered > Solid waste > Landfill > Unclassified | place: Canada... | reverse complement strand
GAGGAAAAGCGCATCTCGCTTCCCGAAGTGGAAAGGCGTCTCAAAAGTTCCGGCCTTGTCAAAGACGCTTGTGCCGTAGCCCTTACGCGGAAGCGACAATTTTTGGCAGTTGCGATAGTGTTTAATGATGCAGGAAGGAAACAGTTCAAGGACGCGATGAAGCTCGTGATGAACAATTATTTCCGCGATTACCTCTCTGGATTTTTGGAAGCGACGGTGCTCCCTAAGAAATGGCGCTTTATCGACGCTCTTCCTGTGAATACCGAGGGTAAGCTCCGCCGTGAAGACGTGGAGAAACTCTTTGATAAAAATGGATCCCGTTTGGAGCTGATTTCCGTAGAAAAACCGGAGCCGGACAAGGCTGTTATTTTGGTAAAGTTTCCAGAGACGAGCGACTTCTTCAACGGGCATTTTCCGACGTTCAAATTGCTTCCAGCCGTAGTCCAGGTGGATTTGGTAATACACTGGAGTGAAGAATACCTCTTATCGTCTATCGTTCTTCACAAAATTCCGCGCATCAAGTTTTGCAAGCCTATTTTGCCCGGGCGCTTGATCCGCTTGGAGTTCTCGTACGATAAGGAACGGGCGAAAGTTTTCTTCCGTTATTTGGATATTGAAAAAAATGAAGTTTGTTCTTCGGGCTCTGTTCTTTTGGAGAAAACTTAGTGGATACAAACTTCCGAATCTGTGCCGTGATCCCGGTATATCGCCATGGAGAGACCGTCAGAGGCGTTCTTCAGTCGCTTGCGGATCTTAAAATGCCTGCCGTTCTTGTAGACGATGGAAATACAGAACCGGACAGGTCTAAAATCGCCGGAGCCGCGGCTGCATTTCTGGGAACGGAACTCGTCGTTCTTTCTAAGAACAGGGGCAAGGGCGGCGCTGTTTCTGAGGGCCTTCTCCGTGCGCGGGAGTTAGGGTACACGCACGCACTTCAAGTCGATGCCGATGGCCCAGCATGATGCTTCTTCTTTTGCCTTTTTTGAAAAGGCTGCCCGCAAAAAGCCCGGAAATCTAATTGCCGGGTTTCCGCTATACGACGCATCTGTGCCAAAGTCCCGCGAGATTGGCCGCAAGATAACGAATTTCTGGGTGATGCTCGAAACGCTGTCGTTCGATATTCCCGATTCGATGTGCGGGTTCCGCGTCTATCCGCTTAAATTAGTTTGTCCTGTACTGGAAAAAGGCCTCTTTGATTATCGCATGGGATTTGATATCGAAATCTTTGTGCGCTTGCATTGGGCGGGCATCCAGTTTAGCTTCTACCCTGTGAAGGTTGTATACCCTGAAAATGGCGTGTCAAATTTTAGGGTGTTCAGGGACAATGCCGCTATTTCTAAAACGCATACGCTGATGTTCTTGGGTATGATTTTGCGACTTCCGAAATTGCTTCTCCGCCGCTTGAGGAAAAGGTAACTGAAATGGCTTCGGCTTTGCACTGGTCTAAAAAGAAAGAACACGGATTGGGCAATTGGCAATTTCGCTTCTTTTCTTTTGTCGTCTGTAAATGCCCTTGGCCTTTGACGAGCTTAGTGGTGGCTATCGTAACCTTCTTTTTCTTCCTTGCTGCCAAAGAAGAACGCCGAATTTCTAGAGAATATTTAAAGAGAGTTTTTTTGTTGTCGGGAAAGAAGCCGCCTACAAATTTTGATGTGTATAAGCACATTCTTGCCTTTTCTTTTTCAATGGTCGAAAAAATTTCGAGTTCTGAAAATTCGGGTTCATTGTCTTCTGTCGAAACAAAAAATGACGACCTGCATTTGCTGGTAGAGCAGTTGAATGCGGGAAAAGGCGCTTGCTTACTTTGTTCGCATCTGGGCAACGTGGAAATTCTGCGGGCCTTGGCGCATGAAAGTCATACGCATGCATCGCGTTCTTTCAAGGTTTTCCCGGTGATAGATCTTTCTTGTACGGCGAAGTTCAACTCTATTTTGAAGCAATTGAATCCTTCGCTCATGGGGGATATTGTAGATGCGAATTCGGTCGGTACGGATACGATTATATGGATGAAGGAACAAATTGACCAAGGCAATATGGTAGTTATTGCGGGCGATCGCACTTCTGCCCATACGGAAAATAGAACAGTAACGGTTCCTTTTTTAGGCGCTCCGGCGGCTTTTCCCGTGGGCTCGTTCCTCCTCGTGAGTTTGTTGAATGCTCCAATTTATTATGTTTTTGGCCTCCGCAAAAGAGATTTGCGCTTGCACTCTAAATGTGAAATGTGTGTAGAAAAAGCTTCTGTAGAAATTTCCGGACCGAGAAAGGAAAGAGAAGCCCGGTTGCAGAAATTGATATCGGAATACGCTGAAGTGCTCGGAAAGCATTGCGCAGAACATCCATACCAGTGGTATAATTTTTATGAATTTTGGAACAATAAACAGGAAGATAAAAAATGAAAAAGATTATTGAAATTGGCAAAGATCGTCTGACAATTGAAGATGTTGTTGCCGTTGCAAAAAGACAAAGCTCTGTAAAACTCAGCAAAGATAAAGAATTTGTACAAAAAATCGATGGCGGCGCAGCCTTTCTCGATAAGGTTTTGGCCGAAGTCGGTGGCGTTTATGGTGTCACTACGGGCTATGGAGATTCTTGCACACAAGTGCTTTCGCCGGAACATTATTCCGATCTTCCCGTGCACCTCACGCGCTATCACGGGTGTGGCCTTGGGGACTTTTTTGATGAAGAAACGACTCGTGCCATTATCTTGGTCCGCTTGAATACGCTTGCTCAAGGATTTTCGGGGGTGAGCTATGAACTTCTGAATCGTTTGACGCTTCTTTTGGAGCACGATATTTTGCCGCTCATCCCGGAGGAAGGCTCTGTGGGCGCGAGTGGCGATCTTACTCCGCTTTCATACGTTGCAGGTACGCTGATCGGCGAGCGCGAAGTCCTCTATAAGGGAGAACGCCGCCAAGCGAAAGATGTGCTGAGCGGTCTCGGAATTCCGGCATATAGTTTCCGTCCCAAGGAAGCCATTGCCATTATGAACGGAACTGCAGTAATGAACGCGATTGCTTGCATGGCATACAGCCGCGCCGAGTATCTTTCCGATCTCGCTTGCCGCATTACAGCTATGATGGTGATCGGCCTCAAGGGCAACGATTACCATTTTTACAAGCGCCTTTTTGAAGCGAAACCGCATCCGGGGCTTATGCTCGCTGCCGAAAAGATCCGCATTGCGCTTGCAATCGACTCAAAGCATGGCGTCGTTCCGGAGAAAATTCAAGATGCTTATTCCCTCCGCTGCGCTCCTCACGTGATAGGGATGTTCTATGATGCGGCGCCCCTGTTCCGTCAGATGATCGAAATCGAGATGAACAGCGCAAATGATAATCCGCTTGTTGATCCTGAGACGAAGTCTATCTTCCACGGTGGGCATTTCTATGGCGGTCATATCTGTTTTGCAATGGATTCTCTTAAGAACATCATTGCCAATACCGCAGACTTGCTGGACCGCCAGCTTGCGATGATTGTGGATGTCAAATTCAACCGCGGACTTCCGGCAAATCTTACCGGCAGCGGTGACAAAATTTCTTACAATCACGGGTTCAAGGCGATTCAGATTGCGGCCTCCGCTTGGACTGCGGAAGCTTTGCATCTGACAATGCCGATGAGCGTCTTCTCTCGCTCCACGGAATGCCATAATCAGGACAAAGTAAGTATGGGGACGATTGCTGCCCGCGATTGCATCCGTATATTGGAACTTTCTGAACAAGTAACTGTTGCGACTCTTTTTGCCGTAACGCAAGCTCTCCGCATCCGCTTGGAACAGGGCGACATTTCCAAGGAACGCATGATTGGCGTTCAAAAGACTTTTGATCAGACGGACAAGGTCTCTCCGAAGCTAGTCGAAGATCGCATCATGGATAGGGAACTTCGCGAAGGGCTCAAGCTGATGCGCGAAAAATATTGGGAACTTTAATATGGCAGAAGAACCGATCAGTGTAGACGTTGAATTTCCTATTGAATTTTACGATGTGGATTCTATGCAAATTGTGTGGCATGGAAACTATGTCAAATTTATGGAAGTAGCCCGTTGTGCCCTTCTTTCTGAATTGCATTACGATTATATGGCTATGGAAAGAAGCGGCTATGCTTGGCCGGTTGTCGATTTGCATTTAAAGTACATCCGCCCGCTTCGTTTTCTAGATCGTTGCCGCATTACGGCAACGCTTGCTGAATATGAAAATTGTTTGAAGATCCGCTATGTATTCCGCAACGCGGAAACGGGAGCGATCGTGAACAAGGCGGAAAGTATGCAGATGGCTGTAGAAATGAAGACGATGGAATCCTGCTTTGTTTCTCCGCAATGCTTTATCGATTGCGTTCGCAAATACAGGGAGAGAATGGCGAAACACAATGCTTAAGTGCGCTCCGTTTCTCTTTGTTTTTCTCTTACTTGCGGCAAATCTCTCTGCCGGTGCTTTTTCTTTGTTTGATTTTCCGCTGAAGGCAGAGGATAAGGCCGCTTTTGAAACACGCTTTTCCGCTTTTGCACAACATCCTGTAATCCGCGGAAATTTCCGCCAGACGAAACACATCCCAAAACTCAACAGAGATTTTATTTCGGAGGGCTCTTTTGTCATTGCTTCTGGAAACGGCATTTTGTGGAATTCACAGAAGCCTTTTCCTTCGACTCTCGTCATTGCAAAAGACAAGATCGTTCAAAAGAATTCCGCGGGAAAGTCCGAGGTGATGAAAGCTTCGGAGAATGCCGCGTTCAAAAGCTTTGCCGATATGATCTCTTCCATTTTTTCTGGAGATCCGAAAAAGCTCTACTCCCGTTTTTCTGTTTTTAACAAGGGCTCTGCGGGCGCGTGGGAACTCGGGCTTGTTCCCATCGATGCTTCTGTCCGCTCTGTTATCTTGTCTATTGAACTTTCGGGAAATGCGAATTTTCCTAAAACAATTCGCCTCAAGAATGCGGATTCTTCTGTAACTTTGTATGAACTATCGGGAGAATCCTTTGCAGATTCTCTGAGTGCAGCTGAAAAGGATGCCTTTGACGGACGCTAAAAACGCCTTTATACGCTTTTTCCGGTCTAAGAAAACGATCGCCTTTTGGATTATTGTCCATTTGGCGATTATAATCATCCCTCTTATCCTTTTCCCGATAAAGATCAATTCCGACTTGCTTTCCGCCCTTCCTGCGGCTGATGATTTGTACCAAGTAAAGGATGCTGAAAAGGTCTTTGCAGAGCGAACCTCCCGGCAATTTTATGTGCTTGTCGGACATCCAGATTTTGGAATTGCCAAAACTTCTGCCGATCGTTTGTATAAAGCAATCAATGGTGATACTTCTCTTGCTAATTTTAATTTATATGTCAATGATTCTGCAGTGGGAGAGCTGCGAAGCTTTTTTTATAAGTACCGTTATGTGCTTCAAGATCCGCAAATGCGAGATCTCCTTTTAGCGGGTGATTCCTTAGAAATTGAAAAGAACGCTCTCCGCACCGTTTATTCCGCATTTTCAGTGGGCTCTTTAGAAAATTTATCCGAAGACCCTTTCTTGCTCGGCAGTGGACTTGACCGCTTTATGAATTCTCCGCTGCTTTCGGGAAGTTCGCTTACTCCTCGGGAAGGCGTGTTGACCGCTGCCGATAGCGGTGTCCAATATATAATGCTCCGCGGAAGCTTATCCGGGAACACATCGGGAATTGCCAAGGAAGATCACGTTTTGGGGCGCTTGATGTCGATGGCGTCTCAAATGCAGAAGAAAAACCCAGAGATCCGCGTGGCGTTTTCCGGCGTTCCTTTCCACAGCTATCAAAGTTCTGAAAATGCTCAGAAAGAAGTTTATCTCATCAGCTTTGTTTCTCTTGCCTGCATCATTATTTTGTTCTTGTTTGTATTCCGGTCTCCTTTTCCATTGCTTGCTTCCGTGGGGTATATCGGCGTTGCGGCTCTTACCTCCTTTTCTACCACGATTCTTGCCTTCCGTGAAATAAATGTGCTTACATTCGTGTTTGGGACGAGTCTCATCGGTGTTTGCATTGATTATGCCGTACATTTCTTTATAGACTGGAAGGGATCAAAGGAAAACAGGACTTCTTTTGACGTGCGCTCCCATATTGCCAAAGGAATTTGCCTTGGCTTTTTGACTACGGAAGCGGGGTATGCTGCCGTAATGCTTGCTCCGTTTCCGCTGCTCCGCCAGATGGCTCTTTTCTCTTTTGCCGGACTTTGTAGTTCGTTCCTTTCCATCATGATTCTATTTCCGCATTTCCCTCTGCCCCCTCTGCAAAAGCGCAAGTTGCCGTTGCGGCTTTCTGGTTTGCTTGTTTCCCTGTATCAAAAAATATTTTTGTGGAAACGACCAATCCGCCTTGCCTTTGCCGCTATTGCTTTTGTTGTGATCGCCGTTGGATTTTCCCGCTTGACTCTTGGAAACGACATTCGCAGTTTGTACAAAATGTCCAGTTCTCTTAAAAAATCGGAGATGCTTGCTGCGCGTGTTTTGAATGTGGGATCTTTGGGTTGGTATTTTATTGTTTCGGGAGATTCTCCTGAAGATGTGCTCGAAAAAGAGGAGTCTTTTACCAATCGTTTGGATTCTCTTCAAAAAGCGGATACGGCCCTTACTTATTTGGCGACAACGCTGGTGGTTCCTTCTGTCAAAACGCAGAAGATAACTTATGAATCAATAGGCAATGCGCTCGTTCCTGAGACTCGGAATCAACTCAAAAAATTAGGCTTTGATGGCTCGGATTCTTCATTTGTAAATAATTATGTTTTGGCTTCACATAATTACCTGACCCTGGATTCCTCATTGCCTTCTGCATTAGGTGATGCCATCCATTCTCTTTGGGTGGGCAAGGTTGGAGAGAAATACTATAGCGTCATTCTCCCGTTGCATACAAAGTCGGAAGCAACCCTTAAAAAAATGGCGAGCGAAACGCCTTCGGTATTTTTTGTAGATAAGCTTACTTCAATAGGTGATGCCCTTACAAGACTTTCTCATATCGCACTAGCCCTTGTCGTAGCGTCCTATGGTTTGATTTTGATCGTGCTGTCTTTCGTCTATGGATTTAAGACTGCATTCCGCATAGTGCGCACTCCGATTGTTGCTTGCGTACTTTCTACTGCGGTCCTTGGCATACTCGGTGTCCCTTTTAATTTCTTTGCCATTGTCGGAATTATTCTTACGTTGAGCATCGGTATTGATTATTCCTTGTTTTTTAAGGAGCGTTCTCAGAACATGCTTCCCACCATGCTTGCCGTGCTCTTGTCTGTAACGACAACGCTTCTTTCTTTTGGGATGCTTGCCTTGAGTTCTTTTGCTCCTGTTTCTACATTTGGGCTTTCGGTATTATTGGGCATATCTTTTTCTTTTTTGCTTTCTCCTTTTAATGGACGTTCTCGGAGTTGATTTTGAAATTTAGCGCATTCTGTTTCGGCTTTTTCGTTGTACTTTGCGAGCTTTTTTGTGCTTGTGCGGCGGCAGTGCGCTCTCCTTTAGAAAGCCCGGTATATGTTACTAACTCGAACGCTGTTTATCTTCTCCCCCCTTCCGATATGGGATTTCCGATCGATGCCCCTCAAATGATTGAGGGCGCTTATGGGGGGAAAAAATTTTCCTTTGAAGGCTGGACTGTTGCGAACGATAGCATAATTTCCATTTCTCTTTTCAATTCCATTGGAGCAAGTATCGGCTCTTTATTTTATTCCAAGGATTCTCTCCGTTTTGAGAGCTCTTTCATAGATGTAGATAAAATACACCCACAGTACATTGTTGCAGACTTTCAACTCTGCTACTATAAAAAGGATGCTCTCCAAAAAATATTTTCTTCAAAGGGATTTTTCTTTTCGGAAGATTCTTCGCTAGGTATAATTCATCGCGTGGTGCTTTCACAAAAGGACACTATTGTAAGCGTTGTGCGTTCCCGCGATAGTACCGTTCTCAAGAACTATTTGCGCGGTTATGAATATCGCATTCATTATCGGGAGGAAAATTGAGATGATTAGACCGCTTTATATCGAAAAATTCAACTTTCTCTGTTCTTTAGGTTGTAATAAAGAAGCCGTGTGGCAAAAGCTCATATCGGGAATCCGAGAAGGTTTTATCCAAAAGCCATTTTGTGAATCGGTGTGCTATGTAGCGGCATTAAATGAAAATGATCCTCTTCCGCAGATTGAGAATAAATTATTCGACAGTACTGTAAACCGGATTTCCAAAGCGATACTTTCTCCTATGAAAGATTCGATAGAGAGGGCGATTTCCAAATATGGCAAAGACCGCATTGCCGTGCTTGTCGGTTCGTGTGACAATGGCTCTGAAGCTTCTTTGAATGCAGTCTCTTATTACAAAGAATGTGGAAAATTTCCAGATGGTTACACACTGGATAGGCAGCGGGCTGATTCCCCCGCGCGTTATGTCGCTGAATTATTTGGACTTTCTGGTATTACAATGAATGTGTCTACGGCTTGCTCTTCGGGCGGGAGCGCTTTTGCCTCGGCGCGCAATTTAATTTATAGCGGTTTTTGCGATGCGGCGATCGTCGGTGGTGTTGATATTACCTCGCTGCCGGTGGTGCTCGGGTTTGCTTCTCTTGAAGCGGTATCGCCGGAGCCTTGCAACCCGTTCAGCAAAAATCGGGCGGGTATCACCTTGGGAAACGGCGGTTCGTTTTTCTTGGTAACGAAAGAGCTTTCCGAGAATTCGCTTCTCCGCATCCGCGGCATTGGCGAAAGTGCCGATGCGGATCATTTGACGCATCCGAAAGCCGATGGAGAAGGTGCAAAAGCTGCTATGCAGGCTGCTCTCGCTGATGCGGGACTCTCGCCGAATGATATTGATTATTTGAATTTGCACGGTACGGGAACTAGACTCAATGATTCTATGGAAAGTATTGCTGTAAATGCCGTCTTCCCCGAAGGAATTCCTGTGAGTTCGACTAAAGCCCTTACGGGTCACACGCTTGGGGCCGCAGCAGCATTGGAAATTGCCTTCTGTGCCCTCTCGCTATCTCAAAAGCAAAATGAAAACTTTTTGCCGGTGCACCTTTGGGATTCCGAGTACGATCCGGAATTGCCAAAACTTAAATTTGTAAAAAAAGGTGAAGCTGTAAAACGTCTGCAAACATGTATGAGCAATTCTTTTGCTTTTGGCGGTTGCAACGTAAGCGTCATCATAGATAAAGTAAATGGTTGAACTATGAGCGTCCCTCAAATTTTAAGCAAAGAAGAAACCGGAAAATATGTCCCCCACGCAGGTAAGATGTTCCTGCTCTCCCGCGTGGTGCATCATAGCATTCTAGAAAAGAAGCTCATCTCGGAAGTAGATATTTCGACGGCAGATCTATTCTACGATGAAGAATTGCACGGCGTTCCGGTGTGGGTTGGTTTTGAATATATGGCCCAGAGCGTTTCGGCCCTTTCGGGTATACACAATTCTGAGCTTGGAATTTCTCCGAAGGTCGGATTCATTGTGAGCGTCACTAATTTTGAGGCTTTTACCGCCTGCTATAAACCTGGAACGACGGTTTCGATTGAGGTTGTTGAAGCGATGCGTGTGGAAATGGCGGTAACATTCAATTGCAAAGTATGCGAAAAAAATGGCAAGATGCTTTTGAAAGGCGTGCTTAATGCGGTGGAAGTGGATTCTTTGGATAAAGTTCTTTAAGGAGCTCTGATGGGAAAAAAACAAGTCCTCATTACGGGTGCAAATGGCGGTCTAGGCCTCGCGTTTGTTAAATCTATAGCACTCGCCGGTTATTCCGTGGTAGCGCATTACCGCCGGAAAGCGACGGAGCTCAAAGCTCTTGTTGAAGAGCTCGGAAAAGCGGGTGCCGAGGTTCGCCTCATCCGCTTCGATGTTACGGACCGTGAAGAATCTAAGGCAGTTATTGAACAGGATATCCGAGATCACGGTGCTTATTATGGCGTCGTTTGTAACGCGGGCATTTGCAGCGACAACACTTTCCCCGCGATGACCGATAACGATTGGGACAGCGTGCTTAATACGAATATGAATGGCTTTTACAACGTGCTCCGCCCGATTGTACTCCCGATGTGCCATCGCCGATCACCCGGTCGCATTGTGACGATCGCCTCTGTTTCCGGCATTATCGGCAATCGCGGGCAAGTGAATTACAGTGCATCCAAAGCGGGCATTATCGGGGCCACTAAAGCCCTTGCTACGGAACTTGCGAGCCGCAAGATAACCGTGAACGCGGTTGCTCCGGGTATCATCGAAACGGAGATGATCAAGTCCGCTCCGCTGGATCACATTTTACCGGCTATTCCGATGGGCCGCGTGGGCAAACCGGAAGAAGTCGCCGCCGCTGTCGTTTTTCTTCTTTCTCCCCAGGCGTCGTATATTACGCGCCAAGTAATTTCTGTCAATGGAGGCATTGTATGACAAGGCGTGTAGTCGTCACGGGTGGTTCTAGTATTTCTGCTTTGGGCATAGATACGGATGTTGTTTTTGAAAATTTGCACGCATTAAAAAATAAAATTGTGCGCATGGATGAGTGGGATAAGTACAAACAAATGAATACGCGGCTTGCTTGCCCCGTGGATTTCAAATGCCCTGATTTCCCTCGCAAAAAGGTCCGCGGAATGGGCCGTGTGGCGATGCTTTCTGTAGCATCTGCCGATGAAGCGATGAAACTCTCCGGTATTGCGGGCGATGAAAAACTCTTGCGCTCCGGACGCTGCGGCGTCGCTTACGGATCTTCTACGGGCAGTGTCGACGCGCTTCTCGATTTTTACTCAATGCTTGCCACAAATACTGTGAATGGCATTACGGCCACCACTTACATCAAATCTATGCCGCAGACTTGTGCCGTAAACATCGGTGTGTTCTTTGGCCTTACTGGGCGCCTCATTACCACAAACACGGCTTGTACTTCTGGAAGCCTTGCGATAGGCTATTCTTATGAAGCCATTAAGTATGGAATGCAGGATGTAATGGTCGCTGGCGGTGCGGAAGAACTTAATCCCACGGAATCGGCTACATTCGATACTTTGTTTGCAACGAGTACCAAGAATGATACTCCGGAACTTACGCCTGCTCCATACGACAAGAATCGCGATGGCTTGGTGATTGGCGAAGGGGCAGCAACGCTCATCCTCGAAGAATACGAGCACGCAAAGGCTCGCGGGGCAAAAATTTATGCTGAAATTGTCGGCTTCGGAACCAATACCGATGGCGATCACATTACGCAGCCGAACAAGGTCACGATGCAAATAGCTCTTGAAACGGCCATAAAGGATGCTTCTCTTGCCAAGGAAGCCATCGGCTATGTAAATGGGCATGGAACTGCCACCAAGGCTGGCGATTTAGCGGAAAGCTGGGCTACTTACAACGCTCTTGGACGTTCAGTGCCGATCAGTTCCATCAAGAGTTACATCGGGCACACCCTTGGCGCCTGTGGGAGTATTGAAGCTTGGCTCGCTATTAATATGTCTCTCCGCAATTGGTTCGCCCCCAATTTGAACCTCAAGACAGTGGATCCGGAATGCGCGCCCCTGGATTACATTCAGGGAGCTGGGCGTGAATTGGATACGGAATACATTATGTCGAATAATTTCGCTTTCGGCGGAATTAATACATCTCTCATATTCAAAAAAATCTGAGAGTTCATACAAAGAAAAAATCCAACCCTTTTATACGGATTGGATTTTTTTGTTTTTAGGGCATCTTTAAAAACTGCTTTGGTTAAGTGAATTTATCAAGAACCGAAACATGAACACTTGCGCTTCAGCGCTTAGTGAGAATGATCCCCTTGTGGGAGCAATGGCAGGAACGAAAAGTGGCCAATACTGGAAGTATTCGTCACTTTGAGAGACGACTGTTGCAAAAGCCGAACACAGCGGCAAAGCTTGCTTTGCCATTGCTGAGGCTCGGCAACAGGTACTTTAGTCCACCAGTGCGAAGTGTTATTGATAAATT
>Ga0172377_10006673_pt1 | contig 11896 bp, 10 predicted proteins | sample Pumphouse3metaG_FD_119749 | JGI IMG/M metagenome (GOLD analysis project Ga0172377, IMG submission 119749) | Leachate microbial communities from a municipal landfill in Southern Ontario, Canada - Pumphouse #3 metaG | ecosystem: Engineered > Solid waste > Landfill > Unclassified | place: Canada... | reverse complement strand
GTTTCTGAAGAGGAATTATCAGATTGTCGCCCTGAGCGCAGACTCCGCCGCCGAGCATAACGACCTCGGGTCTGAAAATATTGGCGATATTCGCTATTCCGCAAGCGAGTTTTTCTATATAATTATCCACGACTTCTTTCGCGTAAACGTCTTTATCCTTGTAATCGAACGCCGTCTTTCCCGTAACTTTATCCGCGCCGCCTATCTCCCACATTTTGCTGTCCTTATGAGTTTCCATAGCGTTTTTGGTATTTCTTATTAGAGCCGTCGCGGAAGCGTAAGCTTCAAAACAGCCGCGTCTTCCGCAAGTGCATTTTTCTCCGCCGTCCACAATTACCATGTGTCCGATTTCGGCTCCGGCCGACTGATTGCCTTCAAAAAGCTTTTTGCCGATTATTATTCCGCTTCCGACGCCCGTTCCGAGAGTTATAAGAACGCTGTCGTTATATTCGCTGCCTGCTCCGAAAACAGCTTCGCCAAGCGCCGCGACGTTTGCGTCGTTGGCTATTTTTACTTTTATCTTGAATTGATCCGAAATTTTTTCCGCTATTTTCACATCGTGCCAGTTAAGATTATTGCAAAAAATAACTACGCCGTTTTTACTGTCAATCATTCCCGGAACGCCCATTCCTATGCCTTCGATATCCGAAACCGACATGTTCGAGCCTTGTAAAAGCAAATCTATAAGTTTACAGATATTGTCCGTTACTCCGTCCGCTCCGTTTTCGCTTTCGGTAGGTATCTTTGTATTAAATATTATCTTTCCTTTTTCGTCTATTATACCGCCTTTGAGAAAGGTCCCTCCGACGTCGATCCCAATATAATATTTCATAATTTCCGTTTTTATCAACTCCGCATTTCCTCTTAAATTTATTTCTCCGTAACCCGCAGGAACAAAGAACGAATCACCTTTACTTATTATTTTATCTTCAATCTTGCCGCTTCCCGAAACGCAAGTTACCATAACGAATGAATCGGTATCTGCAAAAAGCCGTAACGCTTCGTTAACCGTAATTTTGGAAGCGGTAAAATATTTTGAAGCTCCTATGACTTCGCCGCCGACGGATTTGGCGGAAAGTTTTCTGTTTTCGAATTTTTTTAAATTGCTTACTTCCTTAGCTTTTTCGATATGTAACTGTCTCGGCTTGCCGTCTTTGCCCAAACGTCCGTAATCGTAAACTCTGTAAGTAAGGTTACTGTTCTGCTGAATTTCGCAAAGCAAAACGCCTTTGCCTATCGCGTGCACCGTTCCCGATTTTATAAAAAAGCAATCGCCTTTTTTAACTTTATAAAAATTAAGAAGAGAAAGCACCGTATTGTTGTTTATGGCGGCGGCGTATTCTTCCTTACCGACGTCTCTATTGAATCCGAGATAAATTCCCGCGCCTTCCTCCGCTTCGACGATATACCACATTTCGGTTTTGCCGTAACTGTTTTCGTTCTTTAACGCGTATTCGTCGCTCGGATGAACCTGCACAGAAAGATCACGCGCGGCGTCTATAAATTTAACGAGAACAGGAAAAAATTCAAAACGAGTTACGTTTTTCCCGAGTTCTTCCGCCGTGACGGAATCTTTAAGCGTTTTACCGTTTTCAAGAGTTGTAAGACCGTCTTTATGAAAAGAAAGTTCCCATGTTTCGGCTATATTGTCAGCGGCGCTTTTTTTACCGTAAGCTCTCAGTTTATTTCCGCCCCAGATTAAATCCTTAACCGAAGGCACAAGTTTTAATATTTCCATATTTATATTTTAACTCCGCTTAGTTCCGACATTTCACATTAAAGTATACAAAATAGATATACAAAAGTCAATCAAGCCCGTCCGTTTATTTTTTATTCGTTAAATTATATAAAATATTTTATATATTATTCTGCAATTTCCCTTTGACTTATATTATGTATCCATACGTTTTTCTTAAGCATTATAAAACCTATAACGCATTTGATTATATCTGCGCCGAGAACGATAGGATAAATAACAAATATAGAAAGTTCCGTGAAATGCGCAAGACAGAAGGCAAGCGGCACAGAAACCAAACATTCAAACACACTGTCAAACAGAAACGTTACGAAAGTTTTTCCGCCGGAACGCAAAGTGAAATAAGTGGCGTGCATAAACGCGTTGACAGGGAAAAATACGCTTAATATTCTCAGCATATATTCAGCAATTTTTTTAACTTCGTCGTTTATATTATATAATTCGGGAATATATTTCGCGGAAATAAACATAACTGCGCCCATTAACACGCTTATTGACACCGAAAAGAAAATAAGTTTGTTGTCTGTGTCTTTCGCTTTTTCGAATTCTCCCGCTCCGAGAAGTTTTCCTACGATAATACCTACCGAATTCCCCAAAGCAATGAACGCTATATTAAACACGTTTAAAACCGTAGACGCGATATTGACCGCGGCAATCACGGAAAGCCCTCTTAGCGAATAGCACTGCGCGAGAACAGATATGCCTGTCGCCCATAAAGATTCGTTCAAAAAAAGCGGCGTTCCTTTTATAAGAATTTTTATAAAGACGTCCTTTGGTATTTTAAGACTTCTGTAAACTCCGAGTATAAACGGAAAACGCTTGCTTTTCAAATGAGTGTAAAGAATAATCGCCGCGCACTCGACAACTCGGGCTATTACCGTGGCAATGCCCGCGCCGACAACTCCGAGTTTCGGAAATCCGAGTTCTCCGAATATCAAAAGCCAGTTAAAAACAAAATTAACAAGAACTGCGACGGCTCCCGACAGCATAGGAACCACGGTGTGACCAAGTTCCCTTAAAGTTCCGCTGTAATACTGAGTTATGCAGTAAGGTATCATTCCCCAGATAACCACCGCAAGATACTGTTTTCCGAATGAAAGCGTGCGTTCGAGGTTACCCTCCACGCTTCCTTCATTCAAAAACAGTTTAATAAGCGGAGTGCCGAATAATATAAAAACCGCCATTGCGACAAAAGCAATAAGAAAACAAATAATCATTTTGAATCTGAACGTAAATCTTATTCCTTCCGTATCACCTTTTCCAAAATACTGCACGGTAAAAATCCCCGCCCCGGAGATGGCTCCGAAAATGCAAAGATTGTAAACGAACATAATCTGGTTGACAATACCTACCGCAGACATCTCTTCGGTGCCCACTCTTCCTACCATAATATTGTCAAGAAAGCTTACGAAATTGGTTATGCCGTTCTGAACCATTATCGGCAGAGCGATAACAAGAACGGTTTTATAAAATTGTTTATTACCTATAAATTTTTTAATAAATGACATATTTCCCAAAGGTTTAATATCAATTTAAACCCGTTTTGTTGCATTTTAAATAATTTCTGATATAATATAATTAAAATTATTCATTAAAGAGGTTAAGTAATGTTAAATATAGAAAGAATAAACTACCTTGCAAAAAAGCAAAGAACCGAAGGATTAACCGACGCAGAAAAAGCCGAACAGGCTACTCTCCGCAACGAATATGTAAAAAGCGTATTAGGCGACCTGAAAAGCCAACTTGACACAGCTTACACCGTTGACGAAAACGGCAACAAGAAAAAACTGGATAAGAAAAATTAATTTAAAAAGTCTTCCTTATAAAACAGGAAGGCTTTTTTATTGAAAGCAAATTTATCTTATATCTATATCGAGTCTGTGCTTTAAAGCTCCCAGTATCTTTTTAACGTAAGTTTCAGCGTCTTCTGCGGTAAGCTGTTTAGTATCGTCGGTAAAAGTAATCGTATAAGCCATACTTTTTTTATTTTCGCCAACCTGTTCTCCGCGGTATACGTCAAACAGTTTGATTTCCGAAACGTTCTGTTTGCAAGCGGATTTTATGATTTCTTCTATTTCTGCGTTACTGATTTTTTCATCCGCGGTAAGCGCAAGGTCTCTTGTTATATCGTCGAATCCCGAAACCGGCTTGAATTTAACCGTACTGACAATTTCTTTTTGCAACGCTTCGTAATCGAATTCACCTATATAAACTTTCTTTTCAATATCGAATTTTTCCGCTACGTCGTACGCGACCTGACCGAAATAGCCGATTTCCTTTCCGCTTAAAATAATTTTTGCGGAAACGCCGGGATGAAGGAAAGATTTTTCGGCTCTTTCGTTAAGATTAAACTTAACTCCGAAATTATCTTCCAATACTTTCAAAACGCCTTTGGCGGTGAAGAAATCTTCGTTTTCGCCGTACATCGCAAAACAGAAAGTCTTTCTTTCCGTCGGGAAGTCGCTGATAGGAAGAGACTTGGGAATATATATTTTGGCAAGTTCGAACATTCTCGCTTCGTCATTGAATTTCTTAAGATTATAAGAAACAACGTTAAGTATCGAAGGAACGAAAGTCCTTCTCATAATTTCGTAATTATCGCTTATCGGGTTTTCGAGACGTATTACTTTTTTCTCGTCCGCGCCGTCAGGTAAATTAAGTTTAGCTAAGTCGTTATCCGAATAAAACGAATAAGTCATTATTTCATTGAAACCCTGTTCAGCCATTGCCTTTTTGGTTTTAAGCTCCGCTAGCTGATCGGCGGTGTAGCCGCCCGCTGTAACAACCGAATATTTTAAAAGAGACGGGGTTATGTGTTCGTAACCGTACATTCTTATAACTTCTTCCGCGAGGTCGGGATAACTTTCGACGTCTTCTCTGTATGCGGGAGCCGTGGTTTTTATATAATTTCCGTCCGACTCGACTTTAAAGTTAAGACGTTTCAAAATTTCTATTATATTTTCGGCTGGAACTTTTATTCCCAGAACTCCGTTTATTTTATCTATTGTAGTGGAAACTTCCTTATTTTCCTGAGACGCGCCGGCTGAAACGTCTATATGAGTAGAACCCACTTTACCCGCCTGAAGTTCGCATATAAGATGTAAGGCTCTTTTCATCGCAAGTTCGGTAGTATATTCGTCAACGCCTTTTTCGAATCTGTGGGAGGAATCGGAATTGATTCCGAGCGTTCTCGATGACTTTCTTATATTGTCGCGTTTGAATTTTGCGCATTCGAATAAAATTTCGCTTGTAGTATCCTTTATTCCGCTGTTTAAGCCGCCCATTATTCCCGCGAGCGCAACAGGCTTGTTTTCGTCGCATATTACAAGGTTGTTTTCTGAAAGCGTAAGGTCTTTTTCGTTTAAAGCGACTATGTGTTCGCCGTTATTCGCTCTTCTGACGATTATTTTTCTTCCGTTTAAGTCCGCCATATCGAAAGCGTGCATAGGCTGACCCATTTCGAGAAGAACATAATTTGTTATATCAACTATATTGTTTATTGAATTGATGCCGCAAAGCGCAAGCCTTTTTTTAATATATCTCGGGCTTTCGCCTATTTTGACGTCGCTTACATAATGCGCTATATATCTCGGGCAAAGGTCTTTCGCCTCTACCGTAACGCTTATTCTATCGTCCGTTTTTCCCGTAACCGTATAATCGTAAGCGGGTTCTTTAAGCGGTTTTTTCAGGATTGCGGCTATTTCTCTCGCAATTCCCAAAATACTCTGACAGTCGGGACGGTTGGCAAGAACGCTTATATCAAAAACATAATCGGTTAATCCCAAAACATTTTTGACTTCTTCCCCAAGCGGATATTTCTCTTTGAAAATAAGCACGCTGTTATTACCCGCGCCCTCATAAAAATCCTCTGTTATGCCTATTTCTTCTCCGCCGCAGAACATTCCGTAAGAAGGCTCTCCGCGTAAATTTCCGTTTTTTATCTTTTCACCGTTAAAAAGCGTCGCTCCGTCAACCGCGACGGGAACGTAATCACCCTCTGAAACATTGGTCGCGTTGGTGATTATCTGAAGATTGCCGTATTTACCCGCGTCCACTTGGCAAATACGGAGCCTTTCCGCGTTAGGATGCTGCTTGATTTCTTTTATTTGGCAAACTACGATTTTATCTGTTTTATCGCCGTATTTTAATATTTCTTCAACTTCGAAACCGCAGTCGAAAAGCTTTTTTTCAAGCTCCTCGGGCGAGCAGTCTATATCTACATAATCTTTTAACCAGCTTAATGGCGCTAACATTTTTTATCCCTCCCGATTAATCCTTGAATTGTTTTAAAGCTCTGACGTCGTTTTCAAAAAAAGTATGAATATTGTTTACGCCGTATTTGAGCATAGCTATTCTGTCTAGTCCCAGACCGAATGCAAAACCCGTATATTTATCGGGATCCAAGCCGCAGTTTATAATAACGTTTCTGTTTACGATGCCGCCGCCCAAAATTTCAATCCAACCCGTATTTTTGCAAAGTTTGCAGCCCTTTCCGCCGCATTCGAAACACGATACGTCAACTTCCACCGAAGGTTCGGTGAACGGGAAAAATGAGGGACGGAAACGAGTTTTGGTGTCGCTACCGAACATTTTTTTCACAAGCACGTCAAGCATACCCTGAAGGTCGCATAGCGTAATATTTTTATCGATTACAAGCCCTTCCATTTGATTGAACATAGGCGAATGGGTTGCATCGTCGTCCGCTCTGTAAACTCTTCCCGGAACAAGAACCTTAAACGGCGGTTTTACCGTAGTCATCGTTCTTATCTGCCCCGGAGAAGTGTGCGTGCGGAGCATAAAATCTTCATTTATATAAAATGTGTCCTGCTTATCTCTTGCAGGATGTTCTTTAGGAGTGTTCAACGCGGTGAAATTATAAAAATCATTTTCGATTTCAGGCCATTCAAGCACGGAAAAACCCATTCCCGCAAATATTTCTATAAGCTGGGATTTTATAATCGATACGGGATGAAGCGTGCCCTGCTCTCTTTTTTTTGCAGGCATGGTTATATCCACAGCTTCTTTTTCGTTTTTTATTTTAAGCTCGAGAGCTTTGATTTCCGCGTCTTTTTTATCGAAATAACCGCTAGCCCATTCTTTAAGGGAATTTATCAGCATTCCTATTTTAGGTCTGTCTTCCTTAGCCGCTTTCCCGAGTTCCTTCATAAGACCGGGAATTATTCCGGCTTTATTAAGAAGATATTTGGTTCTTAATTCGAAAAGCGCCTTGCTTGAATCCGCCTTAACCATTTCAGCTTCGATATCGGCTTTGATTTGTTTGATTTTGTCTTCCATTTCCGTTCCGCTCCGAACTTTCCCGATTGATTTTTCGGGTAAAGTTAAAAAAATATTATAATAATTATTATTTATTATTATAACAACCGAAAAAAATAAAGTCAAACGTTATTTAAGCGTTTGACTTACAAATATACGTAAAAGCGCCCGTATTCGTATAAATTCGGGCGCTTTTCATAAACTTTATATCATTCGAGATTAAGTCGTTTTTTTAGCATATTTTCGCTTAAAAAGAAAGCCAGAGTTCCTAGTCCCGCGGTAAGCACAATATAAAACCATATTACAAATTGCAGTTTAGCCTCCGTGAAAGAAGTTGCAAACATATTGAATACAATAATGATTGCCGAAAATTCATAAATTAACGAAATGACGAATTCTACCAGCAATATAAAAAGAATCGCAGCCCCGCCCTTTTTCTTTTTGGCAATCATACTTCCTATTACTATTGCAAAATACGTTTCCGAAATTGTAGCAAAAGAAGCTATCAAACCGAAAACAAATATTTCAGAACCGTAAAGAAGCCATCTGCCTTTCAAAATATCAAAAATATCTGCAAAATCAATTATAAAATCAAAAACCATTGTGATATTGCCGCAGGCGATAAGAGAACCCAACATCAGCGATACAATAAGAACTGCGGATAAAAGAAAATCAAACACAAAAGCGGAAATAACACGCGCGAAAAGATGGGCTTTAATCGAAACAGGCAAAGTAAAAGTAAGGTAAGCTTCATCGGTAGCGACTGATTTATAAAAGCGGTAATAAATTATAATCGCAGACGCTACCACTACTCCGTAAATTCCCAAAATGCCCAACGCGGTGAAGCCCGATAAAAGTCCGATTACTATCCCGTTGTACGAATTTAAATCGCATATATATACGGCTCTGCCTGCTATGCCAACAAGAATAGAAACGCCTAAAATTACTATAAACATAGGGAAAAGGGATTTCCACAATCCTCTCATTTCATATTTTAATAAACGGGATAACATCTGAAGACCTCCCTGAACAGTTCGTCTACGGTCTTATTCTGTTCGTGAACTTTTTTAACGTTGCCGTAACTCACAAGATGATTATTGTTTATAAAAATATATTCGTCGAGAATTTCTTCTATATCTCTTATAAGATGAGTTGAAATTATAATTGTCGCGCCTTCCTGATAATTGGTAAGAATGGTGCGCATTATAAATTCCCTTGCCGCGGGATCCACGCCGCCGATAGGTTCGTCTAGTAGAAACAGCTTCGCGCGCCTTGACATCACAAGGACAAGCTGAACTTTTTCCTTAGTGCCTTTTGACAAGGTTTTGAGCCTTGACGTCGCGTTCACCCCAAGTGACGCGATCATTTTCATAGCTTTTACCGAATCGAAGTCTTTATAAAAATCAGCAAAATATTCTATGCATTCCGCAACCGCCATATTGGGATCCAAATACGTTCTTTCCGGAAGAAAAGAAACAATTTCTTTCGTTTCTGCGCCGACGGGTTTTCCATCAACGAAAATCGCGCCCGAAGTCGGAGTCAGCAATCCCGCAATAAGCTTGAGCATTGTGGTCTTTCCGCTTCCGTTGGGTCCGAGAAGCCCTATTATTTTACCTCCCGCAACGGATAAATTGATATTATCCAATGCGAGCCATGACCCGTATTTTTTGGATAAATTATTGATTTCTAAAACATTTGCCAATTTGATTTTACCTCATTAATATTATATACTTATTTTATAACAAAAAAACCGTTATGTCAATAATGTAACGGTTTTTAGCGCATTAAGATTTGCTAATATTGCAAATTTCAATATAAAATAAGCAATTTTAAAAATCTTTTACAGTCAATATTAATTTTTGTTAATATTTAAAACCGTTATTCAAGTTCGTCAAGCGTTTTTTCATATCCCGGAACGATATTTGCCATAAAATATTTAACTTCTTCGCGGTCGGATTTTTCCAATTCTTTGCCGATTGAAGCTTTCGCCTTTAAAAATTCCTTATTTCCGGATTTTATTTCTTCAAGACATTTTGTATAAGCGGCAAGTCTGTCCGCGCACTTCATTATTTTGTGTTCTTCCGAATCCGGATTATCGAGAATAAAAGAAGAATATTCGTCCTGAAGCTCTTCGGGAAGCATTTTAATAAGTTTTTCGCAGGCGTTTTTCTCCAAATCTTTATAAGCGGTCTGAATATCTTTATTAAAATATTTTATCGGAGTCGGTAAATCGCCCGTTATGACTTCTCCCGCCTCGTGATACTGCGCAATACACATAACCTTGTAAACGTCGACGCTTCCGCCGAACATTTTATTTTTAATCAAAGCGAGAGCGTGGGCTATCGTCGTTACCTGCCAGCTGTGTTCCATTATGTTCTCTTCAACCGTCGAGTGCATAAGCGACCAGCGCTTGATATATTTCATTCTGTTTAAAAATGCGTAAAAATCAGTATTCATAAAATTTTCCTCCGTTTATTATTATAGCATATATTTTATTTGACACAAACAGTTTTTTATTATATAATCTTATGTGTTAAAATTAATATTCGACAGGGGTGCCGATTGGCTGAGATTATACCCTTTGAACCTGACAAGATAATGCTTGACTGGAACGAATGAACGTATTGTATGCTGACACCCGTTTTATAAACGGGTGTTTTTTTTAGGCAAATTCAATCCTGCGAAAAAAAGGAGTTTAATTGTTAACAAATTTATTATTCTGGAATACGGAAGTCGCCAAAAGCAATTACGGCAAAGTTGTGATTATTTCCGCAATCGCCGCGATTGTTCTTATTGTATTTATCGCAATTCTCTGTTTCGCAAACAGAAAAGGCAATCTTTTCAGCAGCGTTAAAGACATTGTGTTCGCAGGGCTTACGATATCCGCGTCGTTTGCGCTATCGTTTCTTAAATTTACGCCCGTCCAGTACGGAGGTTCGATAACTTTAGCCAGCTTCGTTCCCATTCTTATTTACGCTTACGTTTTCGGTTTTGCACGCGGCGCTTTAGTCGGACTTATTTACGGACTTTTACAATTTATTCAGGATGCTTATCTATTAACACCCGTAACGTTCCTGCTTGATTACCTTCTGGCATTTTCTTCAATAGCGTTTATGAGCGTGCCCAAACATTTTATTAAAAACACGACGTCAAACGTTTTAACAGGCACCCTTCTTGTTTACGCCGTAAGATTTATAATGCACCTCGTTTCGGGATTTATCTATTTTGCCCACGGCGCGGTATGGGCGAATATTCCTACGCCGAACGCGTTTATATATTCTGCGCTTTATCAATTATGCTATCTTCCCGCCGATATGGCAATATGTATGATTATATTCTTTATTCTCTGCAAAACCAACACTTTCGACAGGCTTGTGAAAATGATAAAAAGATAAAAATTTACGCGGCAAATTTTGCCGCGTTTTTATTTTAGTCTTTTATATTAAGACTTTCGTTCCACAAAATCAGCTCTTCGCCCCTGACTCTGTAAGCTTTAGGCGATATTTCAGCCAAAGGCGAATCGGAAAGAGAATCGGAATAAAAACACTCTATGTCTTCTTTTTTAAATTTCTGTAAAAACCGATTAACCTTTTCGCCCTTATTGTTGAATTTTCCGCTTATTTTTCCCGTTTTTTTATCCATTACCGTAGCTATAAGCCGATTAACTCCGATTTTTTTCATAATCGGAATAAGCAGAAATTCAGGAGTGGCCGAAACGACAACGTCGTCTTCACGGTGGTTCTTTTTATACCAGTCTTTAACTTTGGAAGCGTAAATTCCCCAAAATTCTTCCACGTCTTTATCCACGTTATCGAGTTTTTTTAAAAACGAATATTCCTTTTCTCTCGCTTTGGTCTTTTCGATAAGGTTAAGCTTCTTTTGAAGGAAATGGTAAAATTTTAGTCTTAATTTATAAAATTTCAAGTTTTTATGTTTTTTGAATATATAATCCCAGAAATAATATTCGCTGTCTCCCGATAATATCGTTTCGTCAAAATCGTAAACGTTCATAAGCACTCCCGAGTTTTTTATAATATTACAATAAAATTCAAAAGAAGTCAACGATGTTTACGCTTTTTGTCATAATCCGTTGATTATTTTCTTGATTTGAGTTAAAATAAACTTATGATAACTTTAAACGATATAAAAGAAAACGAAACGATTAACACTTATATAAAAAAATCGGACGAATCGCTTAACTCGCTCGGGTATACTGAACACAGTTTCGCGCACGTTACAAAAGTGTCCGAAACCGCGGGGTATATTCTGGAAACTCTGGGATATACGGCTCGGGATATCGAACTTGTAAAAATAGCGGGCTATATGCACGATATAGGCAACGTTATAAACCGAATCGACCATTCGCAAAGCGGGGCAATAATGGCTTTCAGACTGCTTGATCACATGAATATGCCCGCCGAAGAAATAGCGACGATAATAGCCGCTATAGGTAACCACGACGAGGGAACCGGCGTTCCGGTTAATCCTATTGCCGCGGCTCTAATTCTCGCCGATAAAAGCGACGTAAGGCGCTCGCGCGTAAGAAACACAAATATCTCGTCTTTCGATATTCACGACAGAGTAAATTATTCGGTGGAAAAATCTTTCCTTAAAATAAACGAAGAAAAAACCTTAATAAAACTTAAACTCGAAATCGACACGCGCATAAGCCCCGTTATGGAATATTTCGAAATATTTATGGACAGAATGATGCTTTGCAGAAAAGCGGCGGAAAAACTCGGACTTCAATTCAAACTTATAATAAACGGTCAGCAATTAATGTAACAAAAAGGGGCTCCGAAAATTTTCGGAGCCCCTTTTTGTTACATTAATTGCTGACCGTTTATTATAAGTTTGAATTGAAGT
>Ga0172377_10006672_pt1 | contig 11897 bp, 9 predicted proteins | sample Pumphouse3metaG_FD_119749 | JGI IMG/M metagenome (GOLD analysis project Ga0172377, IMG submission 119749) | Leachate microbial communities from a municipal landfill in Southern Ontario, Canada - Pumphouse #3 metaG | ecosystem: Engineered > Solid waste > Landfill > Unclassified | place: Canada... | reverse complement strand
CATAATGGTCAGACAGATGTATGGGGTGAGTCTGAAGTAATTGCAGATTAGGATCTGCGCTACCATCAGAAGCAGGAACTTTACTGTGAAATTCAAACGATGTCTGCTCATCTCCCGCCCTCCTTATCTTCTTGATTCTCAAGCCCTTCGATTTCTTTGCTCCCGGTGTTGGAGACCACGGTCACGAACCTTATATCCTTAAGGTTCTGTAACAGCTTGACAGATATATCGTTGGTGGCTCCGTTCACAATCTTCGCCTTTCCGACAATCCCGATAGGAATGTCTGCCGGGAATATGGAGGAGTACCCGCTTGTGAACACAGTGTCCCCGGGTTGGAACTTGTACTGCAGCGGAATCTCCTTCAGCACTCCGGCATCGCTGTGCTTCCCGTCCCACACCAGGGGTCCCACAGCCCCGGTCTTTCCTAATCTGGAGCTAATGCTGATCTCGCTGTTCATAAACGAGAGGGCATAGGAGTAGTTGTCCCCGACCGCATCCACTATTCCGACCACACCGTCTTTGGTGATAATTCCGGAATTCTTGGTGATGCCGTCTTTCGAGCCTTTCGCGATTATGATGTAGTTGTGCTGTTTGTTGATGCTGATTTTCGCTATTGTCGCGGGGATATACACGAATTCCGATTTCCTGACCAGAGCCGAATCTTTCACGGACGCTGACAGTTGCGCGAATCGGTTCTCGTAGTCCAGAAGCTGCCCCGTGAGTGCCGAGTTCTCCTGCGCTAATCTGGCGTTCTCTTTGTTGAGGGAGAAATAGTGCTTCACACCCTGCGATGCGCCCCAAGTTTTAGCCATCAGAGCGTGTATGGATTCGGAAACGTGCAATCCTTGAAGCGAATCGTTGTGCTCCAGCATATTTAATGCAGCGATTTCCATTATGATGAATATCGCTGCATTGATAATCGTGAGGATTGTAGTTTTCCGGGACTGCATTATTTCATAAGGAAGGAATAATGCGAAGTGTTCTTTAATGCGATGCAAGTGCCTCTCGCTACTGCGCGAAGAGGATCCTCCGCCACGTGGAACGGAATGTTGACTTTCTCGGTGAGACGTTTGTCAAGCCCTCGCAGGAGAGCGCCTCCGCCCGAAAGATAGATGCCGTTTTCCACGATGTCCGAGTAGAGCTCAGGAGGTGTCATCTCCAGAACGTGAAGAACGGACGATTCGATCTTGGCGATGGATTTGTCGAGGCAATGTGCGATTTCCTGATATGTGATCGTCGCGTCCACAGGGTGCGCCGTCATCAGATTAGGGCCCCTTACCACAAACGGCTCCGGCTCATCGTCAAGCTCCGGAAGGACGGAACCGACGGCGATCTTGATCTTCTCCGCGGTGATCTCTCCGACTTTGATGTTGTGCTGCTGCTTGAGGTAGTACTGTATGTCGCTGGTGAACACGTCGCCTGCAGTTCTGATGCTGTCCTGCTGAACTATGCCGCCGAGGGATATAACCGCAATCTCGGTGGTTCCGCCACCGATGTCCACGACCATATTGCCCTTAGGCTCCTCCACGTTGAGGCCGATTCCGAGGGCCGCCGCCATCGGCTCGTGGATCAGGTACACGTCCCTGCCTCCTGCGTGCTCTGAAGAGTCTCTGACGGCTCTGATCTCCACCTCGGTGCTTCCTGAAGGGATGCCGACGACAATCTTCAGATTAGGGGCGAACAGAGTCCTGCGTTTGCTGTTCACCTGCTTGATGAATCCTCTGATCATCATCTCGGCCGCATTGAAGTCAGCGATCACTCCGTCGCGAAGAGGACGGATGGTCCTCATCTCCGGGTTCACCCTTTCGTGCATAAGTTTCGCCTTCTGCCCAAGTGCGATAAGTTTGCCTGTGTTATTGTCAATTGCCACAATGCTCGGCTCATCCAACGCTATCCTGTCATCCTGGAATATGACAGTGTTGGCTGTTCCGAGGTCCATAGCGAGCTCTTGTGTCAAAAAAGAAAATGCCATTTTAAATCTTTGTTAATAAAACACGTAAAAATACAAAAAAAAACTTAGATTTGCCCTAAATTGTCACGAATGAGCAAAAAATTATTTCTAATCGTAATGGCGGCCGGAAGCGGAAGCCGTATGGGAACCGATCTTCCCAAGCAGTTTCTCGACTTGTGCGGCGAGCCGGTGCTTCGCAGGACCATTGAGAAATTCACCTCCGCAATCAACGGCATCACGGTCATCACGGTGCTTCCGGAGAAATACTTGAGCTACTGGAAAGACTATTGCCTGTGTTCCCGCTTCAATTGCCCTCAGTTACTGGTCGCTGGCGGCATAACTCGTTTCCATTCCGTGAGAAACGCCCTTGAGAGAGTCCCTGACGGGGCCATAGTTGCGATACACGACGGTGTCCGTCCTCTTGTGTCCGAAGAGTTGATCAGGAATATGTTCGCGGCAATGGAGAATCACAGGGCGCTTGTTCCCGTTCTACAGAGCGTGGACACGCTCATTTCGTTGAGAAAGACTGTCGCCCCGGACGGCTCTCAAAGGTTGGAGAAGGCAGGCTCAGAGGTCATAGACAGAGAAGCGGTCTACCGTGTCCAGACCCCTCAGATGTTCCTTTCCGAGGACATAAAGACTGCCTATTCGGCCCCTTACGACATCTCCTTCACTGACGATTCCTCGGTGGCCGCAAAAATGAATATACCCGTCTCGTTCATCGAAGGAGACAGGTACAATGTCAAGATTACCACGCCGGAAGATCTTGCTTTCGCAAAACTTATGTTCGAGGCCTGACGGGAGATTAGTCCGTCTCGGTCAGTATGGTGTCAGAGTACTTGGTGTTCTCGTAGCCTTTCACCCAGACCTGGCGTTCGAAAGCCTCGTCCAGAGAGATCATAGTGTCCGTGGACTGTACGAATTCTATTTTCTGAAGCCTGTTCAGGATGACTTCCATAAGGTGCTCGTTGTCAAAGCAGTACACCTTCACGAGAATAGCTGTCTTTCCCGTCACGAAATGGCATTCCACGATTTCCGGAATCTTCTTAAGTGCTGCTATCACCTCAGGATACTTGTTGGCCTGAGAGAGAGTGACGGCAATGAAGGCGCAGACATTCAGCCCCAAAGCCTGAGGCTTTACCAGAAGTCTGGATCCCGTGATGACGTCATTCAGCTCCAGCCTTTTGATCCTTTGGTGGATGGCTGCTCCTGAGACTCCGCATTTTCTTGCAATCTCAAGAAAAGGCATTCTTGCGTCCTTGACCAGATAAGATAGAATTTTCTGATCGGTCTGATCAATCTGATAATTTGCCATAACTTTCAGTTTTTAATTAAAACACCGCAAAAATACTATTTTTTTTGAGATTCAGTTACATTTTGCGCGAAAGTGTCATTTCTTAGCGATTCTTTTCTTCTTGCCGGTAGGCTGACTGCCTTCCACAATCTCTTTGCAAGCGTCCTCGGTCAGAGTGGCTGCGTCAGTCCCTTTCGGAATCTTGTAATTGCCTCCTGCGTGTTTGATATATGGCCCGTAGCGTCCGTTCAGCACCTGGATGTCGCTGTCTTTGAAGTCTGCAATCACGTTGTTGACGGCCGGTTTGTTCAGATTCGTCTCAATCACGTTGCCGCACTCCTCCGCAGTGACGCTCAGAGGATCAACCCCGCGAGGCAGAGAGAAATTCCTGTCCCCATACTTGATGTAAGGCCCGAAACGCCCTTTCATTGCGACGATGTCGATGTCTTTGTACTTCCCTACGTTTCTCGGCAGCTTGAAGAGTTTCAGTGCGTCCTCAAGGGTTATGGTCTCAATCAGCTGACCCTTCTCCATACTTGCGTACTGTTTGGTCTCGCCATCTCCTTTCTGAATGAAAGGTCCGTATTTTCCGAACTTCGCCACGATCAGATTACCGTCTGGGTCTTTGCCCAGTTCTCTTGTGGAATTGCCGTACTCTCGGCTGCTCAGAGTCTCTTCGACCTTTGCGTGGAAAGGTTTGTAGAATTCCGCAATGGATTCGTTCCAAGCCTCTTCTCCTTCAGCTATCTTGTCGAAATCCTTCTCCACGTTGGCCGTGAAATCATAGTCCAGAATCTGAGTGAAGTTCTTAACGAGATAGTCGGTCACGATCATTCCTATTTCCTGCGGGATGAGTTTGCCTTTTTCCGCTCCGCTGGTCTCGGAAGTCTTGGTCTCGGTGACGATTCCGTCTTTGAGAGACAGGTCCGTGACAGGAATCTTCGTGCCTTCCTTGTCCCCTTTCACGATGTAGCCCCTGCCTTTGGTGAGGGTCGTGATGGTCGGAGCGTAAGTGGAAGGTCTTCCGATGCCGAGCTCTTCCAGTTTCTTGACAAGCGTTGCTTCTGAATATCTGGAAGGCGCCTGAGTGAATTTGCAGTCTGCGGCTATGCTCTGGTTCTCCATCCCCTCGCCCACGTTCAGCGCAGGCAGAATCACGTCCTGCTCATCGGATGACGGCGCGTCGTCCACGCTTTCCATATACACTTTCAGAAAGCCGTCAAACAGAATCTGGGATGCCTGAATGGCGAACTTTTCCGATCTCTTGTCCGAAGACACTTTGATGGAAGTGTTCAGCACTTTGGCATCGGCCATCTGTGAGGCCACCGTTCTTTTCCAAATAAGGTTGTAGAGTTTCTGTTCCCTCGCATCTCCCTCAATCGCGGTGTTGGCGATGAAAGTCGGTCTGATGGCCTCGTGGGCTTCCTGCGCTCCCTTTGAATGTGTCTTGTACTGTCTGGTCTTGGCATATTCGGCCCCGAAATTCTCGGTTATGAATTTTTTCGCCGTCCCCAGAGCAAGTGACGAGAGGTTGGTCGAGTCAGTTCTCATGTATGTGATAAGTCCTCGCTCGTAGAGTTGCTGGGCTATTCTCATCGTCTGGCTGACGGGCAGGTGGAGCTTTCTCGCCGCCTCCTGCTGAAGTGTGGAAGTCGTGAAAGGCGGCGCGGGATACCTGGAGCCTTCTTTTTTCTCCATAGATGCAATTGAGAACTTGGCGCCGACGCAGTCCTCGAGATATTTTCTCGCCGAGTCCTTGTCTTTGAATTTCGTGTCAAGCACCGCGTTCACTTTCACTGCGGAAGGAAGCCCTTCCGGATGGAAGACCGCGGTCACTTTGTAGTAAGCCTCAGGCTTGAAAGCCATAATCTCTTTCTCTCTGTCCACAACAAGTCTCAATGCGACGGACTGCACTCTTCCTGCGGAGAGCCTCGGCTGAATCTTTCTCCAGAGAACCGGAGAAAGTTCGAAACCCACAAGTCTGTCCAGCACCCGTCTCGCCTGCTGTGCGTTGACCAGATTCATATCGATAGTCCTCGGATTCTCGATTGCGTTGACGATTGCGTCTCTGGTGATTTCGTGAAAGACGATTCTTCTGGTGGCCTTTTTTGAAAGTCCCAAAGTCTCGTACAGATGCCATGAGATGGCCTCTCCCTCTCTATCCTCATCGGATGCGAGCCACACGGTGTCAGCTTTTGCCGCCAACCCCTTAAGCTCCGACACCACTTTCTTTTTGTCCGCCGGGACTGCGTACTCCGGCTGGAAGCCGTGTTCGATGTCCACGCTTAGCTTATTCTCCTGAAGATCTCTGATGTGCCCGAAACTCGGTTTCACCACATAATCTTTCCCAAGAAACTTCTGAATAGTCACCGCCTTAGACGGAGACTCCACGATAACAAGATTCCCCTCCATATCCCAATGTTTTTTATTTCAATTGCAAAGTAAGGAAGAAAGAAGGTAATTTTCCAAATTTTAATGTTAATTTTGCAAACTATGTAGTAAACGAAATTAATAATGACGGACACTGTTAAAAAGAAAATAATCAAATGGTTCTGGATAATTCTGGCGCTTCCTGTCTGCCTTTTTGTCTTTATGCTTCTCCTTGTCTGGCTCTTTGCGGACATCCCTTCATTCAAGGAGTTGGAGAACCCGGAGAGCAAATTGGCGACACAGGTCTTGGCGGATGACGGTCAGATTCTGAACACCTTTCACATAGAGAACAGGACTTTTGTCAGTTACGACGAGATCTCTCCAAATCTCGTCAATGCGGCCGTGGCCACTGAGGACATCAGGTTCTACAATCATTCCGGAATCGACTTCATCGGTCTGGGCAGGGTGTTCTTCAAGACCTTGATTCTCAATAACTCCAGTCAGGGAGGCGGCAGCACCGTCACCCAACAGCTCGCAAAGACTCTCTATCCGCGAAAAGACGCGAACAGCAGAATTCCGGGAATATACCAGCTGCGAATGGTATGGACCAAGCTCAAGGAGTGGATCACTGCGGTGAAGCTTGAGAGAGACTACACTAAGGACGAGATTATGGGTATGTACCTGAACTCGGTTTTCTTCGGAAGCAACGCTTACGGCATCAGATCCGCCGCGATGACTTTCTTCGGCAAGGATCCCAAAAATCTGACAGTGGAGGAGAGCGCGATGCTCATCGGTATGGTCAACAAGCCGACGAGGTACAATCCGGTAATCAATCCTGACAAGGCGCTTCAGAGGAGGAATTTCGTCATAGGTCAGATGAAGAAGGCCGGCTATGTCACTTCCAAACAGTGCGACTCCATATCCCTTATCCCCATAACCCTATCCTATCAGGTTCAGGACAATAACGCAGGCATAGCCCCTTATTTCAGGGATATGCTCAAGCGAGTGATGTATGCCGAGAAGCCCCGCCGTTCGGACTACACCGTCCGTGAGGATTTCGCCGCGGATTCGCTTTTGTGGATTGAGGACGATCTCTACGGCTGGATTCACAAGAACGTGAAACCGGACGGAAGCGAGTTCGATCTGGACAAGGACGGGCTGAGGATTTACACCACTATTAATTACAAGATGCAGAAGTATGCTGAGGAGGCAGTCGAGGAGCATCTGGGCAAGAATCTTCAGAAGAGTTTCCGCAATGACCTGAAGTGGAAGAAGAACAAGCCGTTCTCCAATGACGTGGATCAGGCCACCATCGACAGGGTGATGGAGCAGGCGAGACATTGGAGCGACCGTTACAGGATGATGAGGAAAGACGGGGCCACTATGGAGCAGATCGAGAAGAGTTTCAAGGTTCCGGTCAGGATGAGACTTTTCTCATGGGACAGGAAGGGCTACATTGACACTGTGATGACCCCGAACGATTCCATCAAGTACTACAAATCGATTCTTAGAGCCGGTTTTATGGCAATTGAGCCTTCTTCAGGCCACATAAAGGCTTACGTGGGAGGCCCGAATTACAGGTATTTCAAGTACGACAACGTGCGTCAGGGGAAGCGTCAGGTCGGTTCGACGATCAAGCCGTTCCTCTACACATTGGCAATGCAGTCCGGTATGACGCCTTGCGACAAGGTGGTTGACGTGCCTCAGTCATTCATAGTCGGGGACGACACCTGGACTCCGAGAAGTACGGACAAGGCCGAGTGGATTGGCAAGACGGTGACCCTCAAATGGGGGCTCACGCACAGTTCCAACAACATATCCGCTTACCTTATGAAGCAGTTCGGCCCTTCGGCTATGGCCGACGTTATGCGCGAGATGGGTATCAGCAGTCATCTGGACGAAGTGCCTTCTCTTTGTGTGGGGCCTGCGGATCTGTCTGTCTATGAGATGGTTGCGGCTTACAACACTTTCCCTTCACGCGGCGAGTACATTTCTCCTTTGTGCGTGACAAGGATTGAGGACAATCAGGGTAACGTGATTGCGGAATTCAACAATCGCAAGAGAGAGTCGATTGGGGATAGGACAGCCTATCTGATGGCAAATCTTATGCAGGGCGTCGTGAACAACGGTACCGCTTACAGACTTCGCGGGGCTTATGGTCTTAGAGGTGAGATAGCCGGAAAGACGGGTACGACCAATGACAATGCTGACGGATGGTTTATGGGCTACACTCCGACAATTACCGCCGGCGTTTGGGTCGGATGCGAGGACCGGCAAGTACATTTCCAGACTCTGGCTCTGGGTAGCGGTTCCAATATGGCGCTGCCTATCTGGGGTATATGGATGAAAAAGGTGCTCGCTGACGGCACTTTGGGAATATCGGAGTCGGACAAATTCATCGCTCCGCCGGGGATGAGCGTCAATCTCAACTGCAACGGAGGGGATGACGACACGGTGAAGAAAGAGGCCGAGGAGGATTACTATTTTGAATAGATTCTTACAATAACATTATGGCAAACACATACAAAACTATAGCTGTGATTTACGGCAGCGATTCCACTGAGTGGGAGGTCTCGTGCCGCAGCGGTGAGTTTACCGCATCCCGAATTGACGGGACCAAGTACGATGTCTATGAGATTTTCGCCCGTTTCGGGAAATGGAATCTCGTGGCGTTCAAGAACCGTGACGCGATGAGGGTCACGTTCCCTGAGGGAGCAAGACCGGAGATTGACAAAACAGATTTCTCGGTGCGTGTCTACGGTCAGAAAGTCAAATTCGACTATGCCTACATTATGCAGCACGGCAGACCGGGCGAGAATGGTCTGCTGCAAGGCTATCTGGAGATGCTCGGCATTCCTTTCAGCAGCTGCAGCGCCTTCGTGTCCGCAGTCACTTTTGACAAATATGCCTGCAAAAGCTATCTGAAGGATGTGGATTTCGTGAAGTGCGCTCCTGATTTCTTCTTCCGCAAAGGAATGGATCTGGGCGAGACTTCGGACAAGATCGTGAAGAAGCTGGGTCTTCCGGTGTTCGTGAAGCCTACTTCGGGCGGCTCCAGTTTCGGAATCACCAAGGTGTCCAAGAGAGAGGACTTGCCTGAGGCTCTGAAGTTCGCTTTGCCTGAGGGAGACACTGAGATCATCGAAAAGGCAATCTTGGGCAGGGAGTTCACTTGTGCGGCATTCTTCAACGGAACGGAGCTTCAGGCTCTGCCGGTGATCGAGATCGTGACGGAGAACGACTATTTCGACTATGACGCCAAGTACAACGGACATAGTCGCGAGCTTTGTCCGGCGCCTATTGTGACTGATCTCACTTCAGACATTCAGGAAGTGACTAAGAAGATATATTCACATCTCGGATGCGCGGGAGTGGTCAGGGTTGACTACATTCTCGCCGAGGACGGACTTTACTTCCTTGAAGTCAACACAATACCGGGAATGACCAGCGCTTCGCTCGTGCCTAAGATGGTGCGCACCGCGGGACTGGACATAACGGATTTTCTTTCTACTATTATCGAAAACAGTAAATAATGCTACTAGCCGAATTTATTAAAACAAATGTCGCCGCTCTCAAAGAACTGTATCCGGAAGCCGAGGCCAAATCAATAATCCTGATGCTTCTTGAGGCGAGAATAGGAACAAAAAGTTACACACCTATAGTTGAGCCTTCTTACGAGATTCCTTCGGATCGCCTCGCCGGTCTCGAAGCTGACGTGGCAAGGCTTGTCAAAGGAGAGCCGGTCCAATACGTGATCGGGACTATGGATTTCTGCGGATTCAAATTCAAAGTGGACAGTTCTGTGCTCATTCCGCGTCCCGAGACTGAGTTTCTCTGCAAGCAGGCCATCAAGACGGGCAGACAGGTTCAGAGGATGAGGACTGCTTACGGCAAGAGCGCCGAGCCTGTGAGGATTCTTGATCTGTGCACCGGTTCTGGCAACATCGCCTGGACTATGGCTTTGTCCATCCCAGGGGCAAAGGTTGTGGGTGTGGACATCAGCGATGATGCCCTGAACATTGCCAAGGGTCAGGATTTTGCGGATCTCATCAAGGAGAAGGAAGGTTTCGCCCCGATCTTTGTAAAGGCTGACGTTCTGGACGCTGAGCAGGCCTTTGATTATGGGGAGTTCGATCTGATTCTGAGCAATCCTCCTTACATCAAGAGTTCTGAGAAGGAGACTATGCGGAAGAACGTTCTTGAGTACGAGCCCCAGCTTGCTTTGTTCGTTCCTGATGACGATCCTCTTCTTTTCTATAGAGCAATCGCATTGTGGTCTAAGCGTTTTCTCGCCGAAGGCGGAAAAGGGCTTACTGAGATCAACGAGTCGTTAGGCCCTGACACTAAGGAGGTTTTCAAGTCCGAGGGCTTTTCCCAAAGCGACATTATGAAAGATTTTTTCGACAAAAATCGCTATATAATCTACTCTAAATAAGCAAGTTGCAACTTTTATCAAAACAAATCCGCTGAATTTGAAATTCAACGGATTTTTATTATTCTATTTGTACCGCAATTATTGTCAAGACGTTTGCCTTTAGGCGGCGTCACAAAAAAACAGGGAGGTATGAGTATGAAAAGATTTTTAGGTTTTTTTGCGGTTGTGATCTGTGTTACGCCATTATGCGCTGTGATGATTTGTTTGACGTCCCTTTTCGCAGGTTGTGAGGAAGTGGATGATGACATTGAGAAGCACAAAGGAGGGGATCCGGAGATTGTGCTTCTTTCGGATGTAGCCGAGATGATTTCGGAGTTGCCTGTTGGCGCGGAGCAGGTTGCCGAGGTCAATGATGCCGTCAATTCTTCGCTCGGCAACGGTTATGATCAGGAGTACACTATGGAGAGGCTTCTTTCTTGCCCCGGTTGCGGTGTGGGGGATTCAGAGACTAAGGCGGGAAAGAGTTATGAGCGTCCTATGATGAGTTTGATTAGGGATTATCTATCCAAAAAGTATCTTACCAAGGCGGGGGAGACTGATTTGGAGGCCGTTGAGGAGTATGTTGGGGCGTTGTCAGAGTCGGATGTGCAGATTTACTGGCCTTATTCCGAGACTTGGGACGGGAGTTCGCTTCCGATTGTGACTTTTGACCCGGGTGACGGCTCTCAGACTAATTTGGGCTACAAAATCACCGTGTCTGAACAGGGCGAAAGGGCGGTGCAGGAGATTGTGGTTGACGAGAGCGTGGCTGCCGAAAGGCCTGTATGGGTCGTGAACAGGAATGATGACAGCGGTCATCCCACCATTGAGATGCTGCGCAGAGAGAACCCGTCCTGGGGCACCGGAGGCGGTAGCCTTGTCGTAAACGATCTCTCCCTCCCATGCTCACTTGCCTGCTCCGGCTCCGTTTCCGGCTCGGGCTGTCTTTCTTGCCGTGACTCCGTTTCCGGCTCGGGCGGTCTTTCTTGCCCGGGCTGTTTTTCTATTGTGGGTTCTCAGAATGGCCCGGAAGGCCTTTCGTCCGAACCTAACTCCGAGGATCCCCTGATTATGCTCGTGCTCAAGTCCCTGAAAATGAACCGCAACTACGATTCATGGTTTGCAGGGGCCTCCGAATTCTTCATCAAATGCGGCTCAGTCGAGGATTTCACCGCCAGCACAGAGGCCGAGCTGAAGCTATTTACCCCTGCGGTCACGGACCTAATGGTAGTAGTGAGGCGCAATCGCCGAGGCGTGGACGTCCCTTTGAACGTAGTGCTTGTCTCTGACTGGACCAGTCAGTTGGAAAGTTGCGCCTTTATGATCAACGAGGATGACGGCGGTGTCCAGACCAAGTGGGCCTGCTCGGCCACGGTCAAGATCAAGTCCCGTTCCTACGGCTTCGACATCTCTATCCCGTTGAATGTCCGTGACGACATAGTATGGCGAGGACAGCTCTCAAGAAAATACTTCGAGAAGTTCAACAATGTCTCAGGCCGTTTCGGCGGCGTCAATCTGACCTTCGGCATTGTCACAAAGTAGCACAACTTTCGCAATTGACTATTGTATGACATTTCGCAGGTGATTAGTTTGGAACATCTTCGTGGGGGGGGGGACGCTGGCCGCACCCAAGGGTATGCGCTATCATTCGACCTCGGTCGGCTGATGCAGACTTTTGTCAAAAGCCAAAGGCTCCTTTTAAAAAATGTATCCCAAGTATTGATAACACTTGAGTGTGGAATATTCGGTCATCGGGGTGCAAAACAGGGGGGGGTATTTGCACCCCGGCGGATGAAAAATCAGTGACCCGGGTGCAAAACAGAGGGTGTTTGCACCCCGCTTTGTCCTTCTTCGGATGTGACTGTCAT
>Ga0172377_10006669_pt1 | contig 11898 bp, 12 predicted proteins | sample Pumphouse3metaG_FD_119749 | JGI IMG/M metagenome (GOLD analysis project Ga0172377, IMG submission 119749) | Leachate microbial communities from a municipal landfill in Southern Ontario, Canada - Pumphouse #3 metaG | ecosystem: Engineered > Solid waste > Landfill > Unclassified | place: Canada... | reverse complement strand
GGTCAATTGACGTTGTGCATTAAACTGGTCATTCCACTCAGTTTTCAAAGAGCGACCGTATCGTGCTTTCTTTCAAGCGCGAGTAATAATCTACCATCTTCCAAACGGAGAGTCAACAACTTTTTTCATTTGAATATACTTTTTCTTTTGCCCCTTTTAATTTACAAAAAAACCTCAGGTTTTTTCCTGAGGCCTTTTTCTAATAGAATAAGTCACTTTATCGTTGGTTATCGTAATTATCGATTTCCGAAACTCTTCTGCAATGGCGTTCTTCTTGAGAAGGTTTGGCATTTAGGAAGATGTGGGAACGATTTAAGATATCCTTCGTCTCCATATACTTCGCCCCGAAGGCAATCATGTTCGCATGATTGTGCTGAACCGACAGCTCAGTGACAGTATCGTTATAGCCAATTCCACATCTAATTCCTTTTACCTTATTTGCGCATATTGAGACCCCTTCTCCAGAAGAGCAAATCAAAATGCCTTTCTCTGCCTCACCAGAGGCAACCTTTTCCGCTGCAGAAAATGCAAACACAGGGTAATCACAACTATCAGTAGAATTAGTTCCACAATCGATTACATCAATCCCTTCTCTTTCTAACTCCTTCTTAACAATTTCTTTTGCTTCAAATCCGCCATGATCACATCCGATTGCGATTTTCATTTTTCTTCTCCTTTATATGTCTTGATAATATCCACCAGCTTTATCTCCCCTTCTCTAATAATTTCAGGAGTCTCCCCCGTGCAATCAATAACAGTGGTTGGAATAGAAGAAATGCATGTTCCCCTAACAATCCCTTCCACTAATGGATTGTCCTGAAAAATGCGTTTCACTTCCTCAAAACTTCCTGTAGCCGGTTGGCCTGAGATATTTGCACTGGTTACCTGAAGAGGAAAAGGTAGGGAATTTAGGAAATCCAATAATTCCGGTTTTCCCGGAATCCGGATTCCCGCGACAAAAGTGCCAAGATGTGTTTGCTCCGGAGCGTTCTCCTTGGCCTTGACTAGCACGGTTAAAGGCCCTGGAAGGAATCTCTGAATGACTCTTTTTGTTCCCTCATTAAGAATAAAGAAGTCATCCAACACAAACTTGGTTCCCGTCATTACTGCTATAGGTTTTGTCGGCCTTCTCTTTTTTGCATCACATAATCTAGAGTAGGCGGACGGACTGTCCCATCTAACTCCAACACCATAAACCGTTTCAGTGGGTAAAGCTAAAACTTGCCCTTCTTCTAATATTTCTTTTGCTTCTTTATCCTTAAAAGAAAGAATTTCCATAATACACTAACCTCTATTTTTCTGAAAAAACATCTTTCCGGTTTTTTGAGCAAAGCCTCAACAAACGTTGCTAACTTGATAAGGGGATAATTTCAGTCTTTTCGCAACAAGAACAGTTGGAAAGGAGGAAATGGAATGATTATACATTGTAACATTTGCAAAATATCGCCTATACATCTCAACCGCTTCGCTTTTCTGATTACTTTTTTTTTCTAGAACAGAGTTGAAGTCGGAATTATCTTTCAGTTCCGGAAACTGTGCCTCTAAAAGGACAAGCTCTTTATCCCATGCTTGAATCCTGAGCTCGAAAGAAAAAACCAAGCTGGGATCAACGTTAGCTAAAGAAAGGTCTTTTTGAAGGCAGAGTGTAGAATCCTCTTCCGTAAAGTTCCTTGCCCGCTCAGGAAAGAAGGAATATTCTTTTTCGAGTAAATCCGCAACCAAACGTAATTGAGAAGCAAAGGAAGAAAGCTTCTTCTGAATTTCCGCTTTTTCCGAATTGAGTTCTTCCTCATGCCTTTTCCACCAAAGGATAAAGGAAGCAATCAGAAGAAGAACAATTAAGCCTGCGGCGATTCCAAGGGCAAAGAAAAGATCATTCGTCAAGAATAGAATGCTTTGCACGATTAATGATTATGCGGGTTGAGAATGTTCACAAAAGACGACTGCTTAGGAGCAAGTGTCTTAATATAAGAATAATAGGTGGTATAAGAATAGTTATAGTGAGCGCAAAGATCTTTTACGATAACATGCTTCTTCTCTTCAAAAGTTTTGTGAATAGCAGCAAAATGCAAAGTGTCCACTGATTCCGTCGGCTGTAAACCGAGATTTGCGAGCGGATCTTCAAGCAATTGATCGCAGAACTGTATTGCGTCATCTAAGTGCTTCTGCCGAATTTCTGCTGCAGTAGGGACTACCTTGTTCTTCTTATGAGGACCCGCCTTCCGTTTGGGAGCATCCTGAAGTTCGTACTTTGAACGAACCGTGGAAACCAATCCCGCTACACGTCCCTTTCCAAGGATGCGGACGGAAAGTCCGCATTCCTTGAAAAGGGGTACAGGGTCTTCTCCTAAACGAATCTTATCAGCAATCTTCTTTTGAAAATCTTCCGTGAAGGAAACCTTTGCGCTGGAAACCGAAGATACATTAGGATTCTTCTTCAATTCCCTTTGTGCATGCTTCGAAAAATTAGAATTTGTCATATGTTTTCTCCTTGCTAAACAATTTGCGACTACTTCTTATCGTTTTCCTCTTTCTTCTCATCACCGGTTGGATTCTTCTGTGTAGCTGCAGTTGGAGCTGTTTTTACTTCTACGGAATCTTCTTTAGGAGCCGAAACGGTAAATCTATCCTGAAGACGTAACAGGGAAGCATCGTCCGTCTTCACCAAAAGAACGGAAACACCAGAGTAATCTTCCAAATGAGAAGCAAAGGATTCAACGCTGAGAGAAACCTTGGCAAACTGAAGGGAATCAACAAACAGGACTCCGATTCGAGAAATATCGTTGGTTTCCATGAGGCATGCCTGTCGGAAATTATCGTCGGAAAGGGGACGCCCATCCTTCATAGCCACAACAATCACCAACTTGTTCGGATGATGCTCCAAAATATCATCGACACGGAGATAGAACGGATCGTAGCCCGTGTAAAGGAAAATATTCTTGGGATTCTTAACAGCCTTCCGGTTATCAAGAAGATGCTGTTCTTCCGGCGGAAGTTTTCTGTTCTTAATCAAGTAGCTGATTTGCTCAGAAGTGATTGTTTCGTTAGCAATCAAGGTGTTCGCTATCAGTTCAACATCCTCTTTGTGTTCGGAAAGGAGTTTTTGAGCCTTTTCATGGCATTCTTCAATGATTTTGCGAACTGCCTTATCAATCTCGAAAGCAACCTGCGTGGAATAATTGGATTGTGCGGAGGTGTAATCTCTACCAAGGAAGGCGCTTCCTCCCGGCTTTTCATACTGAATAGGTCCTAATTCAGACATACCATATTCAGTAACCATAGACCGGGCAAGTTGCGTTGCCACTTCGATATCGTTGCTAGCACCCGTAGAAACATCTCCGAAAAAGATTTCTTCTGAGGTTCTACCACCAAGATAGCCTGTGATACGGGCAAGCATCTGATTTTTTGTGAGAAGGAAATGGTCATGGGCAGGGGTCATCAAAACATGACCGCCTGTTCGACCACGAGGAATGATAGTGATCTTTTGGACAACGTCAGAGTAAGGGAGGAATAAGCCGATGACGGCATGCCCGGCTTCATGATAAGCGACCTGTTTCTTCTCGCCAGGATCAAGGTGCGTGCGTTTGGCCGGTCCGGCAATTTGACGGTCGATGGCTTCGTCGATATCGGAGGACGTAATCGAATCACGGTTTGCACGAACAGCCAGAATTGCAGCATCATTCATGATACTTGCAAGTTCAGCGCCAGAGAAGCCGATAGTCCGCGAAGCAATAGAATCGAAGCTGACATCCGGGGCAAGTCTCTTGTTCCGAGAATGAACCCTAAGAATAGCTGCTCTTCCCTTTTGGTCAGGAAGATCAACGGTAATCGTACGATCGAAACGACCCGGTCTAGTCAAAGCCGGATCCAAGACATCACTACGGTTGGTTGCAGCCATGACGATGATGCCGGAATTATCCTCAAATCCATCCATCTCAACGAGAAGTTCGTTGAGAGTTTGTTCACGTTCATCATTGCCACCACCGATACCGGCGCCTCTTTGACGACCAACAGCATCAATTTCATCGATAAAGATAAGGCAAGGGGCATTGGATTTGGCGGTCTTGAAAAGAGAACGGACACGGCTTGCACCGACACCGACATACATTTCTACAAAGTCGGAACCGGAAATGGAGTAGAAAGGAACGTCTGCTTCACCGGCAACTGCCTTAGCCAGTAAAGTCTTTCCTGTTCCAGGCGGGCCCACAAGGAGAACACCATGCGGTAATTTAGCGCCTAGCCTTGTGTACTTATCACCATTATGGAAGTAGTCAACCATTTCAACCAGCTCAGCCTTGGCTTCGTCGCATCCGGCAACATCCGAGAATCGAATCTTGGAAGTTGATTCTTTTCTGGCAACATTATCTACAAACCCAGACATAGAGCCGGGGCCCATCGATCCGCTCATAGACTTATACATCCGGTTCACAAAATAGATGATAAGGCCAATAACGGCGATATCCATGATTAAAGGAATGAGCCAACTGCTGATATTATTAGTTGTCTGAGCAGCAATATAGACAGGGGTTCCGTCACTGCCATAATATCTGTTATATTGACCGCTCTTCGAATCCAAGACTTCTGTATAGTTCAAGATATTTTGGAGATAATGCGTATAGATGTTCTCATGAACATTAACCGTAAAGGAATATGTGGTGCGAATGTTGCTAGAGCCTGTATTCACAAAAGTTCCAGAGACAATATAAAGATCATTTACCTGATTCGAAATAGAAATACTCATTTGAATTTGAGAATCACCCGGGTTCAGCATTAAAGACGCAAGTTTTCCAACAGGCTGTGTCTCGGAGGCAGAGGAACCACCCGCGAGGACTATTCCTTCCTCGTTAGAAGTAGACTGAATTGAGAAAGTTCCATTCTTATGATTCCAGTTTGTAAGATCCGGATACCCTTGGCTATTTGTCTCTGGCTTGCCATCATAATTCGTATCTACTTCATAGATCAAATCCTGCTCGGAAAAATTGACCTGCCTCGTATTATTCCGGAAGACAAAGAAATAAAGGGTTAAGGTAACAACGAAAACAAAGGCCACAGCGAGAAGAATGACAGAAATATATCCGTTACCCTTCTTCTTCCGGTCGTGATTATCACCACCATCACTGTTATCAGGATCCGAATTTGGGAAATCCGGTCTATTTCCTGAAAACCTCATCGCATATTCTTTCCCACTCGGAAGGATCGTTTCTTCGAAGAACAAAGAGTCTGGCTTTTCGTTCATAATAGTCCTCCTTCTTTATTCAAAAATAAAAATCAAAATAATCCTTTATACTATAAGTTACATTAACTCCTTTTTCAATAAGGGGAGTAAAATCATTCAAAAAAGGAAAAGGGCACAAAAATGCCCTTTTCGTCGGTACTTTTCTACTTTGTTACTTGCGCAAGTAATCATAAAAGATAGAAATCTTTTTTGTTTTCCTGCAAAGAAAAAAAGGAAAAGGAAAAAGCGGTCCCTTAAGGCACCGCTCCTTGTGAAGACAAACTACTTCTGAATCTTGCCCTTGCTCTTTCCCTTAGAGGCATGAACATATAAGGCAGCACCCTGATTCTGTGCGAGAGTATCCGCAAAAGCGAGTGCTTCCGGCTTAGTGGCAAAGAGCTTTACAGCCTTTTCCGAGCCAACGCCTTTCACATACCATTTTCCATCCGGTCTTTTGGCAACGTGATAGGACTTGGTAACTTTCTTTGCGCCTGTCTCTTTTTTATCAGCCATCTCTTTTTCCTCCCTTTATTGGAACTACCGCAAACTTATTTTTATTGTACAACAATGTTTCCCTTCTCGGTACAAAGAAACTCCTATTTTTTCCTGACTTTTCTATTAATGGTACTTTTTTTCTGGAATTCGAATACTCTTTTCTGTTTTGCTTATGGCAATTCATTATAGGGAAATTCCTTATTCTTTTCTTTTCTGTTATGCAACTCCCGTCGTGGAATCCAGAATGTGCTAGACTTTTGGGCGGGAAAAACATATGGCGTTCTTGCTTACTGGTTTTGGCATTTCTATAGTCGCGATGATTGTCTTGCTAGTTTTCTTTCCGAAGATCAAAGGCCACCGCCTTTCTTTGGATACCTTTTGGATTCCTCCGCTTATCGGTGCCCTTGTTCTTCTTTTTTCTTCCGTACTGGATTGGCAGTCCTTCTTTGATGGTCTCACTAGCAACACGGCTATGAACCCGTTAGAAATCCTCGCCTTGTTCTTTTCTATGACCTTTCTATCCACCGTTCTAGATGAAGTCGGTTTTTTTGAAAAGCTGGCTTCCCTAATGGTCAAAAAAGCCGGCAAAAGCCAGTTTGCTCTTTTCTTCTTACTTTATTCATTAAGTAGTATCCTTACCATTTTCACTTCCAACGACATCGTCATCATCACTTTGACTCCCTTTCTCATCTTCTTTGCCAAGAATGCAAAGATCAACCCCGTGCCTTATTTAGTAAGCGAGTTTGTTGCCGCTAACACTTGGTCTACGCTTTTGATTATCGGAAATCCGACCAACATCTATCTTGCCTCCGCCGCGGGTATTTCTTTTTTTCAGTATCTCAGCAAAATGGCGCTTCCCACCATTGTAGGAGGAGCTGTTTCGCTGTCGATCATGTTCTTGCTTTTCCGGAAAAGCCTCCAAGCTCCTCTACAAGTGGAAGCCCCTACGGTGAAAATCAAGGATAAGTTCCTTTTCCTTGTAGCATTGATTCTCCTTTCCTGCTGCATAGTCTTGATGGCACTCTCCTCTTTTTTCAGCATCCCGATGTGGTTGATTTCCGTTTCTTCTGCCGGTCTTCTTCTTGTCGTCTTCCTTTTCTATCTCTTCTTCAAGCCTTCCACAGGATGTATCCTTACCGGTTCTCTGAAACGGCTGCCTTTCTCCTTGGCTCCTTTCCTTCTTTCTATGTTTGCGTTTGTCCTTGCGTTTAAAAAAACAGGAATTAGCCTTAAGGTTGCTTCTTACCTGAGTTCCTTTTCGTCTCCTGTTTTTTCTTACGGAATTGCTTCTTTCCTTTCCGCCAATATAATGAATAACATACCAATGTCTGTTCTCTTCTCCTCCCTCCTAACGCTTGCACCAACTAGTCCTAACGCCATCTATGCAACGATTCTCTCTTCCAACATTGCTGCTTTCTTTGCTCCGCTTGGAGCTTTAGCCGGAATCATGTGGATGTCGATTCTTAAGGAAAAAGGAATTTCGTTCTCCTTCCTTCGTTTTACCCTTTACGGAGCCTTGATCTCTATTCCGACAATAACTGCCTCTCTTTCTATTCTTCTACTCTGACTTATCGGTCCATGCCGGATTCTTTTCCACCTTCCAAAAAGCTATAATAGAAGTTGTCGGGAAGGAGGCTTTTATGGAAAACATTCAGAAAAAGGAATCTTGGTTCTCTCGTCAGACACATGCGTTGCTTCAGGAAATACGTTCGGAGCCTCCCAAAAAGAGGATTCGGAATTGCTTATATATCCTTCTAGGTGCTTTCATCATGGCCATCGGGGAAGGCTTTTTTGTCATCCCGATGAACATCATCTCCGGTGGCGTGTCCTCTCTTGCAATCATCTTCCACTCTATCAACGGGTTGAACGCTCTCTCTATCCAAACCTATCTATATATATTTAACTGGTCCCTTTTCGTTCTAGGTATCTTTGCCCTTGGCTTCCGTTATTCCCTGAATACCCTTCTCTTCACCATTGCTTTTCCGTTTTTCGTCCAGCTCTTCACCTTCCTGATCGGTTTTACTACCATCAACGGAATACAGATTCTGGATATCACCAAAGTCCAAGGAATCCAGATCGGGGAAACAGAAGTGAGCAGTGAATACCTTCTGCCTTTGGCATTACTGGTTTCCGCTGTCATGGGCGGAATCCTCAACGGCGTCGGAATCGGTCTCTCCTTCATCGGCGGCGGCTCCTCCGGAGGTACAGACGTATTGACCCTGATGCTTCATAAGTACCTTCATATCAGCAACGGGGTTTCTAGTTTCCTCTGTGACTTTGTCATTATGTTTGTCGGTTTCTTCTTCAACGGCCATAACCTTCTTGCCACAATCGTCGGTATCCTCTGCTCTATCCTCTGCGGCCTTATGATCGACAAGGTCTTCATCGGAAAGAATCAGTACTTCGTAGCCCTTATCGTCTCCAAGAAATGGGAACAGATCAACGAGCTCATCATGACCGATATCGAAAGGGGAACTACCCTTATCAAAGCCCAAGGCGGATTCTCAAAGACGGATACCAACGTTCTGGAAGTTTGCTTCCCCCGTTCCGATTACAACACCATCCAGGATTTGATTGCCAGTGTTGATCCCAATGCTTTTGTTACTATCCTGAAAGCACAGGAAATCGTCGGATATGGTTTTACAAGGGATACCCCGGAAGTCAATATGAAGGACCTTGCCCTTCCCCCAGATGTTGCACAGTGTATCTTGGAGAAGTCTTTGCGGAAGAGCAGGAAAAGAAACTCTCTGCCTTTTGATGCCGAGTTCCATAAGAAACGGAATCAGGAAATAAAGGGAAAAGAAGAGGAGAAGAAATAATCCTTCTTTTTCGCATAGCAGCAACAGGTGTTTCCAGCTTTGCACCAGCTTCCCGGAATAGTCACTCCCAGCCAAAGCCGCCACTTTTCACTTTTCTTTTCACTATAAAAGTTGTTTGTAACAAAGAGCCTATAGAAAAACTGTTGAAACGATCCTAATTTTATTTTTGGTTATCCAGATACTCTTCTTTGGTAAGGAAATAGCAAAGGGTATCGTAATGCTTATTCAACTGGACAATCGGTTTGTCTTTTACCGTATACCAGTAATGGAAACCGCATTTCTCGATTACCCTTTTTGACGCCTTGTTGAAATCGAAATGGTCAATCACAAGCACATCCGTTTTGTCCTTCGTGAATAGGAAATCAATTACTTTCGAGACGGCTTCCGTCATAAGCCCTCTTCCCCAGTAATCCTTGTTCAGGACATACCCGAGTTCGATTCCTCTCTGGGAAGGAAAGTCATGGGAGAAAGCAAACGACTGGACCAGGTCGGAATGTTCGGACACCCCTAAGGAACCGATGCATTTTCCGGTCTTCTTATCGCAGATAGCATAATTCTCTTTGGAAACCAAAAAGCTGCCGAGGATCTTCTTGGATTCCTCCAAAGAGGCATGATGAGGCCAGCCTGCTTTCTCCCCGACTCCCTCTACCTTGGCATATTCATAGAAGTCAGAAAGGAAGTCCATCCGGAAGTCTTCGAGAATCAGTCGTTCTGTAACGATCGTTTCCATAAGCAAGAATAGTATACCGAAAACAGGAATCGGTCCCTAGCTTTACTTTCGGCTCTTTTTATGGATTTTCTTTTGCTTCTTCTTCTTTCCCGTCATCAAGAGGCAGCTCTTCTATCTCCCGGGTAGGAGCCCTGTCCTTGCTTGGCTCGATAGAAGCGAATTTGTCGAACTTGTTATTGATCTTCTCCACCGTGATTCCAAAAGAATCCGTGTTCTTCTTCAGGGTATCGACATTATCCTGGAGCTTGCTCCAGCGTGAACCAAACCTCGCAAAGTCGTCTCCAAGCGCTTTCAGCTGTTCGTTGATCTTATGCAGATTCTCTGCTCTCTGCATATCCAGCTGGGTGGCATGGAAAGCAACCAGGATCGGCTGCAGGATAGATGGAGAGACAAGGACAACGTTCTTTCGAAGAGATTCTTGGATAAGATCCGGGAATTCTTCCTGGATATATGCAAAGACTCCGTCATTCGGAATAAACAGGAGGGCTTGGTTAAGAGTAATACCCCGGATGATGTACTTGCTGGATACTTCTTCAATCCGCTTCTTAACATCCATCTTGAAGAGACTCTTCTGCTCCTCCTTCTCCGCCTCGCTGAGTTTCTGCTCTTCATCCTGCATCTGGGAGTAATGAGAGAAAGGAAATTTGCTGTCGATACAGAGGATCCCATGCTGCGCCTTGAAGAAAACAACGGCATCCGGTTTTACATCCTGCCCGTCGTTTGCTTTCTTGATAAGGAACTGCTCCGCATAAAGGGATCCTTTTCCGTCCGGAAAAGTGGCTTCCAGAATCATGGAAAGCTGGAATTCCCCGTATCTCCCCCGCTTCTGGTTCGAGGAAAGGACGCCGTTTAGTGTAACGACCTGCTTCTGAAGGCCGTCCAGATTCTTCTGTGCCTCATCGATCTTGGCAAGACGCTCCTTAATGGTGCTCATCGTATCGCTGGTACCCTTAAAACCTTCCGTCAAGGAAGCATTCACCTTTTCGTTCACCACAAGAAAGTTGTCATCCACTTTCTTGTTGATAGCCTGGATGGAGTCCTGCAACGCCTTGTTGGTATTCGAGGCATTTGCAGAAAGGGTATCCGTTACATTTTTAGAGAAGGAGCTCATCGCCAGGGAAGTAGCCGCGGCCTGGTCTCCTAACTGCTTCTGGACTTCCAGCATTTTCTTGTTTACGGAATTGTCCACAACACTGGGAAGATCGTTCCGGATAGATTGCAGATTAGCCTTGATTTCTCCGACAGTCTCCATCGTCTTGCCCTCTGGCATAGGCGTTTTTCCTTTTCGGATTACAACAATCAGCAGGATCAAACAAAAGAGACAGGCAATAATGCCAACAATAAGGGTGACAATCAATAATGCTTTTTCCATAAAATCCTCCTAATCCGGATACCAAAGTATACCATTGAACAGTTTGAGGAAAGGAAAGAAAAGACAAACTTCTGTCCTGACTTTCTTACGAGGAGATAAAGAAGGAAGGACTCTTCCACAAACAACGAGTATATATAACAGAGATTCCTTTTTCCGGTACATTACCTTTTGTCCTACTTACTTGGCCCTTCATATTGTCATGTCAATACTCCTATAGAGGGTAATAGAATGAGTAAAGGCAAAGGAGAAATAAAAATGTTCAAAAGAAAAACAGATCGGTTCTAGTATGGTTTGTCCATCTCTATACTCTTTGTTCAGTTATTGATTCTCGCAATTATTTCCACGGTTTCAAACTCCAGGCAGGACACCGAGGCCCTAAAGTTATCAATCATGCTTTGGATTTTTGCGGTAGCAGGTTTTCTAATTCTACTGGATATCCTTTTCTACAAACAAATTAATCCTAAAGATTTTCCTGCATTAGATGAAAGAGAAAAGCATTCCTACCTTGTTGCAGGCATTCTTTCTTTTTCGTTTTTCTCTTTCTACGAAGTCCTGTTTTCAGGGATTGATTCTTTCCTTGGTAAAAAATAGGATCCCCTTTCTTGGCCGCTGTTCTAGGCTTAGAAATCTCCATGGTGATCTTCTTATCCATGTTAGTTTTTCAAGATTCTCTGGACAGGGTTGGAGAAAGCAAAAACTCACTCACCATCGATGTATTGTTTGCATTCCTTGGTGCAGCCGGAATGATCAACGGATTAACGGACTTTGCGGATTATCCCCTTATTGCAAACGGCAGATCTCGTTTACCTTCCTTCCGCTCATCAGCGGATGTTTATGGATTTACCTCTCCATAGTTTTTATCATTCAATATGGAATCAAGAAAAAAGGTATGAAGAATCGAAGAATGAAAGCCGCTAGAGCATTACTGGGATTCACTCAGGATGACCTGGCACAAAAGGCGGGTGTAACTCGTCAAACGATCAACATGATTGAAAGCGGGGATTTGAAATGCTTCCGGAGAAAACCAAACATTTCATACAATTGTCCAAAGACAATAGGATCAAACAAAAGTCCGCAGGTTTCATCTTCGTTCACCAGCAAGGACGCCTTCATCCTCTCCTCGTTTGCTTCAAAAAGAGAGCGGATTTCCTCATTGCTCATTTTTTCATAGAGGGGATTGTTCAGTAAGTCTTCCTGCCTGTCCATATATTTTGAGAAGAAGGAACAATAGTGTTGATGAGGCCATCTAAATGTCCTTCCTTCTGAG
>Ga0172377_10006666_pt1 | contig 11900 bp, 10 predicted proteins | sample Pumphouse3metaG_FD_119749 | JGI IMG/M metagenome (GOLD analysis project Ga0172377, IMG submission 119749) | Leachate microbial communities from a municipal landfill in Southern Ontario, Canada - Pumphouse #3 metaG | ecosystem: Engineered > Solid waste > Landfill > Unclassified | place: Canada... | reverse complement strand
TATTATTATATCATAATCAAATAAAAAATGAAGAAGGAACCAACGGGAAAACGAAAAAAAATCCTCCGGAAGAAAAAACCACAAATATGCCTGTGGTTTTTTTGTCTATTCGCTATGTAATGATTTCATCCTTGTCGCATAAATCGAAACCAAGCGCCGGGTTGGCAAAGAAGCCATCGCTTGCTTTTCTTGATCTAAATATGGATTGATTATCGGATTATTCCCATATCTTGAAGATATTGTCGGTATCGCGCAGTCGCCGACCGAACCATTTTTCCGCTGGCAAGATATGTAGGAAAGTCCTTTTCGTCCACCCAAATATAATCGATGGTTTCTCCTTCTTGACACCGAATAGAATCCTTTTGAATGTCTACTGTCGAGACAAAGCAGTGAAAAATCGACTTTTTTTTCTTGGACAGGACTCGATTGACTTCGGAAAATCGATCCGTCACGATGCCTGTTTCTTCCTCTAGTTCCCGCTTGATACATTGAAGCGGAGATTCGCCTTGAAGTGCCGCGCCGCCTGCCGTTGCTTCGACATATCCACCATACCGTTTTTTTTCATAACTTCGTTGCATTAAGAGAAATGATCCGTCCACATGTCGGATAAGCACATCACAAACCAAGTGGTACAAACCGTCCGGAATCTTTTCTCCCCGGATGAGTGTGACGTCACATTTCTCGCCTTTATCATTGTAGCTATCCCAGAACTCGGGCATCTTCGCCCCTCCCCAGCATCTTGAACGAATATCTCTCTTCATTTCTCAATTATTCCTTATGAACCCTCGACCGATCATCTTGAGTCATCCCTAGGCTTTGACAGCTGAACGATTTATTGAATCACATATTTCATTGGAATATACCGAATACCGTTACTTGTCAATTCGTCACTGAGAGGAGTAAAACCGATATGTAAATAAAAACCTTTTCCATACGGAGACGAATTCAAGGTGATCTCTGTCAGATTGGGATTGTTTTTTAATTCTTCTGTCAGTAAATACTGAAATAATGCAGTGGCAACGCCTTGATGGTGATATTCCTTTTTCGTAAACAACAAATTGATATGGGTTCTACTTTTTCTCATTCCAATGAGTCCGATTAGCTTCCCTTGATCCAGTGCAACGTAGATAGGGCATACTCCATTTCGACAATTTTCGATGAAATCAACATTTTCAATCACATCTTTTCTGAATGATTCAACCCCTTCTTTTGCATAATCGGGGGCTTCAAATTCCATAAAAACCTCCAATGCCAATGTCAATGCATCCTCGATGTCCGCTTTTCTTGCTCTTCTGATTTCGAACACTACTTCTCATCTCCTTGGATATGCAATCCTTGACTCGCCCACAAGTCGTATCGACTGATACTTTAAATGTGAGATTGTTTAATTATGATTAATTTTATCATGGATTTGAGTGCTTGTCGATTGTCTGATAAATGTTAAATCATTTTTCATTTCCCAAAGAAAAAAGCTCCGATACGAATATCAGAGCATCATTTCTCAAATGGCAGGGATGACAGGATTCGAACCCGTACAAACAGTTTTGGAGACTGTCGTGCTACCGTTGACACCACATCCCTAAAGAAGCCTATGTAATATTATTTATCACAATGCGCGAATAGTCAAGTGATTTTAATAACCACAAGCGAAAAGCACGCGTTGTATACATTTGATTTGGCTTCCAGATCGACTTCATCAAGCGGCTTAAAAGCGAGGAAGTCTGGGTTCTTCTTTCGGTTTGCCTTCGTGTTCATAACTGAAGAAGTTGAGTTTGCCCGGTTCAATCTCGCGACTGGCGATCAACGTCTTTTCCGCGACGATCGGACCGACGAGTTGATAGATGAACGCGGCAATCAACACCACGACAAACAAAATTCGTCGCCAGTCTTCCGGCAAATCTGTTTCTAATAAAACGATTTGCGCCATTCCGATCGACACCGTTGCTTGTGGCAATAGACTCCAAACCAGATACTTGACGATCTCTTTCGGGGTTTTCTTGAGCTTGGACCCCACAATCACCCCGATTTGTTTTCCAACAACACGGATGACGACATAGACAAGTACGGCCAATACCAAGAACCAGATCGATCCGGAGAGTCCAATAACAGAGATCACGAGTTGAATCCCAATCAAGGCGAAAAAGAGCATGATGAAGGGCGGTGTAAATGCATCCAAAGCGACGTCATTTTCTTTGCGGATCGCTTTCGACGTGAGATTGGTGAAGACGATTCCCATAAACATTGGCATCAAGATCGGTGAGAGGATGAATTCAACGTCGCCGATTTTCAAATGAAACTGTGTGAGTGCCGTGATCAAGATAATCGCACATACGGTTTCCATCAAATAAAACTGATGTTTTCTTGCGACATCTTTTCCGGAGATCCGAATGAAGAGGGCCAATACTCCCCCGATGGCTCCGCCGACCAAGATCGATCCCACAATCTCAAACAACGGTTCTAAAATCATGACTTCGGTCGAGACCACTGTGTGGCCGTTGACGGAAGTGGCTATCGCCAGCACAATGGAAAAAATGATCACACCGATCATGTCATCCATGCCGATATGCGGCATGATCGCATCGGTGAGATGTCCTTTTGAACGATAACTGCGAGACAGCACCATGATGGTTTCCGGAGATGTCGCCATGGCAATCACACCGATTAACAAACCAATCTCCCAAGGTGCCCCAAGCAAGAGAAAGGCTAGGGTGACGAGTCCGACGGTAAACACGGCTTGAGACAAGACAATCAAAAGCACTTCTGATAAATTATGAGATACTTTCCGGAAATGCAGCCTGGTCCCCAGTTCAAACATGATGATCGAAAGGGAAATGCTGCCAACGGCTTTGATGCTATCGTAAGTTCCTTCCTGATTGGTGAGTAACAAATACACTCCCACCACAATGCCCGACAAAAAGAAACCCGTGAGGGAGGGAATATGGATCCATTCACAAAGCCGGCCAAAAATGGCGCCGAGGGCAATCATCACCGCCAATAACACGAGCGGCAGAAACGCCGGGTTATGGGCGGATAATGTCACAATCGCATTCATTGAATTCTCCGTTCTTCGTCCAAGTCACTATTGTCAGTCGAAAAGTTGATTTTCGACTTGATTTCTTCATTGATATTATAGCATGAAATCCCCCATCGCGTCAGCAGGAAAACTGATAATACCCGCCCGCTGGCGGGATGAGCCATAAAAAAAGCCCTTGCGAGCTTTTTTAAAGCTTATCGATGTCGAGAAGATGATAGCCTTCTTTTTCCAAGATGTCTTTAATCACCTGATGCGAGACGAATCCATCGAAAGTGGCCGTTCCTGATTCGGCGTTTACCGTGACGTTAGAAATGCCATAGATTGATTCCAACAGATGTTTCACATCGCGGGCACAGCCTTCACAGCACATCCCTTCAATCCGAGCAATTTTCATTCTTGACACGACCCTTCGCTTCTGACTTGATAGTTTTATTATAGCGGATAAACCGGAAATCGTCAATTTTTGTCAGTCAAATCCGATTTTTCTTTCTGACTTTTGCGATTGCTGATCTCTTCAAGCTTTTTTTGCTTGGCGATCTTATACATTTCTTCCACGGCAAAATGTAGTTTGGTTACGACATTTTTCTTAGTTTTGGGATAAATATAATAGGTATCCGATAAAGTAGAGAGATCAATGCAATCGGCTCCTTTTCCCAAATAATCATATTCGATATGAAGCGAATACAAACTCAAGGGATCTTTTTCCAAAAGAAACTCTTGGTCGTCGATGAACGCTGTCAACCGAAAGCCGCTGTCATCATGTATCAGATGACCATCGCCCAAGCGAACATACCCTTGGGCGTTGGGCAGCGCATCGATCGTGACATCGTCTTCAAAGCCATAGGTGTGATTCTCAAGTGACTGACGCACTTGTTCTCTTTCAAACTCATACCAATCCGGAATGTGAGAATATTCCGTCTTCCCGGAAGTGGCTCTTAATTGACCGGTTTCTTCCATGATCCATGTCTTGTGACAATGGCGACAAAAAAGCGTTTCACCGGATGAATCCATTTCGTGCTCGGTCAAACACATCGGACACTGATATAAAATTCGGTGCAAGCCTTCCGCTCGTTTGGGGTGGGTAATTAATTGATGGGTATCCAATAGATATTGATATTCATCATATTGAAATGCTTTCGCGATCCGTTGGTTGATGTCATCAACGGCCAATTCCTTGATTTCTTCTTGACGAACGATCTGTGTCATGTCCGCCGCAAGTGCCACTTTCTGCGGTCTTAGACTCCACACCGGAGAAGAGAGATAATTGCCGTGCATGTTTATAACCACAACGGGAACCCCCAACATTTTACACATTTTCCCCAAAGATTCCGGCAGGATGGCGGTCGTGCCGCAGAGGCTGTATCTCGCTTCGGGATAAATGGCGCAGATACTTTTGTTTACGCGTATACAATGTTCGATTTGCCTTACAAGCAAGATATCGTTCGTGAATTTGCGTTTGCAAACACACCCGACATTTCTTAACAAGCCTTCTCTTCCAATAAACCCGTCGATGGCGACGATGTAATTTGCCCGGTGAGGAAAAATCGCCATCGTCGTGACTTTGAAGTCGACGAAAGCATGGTGTGTTGAGAGTAAGACATAAGGCGGTTTCAGTTTTTCCATTCCCTGTTTATTGATTTTGAGTTTGTGCTTCCATAAAACCGGAAGCGATAATAGCCAAGCAAGCGGTGTCAGATACCAAGCTTGTTTCTTCGGCTTTTTCAACATGTCGTAGCGTTTCGTATCTGGTAGCACCATTTTTGATTTTCTCCGGTTTTCTTATTTTATTCTTCTTCGGTTGTATTCGAAGGAAGCGCACAAGTCACTTGATTCTTGCCTTTTTGCTTCGATTCGTACATCGCTTTATCGGCGAATTGGATATGGCTGTAGATGTCCTCGCTGGAACAATGTTCCCCCGTGCAAACGCCAATGCTTATTTCGATATGGATATGATTGCGATTATAGAAATAATCGTGAGAATTGATGGCTCCCAGCAATACTTCCGCTTTCTTGATGGCTGCTTCTTTGGTATGGTTTTTGAGCAACACCAGAAATTCTTCGCCTCCATACCGGCCAAACGAACAATCGCTAGAGAGGTTCTCTTTGATGATATTTGCTGTTTCCTCTAAGACCAAATCGCCGTAATAATGCCCATAGGTGTCGTTCACAACTTTAAAGTCATCGATGTCGATCATCAGCAACGCATAGGGTTCTTTGTGCACTTCCTTCTCGCCGATGTAGTCTTGCGCTTCTTCAATGAAAGCGCGACGATTGAGGATTTTCGTGAGTTCGTCATGCGATGCCTGATAATCCAGTTTTTCGATCCGTTCGATGATGCTGGTCATCTCATTGAACTTGAGCAAATACCCGGTGGGATAGCCTTTTTTGTTGGTGAGCGGAATCGTTTCCATAACGTAATGCCGATTTTCCATTTTAAAGCTATGCGGCACATGATCCTTCACGGCATTGATCAGTTCCTTATTCGAGAACATCTGATCAAGTGGCAAATGGTATTCTAATTCGGGTTGTATAATGTCACTGTCTTGAGCCGCCTTATTCCAAGACACCAATTGGTATGCATCGCTCAAGACCAATACCGGGTCGGGTGCCCACTCGAATGTCGCATAATGTGCGTTTGGTTTCAAATCAAACAACTCATACTTGAACATGGCATAAACGATGAGATAGCCGATCAACACGATCAGATAGAAAGCATAATCCAGTCCGTGGGTCGTTTTGGAAAAAAAGGTCGATGCCGATGCCAAAAATCCAATGATCGTGACGAGCATCAGCACAAATGCTTGTTGCCGATGAATGCCCTTCGAATGTTTAAAGGTGGATCCATACCGATAGACAACAAATCCCGCCAACAAAAGATTGTGTGCGGTATTGACGTAATAAAGTGGCCCCTTGGTAAAAACCAATACCGGCATGAGTTGGGATCCCAACCGGTGAGTCTCATCGATCGATGCGGATGAATAAAACCAATCGATAGGTGTATAATGCGTCAGTTGGACCGTCACCATGGTCAAAACCGGCACAATCAAAAAAATCGCATATTGCCAAATTTTCGGAACATATTTGGCATCGTGAAATTTATTGACGATATAAACCCAGGCTATGGCAATAAACGGAATGGCCAAATACTGGATGTGATTAAAGAAAATCTTTAATTCCAGTGAGTCGCTGGCCAGTTCCAGACCATATCCGACTGCGTAGATGAATTCCAATAAAAAAAGAATTCCAATTTGCCAGACACCCTTCACTCTCTGCAAGCGGATGAAGATGGTTCCGGCCACTCCAAAAGCAACCAAGGCGATCGCTAGAGTCAATCCGACTAGTAACATATCGAGATGCATAATATCGTCTCCTTGAAATTATTATAACTTAAAGTTCCCGCTCTTCGATAATAAACTTACTTTTTTTTATTCAATCGGCCGATGATTAAAGTCATAATGCGCTTTTGGTGGCAAAATGAGCATGACCAAGATGGCGATCACCAAGAGCCCCGCACAGGAAAAATACAGCACGTTGAACCCGAGTGTCTTGATCAAAGCTCCAAACAGCCAGTTGCCTCCCGCCGCAAATAAAGAGAATGCCAAGGTCAGGATCAAAATAGCGGCCGTGATATTCTCGATCCCCACGATTTTGATCAAAAAGCGTAGATGGGCATAGATGACGATTCCCCACGACAACCCCCGAAAAAGGGTGATGATCGAAACAACCGAAAGTGGCAGATCCAAGCCATATAGCACAAACCGGATAATCACAAAAGAAATCGAAAACAATAACAGATTTTTCTCTTTCAATCCTTGTCCTTTATAAAGCATCACCCGCATGGCTATGACTTCCACCAGGACAAAACCCGAGTATAAAAGCCCATAAGCGATCGGAGCCATCCCTTTCATCGTCGTCACATAAACCGAGAAAAAAGAATCGCCGATATTAATGGCTCCGATTGCCAGAGTATAAAACAAAAGATATCGAAAAAAGTCCTTGTTCTTCATCAACGCTCGAAAATCGCGTTTGGGTGTTTTCGCCAGATTAGTCTCGTTTTTAAGGGGTTTGATCCAAAAAACAATCACGGATGTAAAGATGAAGAAACTCCCAGAAATCAAAAACAAGACTTCATATCCCGAGGCTGTGATCAAAAATCCGGCAATGGCTGACGCAATGACGTAGGCCACCGATCCCCAAAGCCGAATCGATGTGTATTCCACGTTGTTTTCCGACGCAAAGGTAGCGGTAAAACCATCCTGGATCTGAAAAGATGGGGAACAGAAAAACGCAATCAAGACAGCAATCAGGGCATACAATTCAAACCCACTGACTCGGCTGATCACAATGATCAGAGCGCCTTCCACCACGGTAATGATCTTCAGGACAATCCGACTGATCCGGATGTCCTTGACAAGAAAATTCCATAGTGGATTCACGAGCATTGCCGTAATCATTCTCAGTGCCAGAATCACGCCCAGATTTTCATCCGCGATCCCCTTTGATACAAAATAAATCATCATGAAGGGGTAAAAAAAAGCATCGCCGAAGAAGCGAACAAAATAATAAATATGGAACTTCCACTTTTCTGAAACCATCGGTTTTTGCTCTTCCTTTCTGATGGTGTCATTATAGCGCGAAGGTTTTCAAGATTCAACGCCTCTTCATTCATTTTTTTGAGTATTCTAAAAATGAATGCCCTTGCAAGCAAAGCCGACAGAAAATAATGGATTACACACGCCAATTAATCACTAATTTTCAGAAAATATCGGAAATGGAAAATTGATATTTATAAGAAAAATATATTTTCATATTTTATTATTGGCTTTAAACAAAGTGAAGTCGCACGATCTTGCAGTTTTACATCATCATCAAAAAAATCACCTGTTTTTTTTCTTTTGAAAGGTGCTTGACAAAAGCAAAATCGTTCCCTATTATCATAATTACCCGAACAGAAAAAGAGCATTGGAGGCTTTGATATGTTGAAACAAATCATCAAACGCGATCAGACGGTCGTTCCCTTTCGAAAAGAGAAAATCGTTCTCGCCATTTTCAAAGCCGCAAGCTCCGTTGGTGGCTCCGATTTTGCCAAAAGCGAAGAGCTGACCGACGAAGTCATCAAGATTGCCGAAGCGACATATCAAAGCGGTATCGCCGATGTCGAAGGCATCCAGGATATCGTGGAAAAAGTATTGATCGAAAACGGGCATGCCAAGACGGCGAAAGCCTTCATTTTATATCGCGAAAAACGACGTGCCTCTCGCGAAGCCAACGCTCTGATCGGTGCGACAATCGATATGTTCACCGAGTACTTGAACGACCGCGATTGGCAAATCAACGAAAATGCCAATACGCAAAAATCGATCAACGGTCTCAACAACTACGTCCGTGAAGAATTCACCAAAAACTATTGGCTTCATGAAGTCTATCCCGCCAATATCCGTGAAGCCCATTTAAACGGTGACATCCACATCCATGATCTTGGCTTTTTTGGCCCCTACTGCGCGGGATGGGACCTTCGTCAGATCATCACCGGCGGCTTTGGCGGCGTCTCCAACAAAGTCGAATCCAGTCCCGCCAAACATCTCCGTTCCTTGCTCGGCCAAATCGTGAATTCAACCTTCACGACGCAAGGCGAAACCGCCGGTGCCCAAGCCTGGAGTTCTTTTGATACCTATTTAGCTCCCTTTATCCGTTATGACAACTTGGAATACAAGCAAGTCAAACAAGCATTACAGGAGTTCATCTTCAATTTGAATGTGCCCACCCGAGTGGGTTTCCAATGCCCGTTTTCCAATCTTACGTTTGATATCGTCGCGCCTCGGACCATGCGCGATCAAAACGTGATTATTGCCGGCAAGTTGATGCCGGAAACATACGGGGATTTCCAAGCGGAAATGGATATGATCAATTTGGCTTTTTGCGACGTGATGATGGAAGGCGACGCCAAAGGTCGGGTCTTCACCTTTCCTATCCCCACCATCAATGTCACAAAGGATTTTGCTTGGGATAGCCCCGTTGTGGAAAAATTCATGGAAATTACCGCCAAATATGGAATTCCCTACTTTTCCAATTATATCAATTCCGACTTATCCCCAGAAGATGCTCTGTCGATGTGCTGCCGGTTACGACTCGATACGACCGAACTTAGGAAAAGAGGCGGTGGCCTCTTTGGGTCCAATCCTTTGACCGGCTCGATCGGTGTCGTCACGATCAATCTCCCCCGATTAGCGTATCTGTCCAAATCTGAAACCGAATTCTTCACGCGGCTCTGGGAAACGATCCATTTGGCAAAAAAGAGTCTGGAAATCAAACGAAAAATCATCGAAGAACAATCCGACAAGGGGCTTTATCCCTACAGCGCCCATTATTTGAAAGACATCAAACTGAAAACCGGGCAGTATTGGTTCAATCATTTCAACACCATCGGTTTGATCGGCATGAACGAAGCCATTCAAAACCTGTTGGGAAAAGCAATCGACTTGACCAGTGATATCGGTCAAAAATTCGCAATCAAAACATTGCACTATATGCGCGATGTGATCAAAGACATCCAAGAGGAAACCGGACACTACTACAACTTGGAAGCCACGCCTGCCGAGGGCACCAGTTACCGCTTGGCAAAACGTGACAAAGAGCGCTTCCCCGATATCATCACCGCTGGAAAAGAGACTCCCTATTACACCAATTCCAGTCAACTGCCGGTCGGGTTTACGGACGATATTTTTGAAACCTTGGACCTTCAAGACGAACTCCAATCACTTTATACTGGTGGCACGGTGTTGCACCTATATCTCGGTGAGCGGATCAAAGATACGACCACGACCAAAAATTTGATCAAAAAAGTATTTGAACGCTACAAACTGCCTTATATTTCTTTGACGCCGACTTTTTCTGTCTGCAATGAGCACGGCTATATTTCCGGAGAACATTTCACTTGTCCCACTTGTGGCAAGCCGGCGGAAGTTTACACTCGCGTCGTTGGGTATCTTCGTCCGGTTCAAAACTTTAACAAAGGCAAAAAAGCCGAGTATGCGGATCGAGTCAAATATGTGATCAAAGACCCCACATCACCCGAGGCGGACGCAACTGCGGACACCTACTCTCTCTTGGTTGAAGGAAAACATCTATGATTTTTGCCGGTATTGTCAAAACCTCTCTCATTGACTATCCCGGACAAATAGCCACAGTTCTATTCACCCCGGGATGTAATTTCAATTGCTTTTACTGTCATAACCGGAGTTTGACGGAAGATTTTCCTCAGATCATCTCCACCGAAGAGATTGAGAGTTATCTTCGGAAAAGAATCGGTCTGATTGATGGCGTCGTCATTACCGGCGGTGAACCCACGCTGCATCAAGATTTGCCCGATTACTTCCGTTTTTTGAAACAACTCGGTTATTTAACCAAATTGGATACCAACGGATCCAGTCCCGAGATGTTAAAAACCTTGATCGATCAATGTCTGCTAGACTATGTCGCCATCGATTACAAAGCCCCCAAAGCGATCTATCAGCGTTACTGTCGCGGTGAAGCGGACCCCGACAAAGTACTGACATCGATCAATCTGTTGCTGGAAAGTCAGTTGGCGTTTGAAGTGCGAACGACCGTGTTCCCTCAATTGACTCAAGAAGATCTGATCGCGATGGCGGAAGAAATACCCATCGTTCCCCGCTATATCCTAAATCCCTATCAAAAACCGTTATATTATCTTCCGGAAGATCAAGAATGGATCGACTCGCCACCTTATACAGAAACCGAGATCCGCGCTTTTCAGGAAACCTTGAAACTCTATCAACCCAATGTCGTCCTTTCTTTTTGATTCTTCTCTTCCGATCACCCTCTCCGGAAACAGAAAAATAAAAACCGTGAAGTTTGACCTTCGACGGTTTTTTTATTTCACTGGTGGAGAGGAGTGGTTTCGAACCACTGAACCCAATGGGAGCAGATTTACAGTCTGCCGCGTTTAGCCTCTTCGCTACCTCTCCATCTGCCATTAAAAATCGGCTATTACATTATAGCAAATCGATTTTTAAAAAGCAAGCCGAAAAATGCCTTAAATATCTCGCTTTCGATTTTTGATTTTCTTCACTCATGTTATAATGGGTTTATCAATCCCTTGAAGGAAGTGAATGCCATGGTCATTGCCCTGATTGCTCACGATAAAATGAAACCGGATATGATCGCTTTTGCCAACAAATATCGGGAAGTGCTTCGCCACCACACCCTGGTTGCGACCGGCACCACCGGACACAAAGTCATGGAAGCCACCGGCCTCGATATCCACTGCCTTCGCTCCGGCCCGTTGGGCGGAGATCAGGAAATCGGCGCTCGCGTCGCAAACGGAGAAATCGACTTGATTTTCTTCTTTCGCGACCCCTTGACCGCACAGCCACACGAGCCAGATGTCTCGGCGTTGTTGCGACTCTCCGATGTCTACAAGATTCCCCTAGCGACCAATCCATCGACGGCAGAATTGATTGTTCATGCACTCGAAAAAGAATGATGATGCCACTTCGGCATCATCTTTTTGAATGAATGATCAGCGGAACCAAACTTTCTTCCGCCAAGAGTCCCGCGTGCTGGCCTTTCATGACAAATCCGCGGTCGTGAAGTTTGAAATAACTGTGATCGATGGCAATGGCCAAATAATCTCCTAAAAATTCATCGATTCGAGGGTGGGCAGGCCCTTCGCCAAACAATTCGATTTCTCGGACCACCCGCGAAGGATACAGGATATACCGATCCCGAAAATACTGATCGAACGTCGTTTCAAATTGCTCGTGGCATCCGGGTTTGATGAAAAATGCGGTCGCTCGCGATTCGATCGACGGTTCGTGAAGAAAGAGATCCCAAAGATCGGGATAGT
>Ga0172377_10006665_pt1 | contig 11901 bp, 9 predicted proteins | sample Pumphouse3metaG_FD_119749 | JGI IMG/M metagenome (GOLD analysis project Ga0172377, IMG submission 119749) | Leachate microbial communities from a municipal landfill in Southern Ontario, Canada - Pumphouse #3 metaG | ecosystem: Engineered > Solid waste > Landfill > Unclassified | place: Canada... | reverse complement strand
TTCTTACAGGAAATGTTTGGGGAAATGTTCCTGGAATACAAAAAACAAGTTCACGCTTTCCTTCCTATTAGGAAATATAGTATCAGCAGAAATGCTTAGAAAAACTCCTCATATACCAATTTAACACCAAAATTTAAAAACAGTAATGAAGATAATTTTAATATAAAATAGCATATATCCTAAAAATAAATTAAAAAATATTTGACAGACTGTGAATATATTTGTAGAATCATTAGCAATTACCTTTTTCAAGTTTTAAGAAGCCAGTAAGTAGTGGTTTGTTAAAGAGAGCCATATGTAAATAGGTGCGAATATGGCAGCAAATGCTACCGAATCTCACTTCTTTATTACAATTTTAAACCAAAAACTATATTTGATTTTGTAAATAATAGTATTAGTACAAACGAAGGGTAGAAAACTACCAATTTTCTACCGAAATAGGGTGGTAACACGAGAAAGTCGTCCCTATCAAGCCAAATCGGCTCGAGGGGGCGGCTTTTTATTTTAAGGAAGTATACCTAGGGTTCCGTTTTTGCATAAAAAGTCTGGACCGAGTGGTATAGAATACGTAAATAATTATTAAAATTGTCGTATTACACCGTGGGTAAAAAAGGCCCCAGCGGAAGGTTCCTTATTGAAAAAAGGACCGTTCTGTTGGGGTCTTTTATTAATAAATCTATTCTATATTAAAAAGGATACAGAATTAATAAGGAGAGAAGAGTAGTTATCCGGATAAAGGAAAGGTAAGGAATAAAAAAGAAAGGAATAAAAACTATGAAACTAACTGGAACCGAGATTATTGTAGAATGCCTAAAACAAGAAAAGGCAAAGGTTCTCTTCGGTATACCCGGCGCAGCAATTATGCCTTTATATGATACATTCGGGAAATACGAAGAAATTCCCTTTAAAAATATTTTGTGCAGACATGAACAGGGAGCCATTCATGCTGCTGATGGGTATGCCAGAGCAACCGGAGAAGTAGGGGTATGCATTGCTACTTCTGGTCCCGGAGCCACAAACTTGATAACCGGATTGGCTAATGCTCATATGGATTCAGTCCCTTTGGTCGCCATTACCGGACAGGTGCCTACAGAAATGGTAGGTAATGATGCCTTTCAGGAAGTTGATATTACTGGAATAACTCTGCCAATTACCAAACACAATTATATTGCCAGAAAAATCGAAGAGCTGCCTTTAATTATAAAAGAAGCCTTTTATATAGCTAAAACCGGTAGGCCAGGCCCGGTACTGATTGATTTACCCAAAGATATTCAGCTATCTAAATGTAATTTTAACTATCCCGAAAGAGCGAATAGAAGGGGTTACAATCCTTCATACAAAGGGCATCTTAAACAGATAAAATCAGCGGCCATAAAAATAATGAATGCCAGGAAACCCATAATTGTTGCCGGCGGAGGTGTTATAAAAAGTAAGGCTAGCGCTGAATTGATAAAAATAGTAAGCAAGACCAATATACCGGTAGTCAATACTTTTATGGGCTTAAGCAGCTTTCCTAAAAACCACCCTCTATTTCTGGGCATGCTGGGAATGTACGGGCAGTATACTGCTAATCAATCAGTCAGCAATGCAGACCTTATTCTTGCTTTAGGTACCCGCTTTGATGACAGGATAACTGGAAATCTAAGTAAATTCTGCCCTCAGGCGGAGGTCATTCATATAGATATTGACCCTGCAGAAATAGGTAAGAATATTGATGCAAAAATACCTATTGTGGGTGATCTTAAAAACGTACTGCAACAATTAAATAATTATCTTGAAGAAAAAGAACCGGTTGAATGGTTAAACGAGATTAAGGGATTTAAAGAAAAGGACCCTATGTATAAGGAAAATGATGATTTTCTCCTGAATTCCAGATTTATTATGGAGAGTATAAATGAATTATTCCGGGGGGAGGCCATCATTGTAACCGATGTAGGGCAGCATCAGATGTGGGCTGCTCATTATACGCAGGTCAATTTCCCTCGTCATTTTATCTCATCAGGCGGTCTGGGAGCCATGGGGTTTGGATTTCCGGCTGCTATTGGTGCCAAAATAGGTTGTCCTAATAAACCGGTGGTTTGTATTACAGGTGATGGTGGTTTCCAGATGAATATACAAGAATTGGCAACAGCGATTTATAATCGTTTATCTATTATCGTAATATTGATGAATAATGGTTATCTGGGAATGGTAAGGCAATTACAGGAATTGTTCTGTGACAAACGGTATGTTTCTACAGAACTCGCAGGTAACCCGGACTTCGTAAAGGTTGTAGAAGGTTATGGCGGTACAGGGTATCGTGTTGGTAAGAGAGAAGAGCTTATTCCCATCTTACATGAAGCACATAGTAAAAATGAATTTGTGCTGATAGATTGCCATATTCCTCAGGAAGAAAATATTTTCCCGCTGGTAAAACCCGATTCATCAATCAATCAAATGATAGGAGTTGATTAAAATGAAACACACTATAGCTATTTTAGTAGAAGATCTGCCTGGAGTAATGGCCAGAGTTGCCGGTTTGTTTACCAGGAGAGGTTTTAATATCAATAGTATAGCAGTCGGCCATTCGGAAACCCCTGGAATTTCCAGAATGACTATTATTGTAAATGGTGACGAAAAAGTGTTAGAGCAGGTAATGAAACAGTTAAATAAGTTAGTAGATGTTGTCCGGGTAAGAGATATCCCAGCAGAAAATATCATTGAAAGAGAGTTAGTTTTAGTTAGAGTGCATGTCGATTCATTGGCAGTTCGTTCAGAGATTATTCAGCTGGTAGAAATATTTAAAGCCAAAGTGGTTTTCGTAGAAAGAAATACTATGACCATCGAGATGTCGGGAGACGAAGAGAAGATAAATGGATTTCTAAACCTATTAAAGCCCTTTGGAATTAAAGAAATAGTTCGTACCGGTACCATTGCTATTAATAAAAATAGCAAAAATGGTTTAAAGTAATGAACAAAAAATAATATTAGATTTAAAAATAATAATTTAAGAAAAGAATAAAATAATTTATTTAGGAGGATAACATGAAAGATAAAATACAAATTTTTGATACTACCTTACGTGATGGGGAGCAATGTCCGGGAGCATCCCTTAACACACAGGAGAAGTTAGAGATTGCCAGGTATTTAGAAAAAATGAAAGTTGATGTTATTGAAGCTGGTTTTCCAATATCGTCTCCGGGTGATTTTGATAGTGTTGAAACGATTGCTAATAATATCAAAGGGCCCATTATTGCAGCCTTATGCCGGGCAGTAGAGCAGGACATTAAATGTGCCTGGGATGCTATCAAATTTGCTCGAAAGCCGAGAATACATACTTTTATTGCAACCTCTCCCATACATATGGAATTAAAGCTGGAAAAAACACCGCAGGAAGTATTAAAACAGGCCGTGTCTGCTGTCCGTCTGGCAAAGAGCTATTGCCATGATGTTGAATTTTCTGCTGAGGATGCCAGTCGCAGTAACCCGGAATTCTTATATCATATCATTACAGAGACAATTAGAGCGGGTGCTACGGTTATCAATATACCGGATACAGTTGGCTATTCTCAACCGGAAGAGTTTGCCGGATTAATAAAAGGAATTAAAGAGAATGTAACAAATATCGATGAGGTTGTTATGAGTGTGCATTGTCACAATGATTTAGGGTTAGCAGTAGCAAACTCTCTGGAATCTATAAAATATGGGGTTAATCAAATTGAATGTACTATAAATGGGATTGGCGAAAGAGCCGGCAATGCATCCTTAGAAGAGATAGTTATGGCTATTTACACCAGAAAAGATTTTTATCAAAAGTATACTGATATTGATACTTCTTACATCTACCCGACCAGCAAATTGGTAAGTCGGCTAACAGGTTTTGTAGTACAGCCAAATAAGGCTATTGTAGGGAAAAATGCTTTTGCTCATGAGGCAGGCATACATCAGGCAGGTATTTTAAAAGATGCCTCTACCTATGAGATAATGAAGCCGCAAACGATTGGTCTGGAAGGTAATCAGCTTGTTTTAGGCAAACATTCGGGACGCAATGCCTTTAAAAATCGATTAGAGCAACTGGGATACGATCTTGACCAGGATAAGTTAAATAAATCATTCGAGCAATTTAAAATTCTGGCAGATAAAAAGAAAGAGGTTTTTTCAGAAGACCTGGTGGCTTTGATGTCTGAAGTGTTGGTAGAAGATATTGCTGATTTATATGAATTAAAATATTTCCATGTCACTACCGGCAACAGTATCTTACCTACGGCTACTGTTGAGCTTGTTAAAGAAAATGAGGTAATCGTTGATGCTGCCTGTGGTGATGGGCCTGTGGATGCAATATTTAATGCAATTGACCGCATAACGGGTGCCAGGGTAAAACTATCTGATTACTATATTAAAGCTTTAACCAGAGGTAAAGATGCACAGGGTGAAGCAGTAGTTGAAATCAAAGATAACGGCTGCTCATATATAGGCAAAGGAATCAGCACAGATACTTTGGAGGCCAGCACCAAGGCTTATTTAAAGGCAATAAATAAAATGTTGTTACAAAATAGTTATAAAGACAAATAAAATGAATATAAGAAGAGGGTAGGAAATTGTTAACCAGATTAGAAATAATGGATACAACGTTAAGAGATGGAGAACAAATGAAAAATGTCAGTTATTCCTCTGATGAAAAACTTGCACTGTCAAAAATATTATTGGATGAAGTTGGAGTAGATAGAATAGAAGTTGCCAGTGCAAAGGTTAGCGAGGGGGAAAAGGAGGCTGTCAGGAAAATTGTTGAATGGGCAAATAATAATAAATATGGAGAGAAAATTGAAGTGCTTGGATTTGTGGATATCCATGAATCTGCAGACTGGATTTTTAACTTAGAAGGTAAAGTAGTAAATATTCTCAGCAAGGGTTCATTAAAACATTTAACAACTCAATTGAAAAAAACAAAAGAGCAGCATCTCAAAGAAATTAAAGAAACAATAATGTATGCAGATAAAAAAGGCCTTATTTGTAATATTTGGTTTGAAGATTGGTCTAACGGTATGATTGATTCACCCGATTATATATACTTTTTACTGGACCATCTTCGTGAAGAGAATATAAAGAGGTTTATGTTGCCGGATACCCTGGGAGTTCTCTATCCTGCTCAGGTTTATAATTTTATAAGAGAGATAGTACTTAAATACCCTGGATTACATTTCGATTTCCATGGCCACAATGATTATGGAATGGCTACGGCAAACACAATCGCTGCAGTTGAAGCGGGAGTAAAGGGGGTTCACTGTACTGTAAACGGAATGGGAGAAAGGGCAGGGAATGCAGCCTTAGATGAGGTAGTTGTGGGTATAAAAGATTTTTTAAATATTGAAACCGATATTAAGGAAGAAAATTTATTTAATTTAAGTAAAATGGTAGAGGCATTTTCAGCTTACCGTATAGCTGCCAACAAACCGATAAGTGGAGAAAATGTGTTTACACAAACAGCTGGAATTCATGCTGATGGGGATAGGAAGGGTAATCTTTATATCAGCAGGTTATTACCTGAGAGGTTTAACAGGAAAAGGCAGTACTCCTTAGGAAAATTGAGCGGCAAATCAAACTTAGATTTTAATTTGGAAGAGATTGGGTTAAAATTATCAAAGGACCAGAAAAAAAATGTTCTCAATAGGGTTATTGAATTGAGTGATAAAAAGAAAACTATCACATCTTACGACTTGCCTTATATTGTTTCAGATGTTTTAAATGATCCTGAGGAAAAAATCTTTAAACTCAAGGCTTATAATATTTTGACAAGCCACTCTAACAGGCCTGTAGCTACAATAAAGATGAGTTACAGGGAAAATGGAAAATCTGATTCTATTGAATTAGAAGGAAGTGCACAAGGAAATGGCGGATATGATGCTTTTATGAATGCAATTAAAAAGTTGTTTAGAAAAATTGATTTTGATTTACCCCCATTGGTAGATTACATAATAACTATTCCGCCGGGTGGGAAGACGGATGCCCTGGTACAATGTACTATCACCTGGGAAGTTGATAAAAAAAATATTATTACAAAAGGGGTAAATTCAGATCAGGTTTTAGCAGCAATCGAAGCAACAGAAAAAATGTTAAACATCATTGCTTTGCTTAAAAAAGAAAAATAGATTTCTAATAGAACACTTTTTATAATTTATAACAATAGCGCAAAACAACGAGGATTAATGAGAAAATAATTAATATATTTAAGAAGGAGGCAGCTTTGGAGAAATCAATTACTGAAAAAATAATTCAATCACATTGTGATAAAAAGGAGTTGAGGAGAGGAGAACTGATTAAAGCAAAGGTAGACTTTGCTTTTGCAAATGATATTACCGGCCCTCTGGCAATCAGTGTTTTCAATGAGATTGGCTCAAAAGAGGTTTTTGACCGAAATAAAATAACTTTAATTGCCGACCATTTTACCCCTAATAAAGATATAAAATCCGCAGAACAGACCAAAATACTTAAAGAATTTTCTATAGCACAGAATCTTAACTATTATTATGAACTGGGGCAGGTTGGAATCGAACATGCCCTGCTTCCTGAAAAGGGTCTGGTTTTACCCGGCCAGCTAATCATTGGTGCAGATTCCCATACACCAACATCGGGGGCATTAGGAGCTCTGGCGATAGGGGTAGGTAGTACAGATTTGGGTGTGACAATGGCTACCGGTGAAGTATGGTTAAAAGTTCCCGAGTCAATGAAGTTTATTTACGGAGGCAAACTGAACAGATGGGTAGGAGGGAAAGACCTTATTCTTTATACAATTTCAAAAATAGGGGTTGATGGAGCAAATTATCGAGTTATGGAATTTGCCGGCGAAGTGATTAAAAATCTTTCTATGGATAATCGTTTTACCATGTGTAATATGGCAATTGAAGCTGGAGCAAAGAGTGGCATAATTGAGGCAGATGAGATAACGGAAAAATATCTTCATGAAAAAACAGAAAAAAAATATACTATTCTAAAAAGTGACCCGGATGCTGAGTATGAAAAGGTAATAGAAATTGATGTTACAGATATAGAACCACAAGTTGCCTTTCCCCATTTACCGGAAAATAGCAAAGGAATAAGTGAAGTAAAAGACATACTGATTGACCAATCGGTCATTGGTTCCTGTACCAATGGAAGGATAGAGGATTTGAGAATTGCAGCAGAAATATTAAAAAATAATAAAGTTAATAAAAGGGTAAGATTAATAATTATTCCCGCAACACAACAGATATATTTAGAGGCTTTAGAAGAGGGTTTGTTAAAAATATTTATTGAATCCGGGGCTGTTGTCAGTCCGCCAACATGTGGTCCATGCCTTGGCGGGCATATGGGGGTACTGGCAAAAGGGGAGAGGGCAGTTTCTACAACTAACCGTAATTTCGTTGGTCGTATGGGTCATCCAGAAAGTGAAATATATTTAGCCGGTCCGGCAATAGCTGCCGCTTCTGCCATTACCGGAAAAATATCCAGTCCTGAGGAGGTTATTTAGCTATGAAAATAATAGGAAAAGTGTGGAAATTTGGGAACCATATTGATACAGATATCATTATTCCGGCACGTTATTTAAACACATCAGACCCGAATGAGTTAGCCCTACATTGTATGGAAGACTATGTTCGAGATTTTGTTAAAAAAATATCACCCGGTGATATAATTATTGCAGGAGATAATTTTGGTTGTGGAAGTTCCAGAGAACATGCACCGATAGCTATCAAGGAAGCAGGCATATCTTGTGTCATTGCCAGCTCTTTTGCCAGAATATTTTTTCGAAATGCAATCAATATAGGCCTGCCTATTTTTGAATCATCAGAAGCCAGTCTGGGCGTTTTACAAGGAGATGAATTGGAGGTATTTCCTGAGAAAGGTATTATAAAAAATATTACACAAAATAGAGTTTTTAAAACCAATCCCATGCCTGTTTTTATACAGAGCATTATTGCTTCTGGTGGATTAGTAGAATATACAAAAAAAGAAATTGAGAGGAGATAGTATAGTAATTATGTATGATATTGCTTTAATTCCTGGAGATGGCGTAGGGCCTGAAGTAGTCTCTGAAGGCAAAAAGGTGATAATGACTGCCTGTCAGGAATATGGAATACGAATCAACTGGCACGAGTATCCTTTTGGCGGAGAAACTTATTTACAAAAGAATATTTTATTGCCCGATTCTGCTCTGTCTGAAATTAAAGAAATGGATGGTATATATTTTGGAGCAGTGGGGGATCCGCGGGTAAAGCCGGGTATCTTAGAAAGAGAGATATTATTGAAATTAAGATTTTCCCTTGATCAATATATAAATTTAAGGCCTGTTAAATTATTACCCGGTGTAGAAGGCCCTTTAAGAAATAAAACCTATAAAGATATTGATTTTTATTTTATCAGAGAAAATACCGAAGATTTTTATATAGCTACCGGCGCAACTTTTAAAGGAAGAAATCATCAACTAAATCATATTCTAAAAAGAAATCTTTTCCAGGCAAATATAGAAATTAACTTTCAGCTGGAGAAAGAAGAGGAGTTCGGTTACCAGCTGGGGCTTTTATCTCGAAAAGGTTCTGACAGGGTAATACGATATGCCTTTTCTCTTGCTGATACAAAAGGTTTAGCCAGAGTCTCAACGGTTGATAAAGCGAATGTTTTATCAGAAATGTATGGTTTATGGAGAGAAGTTTTTAAGGAAATTGCAAGTGAATATCCGGCAATTTCAGCAGACTGTTATTATGTAGATGCAATGGCTATGTTAATGGTCAGTAACCCCGAAAAATTTAAAGTCATTGTTTCTCCAAATATGTTTGGAGATATTTTAACTGATTTAGGTGCTATTCTACAGGGGGGAATAGGAATGGCAGCAAGTGCTAATATAAACCCGGAAGGGGTATCAATGTTTGAACCCATACACGGTTCTGCGCCTGATTTAAAAAATAAAGGTATTTCAAATCCTGTCGGGACAATTTTAGCAGGTGCTATGATGCTTGATTTTTTAGGTGAAAAGGAAGCTTCTTCTGCCATAGAAGCAGCTGTGTCTTCAGTTTTAAAAGAAGGCAAGGTTAGAACAAAAGATCTGGGTGGAAATAATTCAACTAAGGAGATGGGAAATTCAATCGCTCATATTTTACAGAATATGAATAGAAACTAATATTAGCTAATATTTTTTCAATGAATTTTATAGAACAGGCAGAGTTAAATGTAATAAATGATATTAATAATAACTGGCATCATCTTAAATATTTTAGGTATAATTGGAATTGTAGTTCCTGCCTTGCCGGGAATTATATTGAATTATCTTGCCCTGTTCTTACTCTATATTAGCAGGGGGGAAGAGGCAATCGGGCTTAGTGCCTTAATAATGTTTGGTTTGTTAACCCTTCTGGTAGCTCTGCTCGACTATATTCTCCCCTTAGCGGGAGCAAAGAAACTTGGAGCATCACGTACCGGTATTATCTTTGCTGTCATAGGAATGATAACAGGTATGATATTTTTTCCACCATTTGGTATCTTTTTTGGCCTTTTAATTGGTGCTTTTGTGGGAGAATTAATAGCAGGGAAAAGCCAATCACAAGCCTTTAAAGCTGGATTTGTAACCTTTTTGGGAATCCTTACCTCTATGGTGGTTAAATTAATGCTGGCAGTAGTGATGACTGTTTATTATCTCTGGCATTCATTTTAAATTTGACAATACAATATAAGAATTGTTAAATATTTTAATATCATAATAAATAACCATCTTTTTGTTATATTTAAATTATCAGATTATTCATTTATGAAAATTTAAAAAACTAAAAACAAAAGATAGGAAGGTTCAAAATATGGAAAAAACAAGTAATATGGTAACCAGAGGAGCAAGTCGTGCTCCCCACCGTTCTTTATTTTACGCCATGGGATATACCAAAGAAGATTTAGAAAAACCCATTATCGGTGTGGTAAATTCTTTTAATGAAATTATTCCGGGACATATTCAATTAAACGAGATTGTTCAAGCCGTCAAAATCGGAGTAGCTGCCGCAGGCGGGATAGCAATGGAATTTCCTGCCATAGGTATCTGTGATGGGATTGCCATGAATCATCAGGGAATGAAATATCCATTGGCCAGTCGTGAATTAATTGCTGATTCTATCGAGGCGGTAACTATGGCACACCACTTTGATGGCCTGGTTATGGTTGGGAACTGTGATAAGATTGTCCCCGGCATGCTTATGGCAGCGGCACGTCTCAATATTCCAACCATATATGTAAGCGGAGGGCCGATGCTTACCGGATATTGCGAAGGGAAAGAATCTGATTTGAATACTGTCTTTGAAGCTGTAGGAAGATACAATCAAAAAGAGATTTCAGAAGAAGATTTATTGGAAATAGAAGAGGGCGCCTGTCCCTCAGCCGGCAGCTGCGCCGGTCTTTTTACCGCAAACTCTATGAATTGTCTCACCGAAGCGCTGGGCATTGCCTTACCGGGGAATGGAACGATACCAGCTGCTTACGGTGCCAGGAAACAATTGGCTAACAGAACAGGAAAGATAATTTTAGAATTGGTCAGAAAACAGATAAAGCCAAGAGATATAATGACCGCAGATGCCTTTCATAATGCTATCACCTTAGATTTAGCCATGGCCGGTTCCAGCAATACTGTATTACATTTACTGGCTATAGCTCATGAAGCAGGGATAAACCTGGAGTTGAAAACCTTTGACCGCTTAAGCCGCGTTGTTCCGATACTAACCAAAATATCTCCTTCCAGTGAACTGCATGTATCAGATTTGTATTCTGCCGGAGGAATACAGGCGGTTTTAAAAGAACTGGCAGAAGCAAATCTAATTCACACCGAATCCTTAACGGTTAGTGGTGAGACTATGGGACAGCAAGTAGCTAAAGCTCAAAACAAAAATAGTGAGGTAATAAGAAAATATGGCAATCCTTATAGTGCTGAAAGCGGAATCGCCATACTCTATGGTAATTTAGCCCCTGAAGGTGCAGTGGTCAAAGCCTCTGCAGTGAGCAAAAAAATGTTCACCTTTGAAGGTAAAGCCCGGGTGTTCAATTCAGAGGAAGAGGCATACCAGGCTATAATGGATGGTAAAATTCAAAAAGGAGATGTAGTTGTTATCCGTTATGAGGGACCAAAGGGAGGACCGGGGATGAGGGAAATGTTAGCACCAACATCAGCCCTTTGTGGAATGGGATTGGATAATGATGTTGCCCTGATAACCGATGGCCGTTTTTCAGGTGCTACCCGTGGTGCAGCAATTGGACATATCTCACCTGAAGCTGCTCAAAAAGGGCCTATTGGTCTCATTGAAGAGGGAGATATTATTAAAATCGATATAGGAAATAGAGAACTATCAGTGGAATTAACCGCAGATGAGCTAAAAAGTCGTGAGGTGAAATGGTCACCGCCAGAAAGGAATATACCTTCTAATTATTATTTAAAGCGGTATGCTTATCTGGTTTCATCTGCCAGCTCCGGTGCTGTCTTTAGAAATATAGACTAAGTATCCACAGGATAAAGTGATACATACGTAATACAAACCAAAAAATTTATAACCAATGTTCTTAATCAGGAGTGTTACCTATGTGCTGGTTAAACTCTTTATAACTAAATATAAAATACCAACGACCAGAAACCAGAATGTCATTGTGAGGAGCGTAGGGACGTGACAATCTCATCCAATTATGCCAGTAGAATTGAAAGCATAAAGTTCATGGTTGATGGTTTTCGGTTTTTGGTAAGAATTTAAAGATAAAGATTGTGAGAATAAGTGAATGTGATTGCCACGACTTGCTTTCAGCAAATCTCGCAATGACAAAAACAAAGATTTAAATATAAGGATTTTGGTAGTAACAGTAGAGGTTTATAAAGGTATGTCTGCAGCATGTTACAATGATAATAAAGTTTTTAATTAAGTACAAGATGCT
>Ga0172377_10006660_pt1 | contig 11903 bp, 12 predicted proteins | sample Pumphouse3metaG_FD_119749 | JGI IMG/M metagenome (GOLD analysis project Ga0172377, IMG submission 119749) | Leachate microbial communities from a municipal landfill in Southern Ontario, Canada - Pumphouse #3 metaG | ecosystem: Engineered > Solid waste > Landfill > Unclassified | place: Canada... | reverse complement strand
GCTTTTTTATTGGGTTTCCCGGCTAGAATAGGGACAAGAAGGGGGACAGGCAGGCAAAACCAAAGCGGGAAGCTTCGACGGGGGGTGAAACCGCAAACTTTTTTTGGGGGGGGTACCGGTTGACTCTACAGATTAGCAATCATATAATATATATGAAAAGCATATTGTTGCTCCTGACTCATTTGGGTACGGCCCGGATGGAAAGGCGACGGATCTTATGATAGGGATGTATGATTCCGCGCCTTTGGCGTGGATTTTTTAGTTCACGCTGAATTTTGCGCCGAACAAAAACAAAGGAGGGCAGTTTATGGAAGAAAGAATATCGGTAATAAGCATTATAGTGGAGGATACCGGCGTATCTGCTGATGTAAATGAATTGCTTCATAACTTTGGCAAATACATAATAGGTAGAATGGGAATACCATACAAGGAACGAGGTGTTTCCATTATATGTATAGTAATGGATGCACCGGGAGATGTAATAAGTTCCCTTTCGGGCAAGCTTGGAATGCTGAAAGGAGTGAGTATAAAAACTATAGTCGCAAAACGGCAAAATAAAACAATTAGAAGGGAAGGATAACCATGAGAAAAGTATTATCTATATTTTTAACGGTAGTAATTTTAACCATTATGCTGGCAGGATGCCAAACAAAGCCTAATGACAATAATACCACACCCGAAAACACACAAACCGACAATTCCGAACCTGTGGACATCAGAATAGGCGGACTCAAAGGTCCGACATCCATGGGAATGGTTAAGCTTATGGAGGCGGCAGAAACAGGTGAAGCTACAAATAACTATACTTTCACCATTTCAGGATCAGCAGACGAAGTAACCCCCAAACTTATCAAGGGTGAGCTTGATATGGTAGCAGTGCCTGCAAACCTTGCATCGGTTCTGTATAACAATACAAACGGGGAAGTAAAGCTTCTTGCAGTAAATACTCTGGGTGTTATCTACATCGTTGAAAAGGGAAATGAAGTACAGTCCTTTGAGGATCTGAAAGGCAAGACTATATATGCAACAGGTAAAGGTTCAACCCCTGAATACGCCCTAAGATATCTGCTTTCTGAAAATGGAATTGACCCTGATAAGGATGTAAAACTTGAATGGAAGGCTGAACCTACCGAAGTTGTAGCTCTTTTATCTGAGCTTGAAAATGGTGTTGCAATGATGCCTCAACCCTTTGTTACGGTAGCTCAGACCCAGATTGAAGGGTTACGCATAGCCATAGACCTTACCAAGGAATGGGATGCTCTTGACAATGGAAGTGCCTTGATTACCGGAGTATTAGTGGTGAGAAAGGATTTTGCAGAAAAGCACCCGAAACAAATTGCTGCATTTCTTGATGAATATAAACAGTCCACCGAATATGTAAACGCCAATATTCCGGAAGCTTCAAAACTGGTTGAAAAATACGGTATAGTCAAGGCTGCAGTTGCTGAAAAAGCAATACCATACTGTAATATATACTTTATGGAGGGTACTGAAATGAAAACTTCTATGCAGGGATATTTAAATGTACTCTTTGAACAAAACCAGAAATCAATAGGTGGGGAACTCCCTAAAGATGATTTTTATTATGAAAAATAATAAGCCTGAAAGACCCAGAACAGAAAAGATTGCCGCAGTAGTATTTGCCCTGCTTGTTTGGCAGGCAGGGGCAATGCTGCTTAATAACAGTATGCTTCTTGTCACTCCTTTAACTGTAATTAAAAGGCTTTTTAGCCTTTGCCTTGAGAGTGATTTTTTAAGTGCTGTAAGCTTTTCATTTATAAGGATTGTTTCAGGTTTTCTATTTGCACTGGTAACAGGGAGTATTCTGGCAGTTATTGCCGGACGATTTCATCTTGCTGAGGTCATGATCTGGCCGTTTATAGTGACCATAAAATCAGTGCCGGTGGTATCGTTCATTATTCTGTGTTTAATATGGCTGAATTCCAGGAATCTTTCGGTATTTATAGCTTTTTTAATGGTACTTCCAATTGTATATACCAATATGCTTCAGGGCATCAAAAGCACCGACAGTAAACTGCTGGAGATGGCAGATCTTTTTAATGTTATCTGGCTCAAAAAACTAAAATATATATACTTTCCGCAACTCAAGCCCTATATCATTTCAGCTTGCAGTGTGACAATCGGACTTTCATGGAAAGCAGGCACTGCAGCTGAGGTTATAGGTATCCCCGAAGGTTCCATAGGCGAGAAGCTTTACGAGGCAAAAGTTTATTTCAGCTCGGGCGATCTATTAGCATGGACCGTAGTTATTGTTGTAGCCAGTATTGCATTTGAAAAATTATTTTTATTTCTTTTAAGGTATTCCTTTAAGAGATTGGAGAGTTTATAATATGGACATCGTAGTTTCAAATCTTTCAAAAAGTTTTGGTACAAATCATGTGCTGGTTGGTTTCAATGCAATCTTCCCCGGGCATAGACTAACCTGTTTAATGGGTCCGTCAGGCTGTGGAAAAACCACCCTTTTAAATATTTTGATGGGGTTTATACGCCCCGACGGCGGATCTGTCAGGGGAGTACCCAGGTTTAAAAGTGCCGTTTTTCAGGAGGACCGGCTTTGTGAAAGTTTTAATGCCGTTTCAAATGTACGGTTTGTTTGCGACAGGAAAGTTGATACCAGCAAAGTAATCTCGCATCTTGAAAACATAGGTCTTAAAGACAGCCTTGATCAGCCTGTAAGCGAATTAAGCGGCGGTATGAAGCGCAGAGTCGCAATAGTGCGATCTATATTTGCAAAAAGTGATGTATTATTTCTTGATGAGCCATTCAAGGGGCTTGACGTTGATACAAAAAAAGACGTTATGCAGTACTTAAAGGATAACATGCAAGGCAGGACAGTTATAATGGTAACCCATAGTATTGATGAAGTAAAAGCTTTAAATGGAAAGCTTATAACAATGAGCGGAAAGGATGGCAACAATGAAAATTGACACAAAATCAGATATACTGGATATTTTGAAAATGCCGTACGAAATGTATACGGATAAAGTAGCAGCCCGTGCTCGAGAAATTCACAGGAAAATTAACGATAACTCACTTATTGCAACAGCTATGCTAGGATATGACAATATTTGCAAGAATCAATGTCTATATTGCGGAATGCGCGCAGGAAACACCAACGTAAAGCGCTATCGTATAGACAGGGATGATATTGTTTCCTGGGCAAAAATTGCCTCAAAAATTGGATTTAAACGCATATTCCTTATCTCTGGAGAAGATCCGAAATACGGATTTGATAATATTTTCTATTTCATTGAGAAAATTAAGGCTCTGGGATTTTATATAAGCCTGGCATGTGGTGAGTTTTCGAAAGAGAAATATAACGAATTTCACGCTGCGGGTGCCGACGAATATGTCCTAAAATTTGAAATGTCTCAGGAAAATATTTTTAACCGCCTTAACCCTTCTACTAATTTTAGAAAGCGTATGCAATGCATTGAATGGATAAAAGAAAGCGGGATGCGTCTAGCTTCAGGAAATATTGTGGACTATCCTGGGCAGACCGATGAAATGATAGCTGAGGACATCCTTCTTATGAAAAAGCTTGAGATAAGCTGGGCTCCGGTTATCCCTTATCTTCCGGCAAAAGGGACACCCCTTGCTGCAGAAGGTGGACGAGGAAGCGTGGAAAAGAATTTAAAAGAGATTTCTATATTGCGCATAATGATGCCTGAAATAAATATAACGGCACAGCAGCCCGGAGAAAATTTAAAAAACGGACTTGCCGATCCCGAGGGAAACTTGAAGGCTCTTACGGCGGGAGCAAACATACTTTTTGCAGATATGCTGCCCCCAAAACTTGCCCAGAATTTCAGTGTTGTGGATAACCGTATTACGCTTGGCCTCGAGCATATAAAGAACATGGCCAAAAAGGCTGGTATGAAGCTTGCGTTTTAATCAAATCATAGGAACACTCGTTATTAATACAAAATAAAAAATAAGTTATATTGAATGTAGTAGAATTAGAACACAAAGTTGGCCAATTTGCATACGAGGTGGACTGGCTCAAAAAAATCTGAGCAAATTGTCGGAAAGATAAATGGTTTATATTTAAGGGAAAAAGATAAAACGAAAAATTGAATGGGAAATAAAAATTTTAATAGTATATAAGTAAAATGGAGGATACTGCCAAAAGTAGTATTCTTTATTTTTTAGGGCATAATAAATCATTATATTTATGAAGGAAGGTGATAAAATGACTAACAAAAATGTTGTACCCAATAGATTAATCCATGAAAAGTCACCATACCTGCTGCAGCATGCACATAACCCTGTAGATTGGTATCCATGGGGTAGTGAAGCTTTTAATAAAGCCAAGAATGAGGACAAGCCCATCTTTTTGTCCATAGGCTATTCCACTTGTCATTGGTGTCATGTAATGGAGCGGGAATCCTTCGAGGATGAGGAAGTGGCGAAGGCGTTGAACGACCACTATGTATCCATTAAGGTGGATCGGGAAGAGCGGCCGGATATAGACAGCATATACATGTCTGTGTGCCAGGCAATCACCGGACAGGGGGGCTGGCCCCTTACCATAATTATGACGCCGGACAAAAACCCCTTCTTCGCCGGTACCTATTTTCCCAAGACCGGGAAATACGGTTACCCGGGCCTTGTGGAACTGCTTTTTCAGATAAAGGATGCATGGCATACCGAAAAAGACCGACTTATTGAAACAGGCAGCAATATAACCGATTCGATAAAAAACTTCCCCGGGAGGTTTAACGGCGAAAAATTGGGGGAGGAGACGGCAGACAGAGCCTTCCGGGGTTTAAGAAGCTCCTTTGACGAAATGTACGGTGGTTTTGGCGGAGCACCCAAGTTTCCGACGCCCCATAACCTTTTATTTCTCTTAAGGTACTGGCGGGCGAAAGGGAACGATACAGCCCTCGATATGACTGAGAAAATCCTTGAGGCCATGTACAAGGGGGGTATATTCGACCATATAGGTTTTGGGTTTTCAAGGTATTCCACCGACAAAAGGTGGCTTGCACCCCATTTCGAAAAGATGCTATACGACAACGCCCTTCTGGCCTATGCCTATACAGAAGCCTACCAGGCCACCGGCAAGGAAATCTATAAAAACATTGTCCGGAAAATATTTACCTATGTACTTCGGGATATGACATCCGATGAGGGAGCGTTTTACTCGGCGGAGGATGCGGATTCAGAAGGGGAGGAAGGAAAATTCTACCTTTGGCGTCCCGGGGAGGTAGAGGAGGCGGTAGGGAAGGAGGACGGGGAGTTCTTCTGTAGCCGGTACGATATAAAACCGGAGGGGAATTTCGAGGGAAAGAGCATCCCAAACCTGATTGACGCAAACCTTGACGAACTGGTACAGGATGCCGGACTGGCAGCACGGCTGGATACAATAAGGGAAAAGCTTTTTATGCACAGGGAACAAAGAACCCGTCCCTACCGAGACGACAAGATACTGACATCGTGGAACGGGCTGATGATAGCAGCCCTGGCCCTGGGAGGAAGGGCCTTTGGTAGCAGCGAGTATGTTAAGGCGGCGGAGGTGGCTTTTGACTTCATACAAGAACACCTGGTAAGGGACGACGGCCGGTTGCTGGCAAGGTACAGGGACGGCGAAGCGGCCCTGCCGGCATACCTTGGCGATTACGCATACCTGGTATGGGGGCTCCTAGAGCTGTACCATGCCACCTTCAATACAGCCTACCTAGAAAGAGCCCTGGACCTGAATCGGGATATGCAAAAACTCTTCGGTGACGATTTGGACGGCGGCTTATTCCTGTACGGGGAGGACAGTGAACAGCTTATAATGCACCCCAAAGAAGTATACGATGGGGCCCTGCCCTCCGGCAACTCGGTGGCTCTATATAATATGCTGCGCCTGTCAAGGATGACGGGGGATACGCAAATAGAGGAAAGGGCTCGGCGGCTCATAGAAACCTTCGGCGGAGAAGTTGGCCACAACCCCACAGCCTATACCTTCTTCATGTCGGCACTTATGTTTGGCATCCAGCCTACCAGGGAGGTTGTGCTGACCGCCCGGTCCCGGGAGGATGTCGGGGATATGCTGGACCGAATTAACAGCAGCTTCGTACCCTTTGCAACAATTCTTTTGAATACCGGTGACAAGGAGTTGCACGAAATAGCTCCCTTTACCAGGGAGCAGAGTATGGTGGAGGAAAAACCCACCGCCTATGTGTGTAAAAACTTTGCCTGCCTGCAGCCTGTCACCGAGGCCGATGCTTTGCCGGGTATGCTGCAATAAGAAGTAACATCGCCATTTGTGTCCATTGGTCGCATTTGTTATATACAATAACCGGTACCCGGCATAATAAGGACTGTGCAGCCCGGGGAGTTTATAATCGGGCGCGGAATATTGACATATTAATAACACGGTATTATAATAGGCATATGCCACATATTTAATAGGCATATGCCTATTATGTGATTGGTATAATGCTCCGAGCCTTAACATCTAAGGCTGTTGCTATGATGTAAGGCCGATAAGGTAATCCTGGAAACGGGTTTGCCCCCCATACATGGAAAGGAGTGATCTCTATGGGTATTATATTTTTAACGCCTCCTTAGGTATTGTTATTATATTAAAAAAATAACAATGAGGAGGATTATTTTATGTCTACGAATAAACGAACAAGGTTTGTTCAGGTTCTGGTGGTTATGCTTGTTATTATTTCGCTTATCCTGGTTGCTTCCGGCTGCAGTACACCGGAGACAGGAGACGCATCAGAGAGTTCCGAAAATGCTGAGCCTCTACAGCTGTTTGTTGCCGCAGGAATGAAAAAACCCATGGATGCCGTAATAGAAAAATTCCAGGCGGAAAAAGGGGTAAAGGTAGCTCCCAACTACGCCTCCTCCGGTGGGCTCTGGGCCCAGATCCGGGAGGAGCAGCCCTGTGACCTTTACTATTCGGCGGACTGGATGTACATAGAAAAGGCCCAGCAAGAGGACAAGCTCACCGAGGCCAAAGAATTTTTGTCTGACTGCCTGGTGCTGGTAGTATCGGATTCGGGTGACGGAAAGGTAAATAGTATGGATGACCTTACAAATCCGGATGTGACATTCGCAATAGGCGACCCCCAGGCACCGGTTGGAATGTATGCCGAGACTGCTCTTAAAAGCTTAAGTCTGTGGGACAAGGTTACCGACACCCTGAAAGCCATGCCGTCAACGGTAAACCAGGTAGCAATAATGGTAAAGGAAGACCAGGTTGATGCCGGACTAATATATTCGAGCGTTGCAAACGGAAACGACCTTAAGATAGTACAAAGGCTTGAAGAGGACCTTACAGGCGAGATCATATTTGGAGTGGGCGTAATCAAGGGGGGCAACGAGGAACTCGCTAAGGAATTCATGGATTTTGCCTTTGAACATGTGGACGAATTCTGCAGCTATGGATGGGAGCCCTATGAATAAAAGCTCAGCCCAAACAAAGTACATACCAAAGGATATAGTCAGCTGGTTTTTTCTGCCCCTGTTTCTGCTGCTTGTAGTGTTTCCACTGCTGGCTTTGGTATGGAACCTCAAACCGGATGGAATTGTTAGGACCTTAAAGGATTGGTTTTTCTGGCGAAGCTTTAAGAATACCATAATAGCAGCTTTTGCAGCATCTGCCCTGGGTTCGGTCTTGGCTGTCGGGTTTGGTTATTATCATCTGTTTCACAAGAATACCTTTACATACAAGCTGGCAAACCTGATGAATGACCTGCCTGCTGCTATACCGCATACCGTGGCAGGGCTAGCCCTGCTTCTGGCTTTCGGGCGTAAGACCTGCGGATTTATTAGCAATACTGGCCTGGCCTTTACCCTTTTTGCCGTGGTACTGGCCATGTTCTTCGTGTCTTATCCGTTGTGTGCGCGTACCATAGCCAGCGGTGTGGACGGTACCGACCGGGAAATGGTGGATGTTGCCCGTACCCTGGGAGACAGTCCGGTGCAGGCCTATTTCAGGATAGTACTGCCGCTAATGGGAGAATCTATTTTTGCAGGGTTTGTACTGGCCTTTTCCAGAGCCTTGAGCGAATTTGCGGCGGTTGTAATGTTTGGCGGCAACCTGCCGGGTTCCACCCAGGTGCTGGCATCCTATGTATTCACAAAGGTTGAGGAAGGTGAGCTGGAGATGGCGGTTACCGCCAGCGTAGTCTGTATCCTGCTTTCCCTAATAATAGTTGCTTTGTTAAGTATCAGGAGGAGAAAACATGCTTAAAGTAAACGGAATCTATAAAGCGTACGGGACCCAGGAGGTTCTTAAAAGTGCATGCCTCGAAATCGGCTCCGAGATTAAAGTGCTTATCGGCATAAACGGTTGCGGAAAGTCCACATTACTAAAGATAATTGCTGGGATAATTAAATCCGATAAAGGAAATGTCCTGCTAAGGGAAAAGAATATTACCCATCTGGCTCCGGAAGAAAGACGGGTAGGATATGTACCGCAACACCCGGCGTTATTCGGACATAAAAGTGTTATAGACAACATAAGGTATGGAATGCGCAACGGTCTCGGTTCTGAAGAACTGCTGGAAGACCTCTTAAGTATGCTTGGACTTAATGATATACTAAACAAAAAACCCGGAGAGCTAAGCGGCGGTTACAAGAGCAGGGTATCCCTGGCCCGGGCCCTTGCACCCGAGCCCGAAATGATACTTCTTGATGAACCCCTGAGCGATATTGATGCGGCGGTAAAGGAAACGCTTTTGCCGGAATTCCGTCGGGTAACCAAGCTGATGAATGTTCCGGTATTATACGTGACCCATGACCCGGCCGAGGCCGAGCAGATAGGAGATACCTTTTCGGTTATGCAGGGTGGCAGGGTAAATGATATTGATTCGGCAAACCATGCATTTGAAATAATAAAGAAAGATAAACTCATATCTGTATAATAAAAAGATAAAATTGTTAAAGTCTACATTAACTCTGAAAGTGAAAAGCCCGTATGTATCGGGCTTTTCTAAAAGGATGAATTTTTAACTTTCTGATTTTTATTCGATTACTAACCGTCACTAAGCCTCCGGCTTTTAGATCTGCACTGATATTTCTATGCATTGCAGAGGTATGATGCTACTCAAGCTCCTCCCAAAGCCATTCGGCTACCTGCTTAATAAGGGGGATGCATATGTTTGCCCTTATATGCTGTTTGTTACGTTTAATCTTTTCAAGGTCATCCTGGGTAAAGCCTAAAACCTCAATACAGTTTGCACTCCCGTACTTCTTTGTGAATTTTTCGACAATCCTCCCTGCCTTCACAGACGATGGTTCCCTGTCGTCCTTTGGGGTGTTCCGGCCGTATTTCAAACCTATGGCCATTACAGCCCCCGACAGGGCACCGCACATATGTCTTCTTTGGTGTATTCCCCCTCCGAAGGGCGTGGCTATCCTTGGTATGATTTCGCTTTCCACACCCAGCAGCTCGCTGAATGCAAGAAGCACGGTTTCACAGCAGCTGTAGTTATCCTCAAAGTACTTACTGCACCTTTCGACGGTCTGGCCTTTGCTCACATTGTTCATTTGTTTACCCCCATTTAATGTAAATTTTTAAAAATCCATCATTTTCATTCTGAAAGGTTCTTCACTTACGCTAGATCCTTCGTTATCGCTCAGGATGACAGTTGTGTTAAGTCTTTATCACGTTATATATATTTACATAATATCAAAAAAACTAGAAATTAACCATCTCCTAGGGCCCGGTATTATATCCGGTGGCTGCCGGGCCCTAGTCCTTCCGCCTGCCGCAAAAGCTACTCGTTCTTTGAGCCAATTATATACCTCCGGCATATTATGCTACTGAAAATATCCGTGAAAGCCTTTATAGGGCCTTGGGAGGTTTTCCAAAACGAATGACGGAGGTTTAGACATGAGAGTTTGCATAATAGGAACCGGGTACGTGGGCCTTACCACCGGGGTTTGTCTTGCACACTTTGGCAGCGACGTAATATGCGTTGACAAGGATGCCGAAAGGGTAAGAACTCTTAAAAAAGGAATACCGCCTATCCATGAGGATGGCCTGAAAGAACTGATGGAAGGTGGCAGGGCAAGGGGAAGGCTTGAGTTTACCGGGGACCTTCGCTATGGTGTAGCCAATTCGGATATTATTTTTATAACCGTGGGTACACCCTCTCTGCCCGGCGGCGGTCCGGACCTTTCGGCGGTGCGTAGGGCGGCAGCGGGTATCGCGGAGTGTATGGACGGTTACAGTATAATAGTAATAAAAAGCACCGTACCAGTGGGCACGCAAAAACTGGTGTCCGGCATAATTAAGGACAAAGTAATGGGCCAGGCAGTATTTGATGTGCTTTCAAACCCTGAGTTTTTAAGGGAGGGAAGCGCAATTTTTGATACTATGCACCCCGATAGGGTGGTGATAGGTGCGGATAACCCGGAGGCGGCAAAGGTGCTGGCGCGGCTTTACCGGCCGATAGGAGGAAAGGTTTTGATAACCGATCCGGAAAGTGCCGAAATGATCAAGTATGCCTCCAATGCTTTTCTGGCATTAAAGATAAGTTTTATTAACGAAATAGCAAACCTGTGCGAAAGGACCGGAGCGGACGTGACAAAGGTGGCCCTTGGGATGGGCCTTGACAGCAGGATATCCCCGGACTTTTTAAAGGCAGGGCTGGGATACGGCGGGTCGTGTTTTCCGAAGGATACCAGGGCCCTCCAAGACCTTGCACGGAAAAACGGATGTACTTTAAAAACGGTAGAAAGTGCTATAGAGGTTAACGAGGACCAAAGATTGAGGGCGGTAGAAAAATTAAAAGCAGCACTGGGGGATTTGGCAGGCAAAACAGTAGGAATACTGGGCCTTTCCTTTAAACCCAATACAGATGACATTAGAGAGGCACCTTCCCTGGATATAATAAGGGAAATAATCGGGCAGGGTGGCAGCGTAAAGGCCTGCGACCCGGCGGCGGTGCCCAATGCCAAAAAGGCCATACATGAGGTGGAATACTGCGACGATGCCTACCTTACCGCCCAGGGAGCGGACGCGCTAATTCTTGTTACCGAATGGGAGCAGTATAGGGTTTTGGATTTAAAAAGGCTTAAGAGTTTAATGAAAAGGCCTGTCTTTATAGACGGCAGGAACGTGTATGATGTAGATGCAATGCCGGACTTGGGTTTCGAGTATTACTGCATAGGCAGGAGGGATTATTGCCACAAATAATGAGAGCATGTTAAAACCATACTCCCATTATTTGGCATGCTATGTTCTTAATCGTCGTCTTCAGTTTCAGCGTCTACGTTGAATACTTCCAGCGTGTTCATTATTACCTCTTCATTCGGCCTGTTTTGACTGGTCTCCTGATGGTATGAGATTACATTGAGCATAGCTTCGCCCATAACCTCAACCCCAAGGCCGTATTCAATCTGGACGGATATTGTCGGAGTACCGGACTTGTTAACCACCGAAGCCTCAAGGGATGTGGGCTGCTCGGAAATCCAAGCCAGTATCTTTTTATTACGGTAGCTCTCTCCGCCAAGGCATTTAAGCGGTACAACCTCTGAAAACTTTGCATTGTTCTTTGCCACATAGGTATCGCCGCCGGCCTCGTACCAAACGTGTACCTCCAAGACGCCGTTTACCCGCACGTTTACCGTTCTGTCCATTATTTTGTCAAAGCTGCAGTCCTTTATCTGTGCCCCTTTGACCGTACAGCCCAACACATCGGTAGGCTTCTTATTATCCACAAGGTTTATATATATGGTGGTGTTGCATATTTGCGTTGCGCTGCCGTATACTGCATTGGTTATTATGGTTCTCACTCTTCCGTTTTCCCCTCGCAGGCTGATATCCTCTTCCATTGCTTTCACCCCTTTTGCCAAAAATAAAATTATATTTCTATACCATACTATTCCGCCGGATTATTTATGTGATAGAAGGCCGACAATTTTTCCAT
>Ga0172377_10006657_pt1 | contig 11903 bp, 9 predicted proteins | sample Pumphouse3metaG_FD_119749 | JGI IMG/M metagenome (GOLD analysis project Ga0172377, IMG submission 119749) | Leachate microbial communities from a municipal landfill in Southern Ontario, Canada - Pumphouse #3 metaG | ecosystem: Engineered > Solid waste > Landfill > Unclassified | place: Canada... | reverse complement strand
GATACGGCTTTTGCTTTGAATTCCGCTCTGGAGAACCAAGACACAATTCTATTTTCCGAAAGAGTTGGTATTACAAACAAAGAAGTTTTAGAAAAGTTCCCTGATAATGCCTTTCTTTCAGTTGGTGATAATGACTCTTCCCTAGTGATTTCTGAAAAAGTAAAAGATGACGGCAAAGTTCACTGCAATAAATATATGGCTGACCATAAGTCAGTATATCAATACAATGATAAGTTTTCATTGGATATCGAAGTCGATGATACTCTTGTCGACAGCCTTTTCTTTATAAACCCAGTTTCCTGGAATTCTTTTTTTGAGCAGATTAAATCAGAAAGTAGCAATTTGAATTTTCTTTCTCTTTCAAATTGTGTTTGGAATACTGACAGTCATAATGCTAACTATAATCAACAAATAGTAAACAGTGGTTCAGATTTGACTTTTATTGATGACGATGCCTATGAGTATCTTTTCAAAAAAGAAGTAGGCTTCGTTATTGAAGAAAACACCATTTATACTGACGTCTCCGAATTATCGGTCTCACACAAAACAGATTTTGACAGTCCCGTCTACTATAGCAAAAATGATCAACCACTGGTTGATATGAATAAGGCTTATCCTGATGGTGTCAACATTAAGACTTTGCCGGCAGGTACACTTCATTTAACAAGCGAACAGAGCTATGTTTTAGTCTCGGATAAAGATTATGCCAATATCAATTCTCAACCGAGAGGAGGCAGTACAATAGTTTTTTCATTAGCGACTAATAAAACCTCAATTGTCCGCTTTCTCTCAAAAAACAATTTCTCTATCAATAGTACTGATTATTTGCAGACTGACAAAAATGAGTTGTTTAAAAAATATAACCAGATATGCAGCTTCAAGACCAATAAAGCTAATGTAATTCCTTATAGTATTCTTTCTTATTCTTGCACGGCTTTTTTGATAATCCTACAATTCATTTCAGCCGCCTTTACTAAAGAGCGAAGTCTAAAGGATGACCGGATATTAGATTCCAAAGGTTATTCTTCTGTTTTCCGTTCTCTTCTATTAACACTTGGTCCACTCATTGATTTGCTTATTTCATTGATATTAGGAGATTTTTTGGCTCGTTTGTTTTCCTCTATCAGCAGTGGCAATTCAATCGGTTTCTTTTATTTCACCCTCTTTTCCTATGGAATACCCTGGATGATTATTCTTATTCTAATAATTTCAGTACCTTCCTTTTTGTTCACAATGCACAAAAGGAAGAATAATTAATGAAAGCGTTCATATTCAAAGCAAAACGCATATTTGTCAAAGAGTGGCCCTTTTTCCTTATTTGGTTTTTCCTTAGCCTGTTTTCTTTTATGCTTATCGCTTTCTTTTTCTGTAACCAGAATATATCTGCCGGTAAAATTTTCACTAATCATGATGAATATATTATCAGCGTATTAGGAATCACAGGAATTGGCAGACAGTCGTACATTCTTCCTCTTCTTCTGTTAGTAGTCATAATTTTTGTATTTTCCTTACTGTGGGGATATTTTTCTTATCTTTTCAATTCCAGAGAAATAATCTTAGGAAGACTAAAAGGACTATCTAAAATGAAGTCTCAGTATTCCGTTTTTATTATTCGCTTCTTCTTCTCTCTCATTTTTGAACTTCTTGCTTTATTATTCTATGTTCTCATTTATAGCATCCTAAACGCAGCATTAAATCTCTCGTTTACTTTGTTCTCATTTGATTCTCATGTCTTTATTTTCTTTATTGTCGATTCGGTTTCTTTTATTCTCACTGACTTTCCGTTTTCAAGCCTGCCATATTCCGAGAAGAACTTAATTAAATTTATCAGGGAGAATTTCTGATGATTAAAATTGAACATCTGAATAAGTCTTTCGGCAAAAACACAATACTGAATGACTTATGTCTTGATCTCCCTAATCACGGCATCTATCTTTTAACTGGTGATAACGGATCTGGAAAATCCACCTTACTTTATATATTGGGTCTTTTAGACACTTCCTATATGGGCCGACTATATTTAGATGGAATTGATGTCAGATGTCTGACAAAAAACAAATTAGATAAACTAAGAAGAGAAAAGATCGGCTTTGTTTTTCCTAAAGGCAATCTTCTCAATGATATAAGCATCTTTGAAAACCGGGCCTTCAATGTAAAAGGACCAGTCAGAAACTTTGATAACCTTTCCGATGATAAAAAACCTATTGCCTTAAGCGGAGGAGAAGAAATTTTACTTTCTATCTCTAATGAATTAAGCAAAAAAAGACCTATCTGTCTCTTTGATGAAGTCTCTTCTTCACTGGACAGCGAACATCTAAATCAGATAAACAAGATATTGAAAAGCGAATCCGACTCTCATCTTTTCATTATGGCAACCCACGATGAGAGAATCATTTCTTCAAATCTGGGAATCAATCTGCAGATACAAGACGGAAAAATAAAACAGCTTTCCTAAACTAGTCAGGAAAGCTGTTTTAGGGATTCTATTATTTAGAATATCGGGTTGATGATAACTGTATCTTCTCTATCAGGTCCTAAGGAAAGAATAGAGATCTTGGCATTCAAAGTCTTTTCGATGAAACTGAGGTAATCCTGAGCTTCGATAGGAAGATCGCTGATTTTATGGATGCTGTTCTTATCAAAACTAGGTATAGTCTTAAACTCTTTATAGATAGGTTTGCAGCGGGCGTAATCAGGTTCGCTGGAAGGAACATAATGAATTTCCTTTCCGTCTAACTCATAGGCCACACATACCTTCAAATCATCTATGTCTTCAAGAACGTCAAAGAGCATGCAGGCGATATCGGTAACACCGGTAATTCGGAAAGTATATCCTAAAAGAACCAAATCGAGATATCCGACACGGCGAGGACGATGAGTGACGACACCATATTCATGGCCTTTTTCACGGACATTGTCACCCCAGGAATTAGTCTGCTCAGTCGGCATAGGACCAGCTCCTACACGGGTCATATAAGCCTTCATAACCGCCATGACCTTGTTGATCTTCTGAGGGGCTATGCCGGCATTGAGAGGAATTGAAATCGAAGTCGGAGAACTTGAAGTTACAAAAGGATAAGTCCCGTGATCAAGATCGAGAAGCGAGCCCTGGGCACCTTCAAATACGACCTTTTTACCTTCGTCGACATAATCGTTTAAAAGAACTGATGTATCTGTGATAAAAGGTTTAAGTCTTTCGGCAGCTTTTAGAAGCTGCGCAAAGAGTGTTTCAACGTCAAATGTGGCTTTTCCAAACGCTTTTAATTCGATATTATCGACTGCAAGCGCACTTTCCAATCTCTCATGCAAATATCCAGGATGGAGAAGATCTCCGACTCTGATTCCGATACGTTTGGCCTTATCGGCATAGCAGGGTCCAATGCCTCTCTTGGTCGTACCGATGGCATTCTTTCCCATCGCCTCTTCATACGCTTTGTCTAATTCAATATGATAAGGCATGATCAGGTGAGCACGATTGGAGATATGAAGATGAAAGTCCTTCAGTCCGCTTTTGATATTCTCATCAATTTCATCCAGTAGGGCAAAAGGATTGACGACAACGCCATTGGCGATGACGTTGTTGACATTGGGATTGTAGATACCGGAAGGAAGAGACCTCAGAGCGTGTTTTACGCCGTTGATTTCAACAGTATGTCCAGCATTGTTTCCGCCCTGATATCGGCAGACAACATCGGCCGTAGAGGCGATGAAATCGGTAATTTTGCCTTTTCCCTCATCTCCAAACTGACTACCTTCAACAGCTACTGTTCTGTACTCGTTCATTTTATTCTCCTTTTGACAGAATACTATCGGCAATCAAGACGCCACTGGCACCGGCCTGAGCAAGACCGCGGGTGATACCCGCTCCATCTCCTCCGCAATAAAGATTAGATATGCCTTTCACTTCAAGATTCATATCAGTATCCGGTCTAGCCGAATAGAACTTGGCCTCAACACCATATAGAAGAGTGTGTTCATTGGCAATACCTGGTGTCACATGGTCAAGAGCTTCGATCATATCGATGATTGAGGCCAAGGTTTTATAAGGTAGGCAGAGACCTAAGTCACCCGGAACTGCTTCTTTCAATGTCGGTCTGACAAAGCCCTGTTCAATCCTTTTTGGAGTAGAGCGTCTGCCTCTTTTCAAATCACCGTATTTCTGAACGATTACGCTACCGCAGGACAAACGGTTTGCAAGACTGGCAACATCTTTGGCAAACTGATTGGGATCAGTAAAAGGTTCGCTGAATTTATGCGAGACAAGCAAGGCAAAATTAGTGTTTTCGCTTCCTAGTTTGGGATCATTATAAGAATGACCGTTAGCAAGGATTACGCCGTCATCATTTTCGACAACGACATGTCCGGAGGGATTTGAGCAGAAAGTTCTGACCTGCGTTCCGGAATGGCTGTTAAAGACAAACTTTCCCTCATAAAGATATTTGTTGATGTCCTGCATGACTATGTTGCTGGTTTCAACACGGACACCGATGTCGACTTGATTGTTTCTGAACCCGACATTGTGTCTTCGTAACATCTTCTCTAGGAAAGTAGAGCCTTCTCTTCCTAAGCCTAAGACAACTTCTCCGGCTTTGATTTCCCTTCCGTCTTCTAAGACCACGCCTTGGACTTTAGAGTCTTTGACAATTATGTCTGAAAGAGCTTTCTCAAAAATAAAATCAGCTCCCATTTCAGAAAGACTGTCTTTGATCTTGGATAATATCTTGACATTTTCTTCCGTGCCTAAATGCCTGACTTTGGCCCGGAGAAGCATCAATCCGACACCGATTGCCGTCTGTTCTATCTTCCTGACTTCATCAGTATAGGGGTCAGTCAGGACTTTAGTGGCACCAAATTTCAAGTTGACATCATCGCAGTACTTTATGAGGGATAATAGCTGTTCTTCGCTTATATAATCGCTTAGCCAGCCGCCAAACTGACTGGTGATATTGAATTTGCCGTCAGAGAAGGCACCGGCTCCGCCAAAGCCGGTAGTTATCGAACAAGAAGGCAGACAGCCAGTTCCCTTGACAGTCTTAGGACAGGTTAAGAGCTTATGTGAAAGAAGAGGACAGATTCTGCTCTTGATATCTTTTCCCTTATCTACCAATAATACTTTAAGATTCTTATTCTGCTCTAGAAGACGATAAGCACACATGTAGCCAGTCGGACCGGCACCAACGATGATCACATCATATTCCATGTTTTCGTTTCCCAAGAAAACATTATAAAGACAGGAGACAGAAAAAGAAAAGTCTTGATTTTTTCTTTTTATCTGGGATGTTTCTTTTCTTCTCTCTTTGGTATATCATATAAGACAATACAACTTTTTTCAGAAGCTCATTTATCTTAGTTATTGACCCTTAACAGGGCTTTTTTTCATAATAGGCCATATCTCTCCGCAATTGTTTTCTTTTCTGACTTTCATGGTTTACAATAGTGACATTCAGATTTTCTTTATTCGGAGGAAAACACATGTACGATTACCTGATAGTAGGGTCGGGACTTTTTGGGGCATCTTTTGCAAATCTATGCAAAAGAAGAGGACTCAAGGTTTTAGTAGTAGAGAAAAAAGGCGTTGTCGGCGGTGGTATCAGAAGCGAAAGAAAGGATAATATCGATGTCCATATCTATGGACCTCATATCTTCCACACTTCCGATAAGAAAGTCTTGGATTACTTCACCTCTTTCTGTACTTTGAACAATTTCATCAATGCTCCCTTGGCTAATTACAAAGGAAATCTTTATCACCTTCCCTTCAACATGAATACCTTCTATGCTCTCTGGGGAACAAAGACACCTAAGGAAGCCAAAGAGAAAATCGACGAGCAGGTAAAAGAGGCGAATATCAAAGAACCTAAGAATCTAAAAGAACAGGCTTTGTCCCTAGTCGGAAATGACGTCTATCAGACTCTCATCAAAGGATATACGGAAAAACAGTGGGGACGTTCCTGCGAAGATCTTCCCTCTTCCATTATCAAGAGACTTCCTCTCCGTTTCACCTACAACAACAACTACTTCAATGATCTCTATCAGGGAATACCAGTCGACGGCTATACTGAAATCATCGAAAAAATGCTCGAGGGAATCGAAGTCAGATTAAACACCGATTACCTTCAGAACATGGATAGTCTCAGGAAAGAATGCAAAGCTATCATCTTCACTGGTGAAATAGACCGCTACTTCAATTATAGATTCGGTCATCTTGCCTATAGAACCGTCAAATTCGAAACCGAAAAACTTGAGATTGAGAATTACCAGGGCAATGCCGTCATCAACTATACGGAAAGAGAAATACCCTTCACGAGAATCATCGAACACAAGCTCTTCAATTACCGAGAAAGCCCCGTCACTTATGTCACTAAGGAATATTCCAAGGAATTCGAAGAAGGCGATGATCCTTTCTATCCTGTCAACAACCGGGAAAACAGCGACCTCTATCAGAAGTATTTAGAAGAAAGCCAAAAAGAAAAAGACGTCTATTTCTGCGGACGTCTTGGTCAGTACCGCTACTTCGACATGGACGATACCATCTTAGAGGCTATGAAGTTAGACGAGAAACTCAACGGATAAGAAAAATGGCTTCGCCTTGGCGAAGCCATTTATTTTTGTTTCCTACTTCTTAGAAGTCTTCGTCACGAATCTCTTCTTGTCGTCCTCAAGCAGACTGTTCCAGTCCTTGATATCCTTGATCGAAGGAACAAAGACATAGGGTTTATTGCGGAACAGACCATAGTAATCAAAACCGAATCCGACGATGTATCTCTGTTCATCGGTGGTAAGACCGGTGAAATCAGCTAATTCATCGTACTTCATCTGAAGATTGTTTCTCTTGATGAGAATACAGATATACAGATTCTTCGGCTTGTATTTTTTAGCCACGAAATCTTTGAGGAAATGCATGGTGATGCCAGTATCGATGATGTCCTCGATTAGGAAAACATCACGTCCGGTCAAATCGTGATCAGGTTCTTTGGATACTTTGACTTCACCAGTCGAGCCTGTTCCCTCATAGGATGAAACCTTGATGGTGTCTAACTGACAGGGAGAATCGATGTGTCTTACTAACTCGTACATGAAAGGCAAGGCGCCGTTCATGACACCTACCATAACGGGGATGCCGTTATCGTCTTCTTTGATCTTCTGATCGATTTCTTTTCCCAATCGATCGCAGATTCTGCCGATCTCATCTTCGGAGAGTATAAGCTTATCCATGTTATGACCTCCTCTGATTATTAAAAATATGTATCTATAATAACCCACTTTCCTTAAATTAGAAAGAAGAGAATGAAAAATATCGTATTTGACTTGATTTACTGCCTAACCTGACAGATTGAAAGTGAAATGAGACGATTTTGAAAATAATCTGTTTAGTTTTTTATTCAAAAAAATGCCTAAATATCCCATTTTTTCTATATTTTTCCGTATTTTTTGGTCCATTTTCGCATGCTTAGCTCTTTGCAAAATCATTTGTGAAGAAAACTCTTGATTTTAAGGTCAGTTATTGCGATAATATTCAAGCGCTAAAAGCGTAATGGATCTATAGTGTAGCGGTTTATCACGTCTCCCTGTCACGGAGAAGACCGCGGGTTCGAATCCCGCTAGATCCGCCATTTGCAGGCGTAGTTCAGTGGTAGAACACGACCTTGCCAAGGTCGTTATGCGGGTTCGATTCCCGTCGCTTGCTCCATCTAGATTCAGAAAAAGTCCTCAGCAAGAGGACTTTTTTCTATGTCATAAGGGGTATAATCTTATACAATAATAACAAATGAAAAATACAGTGTTCTCTTATCTGCTTTGGTCTAACCCTAAAAGCAGTTCCAACTCAGAAGAACAGGTCTTCTATGACCGCTATGCCTCTCTTTTCAATCAGACCTTATCGGTCTTCAATGACAACTCCTCTCTTTTTGGAATCATCAAAGGAAACATAGTTCTTAGGGGTCTTCTGAATAAAAAGGTCATCGATGAGAATGTCCGAGTGTTTTCGGTTGATCAACTTAAAAGAAGATCTGTAATTGATTCTATTCACTTTGAGCTTCCATATCTGGAATTCAAAGGACAGAAGATCTACATTCCTTCTTATAGTACTCAGGTCAATTCAAAATATGGAGACGACATCCAGGAACTTAAGACCTTTCCTTATTCGGCTCTGCTCAAAGACAATCAGGCCTCTATCGTCGATCCTTTTGAAACTTATGGAAACCACCTCTTTGACAGTGATTTTACGAAATTGGTCAAACTTGATATTCACGACTCAGACAGCAACGCCTTCTATCATCCAAACTTCAAAGTCATTTTTGTCATCGATGACTGCGGGGGATTACAGCAGGAGATTCCTCTTTTTGATGAAAAACTGAAGAACCCCTCAGGTGATGGTCTTTTCCAGAGGCTTGAGATCCTGATGAAGGACTATTATATGAATGACAACGACGCTTTCTTAGAGCATCTTCTGACTCTGGAGCTTATCTCTCGATCATTATTCAATGATCTTCTGGCAATCAGCCAAAAGAACAAAATCAGAAAACTGAAAAGACTAAACCAGAAATGACCTTCAAAATTCTTACATTCGGCTGCAAGGTCAATTCCTATGAAAGTCAGGCTTTAAGAGAACGGCTTTTGAAGCAAGGTTACGTGGAATCCGAAAATGCTGATATCTATTTTGTAAACACTTGTGCCGTAACTAATGAAGCTGAAAGAAAAGACTTGAAACTTGTTCGTGATTTAGTCCGTGATCACCCCAGTAGCAAGGTTGTGGTTTTAGGCTGTTCCTCCCAAATCCACAAAGAAAAATATTTGAAAATAGAAGGTGTCTGTTCCGTATTAGGAGTCAATAAGAAAATTGCCTCCGATTTGGATTTCTGTCTAAAAAACAAAGATTTGGTACCATCAAATACAAGAAAACTTTTTTTCGAGGAAACACCTATCGCCAATGGATATGAAAAAGTCAGAGCCTATTTGAAAATTCAGGATGGCTGTAATAATTTTTGCTCTTATTGTGTTGTTCCTTTTACAAGAGGCAACTCAAGATCACGAAACAAAGACGAGATATTGAAAGAAGCGGAAAACCTTTTAGATAACGGCTATAAGGAATTAGTGATTGGCGGAATCGATACCGGGAGTTATCAAGACCCCCTTGATTCTTCCTACCGATTGAAGGACTTATTAAAAGATTTGATTTCTATCAAAGGCCACCTGTTCAGAATCCGGGTTTCGTCAATTGAGGAAAGTCAGATTGATGATGAATACATCGCCCTTTTCAAGAGCAATCCCCAAAGACTCTGTCCTCATTTTCATCTCCCTCTCCAGTCAGGTTCTGAGAAAATACTGAAACTGATGAATAGAAAATATGATCTTCAAAGCTTTGAAAACACGATTCTGAAGATAAGAAAAGAAATTCCCTATGTTGCTCTGTCCTGTGATGTCATCACAGGATTTCCAGGTGAGACTGAAGAAGATTTTCAGTCGACATATGATTTTCTGAAGAGCAACCTTTTTATGCGTATACATGCCTTCCCTTATTCCGAAAGACCATTGACTAGGGCAATCTCATTTAAAGACTCTGTTCCAAGAAATATCCGCCTTAAGCGGGTAAGGATATTGAATACTCTCTCCAAAGAAAATGAAAAACAATACCGAGAACTGTTGAAAGGCAGACAAGCTATGGTTCTTTATGAATCCAGAGCCAGAGACGGCAGTTTCAGCGGTTATAGCGAAAACTATCTTCAATTTCGAAAAACGACCGATGAAGATATCGAAGGATGCTTTATTGCTGAAACAATCAGTTGATTTACAAAGCCCATGATAATATAATCAAAGGGCTGTTTTTGGGGCTGTAGCTCATCTGGAAGAGCATCTCCTTTGCAAGGAGAGGGTAGCGAGTCCGAATCTCGTCAGCTCCACCATCAATAAAAAATCGCTTCAATACAAAATTGGAGCTTTTTTTACGGTATTTTTTGACGTAGATAAAAAATTGCGTAGGCAAAAAATCACACCAGGTCTGTTTCCCGTCTTCCGGCCATCCTTCAGTGGAAAGGAATCTGAAACATGAGGCAATTCTACATCGTCAGAACCCTTTTTGCCGTTTTGAATGGCTAAGAGATAATCTAAAATCCGCCAAATTCCGCCAGTGGCGGGTCTCGACTCACCGACAAAGTAAGTCTAGGAACCTACAAATTTCTTTCTTTAGCGGGGTGTAGTTTTTTCGACTACACGGATAATGATGAAAAACATTGTAATAAAACCATCATAAATGCCGGAGCTTCCTTATGAAAACTGATAACAGATCAACGGTTAACAGGACTTGAAATAACACAGGAATAAACACCTTGGCTATATTCCTTGTTTAATCTTTAGTCACTTAAAAAAATCAAACAAGGATCATTTTTTTAGCTTCAGCCTTATATGCCTTAACTATATCAATAAGAACCTCTTTGTTTTCGTAATCGGGACTATACACCAAGTTAACTTCGCGTATCATAGGAAGACCCTCTATAGGAATTAAGCATATTCGATTCTTTTTTTCTTCGTTGAGACACGTGCTCTTAGCTAAAACACTTACTCCGACGTTTTTCTTAACCAGGTCTTTAATAGTCGCAATGGAATCCGATTGAATATTCACATCAAAATCATCAAGGCTCAGACCAAGTCCTGCCAATGAAGATTCGAATAGCTGTCGTGTTCCGCTATTTGGACCACGGACAATCATTTTTTCTTTTCTAACCTGATCAAGGGTGACACTCGTCAAAGCAGAGAGTTTATTGTCGGGACTTACAGCCAGAAGAAGGGAATCAGTATCTAAAAGCAGAGAGGAAAACCGTTTATCGTAGTTATGTCCTTCTAAAATGGCTAGATCTATAGAATAATCTGATAAATGGTCATAAAGTTTTTTTATAGTATCAGTAATAAACGTTATACGCAACCCAGCTTTTTCATTCGCGTATTTAGCTAAGGCTTCTATGACGAATGAACTTTCTGCCGTATGAGTAACGCCAATATTAACCATTAAGATATTCTTTAGTGCGTTATTAATTGCTGAATTAAACTGGCCATAAATAGATTTGATTCTTTTAGCGTATTGAATGGCAATTTTCCCTTCATTAGTTGTTTTTAGCCCATCAAATGTCCTGATAAAAAGTTTCACATTAAATTCTTTTTCCAGCTCTTTTATATGGTTAGAAACAGCAGGTTGAGTAAGGCCTAAGACCTTTCCTGCCTTGGAAAACGACTTGCACTCATCTACTGCTAGAAGGGTCAGTAACTTTTGATCAATCATGTTTTATACCCACTTATAATATTATTTTATACCCTTAGTAAAAAGAATGATATACCTTTGTAATAAAACACCTTTACAATGTCAACAGCGGAACAGGAAACCGTCGAACTTGAAGAGGTGATCATAATGAATTTTCCTCTGGATTTGGAGAAATACTATGCCGTCTATGGAGAAGTCCCAACCGTTTTGATTTCTTTAGCTATAATGCTATTTACAGCTTTCTTATTAACTAGAATAACTAAGCTTGCAAAATTACCTAATGTCACTGCCTATATTCTGACAGGTGTAATTTTAGGTCCTTTTGTCTTAGGAGCTGTTCCTTCGAACATGATTAGAGGCATGGCCTTTATTTCAGATATCGCCTTAGCTTTCATAGCTTTTAGCGTCGGACGTTATTTTTCAATAGATGCCATAAAGAAAACAGGTGGCAAAGTTATAATCATCACCCTGTTAGAGTCTCTTATGGCGGGCGTTGTCGTCACTTTGCTCTGCAAGGCAATCTTCTTTAATTCGCTATCGTGGAGTTTTGCCATTCTTTTAGGAGCCATAGCCACCGCTACCGCTCCGGCTTCCACTATGATGACGATCAAGCAGTATAAAGCCAAAGGAAGATTCGTCGATATTCTTTTGCAGG
>Ga0172377_10006656_pt1 | contig 11904 bp, 8 predicted proteins | sample Pumphouse3metaG_FD_119749 | JGI IMG/M metagenome (GOLD analysis project Ga0172377, IMG submission 119749) | Leachate microbial communities from a municipal landfill in Southern Ontario, Canada - Pumphouse #3 metaG | ecosystem: Engineered > Solid waste > Landfill > Unclassified | place: Canada... | reverse complement strand
GGCTTGGAGATGCTTGTCGTGGTGAAATTCCATTGTCTTTCTTGAAATTTCTGGTTCGAGAGCTTCTTTTGCGTACTTTAACGGCAATAGTTCTAGTTTCATAACCTTATAATTTTAATAGTTGATGGCTGGCATTTTTGGAAAAAAACGGAATGTCCTGCTTGCTAGCCTTTCTATGCATAACGTAAAAAGCGCATTTTTATTGTTTGTTTCCGTTACTAAGTGGTCATAAAACAAACTAAAATGCAATGGAGTAAGTGCTGTGTTAAGTGGTTTGTTGTGCGTGTCGTATGTGGAAAACAGCGATGGATCGCTAATTGGTGAAAATGCAGTTTTTATTGGTTTTGCGGAGTGGTTGCGTTACGATGGCGGTGGCAGTTTTTCGGAATGTAGTATGGAGTAATTTGCAGAGACTAACTATTTGATATTAAGATTACTATTCGCTATTTTGCGTATGTCTTGATGGCGTTTCTTTGCGCTTGATAAAGTAATTTTGAGACGTAAAAATCGTTATGGAGCCTATTTGTTTGGCATGTTGAACTATTTTCAATAATTTTGAAAGATGGTCAATGTATAAAAAAATCACAATCAAAAAGGAATGTGTCAATCGCATAAAAATTGTTCTTGTAGAGAAGAAAAAGGCAGGGATATGGTTGGATGGACAGTTAGGCAAGAAATTCTCGTCCATCTCGAAATGATGCTCCAACTGCCTCACAGCCAAATCTGAAGGTGCTTGTTGGATATGAATAAACGTGATTTGATAAATAAAAGTAAATAAAGCATAATATGACAAGTGTGAATCAACGTGACGAATTACAGTCTAAGATATGGAAAATTGCCAACGAAGTACGTGGCGCAGTTGATGGATGGGACTTCAAACAGTTTGTTTTAGGAACGCTGTTTTATCGTTTTATCAGTGAGCATTTTACGAACTATATCGAGGGTGGTGACGAGAGCTTCGATTATGCTTCAATGGCCGACGGTCAAATTCCGCAGGCAATCATTGAAGATGCGGTTAAATCAAAAGGATATTTTATCTATCCAAGCCAACTGTTTGTGAATGTGGCAAAAAACGCTAATGCAAACCCCAATCTAAATACAGACCTAAAAACAATTTTTGATGCCATCGAGAGTTCGGCATTGGGTTGTGATTCGGAGGCAAACATAAAGGGCCTGTTTGCCGATTTCGATACCACCAGCACACGGCTCGGCAACTCCGTCGAAGGCAAGAACAGCCGTCTGGCGGCCGTACTGAAAGGCGTGGAAGAGCTGGATTTTGGCAATTTTGAAGATAACAAAATAGATCTTTTTGGCGACGCATACGAATATCTGATAAACAACTATGCGGCCAACGCCGGGAAGTCTGGAGGCGAGTTTTTCACGCCGCAACACGTCTCCAAGCTCATTGCGCAACTTGCGATGCACAAGCAGACGAGCGTAAACAGAATCTACGACCCGGCGTGCGGTTCGGGCTCTTTGCTCTTGCAGGCCAAGAAACATTTCGACAACCACATAATCGAAGACGGATTTTTCGGGCAGGAGATAAACCACACCACCTACAACCTTGCCCGTATGAATATGTTCCTGCACAATGTAGAATACGACAAATTCCGCATTGTGTTGGGCGATACGCTTTTATCCCCGCAGTTTGGCGATGACAAACCATTTGATGCCATTGTCTCTAATCCTCCATACTCGGTCAGTTGGATAGGCTCCGACGACCCTACGCTTATCAACGACGACCGTTTTGCTCCTGCCGGCGTGCTTGCGCCCAAGTCGAAGGCCGACTTCGCTTTTGTGCTTCACGCTTTGAACTACTTGTCGAGCAAGGGACGTGCGGCCATCGTCTGTTTTCCCGGAATCTTCTACCGTGGCGGTGCGGAGCAGAAGATAAGAAAGTATCTGGTAGATAACAACTTTGTGGAAACGGTCATATCGTTAGCACCTAACCTCTTTTACGGCACTTCGATAGCGGTGAATATTTTGGTGCTTGCCAAAAACAAGCGAGATGCTAAAACCCAGTTTATCGACGCCAGCGGCGAAGATTTCTTCAAGAAAGTGACCAACAACAACATTCTTGAGGATAAGCACATTGAGCGCATTATGGAGATATTCGACCATAAAGAGGATGTCGAGTATGTAGCCAAGTTGGTGGACAATAGCCTGATTGCCGAGAATGACTACAATCTCTCGGTCAGTTCGTATGTCGAGGCCAAGGATAACCGCGAGAAGATAGACATTAAGGAGTTGAATGCCGAGATTGCCCAGACGGTGGAGAAGATAAATGCACTCCGTGCCGACATTGACGAGATAATCAAGGAGATTGAGGGGTAAATAGCAAGGTCCAACTATTCGGAATTTCCGGATAGTTCAGCAAGAAAGCAAAGAAATATAGTACAATCGATATGGATAAAACAGAAATAATAAATAATACCGAATTCAAAAAATGGATTCAACAACTAAAAAGTACGGTTGCTGCTACTCGCAATACGATTGCCTTTTCTCTCAATTCGCAAGTATTAGCGTTGTATTGGGAAATTGGGAAACAGATTGCCGAAAAACAAAATAAATCTGCGTGGGGAAGCTGTTTAGTAGAAACGGTTGCTAATGAATTGCACGTTAATTTTCCTGAAATTAAAGGTTTTTCGCGCCGTAACGTATATGCCATGGTACAATGGTATAAATTTTATGCTACCAAATATCAGTTTGTGCCACGTGGTGTGGCACAAATTCCGTGGGGACATAATAGACTTATTATTTCAAAGATTTCTTCTATCGATGAAGCCGAATACTATTGCAGAAAAACGATAGAGAACAACTGGGACAGGGATACATTGGAACTGCAGATAAAGGCAGATTTATTCAGAACCGAAGGTTGCATTGCAAATAACTTCGCAATAACATTGCCGCAGACGCAGTCGTTACTTGCCGAACAAACATTCAAAGACCCCTATAATTTCGATTTTCTGGGTTTGGAAAACGATGCATTAGAAAAAGCAATAGAAGACGAATTAGTAAAACACATAACGGCGTTCCTGCTTGAAATGGGTAAGGGATTTGCATTTCTCGGCAGACAATATAAGATAGAAATCGGCGAAACAGACTACTTTATTGACATGCTGTTTTATCATGTAGAATTACGCTGCTATATAGTAATCGAACTGAAAGCCGGAAAATTTAAGCCCGAATATGCCGGGAAATTAAATTACTACCTTTCGGCAATAGACACTCAACTGCGAAAAGACGGCGATAATCACACCATTGGCATTATCTTATGTAAGATGAAAAACAAAATAGATGTTGAATACGCCTTGCGAGATATTCAAAAACCGATGGGAATAAGTGAATATCATTTAACCAATGCAATTCCTGAAAACATTAAACCTCAATTGCCGACTGTAGAAGAATTAGAGGAGAAATTGAAAGATGACGAAAATGAATAAACTACAACATCTCATAAACGACATCTGTCCCGATGGTGTGGAGTGGAAAATACAGGGATTGATTTTTAAATTACAATAGATGGAAAAACAGATGAGCAGTAATATTGAACTATATAATAAAATAGCCTCTCTGATAGAGCAGGCTCATAAACATGTTGCCTCTACAATAAACACGGCAATGGTCTATACTTACTATGAAATAGGCAGATATATTGTAGAAGAAGAGCAGCAAGGAAATCATAGGGCGGCGTATGGAAATGCACTGATAGAGGATTTGTCTCACAAATTAACACCCAAGTATGGCAAAGGTTTTTCTACCTCTAATTTGGAATACATGAGAGCGTTCTATCGAACGTACTCAATTTCCCAAACACTGTCTGGGAAATTTGAAACATCGGACAATCAAGTTCAGACATACTCGAAAACCACACCAAATTTTAATCTTAGCTGGTCGCATTATTTAGTTCTGATCAGAATTAAGTCGGATGAGGAGAGACGTTTTTATGAAATTGAGTGTAAAGAACAGAATTGGAGTGTCAGACAATTGCAAAGACAATTTAATGCGAGCCTCTACGAAAGGCTGGCTTTAAGCCGTGATAAAAAAGAAGTCCTTAGATTAGCTCAAGAGGGACAAACCGTAGAGAAGCCTACTGACATCATCAAGAGTCCGTTATCTCTCGAATTTTTAGGATTAAAAGAAGAAGCGTCCTATTCCGAAACCCGATTAGAAAATGCCATTATTTCCAAACTGCAAGACTTTCTGTTAGAACTCGGAAAAGGATTTCTGTTTGAATCCCGTCAAAAACGATTCACGTTCAACGAAGATAGCTATTTTGTTGACCTTGTGTTTTACAATAGGCTTCTAAGGTGCTATGTCCTTATAGATTTGAAGATAGATAAACTATCTCATCAAGATTTGGGGCAGATGCAGATGTATGTTAATTATTATGACAGGTATGTAAAACAAGATTTTGAAAGCCCGACAATAGGCATATTGCTATGTAAGGAGAAGAATGACGCTCTTGTGGAACTTACCTTGCCTAAAGAATCCAATATCCACGCATCGGAATATATGCTCTATTTGCCTGATAAAAAGCTATTGAAACAAAAGTTGGAAGATTGGAGTGAAGAATTTAAGAAAGGAGGAGGGCAAGATGAGTAACATAGAGAAACAGGAAACGCAATTCATTACAGACTTAAAAGAGATTGTAAATTCGGCACGGCGTGTCGTTTACGCTGCTGTGAATTTTGCACAAGTGCAACAAAACTGGCTGATAGGTCAGCGTATTGTCGTACAGGAACAAGGCGGCAAATCGAGAGCGGAATATGGTAAACACATCATAGAATTAGCCTCAGCCTCCTTAACAACTGAATTTGGAAAAGGCTTTTCCATTACCAATATTAAAAACTTCAGAGCATTTTATCAATTTTTTAGCGATTTTTATATTGGTCAGTCAATGCCTGACGTTTCCCTGAATCAAATGGGTCAGTCAGTGCCTGACCAATTCAAAAAACAACTGCCACTGCTCAGTTGGACACATTTCGAACGTCTTTTGAGAGTAAAAGACGGCTTGCGTGCCGATATTGATGAAAATGGAGAATTAAAATATCTGTAGTTATGAGCAAAACAGAAATAAATAAATATGACGTCTCTTACAAAGAGTGGATTGTCCAATTAAAAAACAACTATCTTTCTCAAAGGTTGAAAGCCTCTATTTCGGTAAATTCAGCTCTGATTGAGTTCTATTGGAATCTTGGTAAGGATATTTCACAGAAAAAGGCAGAAAACAAATACGGTTCAAGTTTCTACAAACAACTCAGTAATGATTTATGTGCGCTAATTCCTGATGTGAAAGGATTTTCGCCTACTAACCTGAAATATACAAAATATTTTTACAAACTTTTTGCAGAAGCCATGGAGATTCGTCCACAGCTTGTGGACGAATTATTTGTGATTCCATGGGGACACATTCGCTATATTATTGATAATTGTAAAAGCGACTCGAACAAAGCTTTGTTTTTTGTTCATAAGACAATAGAAAACAATTGGTCGCGTGCGGTACTTCAAAATTTTCTTGATACGGATTTATATGAACGGGAAAGCAAAGCCATAAGTAATTTTAATAAGACATTGCCGGCTACACAAGGCGAACTTGCGCAACAGATAACGAAAGATCCTTACAATTTTGATTTCTTGACATTGAGCGAACGATATCAAGAGAAAGAACTTGAAGACGCTCTTGTTAATAATATAACCAAATTCTTGTTGGAATTAGGCTCCGGATTTTCTTATATGGGCAAACAATACAGAATTGTGGTGGGCGGAGATGAGTTTTTTGTTGATTTACTGTTTTACAATACTAAAATACACGCCTATTGTATTGTTGAACTCAAAACTACCGAGTTCAAACCCGAACAGCTTGGACAGCTGGGGTTTTACGTGAGCGCGGTAAACCACCAACTCAAAGGCGAACAAGATAATCCGACAATAGGCATTTTAATTTGCAAAACCAAAAATAATGTAGTTGCCAAATATTCGTTGGAAACGGTAAGCCAACCAATAGGTATTTCTGAATATCAGTTGGCTAAAATATATCCTTCTGATTTTAAGGGAAGTATGCCGACTATTGAAGAAATTGAAAAAGAATTAAAAACGGAATTATGAGTAATTTAGAGAAACTATTAGAGGGCGTAGAGGTGGAATGGAAGATGCTGGGGGAAATAGGAACCTTTTACGGAGGACTAACAGGAAAAAACAAGAGTGATTTTTCTGATGGCAATGCAAAATTCATAACATATATGAATGTTTTCACCAATATGGCTGTAAATGTAGATATAAACACATTGGTAAGGATTGGTAAGAATGAGAGCCAAAACAAAGTCGAATATGGAGATGTGCTTTTTACAGGTTCATCTGAAACACCTAACGAATGTGGTATGTCTTCTGTTATGACAACAAAAACTGAAGAAATTTTTTATTTAAATAGTTTTTGTTTTGGTTTTCGATTGACTGATAAGACACTATTTTCCCCCGACTTCTTGAAATTTTTGTTCAGAGATGAAAAAATCAGAAAACAAATTTCCAAAACAGCAAGTGGAGTAACAAGATTCAACGTATCTAAAGCAAGATTTTCAAAAATTACAATTCCCATTCCGCCACTTGAAATTCAAAACGAGATAGTTCGGATTTTGGATAAATTTTCGACGCTTACAGCGGAGCTGCAAGCGGAGCTGCAAGCGAGAAAATCCCAATACGAATATTATCGCAACGAGCTACTCGACTATCCTATGGAAGAGTCCGACCAACCCTCACTACGTTCGAGCCGGTCAGCCACTTCCATAAAAGAGAGCGACAACCCGATGCAACCACAATCCGCACAGAATCCCCCCGCCGACAATTCTGTTTTGCCGCCACGAGGTAAAATGCAATGGAAAACACTGGGCGAGGTATTTGAAATAAGAAATGGTTATACTCCTTCTAAGGCGAATAAAGAGTTTTGGGAAGGAGGTTCTATTCCTTGGTTTAGGATGGAAGATATTAGAATAAATGGGAGGATATTAGATGATGCCATTCAGCATATTACATCAAAAGCAATAAAAGGCAAAGGCTTATTTAAAGCCAATTCAATAATAATGGCAACGACAGCAACTATTGGAGAGCACGCTATGATAATTGCTGATTCGCTTGCGAATCAGCGATTTACGAATTTTAAAATTCGTAAATCGCTGGAAGATAGGCTGATGCCAAGATTTGTGTATTATTATTTCTTTGTTATTGATGAATGGTGTAAACAGAATGTCAATACAAGTAGTTTTCCATCTGTTGAAATAGAAAAATTAAAGAAACAATCTATTCCTGTTCCGCCACTTGAAGAGCAAGAACGCATCGTCTCAATCTTAGATAAATTCGACACACTGATCAACTCAATTTCTGAAGGTTTGCCGAAAGAGATAGCGTTGCGGCAGAAGCAGTACGAATATTATAGGGATATGTTGTTGACGTTTCCAAAAAACGAATAAATGACCTATGACCCAAACATACATTATCGCAAATGTTGGGTACGTGGTGTCGGTTGGTACGGTAGGGGCAGACCTGCGTGTCTGCCCCAATATTCACCCAACGATGGGTGAACAATTGTCATTGATTGAACAATTGTCATTGATTGAACAATTGTCATCGGGCGAACAATTGTCATTGATTGAACAATTGTCATCGGGCGAACAGTTGTCATCGGGCGAACACCCAACGATGATTGAACACGCCATTTCTGGGTGAACACGCCGTTTGGGGTGAACACGCCGTTTGGGGTGAACACGCCGTTTCGGGGCGAACGCACCGTTTGGAGGCGAACGCACCATTTGGGTGAACACGCCGTTTGGGGTGAACACGCCGTTTGGGGTGAACACGCCATTTGGGGGCGAACACATAGGTGTGGGGGCGAACACTTTTAATCGAAAATTATGGCAACGCAATTATTACGAACATATTATATTTGCAATGACCAATCCTATCAACATATTTCGGATTATATAATCAACAATCCCATGAAATGGGAAACTGATAAATTGAACGCATTAAATGAAATTTATGGCACAATATAACACCATAGCAGAAACGAAGAACTTCATTGTTCTTGAAGACTATACGAAATACTCGGTTCTGAACGAACCGGCCACCACCTACCAGACGGAGGCGGCGTTGGAACGCGAGTTCATCCATGACTTGGTTGGCCAAGGCTACGAGAACCCTACGGACATAACATCCGGCGGCGCCATGCTTGCTAATGCAAGGAGGCTGATCCAGTCCCTCAACAACATGGAGTTCAGCGATGGCGAGTGGAACCGTTACGTGGCGGAGTATTTAGACCGTCCGAGCGACAACCTCGTGGAGAAGACACGCAAGATACACGATAACTACATCTACGATTTCGTGTTCGACGACGGCCATATCCAAAACATCTACTTGGTAGACAAGAAGGATGTTACCCGCAATAAGCTGCAGGTGATTTCGCAATTTGAGCAGACTGGAACGCACGCCAACCGCTATGACGTAACCATACTGGTCAACGGACTTCCGTTGGTGCAGGTGGAACTGAAAAAACGCGGAGTAGCCATCCGTGAGGCTTTCAATCAAGTACACCGCTATACGAAAGAGAGTTTCAACGGCGAAAACTCGCTCTTTAAATACCTCCAAATCTTTGTTATCTCCAATGGTACGGACAGCCGCTATTTTGCCAATACGGTGGAACGGAACAAAAACAGCTTCGATTTCACCATGAACTGGGCAAAAGCAAATAATATGCTGATAAGGGACCTGAAAGACTTTACTGCCACATTCTTTCAGAAAAACACGCTTCTAAACGTGCTATTCACCTATTCGGTCTTTGATACGAGCAACATGCTGCTTATCATGAGACCCTATCAAATTGCAGCAACGGAGAGGATTTTATGGAAAATAAGAAGCTCATATCTGTCAAAAAGATGGTCCAAACCGGAAGGTGGCGGATATATCTGGCATACGACGGGATCGGGAAAGACGCTCACGAGCTTCAAAACGGCACGTTTGGCAACCGGACTTGACTTCATAGACAAGGTGTTCTTTGTGGTGGACCGTAAAGATTTGGACTACCAGACGATGAAAGAGTACCAACGGTTCTCTCCCGACAGCGTGAACGGATCGGACAGCACGGCCAGGTTGAAAAGAAACATTGAAAGGGATGACAACAAAATCATCGTCACCACCATCCAGAAATTGAACAACCTGATGAAGAGCGAGGGCGAACTGCCCATCTACCAAAAGCAAGTGGTGTTCATTTTTGACGAATGCCATCGTTCACAGTTCGGCGAGGCGCAAAAGAATCTGAAGAAAAAGTTCAAGAGATTCTATCAATTCGGATTCACGGGAACACCCATATTCCCGGAAAATGCGTTGGGAGCCGAAACGACGGCGAGCGTGTTCGGGAGTGAACTTCACTCGTATGTCATTACAGATGCCATCAGAGACGAGAAAGTGCTGAAGTTCAAGGTCGACTATAATGATGTCCGCCCTCAGTTCAAGGGAATAGAAAAAGAGCAGGACGAACAGAAGTTGAGTGCTGCCGAGAATCAAAAGGCGTTGCTTCATCCCTCCCGTATCAAGGAGATTTCCCAATACATTCTACAAAATTTCAACACGAAAACCCATAGAAGTCAGGGTGGCGTCAAAGGCTTTAATGCCATGTTTGCCGTAAGTAGCGTGGATGCCGCAAAATGTTATTACGAGGAGCTGAACCGGCTGCAAAAAGAGAGCGAAAACCCTCTGAAAATTGCGACCATATTCTCCTACGCCGCCAATGAAGAGCAGGGCGCAATTGGCGAAATTGTAGATGAAACTTTCGAGCCGTCGGCAATGGACCAAAGTGCGAAGGAGTTTCTGACAAAAGCCATCCACGACTATAACACTATGTTCCGCACAAGCTTTGGAGTAGAAAGCGGGGAGTTCCAAAACTATTATCGTGACCTTGCAAAGAGAGTTAAAAGCAAAGAGGTTGACCTGATCATAGTGGTAGGTATGTTTCTCACCGGCTTTGATGCGCCAACCCTCAACACCCTGTTCGTAGATAAAAACCTGCGCTATCATGGACTGATGCAGGCCTTTTCCCGTACCAACCGCATATACGATGCTACCAAGATATTTGGTAATATTATCACATTCAGAGATTTAGAGCAGGTTACGATTGATGCCATAACGTTGTTTGGCGATAAGAACACCAAAAATGTAGTGCTTGAAAAAAGTTATAAAGAGTATTTGGAAGGTTTCAAAAATCTCATAACGGGAGAGTCGCGCAGAGGTTACAAGGAGATAGTGAAAGAGTTGGCGGAGAAATTCCCGGATACGGAATCGATAGATACGGAAAAAGACAAAAAGGAATTCGTGAAACTATTTGGAGAATACCTGCGCATAGAAAACATATTGCAGAACTACGACGAATTCACCAATCTGAAAGCCCTGCAAACCATTGACACTACCGATCCAAAGGCTGTCGAAGCGTTTAAGGAATCTCATTTCGTGACGGATGAGGAGATTGCCGACATGCAAGGCATCGAAGTCCTGCCAGACCGCACCGCACAAGATTACCGCTCTACCTACAACGACATCCGCGACTGGTTAAGACGCGAGAAGGGCGGTAAGGCGGCGGAGAGTTCGAAGGTCGATTGGGACGAAGTCGTCTTTGAAATAGACCTGTTAAAGTCGCAAGAAATAGACCTCGATTATATTCTGGAATTAGTCTTTGAACATAACAAAAAGACGAAGGACAAAACTGAATTGATAGAGGAGATTCGCAGAATAATCCGTTCCAGCATCGGAAACCGGGCGAAAGAGAGCCTGGTAGTTGATTACATCAAAGAAACGAATCTTGATGCGATTCTCGATAAGGCGAGTATTTTAGACTCTTTTTACGCTTATGCGCAAAAGAAACAATCTGCGGAAGCTGCCCAACTTATAGAGGAAGAACATTTGAATGCGGAAGCTGCCAAACGGTACATCACGACTTCGTTGAGACGCGAATATGCAAGCGAAAACGGAACGGAGCTTAATGACCTTTTGCCTAAAATGAGCCCGCTTAATCCGCAGTATCTGACGAAAAAGCAGAACGTTTTCAGAAAAATAGCCTCGTTTGTCGAGAAGTTTAAGGGCGTGGGAGGAAATATATGATGTCTTTGCCCGTAAATGGATTTTTTACTTAACTCTTGTTTCGGAGAAGAAGATATACAGCGCGTAACGTTGTAGTTTTGGAGGAATGACGATGTTGCGTTTTTAACAAAAGAGACTGTCTGCGTGGTCATAAAACAACTTGGGTTAGTTCAGACCTGACATCGCCATCGGCAGGCGTGCATTCGCCTTTGGCCGCGGAGGCGGTGTCGGAGCAGGATGGAACCTTTGTCGCTTTTTGGCAGTTGTTTTTACGGTTTCCTTTGACAGAAAAAAGAAGAGAAGGTTGGAAATCAACCTTCTCTTCTGTATGTATTGTTTGTTTTTATCCGGAGATTACTGTAATCTAAAGACTACAGGCAGTGTGTATTGTGTACGAACTGTTTTTCCGCTCTGTTTTCCTGGTTTCCAAGCTGGCATTGCGCTTACTACGCGGATGGCCTCTTTGTCCAAACTTGGGTCTACACCACGAAGTACTCTTACATCAACAATCTTACCGTCTTTGTTTACGACGAAAGTTACCATGACACGACCTTTAATTCCGTTCTCGGCAGCGATGGTTGGGTATTTCATGTTCTTCTGAAGGTATTCCATCAGTGCTTTATCTCCTCCTGGGAAGGAAGGTTTCTCCTCCACAATGGTGAAAATCTGCTCTACTTCCTCTTCTTCGGTAGGTGCTGTAACTTGTTGCGGAATCTCAATCTTAGCAGTAATATCCTCACCCTTGATCTCTTTGGATTCTACAACTTCGTCGTTCTTTACAATATC
>Ga0172377_10006655_pt1 | contig 11904 bp, 10 predicted proteins | sample Pumphouse3metaG_FD_119749 | JGI IMG/M metagenome (GOLD analysis project Ga0172377, IMG submission 119749) | Leachate microbial communities from a municipal landfill in Southern Ontario, Canada - Pumphouse #3 metaG | ecosystem: Engineered > Solid waste > Landfill > Unclassified | place: Canada... | reverse complement strand
TAAAGCTAAAGAAATTCGTAAAACTGTATTAACAATGATTCATAAATCAGGCTCTGGTCAACCAGGCGGATCTTTATCTGCTACAGATATAATGAGTGCTCTTTATTTTGATGAATTAAATCTGAGGCCAGGAGAACTTCGTTGGGAAGATCGTGATAGATTCGTTCTATCTAAAGGACACACATGTCCTGTTCTTTATTCATGCTTGGCCATGAGGGACTACTTTCCCTATGAAACAATTTACACCTTGAGAAAGGACGGTTCAATCTTGCAGGGACACCCTGTTATGAAGAAATGTCCTGGTATCGATATTTCAACTGGGTCTCTGGGACAGGGACTGTCATGTGCTGTAGGAATGGCTATTGCCGGAAAGAGAGATCACAAAAATTTCAGAGTGTTTTCCTTAGTTGGTGATGGTGAATCAAATGAAGGGCAGATTTGGGAGGCTTTGGAAACAGCTTCTAAATATGAGCTTGATAATTTAATCATCATTTTGGACCAGAACAGACTCCAGAATGATAACATCTGTGAAGTTGTCATGCCTTCAAGAGATATGGTCAAAAAATTCGAAGCATTCGGTATGGATACTCAGGAGATCAATGGGCACGATATGAAGGAGATCACCACTGCTTTGGACAACATCAGAAACAGCAAGAAGAAAATGCCTCATGCTATAGTTGCTCACACAGTAAAAGGACAGGGCGTCAGCTTTATGGAAAACGTTGTCAAATGGCATGGAATGGCTCCTGATGATGAGCAGTTCGCACAGGCAATGAAAGATGTAGAGGAAGGACTTGAGATATGAAACTAGAACTCAGAGAAGGTCGAGCTACCCGTGAAGCTTATGGAGAGGCTATATTGGAATTGGGTCAGAAGAATCCCAAGATTTACGTAGTGGACTGTGATATCGGAAAATCATGCAAGACTGTTCCTTTTTCTCAGCAGCTGCCACAGCAGCATGTCAATGTTGGTATTGCAGAGCAGAATGCATGTGATGTTGCAGCAGGTCTTGCTACATGTGGAAAGATTCCTTTTGTCACCACCTATGCTGTATTTGGATCAATGCGTATGTTGGAGCAGATCAGACAGGAAGTGTGTTACACACATCTAAATGTAAAAATAGCATGCTATCATGGAGGATTCACTCCAGCAAATGATGGGGCAAGTCACCAAGGAATAGAGGATTATGGTATCTTCAGAACAATTCCAAACATGTCCATATTGGCACCTGGCGATTATGAATCTACATATGCCTGCGTCAAAGCTGCAGCTGAATTTGATGGACCTGTTTACTTACGTTTCACAAGAGACAGTGTTCCATCACTGTATCAATCTGATTGCAAGATTGAAATTGGAAAGGCAAACATTCTCAATGAAGGTTCTGATGTCACCATCATCACTGCAGGAGATATTCTTTCAAAGAGCGTTGAAGCTTGCAATGAACTTGAAAAGCAGGGCATCTCCACAAGATCGATTGATATGTTTACAATCAAACCTCTTGATGTAGCTGCTGTTGAAAGAGCCATAAAAGAGACAAAAGCAATCATAACTGTTGAAGATCACAACATCATAAATGGACTTGGCTCTGCTGTTGGTGAGATAATTGCTGAAAGTGAGAACAGCTGTCGATTCAAAAGAATTGGAATACAAGACCAATTTGGAGAGTCAGCTCCTTATGAAAGACTTCTGATCAAAAATGGTATAACTGTAGATAACATTGTGTCTACTGCTAAAAAGATGATTGAATAGATAAAAATTTTCTAATTATATACTCCCCCCATACCCTCATTCATATCATGAATGGGGGTATCCTAAATCTTCATATAATTTAATTTCTTGCATTCAACCAAAGAAGATTGCAGCTTGCTATCTCCTCTATAATGCGAGAGAGATTGAATTTATTTCTTTTTTTTGTGTTTTTCATTTATTTTTCCTTGTTTATCTTTACATGAAGTTATCAAACAAAGATGAAATAAAATCAATATGTTGCCTTCGTTAGATAAAAAATCTCCATAATTCATAAGATTGAACTATAGAGACATTCTTAAATTACAGCAGATGCTATTGTCTAATAATTGTAGTTTTTGATCAGTTGAACTTCCATTGTATCGGTATCTTCAAAGGAACTCACCAACTGAAGTGGCAGATCAATTTGCTCACATAGAGTTCTTACAAGACTCTCTGCACGAGGAGTTGATACACTCAGTATCTCAGGTTTTCCAAAATCATCCATTGCATCCAGAAGCTCTCCTAGGAAGTCCTCACAGTATTCGTCATAATCTCTTGTGAGAGAGTATCCAAGCATCTTCTTGGAGTCATCATCAAATAAAACACCAGCGATTGGGAACAGATGAGCTTTGCTTTCATTTGCATTTGGAACAATGAAGAGGTGCAGATCCCACTCCTTACCATTGCTTCTCATTCTTCTGTAAGTATTTGCTTCTTTTTCATTCAATCTAGGTGATGGATATCTATCAAAATCTTCTGGAAGTTCAGCTTCATTCCAGAATACTTTGGAATCTTCTTCTATTGTAGCTGTTTTGATTTTCTCTTCAACTTCCTCTTCATCAAGAAGATCTTCATCCTCTTCCAACAATTTTCTCTCTTCGTCGAATAAGTTGAAGTTGTTCTCCATGATATCTGTAAGAGTTATCAGAAGAGCGTTCATGACATCAAACTCATCCTCTTTTATTCTGTAAGGAAGGGTGAGCTCATCATGGTGTCTGAATCTTGGAATCAGCTCCATCTCTCTGTAATCAATCTCTAGTTGCTTCAATTCTTTGACTTCAGGTTTGCTTAAGTTCTCTAGATCATCAAAAGATAGTGATATGCCATATTTCATGTACTCAAGTTCTAAAGCTCTGAGATCAGATATCTCTTCTTCCTGATCAATTAATTCAATCCAGCTTTCAAAACCTCTCTGGTTCTTATACATAAATATTGCATTGTCTTCCACTACACAGTAATAAGTGTCCTTTCCAACATTCAGCGCAAAAAGAGTTCCCATATCCAACAAATCGAATATTCCTTTTGCATATAGTTCACTTGCTTTTTCATAAAACTGTTTCTTCATAAATCACCCTCATCAATCTATTTGACTTTAGCTTTAAGATAATACAGAAAATTAAAAAAAGATACATACTTACATTTTAAACAGAATAATTTCTTCAAAAAATTAAAATTGTTGCATCAATAATTTAATTGAGTCCTCTTGGAACATGCAATTTTGAGCTCTATTTTGATGCATGATAAATTTATAAAAAAAATATCATTTTTTTTGCAAAAAAGTATTCCCAAATAAAAAATAATGAAGTATATTCCACTCACAATTATTCAATAACAAAATTGTTTATTTGTTTTTTGTAAATAAATGTTATTACCATTATTAATCAGCACCCTATAGATCTCAAAACTTTTATAATTCAATGCTCGTTAATAAATTATTCTTATTTTAATCAATTTATTGATACCCCCAATATTAAATCTTATAAGTCTGTGTTTTGCCAGCTTTTAAGGTAATTACTAATTCAGTTTTTCTTATGGAGGTCTTCGATGTTAGGCAGCAGTGTTATAATTGAACATCTATCAAAAGACTATGGTGATTTTCATGCTTTAAAGGATGTAAGCATGAATATCAATCAAGGAGAGTTCTTCTCAATTCTTGGTCCATCAGGTTGTGGTAAAACTACTTTACTACGAATTATTGCAGGATTTGTTTTTCCTGACGAAGGTGCAGTTTATTTAGGAGATCAAAATATTGTTGATTTACCGCCTGAACAACGCGATTGCAATACAGTATTCCAGAACTACGCCCTATTTCCCCATCTCTCAATCTATGAAAATATTGCATTTCCTCTTCGTCTTCAGAAGATGAGTGAGTCTGCAATCGATGAAAGGGTTAAAAAATATCTGAAGATGGTTCAACTTGAGAATCACTCACAGAAGAAACCAAATCAGGTTTCAGGTGGGCAGCGTCAGAGAGTGGCAATTGCTCGTGCTCTAATCAATGAGCCAAAGGTACTTCTTTTAGATGAACCTCTATCTGCACTTGATGCAAAACTCAGATCAAATCTTCTGATTGACCTTGATAACATTCATGACCAAATCGGAATCACATTCATCTACATAACACACGACCAATCAGAAGCACTTTCAGTTTCAGATAGAATTGCTGTTATGAACAAGGGAGAGATTCTTCAAATTGGAGAGCCTTTTGAGATATATGAAAGTCCTGCAACAGAATTTGTTGCATCATTCATTGGAGAGACAAATATATTTTCAACAACAGTGAGTGAGTGCTCAAAAAAAGAAGACACAGATGAATATCTATGCAAACTTGAGTTGGACAATTTCTCTGTACCTGTATTTGTAACAGACGATGGTCCAACAGAAGTTGGACAGAGAGTTAGCTACACGGTGAGACCTGAGAAGATACACATATCCCTTCAGAAACCAATGGGAAGAAAGTATCTGAACATATTCAAAGGAATAGTTGAGGAACCAATTTATGCAGGCTTTCAATCAAAACTCTACATAAGACTTGAGAATGGAGAGCTGATAAAAGTATTCAAGCAGCACATCAAGTTCTTAGATGAAGGACCAGAAATTTCCTATCTTGATGAGGTCTATGTTTCATGGACTGCAACAGATGGTTATATAATTGAGGATATAGACAGGTGAAAAATTTAAAGTTAAAAAAGGATTTGGGTAGTTACTATGCATATCCAATGGGAATATGGTTCTCATTGTTCTTTTTACTTCCTATGGTTTTAATTTTTGCATATAGCTTCTTATCAAAGGGCCTCTATGGCGGTGTTGAACTTCAGCTATCACTTAAAGCTTACAGAGATATATTTCAAAAAGCTTATCTGTTGATCTTAGGCAGAACTGTTGTAATTTCATTTGAAGCAACTCTGTATACCATAATAATTGCCATTCCATGTGCACTTGCACTTGCAAGATCAAAGAGACAGACGCTTTATCTGACTCTCATAATAATACCATTTCTGATCAACTCACTTCTGAGGATATTCGCATGGATGAGCATCTTAGGAAGCGATGGTATCATAAACAGAACACTGATTCAGCTTGGAATCATAACAGACAGTCTTCCTCTTCTTTACAACAGAAGAGCTGTAATCCTTGTCATGGTATACATGTACCTACCATATGCAATACTGCCAATTTTCTCAGCAATCGATAGATTTGATTTTTCCTTATTGGAAGCAGCTAGAGATCTGGGGGCTACAAAGATGCAGTCATACATAAAGGTGTTGTTTCCGTCAATAAAATCTGGAATAAACACTGCCATCATCTTCACATTCATACCAGCATTTGGAGCTTATACCATTCCACTGTTCGTGGGTGGTAAGGATTCATATCTGCTTGGTAACTTGATTGTAGATCAGGTCACAAAGACAAGAAACTGGCCGCTTGCATCAGCCTTCTCAATGTTTTTGACTCTGATAAGTACTGTTCTTGTTATGTATGTATTTGTTGATGATAAAAAGAAAAATCCCAAAAAGAAGAGGAAAATATGAATCAAAGACGAAAAGAATTTCATGCATCAAACTTAGTTTTGATTCTGACTGTGCTGTTCCTGCTAATGCCACTGTTTGTGATAATTGTATTTTCCTTCAATGAAGGCAAAGGTTCAACGTTCACAAACTTCTCTTTGAAATGGTACAAGTTGCTATTTTCAGACAGTCATGCACTGCTTGATGCACTGTCAAACAGTCTGTTCATTGCATTCACTGCGGGACTTGCATCCACTGTGATTGCAACATTGGCTGCTATTGCTGTTAAATGGTATTCATTCAAAGGAAAGAAATACATCCAGATAATAACATATCTTCCAATGGTTCTTCCCGACATAACCTTGGGTATCTCAATTGTGCTGTTCTTTGCAGGACTGAACGTTCCACTTGGTCTGTTCACAATCTTTGCAGCTCACACAACATTCTGCATACCATTTGTTTATCTGACGGTTCTATCAAGGCTTGATGAATTTGATTATTCAATTGTAGAGGCAGCTAGAGATTTAGGTGCAACTGAGCTTCAGACTCTCTACAAGGTCATCTTACCAATGATACTTCCTGGAATTTTATCTGGATTCATCATGGCAATCACATTGAGTCTTGAGGACTTCATAATAACGTTCTTTGTTTCAGGACCGGGATCAACAACTCTTCCTATCTACATGTACTCATTGATAAGATTTGGAGTATCTCCTGTGATCAATGCATTGAGCTGCTTCATGATAGTTTCGATTGCTCTCACTGCAATCACCTTGAGACATTTTGTTAAAGATTTGGCTATAAGCTGATATACAAAATCCTTCTGCAGACCTTCTGATTTAATAATTCGAGGGCTGCAGATTTTTTTCTGGATTTAATATGGAATCAGAGATGTTATATATGGTGAGATGCCAACAAATATTGGAGCTAGTATTATTGATGGAAAATAATTTGCAGGTTTTGAATCTTTAATTTTCAGAAGACTGAGTGCTATCATAATTATCATGACACCACCAACTGCTGACAGCTCTAAGATTCCTGCCTCAGTCAAAACGGAAGACAGAGATGAACTGAGCAGAGTTATTGCTCCTTGAAATATCAAGATGAACAGAGATGATGCAACGACTCCACTTCCGTATGTTGCGGCAAGTACAATAGCCATGGAACCATCGAGACCACTTTTCAAAAACAGAAGATCATAATCATGATTGAGACCTGCTTGAATGGAACCAAGAACTGTCATTGTTCCAAAGCAGAACAGCACAGATGCATTCAAAAATCCCTCTGCAAAAGTTGAACCACTTTTATTTATATTGCCATTGGTCTTGCTCTCAAGATACTCACCAATGTGATAAATTCTATCGTCGATTTTCAGCGTCGTACCAATCAATCCCCCTATTATCAGAGCGAAAAGAAGGATGAGAGGAAACGCAGTTTTTAAAGCCATGCTCAATCCGATGACCAATGTAGTGAAACCTGCTGCACTCTGAATATTGTTCTGGAAATCATCTGTAATATGGTTTCTTATGAGCAAACCCAGTAGCGAACCAATAATTACTGTGATACAATTAATAAAAGTAGCTATCATAATGAAACAGACTACAAAAAATTGTTATATAATTCAACTACGGGGAGAGGCAATGTACGCAATAATATTGGCAGCTGGAACTGCTTCACGAATGAGAGATGCCAAATTACTTTTGAAATATGAAGATAAAACAATATTGGATAGAATGGTGAGCACATGTCTTGATGCCGAGTTAATTCCAATCATTGTAACAGGTTGTTATAAAAAACTGATGGATGATGAGATATCAAAAATCGAAAAAAAATACAGAACCTCTCTCATTGTCACTCACAATGAGAACTATGAAAAAGGACAGCTATCTTCTCTGATAGTTGGTGTAAAAAAGTTAAAATTAATTTTAGAAACAGTCGATAAGAAATCAAAAGACACCCCTTATTTCATAACAGTAGCAGATTTACCTCTCCTGAAACCTCATCATTTCACAGATTTGATTCCAGAGCTATCAGATCATCTGGCACTCAGACCTGTTGTTGGAAAGACCTTTGGACATCCTGTCCTTTTAGATCCAAAATTGAATGAGGAGATAGTCAATCTCCAGGTGGAAGGTAAGAAGAAAGAGGGACTGAGATCCTTCCTAGCTAGAGTGAACACAATCAAATATGAAACAGATGATGTTGCCTACATAACTGACATAGATACCAAAGAAAGCTACAGAGAGCTGCTTGATAAGAAGATAAATCTTGTCTAAATCCAACAATGAAAGTAAGATAATACAAAAACAGAGGTACAAATTTATGGAATATGAATTCAAACGAAGATATAAAGAAGCTTTGCCGGTGATGGCAATATGCTACGATTTTGACAAAACTTTATCCCCATTGGACATGCAGGCAAATGGTTACATCCAAGATGTCGGATACGACGTAAACAAATTCTGGGAAGATTCCAACAAAGTATCACGAGAGAATGAGATGGATTCAAACCTTGCATACATGTACAAGATGGTTGAAGAGGCAGAGGGAAACTTCATCCTCAGCAAGAAGACTCTGGCCGAATATGGTGCAAAAGTCAAACTGTTTGAAGGTGTTGATACATGGTTTGAAAGAATCAGAGAATATGGCAAGGAACACGGTGTGATTGTTGAGCATTACATCATCTCCTCAGGAATCAAAGAGATGATTGAGGGCACAAAGATGGCAAGAGAGAATGCTTTTGAAAAGATATTTGCCTCATCTTTCTACTTCAATGAGAGAGGAGTTGCTAAGTGGCCAGCTCAAGCTGTGAACTACACAAACAAAACTCAGTTCCTGTTCAGAATTTCAAAGGGTTGTCTTGATGTAAATGACCAGAGCGTCAACACATATTTCAAACCGGAAGAAATAAGAGTTCCATTCAGAAACATAGCCTATCTTGGAGACAGTGATACCGATATTCCATGCATGAAACTTGTTAACTCATATGGTGGTCATTCAATTGGTGTCTACAATCCAGAAACAGAAGACACACACAAGGTTCATAAAATGATAAAAGAGAACCGCATCAAGTACTTCGCACCAGCTGATTACAGAGAGGGCACTGAAGTTGATGAGCTGATAAAGAACATCATATTGAAGATCAAAACTGATGATATCTTGGAAGAGAAACACATCAGAGACAGCAAGATGGTATCAGAGATTGATTAATTGCATACTGCAGATACAGTTGAAGCTCTTTCCACATGGAAGGAGCTTCTGCATCTGAACTTGATTTTATTATAAGACCAACTTTATCTCATTGAGCCTGTACCATGAGAACTCAAGACCCTTTATTGTGAAATCAAAAGGTGTGTTCAAGTCATTCATGACCTTCATTATATCATCAAGAATACTCCTCTTCAATTCTTCATCATTGCTGTTTATGTGAGTCAGATGTCCAGCACTCTTATCTTTCAACAGAGCATCATACTTAGGTCTCACGATTGTATTGAAAGCATACTCACGAGCAAGAGATCTGAATAGGACCTCATCTCTCAATCTTTTTGTTCCATAGAGATACTGAACAATACCAAGAGACAGAGCTATTCCTATGGTGTGGTATGAGGAATATGCCAAAAGATTGTCACTTACATGATGAATCAGCATTGCTCTTACAAAATCAGGATCAGAAACATTCTCATTTACAGTATCCCAGACAACAAAGGGTTTGTTCAGTCCAAGCATATCATTGTAGACAACATCAGTTGTATCTGCACTCTCGTTCTTACTGCAGTGCATGAACAATATGATGTCACAGTCATCAACATTATTTGAGTAAGCAACACCTGCAAGTCCAATCAATGTCTGAATGATTGTTTCTTCATGATTTGACAATTTGGCATTTCCAACTCTGTCCATTATGATAGCAACCTTGAGTTTGTTTTTCTTTCTCACTGCTATTGCTCTGCAGATCAGAATGAATCCCATTTCATTTGATTGCGTATATTTGATCACCTTATCATCAACTCTCTGAGCCTTCAGTGCATTCAAATAAGCTCTGTCCTCTCGTGCAGCATATCCATATGTTGATAACTCACTGTTGACAACAGCCATGCAATCAACACTTTTATTCTTCAGCATGCTGATTGAATCTATGAGAGTTGTAAGATTTATGTTTCTTCTGCTCTCATATGATTTTATAGCAGCCTGTGGTAGCAGTTTTTCAGCATTTGCCAACTCTTTCTCTTCTTCACAGCAGAGATTGTTGTCCTTTTTCTTATCCAGCAGATATGCTCTTTGATATAGCAGATCACCATAATTGCGATAGCTATCTGGATCATCCTCACTGCTTGCATATGGGGTTGTGTTCATGATGTTTGCAAAGAGGTAGATATCGATGTCTGTCTTTCTCTTAACATCGGCTGCAAGTTTCTTGAATCTCTCCAATCTTTCATGGGGTTCTTCTGCAAGCTTATGAACTCTGCTTGGTAAGAAGCCTCCATACATCAACATCTCAAATGATATAACTGCAGCATCACATTCATATATATTCTCTTCCATCCAGTGATACATTCCATCAATATCTGCACTCTCTTTCATGTGTCCCATATACATTGATGGCACTATAACAAGTTCCACTTCTTTGATGTTGGCTAAATTGGATGCAAGTCCTCTGTAATTTCCAGGTCGCTCATCAAGTGGGATATATAATATTTTCATTAGGCTGTTACCTCTGTTGTCATTCTGATGATTAAATATAACACATTTTTGATATGGCGTGCAGACTTGTTCAAAACAATGAAGGTTGAATCTTGTTTTATCCAGATTCAACCTTCATGATTTTTATGTATATGTCTGTAAATCTTACAGTGAGTGCTCTTTTATGTAATCAATAATTATATCTACAGTGGAGAAAGCAACAGATGTAACAGTATCAGCACTTCCGTAGTACATGGTCAACTTACCAGTCTTGCTATCACAGAGAGTTGCACAAGGGAACACAACATTTGGAACATCACCAACACATTCATAGTACTCTTCAGGTCCCAAGAGGTAATCACTTGTTCTGTATTTTACCTTCCATGGTTCATCAATATCGAGGATTGCTCCACCAACACGATAAACAAAACCGTTGCATGTATTTATAACTCCATGATAGATGAGAAGCCATCCCTCACTTGTCTCAATAGGAATTGGACCAGGTCCAATCTTTGTTGATTGCCATGCTGAGCTATCTACATCTTCTGTAATCTTTCCCATCATGTATCTGTGATGGCCCCAGTATTCAAGGTCCTTGCTCTCACTGACAAATATATCACCAAAAGGAGTGTGTCCTGTATCACTTGGACGACTCATCAGCATATATTTACCATTTATCTTTCTTGGGAAAAGAACACCATTTCTGTTGTATGGTAAGAAACAGTTTTCAAGTTGAGTGAATGTTTTGAAATCGAATGTATATGCAAGACCAATTGTTGGACCATGATAGCCATTGCACCATGTAACATAGTATCTATCTTCTATAAAACATACACGAGGATCATAACGATATTCTTTGTGAAGAATCTCATCTTCGATTCCTTCCATAACGATAGGATCATCTTCAATGTCCCATTTCAAACCATCTTCACTGTGACCAACAAATAAATTCATGCTTACAGATCTGCTATCGCATCTGAACACACCAACAAATCCACCTTCAAATGGAACAACAGCACTGTTGAATATGCTGTTTGCATTCTTCTGATCATGTCTGTTTATAATTGGATTGTTTTCATATCTCCAAAAAGGCTCTCTGTTGTTTTTAGGTTGCGCACACCATGGGATATTTGATAATTCCTCTGTCAATATTTTATACATAGATATTCACCTCTCCTCTAAAAGCACATCATGCTTGAGATTCAATTCAATGTGAATGATCACACTGAATTTTCTGTTTGTTGTATTTTACTCAACTCGATATTAACATTGGTTTACATATTTAACAATAAATATTTATAAAATTTTACATTTTATCAGACTTTGATAAGATTAAAGACCATATTTAATATAAATAATAATTATAGTTATTTATAAATTCTTTCTATACAAGTAAATAATATCAAATATACATCAACAATCAATTTACTTAACTAATTTTAAGCTATTTATAATAATTTAACAAAATTTAATATTATTACTTTATTTAATATTAACATTGTTACTCAATCATTGTTAAATAATGATAAGTTTTGTTGCTTTTTTGGGAGTCTTGGATTACCATATCATCAATTGATTTTCTTAAGAGTTCACAATGAAGAAATGCACAATGCAAGATATAGCTGACGAGCTGAACATATCCAGAGTGAGTGTCTGGAAGGTCTTCAACAACCAAGCTGGAGTCTCAGAATCCCTTAAAAAAAGCGTC
>Ga0172377_10006654_pt1 | contig 11906 bp, 12 predicted proteins | sample Pumphouse3metaG_FD_119749 | JGI IMG/M metagenome (GOLD analysis project Ga0172377, IMG submission 119749) | Leachate microbial communities from a municipal landfill in Southern Ontario, Canada - Pumphouse #3 metaG | ecosystem: Engineered > Solid waste > Landfill > Unclassified | place: Canada... | reverse complement strand
ATTATTTACGCAGATCCAACGACTTCTACGATGTTGGTTTTTGCATTCATTCGGAAAAGGCAAATTGTTCAGGACCGAGAGACAAAAAAAGAGCCCAGGAACAAATCCCAGGCTCCAGCAATCCAAGCTGATGGATTTTTTTAATAGTTCTCTTCCTTGAGCTTGAAGTAGGCTTTCGGATGAGCACAGACAGGGCACGTCTCCGGTGCAGTCTTTCCAATGTGTACATATCCGCAGTTTGCGCAGACCCAGATCCGCTCTCCATCCTTGGAGAACACAAGTCCGTTCTGAACGTTTGAAAGCAGCTTCTTGTAGCGCTCTTCATGAGTCTTTTCAATCTTCGCAACTTCAGCAAACAGGAAGGCGATCTTGTCGAATCCTTCAGCCTTTGCTTCTTTTGCAAACTCTGCATACATGGTGGTCCACTCGTAGTTCTCACCAGCAGCGGCATCAGCAAGATTCACATCAGTCGCTGGAACATCACCGCCATGAAGCTGCTTGAACCAGAGCTTTGCATGCTCTTTCTCATTGTCAGCAGTCTCTGTGAAAATCGCAGAAATCTGTTCGTAGCCTTCCTTCTTCGCCTGTGATGCATAATAAGTGTACTTGTTTCTTGCCTGTGACTCACCGGCAAATGCAGTCTGGAGATTCTTCTCCGTCTTTGATCCTTTAAGTTCCATAGTTTTCACTCCTCGAGCTTTAAACTTTGCCCGGATAACCGGACAAAAGTTATATTAGCATAACTTTTTCCAAAAGGAAACAGTTTGGTGAAAAAATCTGGGTGACAAACTCACAATACAGATTTGTCCACAGCCGGATAAAGCAGCGCTATGGCTGATGAATCCTCTTTCTGCTATGATGGATCCATGCGCAAAAGAACATTCCTTTCATTTGTCTATGAACTGATGCTAATCTGTGCAAGTGCATTCCTATATGCGCTGGCATTTCCAAGCCTCTGGTCTGATACAGGATGGCCAATCTTCGCAGTCTTCGCACTGATTCCCCTTCTTTACGTAATAGATCGCTCGCCATGGAGCCTTGTATGGCTTTACGGACTTCTCTTCGGAATAGGCTTCTACAGCCTGTTCTGCTACTGGCTCTCCACATTCCATGAACTTGCAATCTTCATCTGCGGAATTGCAAAAGGACTTGAACTTACCGTGGTGTTCGTCCTTTTGAAAGCCGCATTCAAGGCAGGAAAACGCTTTGGCTATGTACTGCAGGCCCTTGTTTATACTGCATACACATTCATATGTCAGGCAGGCTTCTTCGGATTCGCATACGGCCAGCTTGGATCAGCATTCTACTCAGTTCTTCCTGCAATCCAGTCTGCGGACATAACAGGCATCTGGGGCATCAGCTTCCTGCTTTTCCTGCCGCAGGCATTAGCTGCATCAGCTCTTCACCAGATTGAAGCAGTCAGCCCTGAACCGTACAGGAAGCAATGGATAGATGCCATGGCAATAGCAGCCTTGTGGCTACTGAACCTGATCTACGGATGGGCCACCATCAGCATCTACAAGAACGCACAGCCAGAGCAGACTGTGAAGGTCGCAGCAGTCCAGCACAACAGCGATTCATGGAAAGGCGGAACCGTCCAGTACCGTCACAACCTCGACCTGCTCAAGCAGCTTACCACAGAAGCAATGAAGCAGAATCCAGACATAGTGGTCTGGTCCGAGACTGCATTCGTTCCATCAGTTGAGTGGCATACCAACTATCCAAGCAATGCAGTAACAGCCAGGATGGTTGATGATTTCGTCAGTTTCGGAAAGAACCTTGGAATCCCGCTTGTCACAGGAAACCCGGAAGGAGTGATAGCAGATCCATCAAAGCCGCCGTTCGATGAGAACGGCAACTGGAACAGAATCGACTATAACAGCGTGATACTATTCGCTGACGGACAGATCATGGGCACCTATCGCAAGCAGCATCTTGTGCCATTCACAGAGTATTTCCCATATCAGGACCTTATGCCCAAGTTCACGGAATTCCTCAAGTCGCACAATTTCCAGTGGTGGCTTCCAGGCGACGAATCGAAGGTATTCGAGTATGAAGGCATCCATTTCTCCACTTCAATCTGCTTCGAGGACACATTCGGCAGCATCAGCCGCAACTTCGTTCATTCAGGATCAGACCTGCTTCTGAACCTGACCAATGACAGCTGGTCCGGAGCCATTCCGGCAGAAATGCAGCACATGGCACTAGGCGTATTCCGATCGGTGGAAAACAAGAAGACAACGATACGCAGCACCAACAGCGGAATGACCTGCATGGTTACAGCCTGGGGAGAGGTAATCGATCCTGTTGAGCCTTTCACCGAAGGATGGAACATATACGAAGCCCCAATCTACGAAAGAGACACAATCTACACCAAGCTTGGTGACTGGTTCGCATGGATTTGCATAGCACTCAGCCTTGCAGGATTTGCATGGGCAGCAGCAATGAAGATTCAAAACAAGAAAGGCTAGATATCCTGAGCTTCAAGAGAGAAGAACTGTTTTCCTGTCTTCTCGCACATGTCGCAGAAGTAGCTTGCAAGCCACCTCATGCTTCGGGTGCTGTATTCATAGATAGCAAGCTTCTGCACTTTCCCTGAGAAGAACGCCAAGTCATAAGGACTCAGAAGAGCAGTGACGATCATCGGGATTCCCTGCTTCTCCAAAACGGAACCGAGATCTATCTGCCCTCTATGGCTATGAGCGCAGCACGTTCCGAATACGATGCAGCTGTGCCCCTTGACCTTCGAAGCAACGCTTCGTATTTCCTGCAAATCAGGATTGTCCGAAATCACGATGCAATCCCCGCCAAAGGAACTCTGCATGCTCTGAGCGAAGGAAAAGCCGCTTTCAGGATCATCGGAAACCGGTGATGCAGAAAAAGGCCTGCAACCGACAAACAGAGGATTGGAACCAAGGGCGACTTTCCCTGATTCAGGGATAGAGCACTCAGTCACGGTGCTTTGCCCAATGGCTTCGGCAACGTTGCGATCATCATCATTCGCGCCGCTGGACTGAACGCTTCGGGTGAAGCAGCGAACCTTTGCACCCAAAATCCTTCCATACGATTCCATAAGCGATTTCTCATCCAAGCCAGATGCTTCCATCTGATCAATGGCCTGGGCTGCAAGCCCTGCATGATGGGAAATCAAGGCAATGTCGGCTCCGTTGCCCAAAGCCTGCATAGTAGATCCAACAATGCCGAAATGCTGCGAAATTGCACTCATTTCCATGCAATCAGTGATGATCAGGCCATCATATCGCATTCGGTTACGAAGAAGATCCACAAGAATCCTGCGGCTCATCGTAGCAGGCACTCCTGTAGCATCGATCTTTGGAAACACTATATGAGAAGTCATTATTGCAGGAATTCCATCAAGCACTGCACTGCGGAATGGAATAATCTCAAGCTTTTCAAGCTCCGAAAGAGTCTTGTCGATTATCGGAAGCCCAATATGTGAATCAATCGAAGTATCACCATGGCCTGGGAAATGCTTTGCACAAGAAAAAACCCCGAAATCGGCAAGTCCCCTGGCCATCTGCAGCCCGTAGCGAGCCACCGTTTCAGGATCTTCGCCATAACTTCGGACACCTATCACCGGGTTGTTCGGATTGCTGTTTACATCGAGAACTGGAGCGAGATCCATGTTGATTCCAACGCTTGCTAGCTCCTTGCCGACGATCTGCCCGCACATTCTTGCATTCTCAGGATCATCAGTTGCTCTGATAGCCATTGCACCAGGAACAGAAGCGAAGTCCTGCGAAAGCCTTGATACTTCTCCGCCTTCTTCATCAATCATTATGAACGGCTCGATGCCGGTTTCCGAAGCGATGAGTTCACGGACCTCATGGCACAGAGACCGAACCTGCTCTCGGTTCTGGATGTTGCGCTTGAAGAGAATGACATTGCCGATCTTGTACTTACGAAGCATATCTGCCGTACCAGAATCCAGATAAGGACATGGAATGCCAACGCAGAACCGTTGCCCTAATGCTACAATCCGTCGATCAGGAACCATATCAGGAAATCTCCTCTTTGGAAGGCTTGCCAGAGCCTGTCTTCTTCTCGGCCTTGAGCCTTGCAACGCCTGCGATGTATTTCTTCAATTCCTCGAATGACTGGGAACCGGAATCAGTGGACTTCGCATCCGGGAATGCCTTGAGCAATCGCTTCTGAGCAAATGAAAGCGTCTTGAGAAGCTCTCCGTTCTTCTTCAGCTGAAGCAGAGCCTCTTTCTGGCGCTTGTACTCATCAATCTCTTCCTTGCGGACATTTGCCTTCTCCATAATGATGAGGTATTTGTCCTTTCCTTCCTTGTACAGATCCTTCATCTGCGAAATCTGGTCGCCGAACTTCTCTTCGGTCTTCGTTCCGACCTTTATGGCATTCTTGTAAAGAACGGCAGTGAGCTTGTCCGACTGTGCCTTGATCCTTGCAGACATCTCATCAATCTGTCGGATCTTCTTGTTGAGCTTGAGGACTGTGAGAACAGTCAGAACCGAATCAGCGATGAAAGTCGCAGTCAGAACACAAAGGATGACAACGCCGAGAACGTGAGGAACAAGAGCAACAAGATTAGCAATAAGCGGATGTATGACTTTGACAAGAAGAACGCATGCAATTCCCCAGACAAGCGAGAACAGCAGGCATACATAGCCATGGATATTCAGCGGCATCTTGGAGTAGTCCCACCATCTCTTGTGAAACAGCTTGTCCATAAGAAAGCCTGTGACAAGCTCAAGGGCCGAAGTCACTACTACAGATCCCAGATACAGGACCCAGAGCTTGTCCTCAAAAGGCTTGAGAAGAAGCAGAACAGCACACACGCCGAACCCATAGATAGGGCAGATTGCTCCGTTGAGGAAGCCTCTGTTCTGAAGTATGCCCTTCTGGAGCGCCTTGAAAGTCACCTCGACGCACCAGCCGAGAAATCCATAGATGAAGAAATAAGCTGCATAGTTGTAAAGCATGTTTGAATGATACTCCAAAACAGTCAGTTTTGAAACAGAAAAAGAGCTGAAACAACTACAAGTTTGTCTCAGCCCTCATTTTAGGATACTCAGCAGAAAGCCCGTCAGTTCTTCTCCTGCTCCCAGGGGAATTCGCTTCTTCCGAAGTGACCGTAGCAGGCAGTACCCTGATAAATCGGCCTCTGAAGACCCAGCTCCTTTATTATGTTGGAAGGTCTGAAGCTGAAGTTGTCGGAAACATACTTCTTGATCTGTTCCACAGGAACTTCTTCAGTGCCGAACAGTTCATAGTAGATGCTCATCGGATCCGCTTCGCCGATTGCATATGAGACCTGAATCTCGCAGCGCCGTGCAAGGTGATGGCTGACTATGTTGCGGGCAACATAGCGGGCATAATAGGCAGCGCTGCGGTCAACCTTGGTTGCATTCTTTGAACTGAAGCAGCCGCCGCCGACTCTTCCGATGCCGCCGTAGGTGTCAACGACGATCTTCCTGCCTACGCAGCCAGAGTCGCCGAAGCTTCCCCAGATGGTGAATTTGCCCGAAGGGTTGATCTTGATCTTCGTGCTTGCATCGGCGAAGTTCGGATATTTGGCCAGAACCGGATCGACGACGTTCTTCTTGATCAAGGCATGGATCTGGTCGTTTGACAGCTTCTCACTGTGAGAAACCGACACAAGAACCGTGTCAATGTGCACAGGGTCAATGCCATTGTCATAATCCACGGCAACCTGGCTCTTCGCATCGGCAAAGAAGAAATCAGTTGTACGGCGGTAGTCATCGTACTGCTTCATCAGCTTGTGCGCCACCATGATCGGAAGCGGCATGAATTCAGGAGTCTCGTCGGTAGCATAGCCGTAGATAAGCCCCTGGTCGTTTGCCATAAGCTCATCCTTCACCACTGCCTGATGAATGTCGGGGCTCTGCTGAGAAATCTCCTTGATGATCTGAAATTCGTTCTTATAGCCAATATCACGCAGAACCTTGCGTGCTATGCCATCATAATCAATCTTAGCCTTGGTCGTTGCTTCTCCATAAACGAAAAGCTTGTCGTTCTTGATTGCACATTCGACTGCCATCTGGCTGTCAGGATCCTGACGCAGCGCTTCGTCGAGAAACGCATCGGCGATCGTGTCGCACGTCTTGTCTGGATGTCCGATGTTCACGGACTCACTGGAAATGATCTTGCTCATATCATTCCTCCTAGGATTTACTCGTCCCAAAAAGAAACCCCCATCGAGCGACGGAGCCGCAAAGACCTGCCCATCGCCGTCAAGCTTTAGCACCTTGTACACCGTACAGGTTGCTGTGTGGTCATCGAGCTTGTCTCTCGCACACTCTTCATGGTCAAACAGCAATATAGAGGAATAAGAGTTTTGTAGCAATAGAAAAAGCAGATCTTGTCGAAAAAAAAGACAAGACCTGCTCAAAATCAGACAAAAAGGCCGAATTAGAACAGCATTCCGCTGAGATAATCAGTCTGGCAATCCTCGATGGTGCCGCTGTCGCACGCAGCAGATAGCTTCGTGTCCACAGGAACCTTGACGATGTTCTTGATTCCGAATTCCTTTGCCACTTCTTCTATGTGGCTCTCGCCGTAGATCTTGAACCTCTCATGGCAGTTCGGGCACTCAAAGTACGAGAAGTTCTCAACAAGCCCAAGAATCGGGATATCCATCTTCTGAGCCATATTGGCAGCCTTTGCGACTATCATCGAAACCAGCTCCTGAGGAGAAGTGACGATGATGATTCCGTCAATCGGAAGCGACTGGAACACAGTCAGAGGGACATCTCCTGTTCCCGGCGGCATATCCACGAACATGTAGTCCACGGCATCCCACGCCACGTCGCTCCAGAACTGCTTTACCGTTCCTGCAAGAATCGGTCCGCGCCAGATGACTGGCTGAGAAGGATCGTCCAGAAGAAGATTAATCGACATCACCTTGATCCCGGTCTTCGTCTCGACAGGGAAAAGCATGTTCTCGTTGCACCCCGCTCTCTCGGTTATCCCGAAAGCCTTCGGAATCGAAGGACCGGTTATGTCAGCATCTAGAATCGCAGTGCTGAACCCCTTCCTTCTCGATTCAACGGCAAGCATCGAGGTGACAAGAGACTTGCCCACTCCTCCCTTTCCGCTGACTATTCCGATTACTTTCTTGATATCGGAATACTGGTTGGAAGGAACCCTCATGCTCTGAGCTTCTTTCCTGGAATCGCAGTTCTCGCCGCAATTCGCGCAATCATGATTACATTCTGCCATTACTATCTCCCTGAACCGGCTGATTCAAACTCATTGAGTTTCTCTTTGAAGCTCTTTCTTGTCTGTAACCGTTATAGAGCCCCTTGATATGCTTATTATATGCTTCTGCTGCATGATTCTCAGAATCCTGGTCACAACCTCGCGAGCCGTGCCAAGCGCCTGGGCAATCTGCTTATGGGTGGTCTGAATCTCACAGCTTCCTGTGCGCACGCATTCGTCATGAAGATAAATCGCAACACGCTGCTGAACCGGAAGGAACAGCATCTGCTGCATAGTCCACATAACATCGGAGAACCGTTCATTGGCCGCCCTGTAGACGAAATTCTCAATCCTGAGGTTCTCATGCTGAATCTTGCCGAATGTCGAAGTCGGAATCAGGATCGCAGTCGAGTCCTCATCCGCTGTGACGTGCACCTCGAATGTGATCGCCTTGATCAGGCACGATGCCGTAAGAACCGAGACCTCACCTGGATCCACATAGAACAGATCCACTTCTCTTCCATCGTCGGAAATCAGGAAAGTCCTGAGCCTGCCGGTAATTATGAACATCACCCCGAAGCAGGGGGAGTCCGAAGTAAGCACGGTATCGCCTTTCTTGATGTCAAGCAGGAACGACGACTGTGCCACCTGCCGCTTCTCCTCGTCGGTGAAGTCATCATAGCATTCCACATGCTCTTTCAAGCATTCTACAGTCGGTCTTTCCATGCTTTGAGTATAACTAAAATGGAATCATATGTCCACCTTGGGTTTCTGGCCAAACCCTTCCACTTCGCCTGTTCTCGCACAAAGATCAAAACGGGAAATGCCAATCTTGGTTTGCTTTGTGTTATAAATTTAACACTTTATTAAATTTTTAACATTTTCTCTATATTTTTTCACAAAACTACTTGAATACTAACGTAATTTTGGATAATGTCCTTTCCAACAGTTGAAAATTGCAGGAGAAAAACCATGAAAAGAACAATTGCATCAATTATCATCATCTTAGCAGCAGCCGCCTTGTGCTTCGCCGGCGGTCAGAAGGAGAATTCGGGTTCGGCCAACACCCTCAGAGTCGGAATGGAATGCGCATATGCACCATACAACTGGGCCCAGAGCGATGACTCCAACGGGGCAGTCCCGATCTCGGGAAGCTCCGACTACGCTTACGGCTACGATGTCATGATGGCAAAATACATCGCAGGCGAGCTTGGAATGGACCTTGAAATTGTAAAGCTCGACTGGGACTCCATACCGGTCGCAGTTCAATCCGGGACAATTGACTGTGCAATCTGCGGACAGTCGATCACAAGCGAAAGACTCCAGACACTGGACTTCTCCACTCCTTACTATTATGCATCGATCGTCGGGCTCACCGCAAAAGACAGCCCATATGCCGATGCCAAGGGACTGTCAGACCTGAAAGGCGCAGTATGCACCTCACAGCTCAACACAATCTGGTACGATGTGTGCCTTCCTCAGATTTCCAATGCGAAGATCCTCACCGCACAGGAATCCGCTCCTGCTATGCTGGTCGCCCTCAACTCAGGCGTCTGCAACCTGATCGTCACTGACCAGCCTACTGCCCTTGCAGCATGCATGGCCTATCCGAACATGAAGGTCCTTGACTTCTCGGGAACAGATGACAACTTCGCAGTTTCTGATGAGGAAATCAACATCGGAATCTCAATCCGAAAGGGAAACACCGCACTTCTGGACAAAGTCAACGCAGCTCTTTCAAAGCTTGACAGCAGCGATTTCACATCAATGATGGACGAAGCGATTTCAGTCCAGCCATTAGCCAACTGAGGAAAGCATGATGACAACAAGCCTGCCTTCTGATTTCTGGGGAAGAGTCCTCTTCATACTACAGCGCTACGGCACCAGCTACCTCAAGGGTGCCGGCACCACATTGCTCATATCGATTGTATCCACGATCATAGGCTGCATAATCGGCTTCGGAGTCGGAGTAGTCCAGTACATCCCCATCGACAAGCGCTCGCCTTGGTACAAGAGAGCCCTCCTGAGGGTGGCAAAAGTCATCATGAAGGTATATGTTGAGGTATTCCGCGGCACTCCGATGATGGTTCAGTCAATGTTCATCTACTACGGCGCATCGCAGCTGCTTGGAATCAACATGAGCATGTGGTTCGCCGCCTTCTTCATCGTATCGATCAACACAGGTGCCTACATGGCCGAGACTGTCCGAGGAGGAATCCTCTCTGTGGACATCGGCCAGACCGAAGGCGCCCTCGCTGTCGGGATGAGTCCGCTTCGTGCAATGAACTACGTCCTGATTCCTCAGGCGCTTCGCAACATCATGCCGCAGATCGGCAACAACCTGATCATAAACATCAAGGACACCTGCGTTCTGTCGGTGATCGGAACAGTAGAACTGTTCTTCTCCGCCAAATCAGTGGCAGGAACCTACTACACCTATTTTGAATCAATGACAATCGCAATGGTCCTGTATCTCACTATGACGATTGCCGCTTCGAAGCTGCTTAGGCTCTGGGAGAAGAAGATGGACGGCCCTGCTACATACGATCTGGCAACGACCGACACTCTGGCATTCACAAGCGGCCTGCTGAACATAAGCACCAAGCGACCAGCCAACGAGAGGCCCCTATAATGGAAAACATACTTACAGTAACTCATCTTCAGAAAGACTTCGGAACCCACAAGGTTCTCAGAGACATAGACTTCTCGGTGAGCAAGGGTGATGTGGTGAGCATCATCGGCTCTTCCGGTTCCGGCAAATCCACCTTGCTCAGGTGCATCAACCTTCTTGAGACCCCCACTTCCGGAGACATCCTGTTCCACGGCGCTTCAGTACTCTCAAGCGGAATAGATGTTCCTTCCTACAGGGCGAAGGTAGGCATGGTGTTCCAGAGCTTCAACCTGTTCGACAACATGAATGTCCTGGAGAACTGCATGATCTCCCCCGTCAAGATCCTCAAGGTCCCAAAGGCTGAGGCCCGCGAAAGAGCCATGCATTATCTGGACAGAGTCGGAATGGCAAGCTACATCAATGCCAAGCCCCGCTATCTCTCCGGCGGGCAGAAGCAGCGCGTCGCAATAGCCCGTGCCCTTGCAATCCAGCCTGAAATCCTGCTCTTCGACGAGCCGACAAGCGCACTTGACCCTCAGATGGTGGGCGAAGTGCTGCAGGTAATCGGAAAACTAGCAGAGGAAGGCCGGACAATGGTCATAGTAACCCATGAGATGACTTTCGCCCGGGATGTATCCAGCCGCGTGATCTTCATGGATGACGGCATAATCTGCGAGGAAGGCACCCCTCAGAAGATCTTCACCTCTCCAGAAAAAGAGCCAACCAAGGCTTTCCTTGAACGATTCTGGAACCGCTGACGCTTCAACGGCTTCATTTCAAAAAGCATGTTACCCTTCTTGGCAGCATCACTTCAAAAAGTGTTACCCTTTGGGGGTAGCAGATAAGATGAAGTTCTGTTCTCACGGTTTGGACGGTGCAAACGGTGCTGAATAGCACATTTCAGGATAGACACCAAAGCATCACCGCAAATATGCGATGATGCCTGGATGAGTTTCAAATTAAAGACTAATCTGATCAGTTCTGCTTTCCAAGGCCATCGATGACCTTGAGAACATTGGCAATATCCTTCTCAATGAGCGGCTTCATGCTGTCATGGAACAGATTGGTGTCAATAGCCTTGAGATTTTCAGCAATCCTGCCGGAAAGCTCTGGAAGAGCCTTCACAACCTGAGGAAGAGCAAAAAGACACTGGCGAACGCCTGTCGGTTCCTCTTCATCAATCTCATCAAGAATCTTGTTCAGATTCTTCTTGATAAGCCCGTTCTTGTCCCACTTGGCCTGAGCGCAGATGAGGCAGAACCCACGGGTTCTCATGAACGGTCTGTCATTGTCAAGCATCTTCAGAAATGTATCGAACAGTGCATAGAACTGATCTGAATCATTTGAAAGGGTCTTCATTTCAACAAAGGTCTGATAACCTTTGTTCACGTCTTTTCCACAGATTTCACTTATATATTCTTCATTAGTCATATCTGATTCCTCCATCCGGATAATTCCGGATAACTAATCTATCTTCACGGCATCAAGCAGCACCAGGATCGCCTTCGATCCGGCCTTCTTTGCTGTTGCCTTCATCTTCTCAATAACAGCGGCAAGCTCTTTCTTGTCAGCCTTCTGGACAACGAGATTCAAAGCCTCTTCAGCTTCTTTCCTGAAAGATTCCGCCTCGTCTCCGAACTGCGACTCGAATTCATCGCTCTTGCAGTAATCAATTAACTTCTTCATTGCAGCCGAATTTCCTTCTTTTGCAAGAAAATCACCAAATTTCATGATTATGCTCCTAACAAATCATTATAGCACTATGCTCAAATGATTGTAAGCACTCTCACCTTTTTCTGCAAAGAAGACGACTCAGCCCTAGGACAAACGCACCAAATACTCAGGAACTCAAGAATATGATGAAAACGTAGCACTTCTTATGAGAAATGCCACGTTTTGATATGGAGTTCAGCAATTGAAGTTCCAGCAGGGCATATTGATGCCGCTGAGATGCAAGGCAATGGTCCTTGTCCTGTTTTTATTCTGTCTTGTCCCTTATTTCTATTGCCCTTGACAGCGTAAGCGGATCCATCAGTGTCAGCATCTGTGAGCACATGCCCTTGAAGTTCCAGCCGAACTTCTTCCT
>Ga0172377_10006653_pt1 | contig 11906 bp, 11 predicted proteins | sample Pumphouse3metaG_FD_119749 | JGI IMG/M metagenome (GOLD analysis project Ga0172377, IMG submission 119749) | Leachate microbial communities from a municipal landfill in Southern Ontario, Canada - Pumphouse #3 metaG | ecosystem: Engineered > Solid waste > Landfill > Unclassified | place: Canada... | reverse complement strand
TTTTGAATTTTATTGAACAATTCTATTAGATTTTCCTCTTCATTATTTTCTATTGCATACCCTATATCATCAATAAATTTTTCAGAAAGAATATCAACCGGAGTATCGTAAATAAAATATTTATCGAAAAAAATTATATTACATAACCTATTATTATAAAAAATTTCATTTCTTTGTCTACTCTGTACAAAATCATCCAAAAGATATTCTATTATAGAAGCAATATGTTTATTACTTTGAATTTTATAAATATTTTTTACAATTTCTCTCTTATCATCTTCAACTTCTTTTGATGATTTATTCTTATTTGCAATATATTCTAATACTTGCGATTCTGTATTAGAAATATCCAATAAAACATATTTATTATCCCTTATTTCTTTATAACATTCATAACTAAACTTCTTTAAAGCCTCAAGCAAACAAAGGTCTGATAAATTTAACTCCTTATACATTGTAGGAACCACAAATGAAAGAATATTTATATATTGAATTATTTCTCTTGGTGTTGAAAATAATGGTAATACAAAATTCCTAATATCCGATTTTGCTTTTTCAATGGCGTCATTATATATTTTATCATTATTATCAAGAGAAGATAATAATGTATCTAACTTAGAGAACAAAAACCTTTCCAAATGATACTCTTGAATTTGTGGTAAATACAAGGGGAATTGAACAATTTTAGCTAAGAACTCTTGACCTGAGTTTTTATTTGCATCAGAATATTTTGTTTGTAATGAAGAGGAAACAACTTCGTAATCCATCATTAGAATATAAGTCGTATTCTCAAAGTCTGTATTCTGCCTAATCAATTTTAATACTGCATGAATCTCCTCTCTATCCAATCTATCCAAATCATCAACAAAAACAACTAAATGTTTACCGGATTCTCTTAAAGATTTATTTACTTTTTTCTTTAGTTCAGAAACAGACTGATTGGAATTCGGAAGGGCTTTAACTATTTTATTAAGGCTAAATGAAGTAGCTTTCCCTGCCAACGGAATACCAGTTAAACCTAATACACCTTCCAACCCTAATGAAACAATTGCACCATATTCCTTTAAAAATTTTATGGTTTTTTTTCCTAAATCATCATCACTTATAGTATTAAAAAAGTCATACAAAATAGATTCTTGATCCTTTAGAAGCCATGGGTTATATTGGGAGATTACTATATTATCACTTTTATTCTCCTTCAACTTATCAATAGTCATATTTACTAATGAAGTTTTGCCTTCTCCCCATTTACCATATACACCTATACAAAAACTATCATTTTCTTTATTCTCACTTCTATATTGTATAAATGTAGCTAACTTATCAGCTATTGGTTTTCTATCAAAAATATCATCATCATACTTTGAGATGGGTATATCGGAATGTAATTTCATATTTTTATTTTTTCAAAGTTCAAAGATAATAATTTTTTGTTTATCATTACATTATCTTTAGGAAGGATTTGAAAAGCTGTTTGGGGTGATTTCTTTTGTTTATCAAATTGGTGACTGTTAATTTCAAGAAATTGGATTAGGTTTTTTTGGTTGGGAAATCTTGTTTTATTGGGCTGCAATAAGTTTCTAGCGAAATTGAATAAAATTCATGTTGTCCGATAAAAATAAGAGGGGAAAAGAAAGGGAGATGAAAAATATAAATTTATTATTACTAACTCCTTATTTTAATTTACTGAAACAAGGTTTTATTTTTCTTATCTATTTTTTAATAGCATATACACACGAAACAATAAAAAAGAGGCATATTGAATACGCCTCTAAATTTATACTTGTATTATACTTACTTTATTTTAATTTCCGAAGTCGTCGAATAGGATATTTTCTGGTGGTACTCCTAAGCTATCCAACATCTTAATTATTGCATTGGTCATTAGTTGTGGTCCACAAATATAGTATTCTATCTCTTCAGGTTCTTGGAGATTTTTAAGATAATTGTCAAAGATAACTTGATGGATAAATCCAACATAGCCTTCCCAATTGTCTTCTTTCTTTGGTTCGCTTAATGCGATGTTGAAAGTGAAATTAGGATTTTCTTTTTCAATTTGTTTAAATTCATCAACATAAAATAGTTCTCTAAGTGAGCGACCTCCATACCAGAAAGTAGCTTTACGAGAGGTGTGTTTTGTTTTGAATTGGTCAAAGATATGAGAACGCATTGGTGCCATTCCTGCTCCTCCTCCAATAAACATCATTTCCTTTTGTGTGTCTTTAATAAAGAATTCTCCATAAGGTCCAGATATTGTTACCTTGTCTCCTGGTTTTAGAGACCAAATGTAGGATGAACAAACTCCTGGATTAATGTGTTTGAACTCACATTTTTTTCTATCCCATGGTGGTGTTGCAATACGAATATTGAGCATTATTATATTTCCTTCAGCTGGGTGGTTAGCCATTGAATAGGCTCTATATACCAATTCAGGGTTTTTCATTTTCAAATCCCAAATCTTCATACTGTCCCAATCTTCATGGAATTCTGGTTGAACATCTATTGATTTGTAATCAACTTCGCATTTTGGTACATCAATTTGAATATAACCTCCTGAACGAAAATTAAGACTTTCTCCTTCTGGAAGTTTAACAACAAATTCTTTTATAAATGTTGCTACGTTATTATTAGATACCACTTCACATTCCCATTTCTTTATTCCAAATATTTCTTCTGGAACTTCAATTTTCATATCCTGACGAACTTTAGCTTGGCAACCTAAGTGATAATTGTCCATTTGTTCTTTTCTGCTTAGGTGAGGCTTTTCTGTAGGCAACACTTCTCCTCCTCCTTCAGTAATCTGACACTTACACAATCCGCAAGTTCCACCTCCTCCACAAGCAGAAGGAAGAAAGATTTTGTTTTCAGATAGGGTTGAAAGTACTGTTGAACCTGGTTGAACGGTTAGTTCTTTTTCGTTGTTAATGGTTAGTTTAACCTCTCCTTGTGGTAGGAGTTTTTTTCTTGCAAAGAGCAGTACCCATACTAACAAGAGTATTATAAACAAAAACACTACCACACTTATTATTAATATTTTTATCATTTCTTTTAAAGATTGGATTTAGTTCTACAATTTTATTCCTAAGAAGCTCATAAAGGCTATTGCCATAAGTCCTGTTATTATGAAAGTTATTCCCAAACCTTTCAAAGGAGCTGGAATTTGTGAGTAACGCAACTTTTCTCTAATGGCTGCAATACCAACAATTGCCAAGAGCCAGCCAATACCTGAGCCAAGAGCAAATCCAGTTACTTCTCCTAAGTTATTGTATTGTCTTTCTTGCATAAAAAGTGAAGCTCCAAGTATTGCACAGTTAACGGCAATAAGTGGAAGGAATATTCCAAGTTGTGCATATAGAACGGGTGAAGTTTTTTCAACAAACATTTCTACCAATTGAACCATTGCTGCAATAACTGCAATAAAGATAATAAAACTCAAGTAGCTTAAGTCTATTGTTGCAAACTTAGGACTAATCCAAGCAAGGGCTCCTTCTTTAAGAAGGTAATTATCTATAATGTAGTTTAGAGGAACGGTAATTAGGAGAACAAATACAACTGCAATACCTAATCCCATTGAGGTTTTAACAGTTTTTGATACTGCCAAATAGGAACACATTCCTAAGAAGAAGGCAAATATCATATTGTCAATAAAGATTGACTTAACGAATATATTAATTATCTCTTGCATAATTTCTCTTATATCTTAATGTGTTACTATTTCTCGCAGAGCTCTTTATTTCTTGCTCTATGTACCCAAATTATTATTCCAACAAGAATTAAAGCCATTGGAGGCATTATCATTAAACTATTGTTTTGGTATCCCATTTCATAGAAAGAATCGGGAATAATTTGATAGCCCCAAAGTGAGCCACTTCCAAACAATTCCCTAACAACTCCAAGAGTAATTAAAATTATAGCATATCCAAGTCCATTGCCAATTCCATCAAGGAAAGAATCTAAAGGCTTATTGCTCATTGCAAAAGCTTCCAAACGTCCCATAACAATACAATTGGTAATTATTAACCCAACAAATACTGACAGTTGCTTACTCACATCATAAACAAAAGCTTTAAGAACTTGGTCAACCAAAATTACTAATAGGGAAACAACTACTAATTGCACAATAATTCTTATTCTTGGAGGAATTGTGTTTCTTAGTAATGAAATAATAACATTAGATAATACAACAACAACAGTTACACTTATTGCCATAACAAATGCTGGTTGCAACTTAGCAGTTACTGCCAATGCAGAACAAATTCCCAATACTTGAACCGTGATTGGGTTCTCTTTAGAAAGAGGATTTTTTATTAGTTTAAAATTAAATCCAGCCATAATACTATTTTTTTAAAGAGTTAAAGTAAGGAATGTAGAACTGCAAGCAGCTTTTAAGCATTTCAGAAACTCCATTTGAGGTGATTGTTCCTCCCGATACAGCATCAACCTGATGAGGATTTGCTTTATCGGCTCTTTTAATCACGTTAACAGAAGTGAAGTTATTATTTTCAAATATTTGTTTCCCCTTAAATTGATTTTGAAAATCAAGTGTTGCAATTTCAGCTCCCAGACCCGGAGTTTCTGATTTGTGGTCAAAATTAACTCCTACAATTGTATTCAAATCTTCAGAGAAAGCAACATTTCCCCAAATTCCTCCCCAAAGTCCATTTCCCATAACAGGAACAACATAAGATTTCTTCCCATCTTTCACACATATATATATTGGTAAAGATGCAGAAGCATCGTTTGCTTTATATAGTGCTAATTGTTTTTTTGTATCTAAGCTAAATGGAGATATTGAACCTGCGGTTTGTTTTCCATTAACTATGCTTGCAACAACTTCTCCTTTATCATTTACAGCATGTTGCTCAACAAAGTATTTTTGAAAAAGTTCTTCAGCATCTTTTGGAGTGGACTCAATTCCCACTGCACTCAAAAGTTGTTGCATTTTTTCTACCCTTATATTCTTGTCCTGATAGGGTTTTAATCCAACAGAGGCAAGGGTTAGAATTGCCGCAGAAACAATAACTAAGACTGTGGCATAAATAAAAATATATCTATTACTGAACATTTTGCCCTCCTTTTATTTTCCAACGTTTCATTCTTTTACGAATATTTGCATCAACAACATAATAGTCAATTAGTGGTGCAAATACATTAAGCAATAATATTGCTAACATCATTCCTTCTGGATATGCTGGATTTACAACACGAATTAACACTGCCATAACTCCAATCAATATTCCATATATCCATTTTCCTTTGTTTGTTTGTGCTGCAGTTACAGGGTCGGTTGCCATAAAAACTGCTCCAAACATAAATCCTCCCATAACATAATGATAGTAGAAAGGAATTTGAGTGTAAGGATTTGAACCAAAAAGATTAAAGGTAAGTCCCATTAGAGCTCCTCCCATAAAGACTGAAAGCATAATTCTCCATGAACCAATACCTGTAATTAGTAAAAAGGCTGCTCCAAGCAATATTGCAATTGAAGAAGTTTCTCCAATACTTCCTGGCATAATTCCTAATAACATATCCCAAAAAGAAGTTGAAGGAAGATTTGCTCCTATCATCATCTCTGCAAGTGGAGTTGCTCCTGAGAATGCATCAGCTTTTTCTGCAATCCATACATTATCTCCTGACATTGAACTTGGGAAAGCAAAGAACAAAAAGGCACGTGCTAATAGTGCTGGATTTAGGAAATTCATTCCCGTTCCTCCAAAAACTTCTTTTCCTATAACAACTGCAAAGGCTGTTGCTAAAGCTACTTGCCAAAGTGGAACATCAGGTGGCATAACCAAAGGAATAAGCATCCCTGTAACCAAAAATCCTTCATTAACATCGTGCTTACGCCATTGTGCAAAACCAAACTCAATTGATAGACCAACTACATAAGAAATAACAATGATTGGAAGAATTTTAATTGCACCATACAATAAATTATCCCAAAAGCCTTCAAAGAAAGAAAGTTCTGGATTTATGCTGTGGAAATGCTGAAATCCTATATTGTATGTTCCAAACAAAAGTGCAGGCATAAGAGCTAAAATAACCATTGTCATTGTTCTCTTCATATCCATTGCATCTCTGAAATGTGCTCCAGAAGTTGTTGTTGTTTTAGGAACAAAGGCAAAGGTTTCAAAGGCATCAAAGGTTGAGTGAAGCCAAGGGAATTTTCCGCCCTTTTCGAAGTTTGGTTTTATCTTATCTAAAAAATCTCTTACAAATTTCATTCTCCCATCTCCTTTCTAATTAGTTCAAGACCATTACGAATTATTTGTTGAATATCTGTTTTTGAAACATCAATCACTTCACAAAGTGCGAAATCTTCTGCATCAACCTCATAAATACCCAATTGTTCCATAAGGTCAATATCTTCAATTATACACGCTTTTATTAATTGCATTGGATAAATATCTAAAGGTAAAACCTTTTCATACTCTCCTGTTAGTACCAAAGCACGTTTTCCTCCATGTAAATTTGTGTCTATTTGAGCCGTTCTTCTAAGTTTTGAGGGCAAAAGATTGCAAAAACCAGAAAGGAATGTTCTTGAAAGACTGAATTTCTTTATTCCAGGTGTTATCCATCCTAAGAACTCATAATAATCTCCTTCTTCAATAACAGAAATTAAATTATCATAAGCACCAAGATATCCATTTGAAGTTATTGTAGTGCCGGTTAAAATATTCCCACTAATAAATCTTAGATGTTTATCTGAATTTACATTGTTTTGAACAATTGAAGAAACACAAGCTCCAAACAAGACATTAAAGTATTGCGGATTTTTTACCTCAGGTCCAACTAAAGCAATCATCTTTTGCATTTCAACTCTTCCTGATGCAAATAGTTTTCCAATAATTGCCAAGTCTTGAGCATCAATATACCAAATAATATCGCCCTTATTTATTGGATCGATATTAGCAATTTGAACACTGATATTTCCTGCTGGATGTGCTCCCTCAAAACGATTTATTTGAACATTCTCCAATTTCAAAAGTTCATTGCAAGTTGTTTCTGTGGCACTAACATTTATATGTATTTTTCCAGAAGTAAGTTTCCTCAAAACATCAACTCCCAATTGCAAATCAGCACTTTTTCCCTTCAGAAGGAAATTGTAATCTGCCCCAAGAGGAGAAGAGTCGAAACCCTTAACTATAATACATTTTGGTTGAACATCAGGATTTGGAATTGTTGAATATGGTCTCTGTCTAATTAAAGTCCAAAGCCCAGACTTAAGAAGTTTTTCAACAACATTTCCCCTTAGCATTGAAGCAAGAGAATCTGTTCCAAAGTCTTCGTATTCTTGATTGCTATCGGCAGAAATTATTATTTCTTCAATAGCTCTTTTATCTCCTCTTTTTATGGATTCTATTGTCCCACTTACTGAAGAAGTGAAGAGGATTTTTTCATTTTGCTTTGAGAAGAAAACAGGACTACCTGCCTTTACCCTATCACCTTCTTTAACTAAAAGCTTTGGCGTTATGCCAATATAGTCCGAAGGCTTAAGAGCATAGGAAGAAACTATTGGAGAAGAAACCTTCTCAATTGCCTTACCTGAAATCTTAATGTCAAAACCTTTCTTAATTTTAATTATATCAGACATAAATTATTATATCAGTTTTTTAATAGAATTTTGATCTAAAATAATCTACAAAAGTACATCGAAACTATCGAATAAAAAAATAAAAACAAATATAATTTGCCCTTTAAGACTTAAAAAAATACTCAACTCAAATAATTGAATATAAACAATAATTCGATAGATTAAATATACGCAAAAAATAATGACTATTTAACGAAGCCAAATAAAGCTTTTACAGCCTTTAAACTTTGTTTTAACGAAGGCGAAATGCCATTTCGTTAAGATGAAATGGCATTTCGTTAGAAGTGAAATGGCATTTCGCAGCAACGAAATGGCATTTCGCCTTCACTAACTCCTTGTTTGGAGTTCATGAATCCCTTATAAAGACTCATCAAACTGCTGTTTTGGCGTATTTAATTTCTTGTTTATTTATGGATTAATAGTGTTTGCAAAAAAATAAACCTGCATTTATTACGTGCAGGTTTAGTTTATGGTGAGAAAATTAAAGCCTTTCGGATATTAATTTTGATTTCTATAGACTATTTCTCCATTTACAAAGGTTGAAACTATCTTTGAGTTAAATGTTTCTCCTTCAAAAGGAGACCAATTGCATTTTGATATAATTGTTTCTTTATTTACTTGGGTTTTTCCATTCAAATCAACCAATACCATATCGGCATAGTAGCCTTCTTTAATGTATCCCCTTTCTTTTAAATGGAAATAGTTGGCAGGATTATGGCACATTTTCTCTTGGAGTTGAGAAAGAGATAACTCTCCTTGCTTAACCAGTTGAAGCATTATGTTTAATGAGAACTGAATTGAAGGAATTCCTGATGGAGATTGGAAATAGGGCTTTTCCTTTTCTTCAATTAAATGAGGGGCATGGTCAGTTGCCACAAAATCTATTATATCTTCTCGCAAGGCTTTTCTTAGTGCGTCTCTATCTACTTTACTCTTAATGGAAGGATTGCATTTTATTTTATTACCTAATCTTTCAAAATCCTTTTCTTCAAACCAAAGATGAATTGGAGAAACTTCAGCGGTTATGTTTTTAGAGTCTATCTTTCCTTTTTGAAGTAATGATAATTCCTTTTCAGTGGTTATATGAGCAATATTTAGTTTTGTTTTACCCTTTGCCATATCTATTGCAAACTTTGTTGACAAATAGCAAGCCTCTGCATCTCTTACTAAAGGATGAATTGAGGCTGGAGCATCGTTATTGGGATATAATTCCTTATATTTGGCTGTGTTTGTTCTAATTCTTTTTTCGTCTTCACAATGTGAGGTAATAATCATTTTGCTTTTTTCAAACAATCCTTCAATTGCTTGAGCCTTATCAACCAACATATCTCCTGTTGATGAGCCAAGGTATATTTTATAGCCACAAATTAAATTGGGGTCAATGCTTAGAGCATCTTCCAAATTATTATTAGTTATTCCTAAATAGAACTTATAGTTGCAAAGCATATTTTCATTTGCAAGCTTAATTTTTTCCGTTAGGGCTTGAAGATTAGTTGTTGGAGGAATTGTATTTGGCATATCAAAGACAGTGGTAATTCCTCCAGCAACAGCAGCTCTTGATTCAGAAAGCATATCGGCTTTGTTTTCTAAACCAGGCTGACGAAAATGTACGTGTATATCAATAATTCCAGGCAGCAAAACCAATCCCTTAGCTTCAATAATTTCTGTTTGAGAAGGCAAATTAGCAATCTCCTCTTCAGAAATCTTAATTATCTTTTGGTCTTCAATCAAAACATTTACTGTTTTTAAACTAAAGCCTTCAGTAATTTGAGCTAAGTGGATATATTTATAATTGGGCATTATGCTTGCTCTACTTCTGCAACAATAGCTTGGTCAACCAAGATTCTTCCACAGTATTCGCAAACAATAACTTTCTTGTGCATTCTAATATCCATTTGTCTTTGGTGAGGAATTTTGTTGAAACATCCACCACAAGCATCTCTATCAACTTCAACAACAGCCAATCCATTTCTTGAATTAGCTCTTATTTTTTGATAAGCTGTTAAATATCTATCTTCAATTAATTTCTCATTTTCCTTACTTTCTTCCAACAAAACTCTTTCCTTTTCTTGAGTTTCAGCAATAATCTCGTCTAATTCAGATTTCTTAACTTCAAGGTCTTTTCTCTTATCATCCAAAATGGTTTTAATCCTTTCCATTTCTTGCTTTTGGCGGTCTATTTCAGCATTAGCTTCTTTAATTCTCTTCTCGCAAAGTTGGATTTCTAAGTTTTGGAATTCAATTTCTTTAGTTAGAGATTCGTACTCACGATTATTTCTAACGTTATTTTGTTGTGTTGTGTACTTCTTTATTAAAGCATTACAGTCAGCAATCATTGTTTTTTTCTCAAGATTCTTTTGATTTAAAGCAATTTCTTCAGCTTTATATTTTTCAATTCTTGTTTCCAATCCTGCAATTTCGTCTTCAAGGTCTTGAACCTCTAAAGGCAATTCTCCCCTAACTATTCTAATACGGTCTATTTGAGAATCAATCTGCTGTAACTTATACATAGCAATCAATCTCCTTTCAACTGTAATGTCTGCTTCATCGCTCTTGATGAATTGAGGAACCTTTGCTTCTTCTTTTGTTTTTGCTGTAACTTTCTTTGCCATTATGATTTATTATTTAATATATTTTACTCTGTTTGCTGTCTTATCGGAAATTAAGGGCACAAAATTACAAAACTTTTGATAAAGAATTGCAATAATCCTTTCTTTTATAAATTGTTCGCTTTCAAAATGCCCTATCTCTGCAAGTAATATTACGTTGTCGTTATCAATTAAATCGTGATATTTAATTTCTCCTGTAATGAAAATATCTGCCTTATTATTAACTGCTTCATTAATCAAAAAACTACCACTTCCTCCACAAATTGCAACTTTTTTTATTTGTTTTTGTTTATGAGAATTAATTTTAATTTGACTTAGGTTAAGGTTTGTTTTTATCATTTGAAGAAAATCTTCAGCACTCATTGTTTCTTCCAATTCTCCAATTGCACCAGAACCTAAAAAATTATCATTATTAAATATTTGTTCTAAACTAAGTGGCTTTAGATTTTTAAGACCTATTTTCTCCGCCAATATTCCGTTTACTCCATTGAAAGCATTATCGAGATTTGTGTGAGCAGAATAAACTGAAATATCATTTTTAATTGCTCTAACTATTATTTTACCTAAGGTTGAATAATAATCTATTTTCTTAATTCCACCGAAGATTATTGGATGATGGGAAATGATTAAATTACATTTGTTTTCTATTGCTTTTTCAACAACTTCTAAAGATATATCTAAGCAAACATAAACCCCACTACATTCTTTACTTTTGTCTCCCAAAGTCAATCCTGAATTATCGTAATCTTCCTGCCATTCTAAAGGAGCAACACTTTCAAGAGTTTCAATTATGTCTTTAATTAATACTTCCTTCATTATAATTTTTCAATTAGTTTCTCCACTAATAGCATCATTTTTTCTTCAGCATTCTTTCCAGCTTGAAGAACCTCATCGTGAGTTGGATCTTCAATTGCATCTTCCTTAAATACGTTTGAAACAAGACTCATTGCAAAAACATCCATTTGCGAATGAGCTGCAACAATAACTTCTGGAGTTGTACTCATACCAACACAATCAGCTCCAACCTTATGATAAAACTTATATTCAGAAGGTGTTTCAAAGCTTGGACCAGAATTGCCTAAGTAAACTCCTTGTTTTATTTCAATATTATTTTCTTTTGCAATTTCTTTTGCTTTTTCAATTAAACTTGGAGTGTAAGCTCTACTCATTGAAGGAAAACGAAGTCCTAAACTTTCTTCATTCTTTCCAATCAAAGGATTTGGCAAAAGATTTATATGATCTTCAATTATCATTATATCTCCTACACTAAAAGTTGGATTAACTCCTCCTGCAGCATTAGTTAATATTAAGGTTTGAACTCCCAGTTCTTTCATAACTCTAATTGGGAAAGTTACTTCTTGCATAGAATAACCTTCATAGTAATGGAAACGTCCTTGCATTGCAATAATTTCTTTTCCTGAAAGAGTTCCAAAAACTAATTTACTTTTATGACCTGTGGCTGTTGAAATAGCAAAATTTGGTATTGAAGAATAATCTAACACCTTTTCTGTTTGAATTATATTTACAATATTTGCCAAACCACTTCCACAAACAATTCCAATCTTTGGCTTTATTTGAATATTTTCTCTAATATAATTTGCTGTAGCTTTTATTTTTTCTAACATCATCTAATATTATATCTCTAAATTCAACAGATTTACTCACTGAAGAAGTAATTGTAAGCCCAATTGGCAGAACATATA
>Ga0172377_10006650_pt1 | contig 11908 bp, 9 predicted proteins | sample Pumphouse3metaG_FD_119749 | JGI IMG/M metagenome (GOLD analysis project Ga0172377, IMG submission 119749) | Leachate microbial communities from a municipal landfill in Southern Ontario, Canada - Pumphouse #3 metaG | ecosystem: Engineered > Solid waste > Landfill > Unclassified | place: Canada... | reverse complement strand
ATGATCCACTTCCATATCGGAAGCCAGATGCAAGACATCGCCCCTCTCAAACGGGTACTGCGCGAAGCGGGAAATATCTATGCGGAGCTGAAAAAGATGGGTGCCGACAATCTCCGCGCCATCAATATCGGGGGAGGTCTTGCGGTCGAATATTCCCAACACACTTCGACCCGTATGCGGAACTATACCCTCGAAGAGGTCTCCAACAGCGTTGTGTTCCTGCTTCGTGAAATCATGAACGCGAAAGGGGTCGAACATCCCGACATTTTTACCGAATCGGGACGTTTTATCGTTGCCTCTCATTCAGTTCTGATCGCGCCGGTACTCGAGCTTTTCTCCCACGATTATCAGGCTAAATCGCTCAAACTCAAAGAGCACAATCCGCCGTTGATCGAAGAGCTTCGCGAACTAAACTCCCTCCTCTCTCCGCGTACCTGCATCGAGTACATGCATGATGCCCTCGACCACATGGAATCGCTTTTGACCCTGTTCAATCTTGGTCACATCGACTTGCAAGACCGCTCAAATGCAGAGATTTTGGTTCATCAGATCATTAAAAAATCGCTCTATCTTTCTCAGGATAATCCGATGCCCGAGATCGAACGTTTACAGGTCAAACTGCAAGAGCGCTATTTGATCAACAGCTCTATTTTCCAAAGTATCCCCGATTACTGGGGCTTACAACAGCAATTTCCGATCATGCCGCTGGATCGTCTCGATATTCCGGCGATCCGTGCCGCGAGTTTGTGGGATATCACCTGCGACAGCGACGGCGAGATTCGGTTCAAACCTGAGACTCCGCTCTATCTGCACGACATCGATCTGGATGAAGAAGAGTATTTTCTAGCGTTCTTTAACGTCGGTGCCTATCAGGAAACGTTAGGGATGAATCACAACCTTTTCACCCATCCGAGCGAGTGTACGATTTTGATCAACGATACCGGATACGAGATCGAAAACTTTACCGAATCGGACAATGTTCTCAATATTCTCGAAGACATCGGATACGATGCCTCTAAACTTCTCACTAACCTTAAAAATAAACTTGCCGTGAGCGATTTTAGGACAGAAGAAGAAAAAAGTGATACACTTCAAAAACTCGAAATGTATCTCTACCAAAACGGGTATCTGCGAACCACACGCTAAGGATTGAATTTGGGACTTTTTTCAGAAATAGCCGAAGATTTTTCGAACGTTTATAAAAATGATCCCGCCATCAGTTCCAGAATCGAACTCTTTTTCAACTATCCGGGTGTATGGGCCATTTTCTGGTACCGCATCTCAAGCCGCCTCTATCGCAAAGGTTTCCGCTCCATTGCCCGTATTCTGATGGGATTCAACCAAATCTTAACCAATATCGATATCCATCCGGGTGCTACGATCGGGCGACGTGTTTTCATCGATCACGGTTTCGGCGTCGTGATCGGCCAAACGACCGTCATCGAAGACGATGTCCTTATTTATCAGGGCGTCACCCTCGGCGGGGTTAGCCTCACTCCGGGAAAACGCCATCCGACGATCAAAAGCGGCGTCGTTATCGGCTCGGGTGCAAAAGTTTTGGGAAATATCACAATCGGAACCAATTCTAAAATCGGCGCCAACTCCGTTGTCGTACGCGAAGTTCCCGACAACAGCACCGCTATCGGTATTCCGGCACACGTTATCCAAAAAGGTCGGGACAAAGACCCTTTCAGCCACAACAAACTCCCCGACATCAACAAAGAGATGTTCGAATATCTTCTTCGTCGTGTCGCCGTCCTCGAACATTATATGGTACAGGACAATACTGAAATTTTGGAACAAGACCTCCAATTGGAAAATATCTACGAATCGTTTATTAAAGCTATGAAGAACTGATGCTTCTGTTTCGCTTTTTTTTCTACACTGCTCTGTTTTCCATCTCAACGTTAGCCGTGCTACCCGACTATTCTGCCCTGCCTTCTATTGTATCACTCAGCGACCTGATCAATCATGCCGCTGCTTTTTTTGTTTTGTATGTGCTCTATACACTCTCATATCGCCATAGCGTTCAACGTATGACATTCAGTCTGATAGGATACGGTATCGGTATTGAAGTCGTTCAAGCATTTTTACCGACACGGTTTTCGTCTGTAGAAGACCTGATTGCAGATTGTACGGGGATTTTAGTAGGATTCAGCGTAACGAAGCTAATCTACCCCTTTATGGGGCAGATACGATTAAAAAAGTCCTGAAAGCGATTTAGCAAGAGCATCCTGTAATGCAGGCTGCGCCTCTTCAAAATCAAGATTCACTTTATTGGCCGTACTCACAACACGGGTACGATACGTTTTCCATTCGACGCTCCCGCCTTGGATATTTTGTTGGACGTTGGTAGAACTTCCTTGTTTAATATTAGCGGCCTGAGTCTGTGTAATCATCTCACCCGCTAGCGGACGTTCGCGGATTTGAACGTCGGTAATCATGCTGTAGAATGTATCATCCACCAAGGCATCCCCGACGACACCCAGCGCCGCACCGATCAAGCCTCCTGCAGCCGCATTGCGTCCCGAATCATGCATCGCATATCCGGCGGCAGCGCCCAAAACGGCTCCTCCAAATCCTCCGTCTAGTGCATTTTGAGCTTCACGCAAATCGGTTTTCCCTACTTGCAACACGTTTGCCTGAAGCATGAAATTGGCTTTTTGAGGACTCGTAGTGACCGTATAGCCGTGCGATATCAAGGCACTTACGATACTTTCCTTGACATTGATATCTTTGTCCGAGGTATTGCGCACATCAACATATATAACACGCTGATTCGGTTCTGTAGGCTCCAAAAAGATCGTCTCCGACATTTTCGTCTGTACATCGAGATTCCGTTTTTTGATGGCAGTATGTGCGGCACCGCATCCGGTAAACTCTATAGCGACCAAGCTAAACATTCCGGCAATCAAAAAAGTTTTTGCAATTGATTTCAATTTCATAAAAATACCTCCGTTTCAGTACTGAGAAATTCTAAACTCACTCGCCTTAATAACAACTAACGTTCATCAGTGGGATTAATTGTCTCAACAACATCCAATCCGAATCCGCATAATCCCGCGAAATCGGAAATTTTCGACTCTGCGATCAGGCGCATGTGTCTGACTCCTAAAGATTTCAGGATTTGGGCTCCGATGCCGTACTCTTTCATATTTATTTGTTGATGGTGGGGTTTATTGATAAAGAGCAAAACTCCGCTGTTGTGTTTGAGATAATTGATCGAATCGATGAGATGAGCATATTTGCTTTGATTCAAGAGCAGATCAATATCCGGCACGACATTATGGACTTTAACGTTTGCCGTCTCACCTGCTTTGTAAAAAACGATTGCCGTATGTCTGTTATCTTGATGATCCGCAAACTCGTATTTTTTGACATGTACACCGAAAAATTCGATTTCCTCTTCCGAAATCGCTTTTACCAATGTCTCATTGGCAAGACGGAATTCGACAATATCTGAAATATACACCGTTTTGAGATTATGTTTGGCGGCAAAGATATCCAAATCGTCACGGCGTGCCATCGTACCGTCTTCTTTCATTATCTCGCAAATAACCGCCGATTCGGCAAGTCCCGCTAAACGGCACAGGTCGATAGAACCTTCGGTATGTCCGATTCGTACCAGAGTACCGCCTTCTTTAGCAATGAGGGGAAATATATGACCGGGAGCAACCAGTTCAGAAGGATTGGACAAAGGATTCGCCAATATTTTGATCGTCATATCCCGTTCATAAGTCGAAATCCCTGTTGTCGCCGCCGTAGCGTCGACTGAAATCGTAAAAGCGGTTTCATGCATGGAAGTATTGGATTTTACCATCGGCTCCAAATTCAGCCGTTTAGCGATGGCAGGATTGATAGAGACACAAATCAGCCCTTTTGCATGTGTCGCCATGAAATTGACGTGATCCGGGGTAGAAAAAACGGAAGCATAAACCAAATCCCCTTCATTTTCGCGATCTTCGTCATCTGCCATGATGACCATCCGCCCTTTTTTAAACTCTTCGATTGCATCTAAAACCCGTTGGACTGCTGACATTTAAAACTCTTTTATTATTAATATAGTTGGGCAATTATAGAGCAAAAGGATTAAAAATCTATCACAACGCTAAAAATGATCTTTTTTTATTCCGTTGTTTGCGAAGCACTTGACATTTCTTTAAAAAATGTCTATAATTTCGGCCTCCAAGCGAGATTGTTGGGGTATCGCCAAGCGGTAAGGCAACTGGTTTTGGTCCAGTCACCCGGGGGTTCGAATCCCTCTACCCCATCCATATTTTATACCGCGGAATAGAGCAGTCCGGTAGCTCGTCGGGCTCATAACCCGAAGGTCGTAGGTTCAAATCCTGCTTCCGCAACCAATACTAGATATTATTTCTTCTAATATTTAAAACACTTCTTTTTTGATATAGCTTCAAATGTCGCGGAATAGAGCAGCACGGTAGCTCGCGAGGCTCATAACCTCGAGGTCATAGGTTCAAATCCTGTTTCCGCAACCAATCATTACACAAATTTATCCAATCAAATCAATAACGCAATCATCTTCAAATGTATTGGCTTTTAAGGCATACAATTTAATTTTCGTATCTTCTTGGACTATATGATCGATCAATGCTTTTTTAATAATAAATTTGAGTTTGGTCTGTATCATTGCGATGCTGGGGGCATTGGAAACGGACGTTTTGACAAAATCGATGATTTCGTTGTGCAATTTATGATGATATTCGTAGTCGGGGTATTTGATGCTTTGCATATATTTCTCTTCATCGCGAAAATGCTCCCGCATGTAATCGCTCAATTCGCCCAGTATCTCTTTGAGCTGCTCTTTTGTAGAGCTGATCGCATCGAGTGCGGCAATGCGTCCTACTATCTCAAAAAGCCGTATGTGTTGAAGATCGATCCCCTCGATTCCCAATCGATACGATTCGTCCCATTCCAACCCTGTTGCCATTGTACATATCCTTCTGATCACGTACTAAATTATGTTTCAAGTCAACAAAATTCTAACCGATTTGCCATATAAAAGAGATCAAAAAACGTGGATGTCTCTGCACAACGCAGAGACGGAGAAAAATAGAAGTTAATAATCCGTAGCGGGTTTGGAAAGTTTGATGACCCATAGACGGGTGCGGCGTTCTTGTTCGCTATTGCTGATGATTCCGTAGCTCACTGTTCCGCTGTCGCACGTAACGCTTTCGGTCGTACTGAGCTGATTCGGTACTGATGCAGTAAGATCGAGTCTCAATTTTTTCGGATCAAGTTCGGTATCAACACCGCTTACTTTACAACTTGCCACTGCCGCCATACCGAAATCGTTGTCATTAGAGATAGCAATCGTTTGACTATCGATCAACGTCAGACCTTCCGCTTTTTCAGGAAGCCATCCGAAATCACGCAGATTCGCGATAATCGTCCGTGTCGCAGGGACAATAGTAATACTGCTGATATTTTTTAAACCCGATTGTCCGGCATACATGGACGAATCGATTTTCGTCGCACCGGAGATATCAAATAAGACGATGTTGTTCATCAAATTGTCCGAACCGTTGGTCCCTTGTTCGATCATCAAGAATTTACCGTTACCCAAAGAGGTCAAGTCCCCTACTTTCACCTTACTGGCTTTAAAACCGGTCGGATTGGTCGAAGAATTGTATTTATCAAACGGAACGGCATATAGATTTACCTCTTTTGTCGCCGGATTAAGCTCAACCAACGTCAAATAGGTATCGTCTCCTTTGTACTCGGTATCGGTATTCGTATCAAGCGGAGTCTGAACGATCGCATACACCAATCCGGTCGATTGATCGATAGAGAGCCCTTCCATTCCGCGGTTAGGAACACGGTTTTTCAACATATCCGGAAGCGGATTCGTCGCATCGCCCGGGATAAATTTTTGCAAGACAATACCTGTCGTCGGGTCGACTTTGGCAATGAACGGTCCGTACTCGTCACTGATCCACAAATTTCCGTTACCGTCGATATCGATCCCCTCGGGATCGATTCCGTTAACATCAAACGGAAGTACCGATTTCAAATCGGCGCTCAACCCTACCTCGCTTGTCGATCCCGTCGTACCGATAGGTAACGGCAATCCACTCATTTTAGTCGATGCATCGGCTTTCAGATCGATCGTTTTCGTAACCGTCGCCTTACCGTTTTTCACGGTAATCTCAGCGATTTTCGGCGCATACGCCGGAATCGGGAACGATTTACTCAACGTATACGTATCGCTAGCGGTTTTGATCGTTACATCCGCTGTACCCCCTTCAGGAGCATCGCCGTTGGCACCGCGGTCGGTGATACCGTAGAATACCATCGTACCGTTGGAGTTCGATTTTAAACGTAGCCCTGAACCGACTGCCAATGGGAGTTTGGATGTTTTGGCGTTGAGTGCGTAATCGAGATCATAACCGGCCGTATCGACAGTATATTTGGTAACCTCGGTGATATTGCCGGAGCTGTACGTCTGCGTTGTCAACCCCGTCGCCCCTTTGACTTTTGCAACCGTTGTTAACAAGTGATCGGTAGCTACATCTGCATCTTTGATGGTAACAGACGATAGATTCGCATCGCTATGGATGATCTGAGTGACATTGCTGCCGCCGCCGAGAGTTTGTGCCGCAATCGTTTTAAATTGTGCACGCGTAGTACTATCGATCGTGATACCGTTGTTCGGATCTTGGTCGCTGTCAAGCGATTGAAGTAACAATGCCATGTTGACCACTTCGTTCGAAGGGGAACCGTCGCTGTTTGTTGCGGATGTCGCTAAATCGAAAAGAGTTAATGTAGAACCTGCGTTCGTCGCTTTACCCAATGTCAAATTACCGAGTTTAAAAGTGACTTTTTCTCCCGGTCTGTATTTAAAACTACCGTCGCTCCCCGTAATACCGCTTTGCGACTCGGTAGAATATTCCAATCCGCCTACGACATCATCATACAGATATCCTGTAGAAACGGCGCTATCCGAATCATTATTGCATGCTGCAAAACCCAATATCCCGGCCAAACATAACGAATACGTCGCTATTTTTTTCATCATAGTGCTTCCCGTTGTTAAAATCCTACCACTTGCTGTGCAATAGTTTCGAACATAGTGTAATATTGGATCATTACCGCGCGATAACGTTTTGGTTACAAAGTGATTAGAATTTATCCAAGATTTAGCGAAAAAATAGGCAGCAGCATCGCCGTGACGATCACGCCGATGATCGAACCGATCAAAAGCATCAATGTCGGTTCCAGTAAAGCCAGAAAAACACCGATTCGTTCTCGGTTCGCTTCCATATACAACTGTGCGAGATGTTCGAGCATCGAAGAGACCTCACTCGTCTCTTCTCCGATCGATATGGCTTCGATAAAAGACGAATCGATTGGATAAAAAGTGTTTTGATGCAATGCTTTGGACAATGAAGCCCCTTCCACAATTTTGCCCGATGCCTCTTCGAATACCTCTTTGATCACTTCGGAAGAGAGGGTAATACAAGAGAGTTTGATCGTATTGACCACAGGAATTCCCGAACGGATCAACAAAGCCGAAATGGTGCAAAAACGTGCCAGATCTCCGGTTTCGATCATTTTTCCAATGACCGGAAAGTTGAGTAAAAATCGGTGTATCCTTTTTTTAAACGTATGATTACGTGCCATCTGATAAATGAACCATCCGCTGAGCATCGTAATACCTGCCAACATCACAAACCAGTATTGTGCAAAAAGATTCGAAAGATCGATGATCCACTGCGTCAGCATCGGTAACGCCTGCCCCGTCGTCTCGAAGACCGATGTAATCTTCGGCACCACTACACTGAGCATAAACGAGAGCATTAAAATCGAAACCACAATAATAAAAGAGGGATAGATCATTGCCTGCCGAAGCTGTTTGTTGATCTTCTCCTGTACCGATAGATACGAAGAGAGTTCATTTAATACTTCGGCCAATATCCCCCTGTCCTCCGATATTTTCAACGTTCCGATATAAAACGTCGGCAGAGTAAAAAAATCCTGATTTTCCAATGCCTGAGCAAAGCTTTTTCCCTCATGGATCGAAGCGATCAGCGTCTCATAAAAACGCTGCAAACGGCTGTTGTGTTCGTGTTGGTATTTCATCAGACTCAACGCGCGCACCAACGGAATCCCGGCGTTTAGGTAGACGGCAATATCACGGCTCAGCGTCGAGAGCAAAGATGTCGGTATCTCTTTACGCTTGAAGAGGGATAAAACGGCTCCCATGGCAGATGCATTCAGTGAAATATCGGAAAATAAAATTCCCTGGGCTTTGAGCCTTTTTTTCGCTTCGTCGAGATTAGCCGCTTCTATCGCCGACTTGACCGGTTTTCCCGAAGTATCGATCCCTTTATAAAAAAACTCCATCAGGCTTCCCGTACTCCGACACGGATGATCTCGTCAAAACTCGTAATCCCTTCTCTAAGCAGTCCGATCAGCTGATCGGGGAGAAGCTTCATCCCGCGTTCTTTCATCATTTGGCGGATTTCATGGTCGTTCTGGGCGCTTTTGAGCACCTCCCTAAGCGCATCGTCGATCAGCATAAACTCTCCGATCGCTATGCGTCCGCTGTAGCCCGTATGGTGACATTCGCTGCATCCTCTGGGTTTAGAAACCTTCACGCCATACTCGATATGCAGATCGTCCGCCTCCGCATCGCTGAGAATCACCGTCTCTTTGCAATGGGAACACAAGCGGCGAACCAGCCGCTGTGCCAATACCCCAAGCAGCGTGGATGTGATCAGAAACTTATCGATACCCATGTCTGAAAGACGGGTGATAGCGGCAGTGGCATTGTTCGTATGAAGAGTCGAGAGGACCAAATGCCCCGTCATCGCCGCCTGAGTCGCTATCTGCGCCGTTTCAGAATCGCGTATCTCACCGACCATGATGACATCCGGGTCCTGACGCAAAATAGAGCGCAAACCGCTCGCAAACGTCAATCCCGCTTTGGTATTGACGGCGATTTGGCTCACATGCGGCGCATCGTATTCGACCGGATCTTCGATCGAAAGGATATTTTTCTCCGGTGTTGCCAACTGCTGTAAAAACGAATGAAGCGTCGTCGATTTTCCGCTTCCGGTCGGTCCGGTTACGAGAATGATTCCGTGGGAAAATTTGAGTAGCTCTTCAAACTGCGCCGTCGTGGAGTCGTCGAATCCGAGTTCGCTCAGTGTCGGGATTGACGATGCCTGCATCAGTAATCGCAGTACGACCCGCTCACCGTGGTACGTCGGCAGAACCGATACCCGGATATCGAGATTTTTCCCGGCAACTTTAACCTGTGTCCGTCCGTCCTGCGGAAGCCGCTTTTCGGAGATATCGAGTGCGGAGATAACCTTGATCCGGCTGATAATGAGATCGATGATGTTTTTGTCCAAATCGATATGTTTGATCAGCGCGCCGTCGATCCGGAAACGAACCTCCCCTTTTTTCTCATGGGTCTCGATATGGATATCGCTCGCTTTGCGCTTGATTGCCTGATAAAAAATCGTATTGACGAATTTGATAATCGGTGCGGACTCTTCACTGGTGAGCAAATCGGCCGAATTTTTGATGAAATCGACGAGGGAGAGCTCTTCGTCGATCAGCTCGGCCGAATGGGCCGTACTTTGGGATATCTCACTGTCGGTGCGGTATTCCAAGAACTTCAAATAGAGATTTTCGTATCCCTCGTTCCCCAAACGCGCAAGCGGATACTCCAGACCCAGTTTGTTGTAGAGCTGTATGGCACCCGTATTTTCCGTTTCGGGGACGATTGCGTATGCCTCCTCTTCATAACGGCAGAACAAAAGAGAGTAGCGGATGCACAAAGCGACATCGACCTCATCGGGGCAATAAAATCCGATACGTGGTTCATCCAAATACGGTAGTGTTATCATCGGTTCGAATCGGCTTTTTTCTCAATATTTTTGGTTATGTTGTCGACATATTTCGCTTCGATGGCATCGAGCTCGCTGAGCTGGTGGCGAAGTCCGCTCAGATCACCGCTCTTTTCAACGATATAAGGGGTCAGAATAATGACGAGATTGATCTTGTCCTGAGCGTTGGATGTATCTTTAAACAGATTCCCCAGTACCGGAATATCTCCGAGCAGAGGAACCTTGGTATCGACATGATCGTTTTTTTCGCGGATCAATCCCCCGATGATGACACTTTCACCGTTATTGACTATTGCCGAGGTTAGCACTTCCCTCTTCGTTGTACTCGGACGGTCTACGATGGAGTTAGGTTCGATATCTTCGAGTTTTGCATTGACCGCCAAGAGGACTTTGTTGTCATTGGAGAGACGGGGCTTGATCTTGAGAGTCAGACCGATATCCTGACGGGTATAGTTCTCCTGCGTCAGTCCGGTTCCCGTCAGCGTCGTCCCCGAACTGATCGATTCGGTTTTACCGACATAGATGGAAGACTCCTGATTGTCAATACACAAGATAGAGGGCTCCGAGAGGATGTCTGCCGCTCCGTTCGTATTTAAAAGGGCGATGTTCGCCCCCAAAGCGATCCCGCTCGTAAGCGTCGGTATACTGATGGCATTGGCCAGTGCCGAATCAAGCGATACCGCCGATACCGTACCATCTCCCAGCGACGTATCAAACGACAGCATTCCGTTGGAACCGACACTCCCCCCCGAAAGACCGTATTTGATTCCCACCTCTTTGGAACGGTTCTCGCTGATCTCGATGATCTTCGCCCGAACGTATACCTGCTGACGGTCATGATCGAGGCTGATAACCGTCTTCTCGAGACTTTTATAGAGTTCGTCGCTGCTGATAATCACCAAAGAATTGGTCGCATCGTCGCTCGTGATGCTCGGCGGTTGCTGTCCGGGGATCAAAGTCATCTTCCCGATGATCGTGTTAAGCGTCGTCACCAGCGATTTGGCATCCGCGTTTTTGAGCGGAATAACATGGGTAGTATTGGCAATCGTCGCATCTTGCACATCCAACACTTTCATCGCTCTTTCGATCGTCGCTATCGTATCCGGGAAATCGGTCACGATGACGTCATTGGACTCTTTGGAGAAGGTGATCTTGCCGTTTTTACTCAGAAAATGTTTGATCTTCGTCCCCATACTCTCCGCCGTCGAGAAATGGGAATTGAAAATCCGCGTCTGCATCTGCGGAATGTCGCTTTTTTCCATAAACGGAAGATTCATCTGCATCGCATCCGCCATCTTGACGACATTCAAAAATCCGCCGCCCGTATCGACGAGCGTATAGCCTTTGGATTCCAACGTCGTTTGCAGTAAGCGGTAGAGCTCTTTTTTGCTGATCGCTTTGTTTCCGACATAGGTGATCGTACCGGGAATCTCCTCTCCGATAAAGATATTCTGATGGGTCGATGCCGCCACCAGTTTGATGAGGTCGGTGATCTTCATCCCATCCACCGACAAGGCGATCTTCTCCTGTTTGTGAGGAGCTGCGATCAAAAGTGCGGAAGTGAAAATAAACCCCACAAAAAATTTAGCGTGTGATTTCATACAGAAGATCCTTATGTTGATTATTGCGCACTACCGTGATGCAGATGCTTTTCATGTGCGGTACCTGATTGTAGACACCCAGTACGTCGGCATACGATTCGAGTTTCTTGTTGTTGACCGACTCGATCACATCCCCTTGAATTACCCCGAGCTGTGCAAAAACGGAATCCGAAGCGATACGTTCTACCTTGAATCCTGCAATCTTGTCTCCGCTGCGTACATCGCGGATAGAGATGGTCTTTAAAAGATTTTTGATGTTGTTCATCCCCTCGATCAGACGAGTTTGGGTAATCGTATGCCATTCCCCCTCTCCGTCCGCATTCGTATCGTCCAGAGTGAGCGTCACCGATTGCTCCGTTTCCAGATTATCCTGATATCCGAGTCGAATACGGTAGTTTTTGCCGTGTCCGCGAAAAATAGCCGCTT
>Ga0172377_10006648_pt1 | contig 11909 bp, 7 predicted proteins | sample Pumphouse3metaG_FD_119749 | JGI IMG/M metagenome (GOLD analysis project Ga0172377, IMG submission 119749) | Leachate microbial communities from a municipal landfill in Southern Ontario, Canada - Pumphouse #3 metaG | ecosystem: Engineered > Solid waste > Landfill > Unclassified | place: Canada... | reverse complement strand
GCATATATGCCGTAAAACCAAAGCCATACCCAAACTGCTCAATAAAGACACTAAGGTTAATCAAGAATAGACTATCTGGCAGGTATACGGCTAGATATACAAATGTGAAGCTTGGCAGAGCAATTGCTAGAGCCATTGGCCACAACCACTTTTTCAAGCCACCTATAGATGCAATAACGCCCCCAATAATACCCCCCAATGTGAGTCCAAGAATACCCACAGTGCCATATACAATTCCAACTTGACCAGTTGTAAGGCCCAAACCCCCAATTTCGTTAGGGTCTAAAAGGAAAGGAGTAACCATTTTAACAAGCTGCGCCTCGGAAAAACGGAACAGTAACATAAATGCAATTGCAGCTTTTATCTCCTTTTTCCTAAAAAAAGAGGCAAAAGTCTCAAGAAACTCTTTGAATATAGTACTAGCAGTAACATTTTTTGCTGCTACATCAACTGCTGGTTTAGGCAATATAAATTTATGATACAACGCCACTGCAATAAAGAAACCTGCCATTATAAAGAAAGTGATAGACCATGCAAACGTAATATTACCAGAGAGGCCTCGGAACGCAGCAGTAGTGCTTTCAGAGAGTTTTGGGTCTACCTGAATAAGCAAAAAAGCAGGTTTATCCCAGTTTTGAGAAGTAAATTCAATCCTCTCTCCATGAGCAAGAAAGATACTTTTATCTCCCTTATCGAAAGAGGTGTTAAGAACAATTTTTTCGCCCAGTTCTGGAGCTTTAGTAAGCCGCACCTCTACCAGTTGTGAGCTTCCAGTTAATGCGTGTATCTCTTTACCAGCCCCCACTTCTCCAAAGTTTCTTTTAATCCACTCTCCAGTAGGGCCCGATATATTTTTACTCCACCAAGATATTTGAGCCCCTGTAGCACTTATATTCTGCGAATACTCTCTTGGGATAAACCTATTTAACATATTTTGCTCTACAGCAAAAACTCTTAAAAGAGCAGAAGAGTCTGCCGATATATTACCTGTTCCAATTGTAATTTCTTGAGGGTAAATATCAAAAGTGAACTCATCTGTTGGAGTATAAACATAAGGATTAACCAAAGAACTATCTGCAGGGAGCAGCACTGTAGCAGCATACTCTGGGCCCGCTTTAACATCTAAATCTAAAGGCTGCAACCCAGTAGTAATTTCCAAGGCACCAGCAACCATTATAAGCAAGCCTTGCCCCACAATTGTAGCAACTCTGTAAAAGGTACTTCTAATACCTACATACATAGCTTGTTGATGATCATCTAAAGCCAGCATATAAAAACCATCGGCAGCAATATCATGAGTTGCAGAGCTAAATGCTACCAGCCAAAATACTGCTAAAGTAATTTGAAAGAAGCTACTCGTAGGTATAGTAAAAGCTATGCCAGCAAGGCCAGCACCAACTAACAGTTGCATGGCAACAACCCACCAACGTTTTGTTTTGAGTAAATCTACAAACGGGCTCCAAAAAGGTTTAATCACCCAAGGAAGGTATAACCAGCTTGTATAAAGTGCGATATCTGTATTTGAAATGCCTAGCCTCTTGTACATAATAACCGAAATGGTCATTACTGCAACATAAGGCAACCCCTGCGCAAAATAGAGTGATGGAATCCATGCCCATGGAGATCTCTTTTTATTACTCATTATACTAAAGTTTAGTAACGTTTCTCTAAAGATGCACCCACAAAGTAGTGCAGTAAAATATCTTTATAGCTATAACCCTTCTCTCCCATTACGGCAGCACCAATTTGGCAAAGCCCAACTCCATGGCCCCAGCCTGCACCTTTAAGTACAAACTTAACAGAAGTACCATCTTGCCCAAGCTCCTTTTCAACTACAAATGCCGAGCTATATAGATGAGAAGTAGAGAGAGTTCTTCTTATCTCTAACTCTTTTCCAATTGTGCGAACTCTTTTTGAGCCCACAATTTTAAGTTTTGTAAGGCGCCCAGAGGTACCTCTCTCTATAGGAATCAAATCTATAATAGTGCCATAATCTATTCCCGAACGCTCTTTAATGAGATTAGAGAGCTCTTGTGCAGTGTACTCTACTGTCCATCTATAAAAATTGACAGTCTCTTGGTCGTAATTATTAAGCACTTGAGATAAAACCACCTTATCTGTAGTGTTACAGAAAGAGTCCGGAGAGGTCAAAATCCACTCACGCGCATTCTCTTCTATAGTAAGGTTGGGAATTAGATTACCATTGGGCATATCTCTTTTGGCTACTAAATAGGAGTACTTTATATCTTCCCAACAATTCTGAAACTCCTCAAATACGCCACCACAGCTTTTTGAATAACGGGTATCGCATATTTTATTGTCAAACATTAATAGTTCTCCCCTAGTTTTATCTATTGCCTCTTGAACAATCTCTGTAGAAGCACGAGTTACCCCTTGATACCTTTGGCAATGATCATCGGCACAGATATCAAATTTTACGTGATCTTCTCTATCATACCATCTTATAAGCTCATCTTCTGTCTCTCTCATTGCACTGTACTCAACAGAAGAGTCTTTAATCTCTCTATTTTTTTCTATCTGTGCAAGCAGCCAAGAACGGGAGATAACAGCATGTGCTTTAAGCAACTCTAAAGATGCTGTAGCACTCATCTCAGAGGAGATTACAGAGGTTAAATACTCCTCTACTCCCAAAATATTTACTGCTGTGAGCTTTTGCTCTTCTACGATTATTTTTAAAGAACCTTTGAAAATCTGATTTTCTTTACGCTCCCAATGAAAATTTATACCAATTGTAACTCCTTTCAATTCAAAAGAGGCCTCTTTTTCATTTAGAGGCTCCAGTTCTATTGTTTCATAGAGTTGCCCATTCCACAAAATCTTCTCCTCTTTATAAGAGACTAACTGCTCTCCCAAAACCTCTTTGTCTTCAAATAGAAACGGAGTATTTAGAGTGAACTCTATTTGAGGTTCAAACATTACACCTACATTTACTTTTGGATCTTTCATATTACAATACAGCTTTAATTTTATTAATAATATGCCTACTCTCCTCTTTAGATATACAGACTTCATTGAGTATTTCTCTAATCAAATTTGCATCTAACTTATTAAAATCTTTTTCAAGAGGAGTAATAAACACGCCACCAAGGTCTACCGAAGCTGGGCTAAGCAAAATATTAGAGCCCCCCTGGGCAAAATAGTGTGATGGCCTATGTTTCTCTCTTATATATAATAGAATAGTGTATGTCTCATTACAATACCAGCAAAGAATATTTACCATAGGTTCTGCCTCACTCTCTTTAAGTGGTAAAACAGCAAAAACCTTCTCAAACAGCTCCTCTGCTATCTCTCTCTCTTTAGATTCAATTGCTAACAAACCATTAAAAACAGAGTTAATTGCCGAGACCCTAACTCGCTCATTTATTAACAACTCCTCTCTATCCAGCTTATGCAGCTCCTGCTCTATAGTAAGAAAACCTCTATTACCTGCCTGAAAATGAAAATGATCTGGAGCAGAAGCTCCACATTTTGGACCATTATAAAAAAGAGTATAGTCTGGTAGCTCTTTGGCTAGAGCGAGCATCGCTCCTATTCTTCCCCCTATAAGCTGTTCTGTATGGGTATCCACAGGAATTGTTAGATGCTTTGGAAAGATAGGGAATGGATTAATAAGAACAGTATATGAGTTTTCTCTCTCTTTATTATAGACAAAATCCAACCCTTTCTGAACCTCGGGTCTATTCTCTTTACACAAAAAACATTTTCTCTCTTGGATAGATTTTGCATCTACTTTGGCAGAAGAAGAGACTATCCTTGCTGGATTGAATTGCACCTTAAAAGGAAACCCTCCAACATTAACATCTTTAACCAAAACATTTTCTAGCGCTTTGTAATTAGAGCGTGCCTGTTCCCAGGAGAGAAGCTGCTCTTTAAAAAGAGCAACTAAGTTTTGCGAATTCAATACCATCTACTTTTAATTTTGCTCTAAATATCTAATCTTAATATTTATTTCTTGACATCTATTTTAACAATGTTTCTTTTATCAACATCTAATTTAAACAATGTTTATTTCTCAATATCTATTTTGCTCTTTGTTTAAGGCAATTCTCGCCATCAATTCCCATGTGCGAATCCTATCTTTGTAGGTGTTGTGATCATTCATCTTCACAATATCCAACGAAGCATCGGTATTCTCTTCCCAACGGCGGCAGTGATAAAGAACATCATAAACCCTACCAATTTGATACTCTCTTGAAATATTAAGACCCAAAGCATAATCTTCTCCATAACTTGTGTTAGGTACTTTCACCTCTCTCAAAACTGGAGTATAAAACGCCCTCGGCGCACCTAATCCATTTATTCTTAAGGCGTTGTTTCTTCCATTTTCTGGTGTCCACTCTTTATGGTCTATAATGCCTGGAGCAATCATCTCCATATCAAAATTAGTCATCATATAGGTACCTACAACCATAGCACAATTTTGAGCATAGAAAGCATCTACAATTTTCTGAACTGTATTTGAGTCACTGTAAACATCGTCGCTATCTAATTGAATAGCAAACTTCCCACATTTAGCGTGATGTGCTCCCACATTCCAGCAGCCACCAATTCCTAAATCTCTCCTCTCTGGCACAACATGTATAAGTCTCGGGTCTGATACATATTTTTCAATAAGTTCAAATGTTCCATCTGTAGAGTGGTTGTCTACAATAATAAGGTTAAACTTAAATGAGGTCTTTTGAATTAGAACAGACTTTATAGCGTCTTCAATTGTTTTTATTCTATTATAGACAGGGATAATAACCGAAGCCTCAACTTTAAAATCTCCTTTATTAAATTCTATCTCTTTAAATTCAGGCTCTAAATAGCCCCCTATCTCCTTCAAGTGGGCTGTACATGCTTGCTCCATCTCAATTTGAACTGCTCGATTTTTAGGGTCTACATAGTCAAATATTTTCTCGCCAGATTTACGGGTGTCTTGCTCCACTTCTGTATAGAGATATTCATTAATATGTACTAACTCCCCTTTTTGTGAAACTTTAAGGCGTAAATCGTACATTCCTGCATGTAGATAATTGCAATCCATTATAGCAGCAGCAGCTTTAAGCGTCTCTGAATTATAAAGCAGTACCGAACCAAAATTAAAATCATCTCTAAGGCTCCCTTTCTGATAAGTAATCACAGGAGATTGTTTTTTCACACCCTCGGCAATTTGAAAATGATTTGCATATATCATTGCTGCACAGGTGTCATCGGCAATTTTAGTCATCCTTTCCAATGCAAACATACCCAACACTAAAGTAGACTCTTTAGTATAGATAAGGGTGTACCTTTCTGTAGCAAAAGCTGCAATTTTCTTTAAAGTCACTGTGCTTTTTAGCGACTCAATCTGAATTATTTCACAACCCTCTACAGGTTCATTGTTTTTATCGGTAGCAAGTAGATATATCTTATTAATCAATGTAGACTCTTTTAGTCCCTTAACTGTCTGCTCTACTTGAACTCTATTTAGATATAGAATAAAGCAATTAACACATTTTATCATATTTTTGACCCTTTACATTTAAGCCACTAAGTTATTTAAACATGAGCAAACGAGCAATAAAAGAGTTGAAAATCGATTTATTGATATAAAAAGTGTAAATTTGTCGTTCGCAAAAATGGATGAAATGCAGCGATACGACTACCTTATAGCAGGAAGTGGATTAGCAGGGCTTTATGCAGCTTTTAGAGCCTCACGATATGGTTCTGTGGCAATTATTACTAAATGTAAAATTACAGACAGCAACACCTTTTATGCACAAGGCGGTATTGCGGCTGTTACTAATAACGAAGATAAACCCGAATTCCATTTTAATGATACCATTGTAGCTGGTAGAGAGTTATGCGATCATTCTGCCGTAAATATTCTAGTAAACGAAGGGCCTCAAAGAATTAAAGAGTTCATAATAGAAGGGATGAATTTTGATAAATCGGGGGGAGAGCTTTCATTAGGATTAGAAGGAGGCCACCATCAAAGAAGAGTACTTCACGCTGGAGGAGACATCACTGGCAGAAGAATAACTGAGTTCATGATTGAGAAAATTAGATCAAACAGTAATATAACTCTTTTCGAAAACCACCAAGCTCTTCAAATTGAAACAATCAAAGGCAAATGCCAAGGGCTGCGTGTATGGAATTTTGACACTTGTAAAGAAGAATTTTTCAAAGGTAATCACACAATTCTTGCACTGGGAGGAGCCTCTGCAATCTATCAAAGAACCACCAATCCCAAAACAACAATTGGAGAGGGAGTTGCCCTCTGCTATGAAGCAGGATGCCGAGTATCGGATATGGAGTTTATTCAGTTCCATCCTACAACTTTACATACAAAAGAGAATAACTCATACCTTATAAGTGAGGCTGTCCGTGGAGAAGGAGCCCATTTAATTAACGAAAATGGAGAGAGATTTATGCTAGGGATTCACCCTCTTGCCGAGCTTGCTCCTAGAGATATAGTAGCGAAAGCAATCTTTAATCAAAAAGAGGTACATCTCTCACTGAGTCACTTAGATCCAGAGAGAATAAAAACACGCTTTCCAAATATATTTAAAACCTGCTGTGAGTTGGGAATAGATATGAGAGAAAAAATACCGGTTGCCCCAGCCGCGCATTATATGGTAGGAGGAGTTAAAACAGATTTAAACGGCCAAACAGATATAGTGGGACTTTATGCTTGCGGCGAACTCGCCTCAACTGGCATTATGGGAGCAAATAGGCTTGCCTCCAACTCTCTTGCAGAGTGCCTTGTGTTTGGCTACCGCGCTATTGAACACACCATTCGCGAAAAAGGAGAGCCAACTCTTGATAGAGAAGAAAAAAGCAGACCTACTCCTCACCCTATTTTCTACTTTAATTCTAAAAACGAAAATTTCTTTATATCTTCTAAAGAGAAAATCTCTTCTATAATGACTCAATATGCAGGAATTATTAGAAATCAAGATGGACTTTTAAAAGGAGTGCGCAAGCTGGGTCAAATTGAGCAGGAACTCAATAGGTTGCAAGAAAAAGAGGTTTTATTAAACTTAAAAAAGGGAACAACTCTTAAAAGAGAGTACTACTTGAGCGCAACCCAAAAACTTATTACAGTTGCACAACTGATAATAGAGGGGGCTCTATTCCGAAAAGAGAGTCGTGGAGGTCACTTTAGAGATGACTTCCCAATCGAAGAGAGCAAACAACTCTACCACTCTATTCAACAAAAAGGAAAAAAAATAAAAAAAGAGATAATCATGTCTGTAAACAACTTAATAGAGAAGCTTATTGAGCTTGCAATAGAAGAAGACACAGGAGCAGGTGATGTAACTACAAACTCACTTATCCCAGCCGAGTATAAAGCTACTGCCACACTAACAATGAAGGCAAATGGTGTAATATCTGGATTAAAAATAATTAAAAAAGTTTTTGAACATTTCGACAAAGAGATTGTATTTGAGTCATACTTTTCTGATGGAGATAAGGTCAAAGAAGGAGATCTTATTTTAAAAATCGAAGGGAGCTACAGGGCGCTTCTTACTGGAGAGCGGACAGCTCTTAATATTTTACAAAGGATGAGTGGAATAGCCACAGCTACTGCTGCCTATGTAAAAGAACTGGAAGGGTCAAATAGTAAGCTTTTAGACACCAGAAAAACCGCTCCTGGAATGAGAATCTTAGATAAAATGGCTGTCGTGGCGGGAGGGGGTAAAAATCACCGAGTTGGGCTTTATGATATGGCCTTAATAAAAGATAATCACATTAAGATTGCTGGTGGAATTTCTAATGCAGTAGAACAGGTTAGAAAAAACATAGGAAGTGAAATTAAAATTGAAGTAGAGACCACCAATCTCCAAGAGGTAAAAGAGGCGCTTGAAAGTAATGCCCATATTATAATGTTAGACAATATGGACAACAAAACCATGAAGGAAGCTGTTGTAGTAATAGGTGATAGGGCCCAAACCGAAGCCTCGGGCAATATGACTCTAGAGAGAATAAAAGGCGTTGCTCAAACAGGGGTAAATTATATAAGCGTGGGTGCTCTAACACACTCGGTTACTGCTCTAGATATAAGCATGAATATTTCAATTAAATCATAATAGACAGGTTATTCAATAAATAAATAAAATGCAAAACGTATATAGTAAAATCGATAGAAAGAAAATAGTAAAAGAGATAAATAGATTAAGAAAAGAGAAAAATGTAATTATATTAGCACACTACTATATAGAGCCAGAAGTGCAAGATATAGCAGACTATATAGGAGACTCACTTGGGCTATCGCAAATGGCAGCTTCTACAGATGCTCAAACAATACTATTTTGTGGGGTTAAATTCATGGCAGAAACAGCCTCTATTATTTCACCATCTAAGAAAGTTCTTATTCCCGATATAACAGCTGGTTGTTCCCTTGCAGAAAGTATTAAGCCAAATGACATAATTGAGTGGAAAAAGAAAAATCCCGAGGGAGTCGTTGTCTCTTATGTAAATACTACAGCAGAAGTTAAAGCCCATACAGATATTTGCTGTACATCGGCAAATGCTGCTAAAGTAATAATGAGCATCCCCGAAAATAAGAAAATACTTTTTGGTCCCGATAAGAATCTGGCAAATTACATACAGCTACTAACAAAACGCGAAGTAGATATCTGGGATGGAGACTGTGTAGTTCATGAAGATTTTACAACTCAACTTGTAGAAAAATTAATTGAAAAGCACCCCGATGCAGATATACTTATCCATCCAGAAAGTAAGTGCTCACACGACCCTGCTATATATAAAAGAAAAAATGCATATGTACTCTCTACTTCTGGAATGATAAAAAAAGCAGGAAGTTCAGGTGCAAAGGATTTTATTATTGTAACAGAACCTGGGGTTATTCACCAAATGCAACTTATGTACCCAAATAAAACCTTTATCGCTGTAGACAGTAAAAAAAAGTGTATAGAAATGAGGAAAGTAACTTTAGAAAAAGTACTTTGGTCTTTACAGAACGATAAATACATAGTTGAAGTTCCAGAAGAGATAAGAGTTAAGGCCTACCCTAGCATCCAAAGAATGTTAGAGATTATAGATTAAGATAAGCTATGTCCTATAATGAGTTGGGTAACAGCTAAGTTTAAAGCGTCTCAATAGATCTTAACAGATATTGACAAATCTTAATATATCAATAACCTTTAATGAGATTTCATATCAAATTAAGGAAAAGGATGTTTGATTCTACCACTTATACATAATCATTACCAAAATACGGTTTGCATCTCCTTTAATGTTATTCATATTCTTTCTTGTTCCATGAATATATGTACCTGCAATTGTCATGTTTTTGATTCCTGTCCAAAACAGTGAGCCTGAATAGTAACTTCCTGTGAAGTACTCATTAGCAGAGAAATAATCATCATTGTTTACTAAGCCTGCATTTGAAACAGTTGCAGAGCAATAGAGTTTTTTATTAATATTGGCTTTTGCTCCTATAGATATCCCATACATTTTGACTGCCTGCTCTGTGGCTCCATTCTCTTTGGGAACTAAATCTAAACTCAATAGAGCTAGGTCATTAATATATTTTGCGACTCCCTTTCCATAGATTCCATGTGAATAGAGTGAGAAATTTTTAGATACATCTAAAGAACCACTTAACTGTGCTCCAATGCCTAACTCTGTTTCTACCTTTTCTCTCTCTATTACTCCATAATTCATAGACCTAAAAACAGCTGCCAACTTTATATGCCCTCCCTCACCTTTATATTGTAGATAAAGAGGAATATCTGGAAATGATTGATTAATAGATTTTACCCCAGGTTGGCCACTCATCTTTACAGAGGGGTGCTCTATTGAAACTCCAAAAGTGAAATTCTCATCTAAATTTACTCTGTAACCAATTAGTGGTGCTCTATAGTGAGTTCGAGAGTTTGCACCCTTAGTATCTACAGTAGGGGCTTGCGAAGAAGGGTCATACATAAAACCCCAAGTTTGTCCTAAAATAAATCCCTTAAAAGAGATATAGGCTTGTCTTAGACGTAATACATTAGAGGCGCCTCTAAAATCTGTCTCAATACAAAATTCAATATCTCCTAAACTCGCTGTTTTCTGTATAACGCTAAATCTCATTCTAGTCTGTGAAGGATCTAGAGTAAAACGAGAGTCATTGTCCCAACTATTTGGAACCGGTATAAGGGAGTTTCTAAAATTATTATTAGGTATAGAGCCTCCAAAATCTACAAATGCATTGAGTCTCACAAACCCATCAAATTTTACAGAGGTATTTCCTTTTTCATATAAAAATGGAGATTTTGTCTCTTGCCCCATTGCGTAAATATTAAGGAGCAATATGGATATAATAGATAATACAATTCCTTTTTTCATTTTTTATCTTTTTTTAATTTATCTTTTTTTAAAAGGCATATCACTTACAAAAGTAAAAGCATTTACTAAATAAGCAATAGAAAAAGCCAATTAATAGGAGAACAAACTAAATCTCTCTCTCTTTGTTTTAATAGTAGAGCGTAACCATTCGCCGTCTATATTAAAAAAAAGATAGATGATAACTAAAATGTCTAATCGCAAATTATTAATAACTAACATCTAAGAGAAATGAAAAGATCTACACAAATTATTATGGTTTTAACAACAGCACTGTTCATCTTCTCTTGTATAACTCAAAGAGAGATAAATAGTAATGGCACTGGGAGGCTAGCCTTGAGAGATACGTCTCAAGTAAAAGATTCACTCGAATATGAGCTTATTATCTTTGATCAAGGCTTTGAATTCTGGTTAAGTTCCAAATCTTTTAACAAAAATCAATATTCTAATTCCTATTTGCAAACTATGAATAACTTATATGTTTTAGAGTGGAACAATCGTTACTCTACAGGAAACCGCCTAATAGAAAGCTATATAGATTACAGCCCATTTAACGAATATGATTTTGAACTTAACTATAAGTTATACATGTATTTCAAATACTTCGAAGAGAAAAACCGAGTAAAACTTCTACCCTATAGAAGTAGATAAACCTACACACGTCTCTTCAATAACACACGTCTCTTCAATAGCCTGGATAGAGTTTTTTTTCCAAAAAATATATTTAAAACCAGCAACTTCCATAGCAATTCCAGTAAATAATCTAAAACAACTCCTCGCGTAGCGATAATAAACCACAGGAGATAAAGTCATTTGACCGATTTGAGTTGATATGCTGTAAATCAATTAAATGACTTTTGTTAATGGGCTAAAAAGCGACTATTTAAGAAAGTTATAACATTGGTAATAAGTAGATTGCTCTAAATCGGTCAAAATGATTTTCCGCGAAGCGGTAACTCTGCCGATAGGCACCTTTTAGGTAATTAAATGAAGTGGTTTAAGGAAGCAGGCCGAGGAGTGTTAAATGACCAAAGGGAGGCGCGTTCCGTAGGCCCCGAAAAACCACAAAAAAAATAGCATCTCAAAAAATTTGGCGATGATTGCTAGGAACTATCAGTAATACAAGTAGTTCATTTTTCTAATACCCTAATAAGAGGGCTATTAAAAAAGCTACAATACTGATAACCAACACTCCCAGCTCAATCATCGCCGTGACAATTGGGTGCTGCGCTAGGTGAGAAACTTTTGTGAATAAAAAAAAGAAGTAGTCTAAAATAGAGTACTTCTTTTTTGGTGGAGAATATCGGAGTCGAACCGATGACCCCTTGCTTGCAAAGCAAGTGCTCTAGCCAACTGAGCTAATCCCCCGTTCAAGCGAGCGCAAAGATAGCATTTAAAATGCAAAAGAAAATATCGAAGCTAAAAATAAAACTTATTCAAGTTTATAACAACGTTAATTCCAACCTTTACGGTAAATGTATTAAAGAACTATAAGTAGTCCCGAGCGGAGTTGAACCGCTGACCCCTACATTATCAGTGTAGTGCTCTAACCAACTGAGCTACGGGACTGT
>Ga0172377_10006645_pt1 | contig 11910 bp, 8 predicted proteins | sample Pumphouse3metaG_FD_119749 | JGI IMG/M metagenome (GOLD analysis project Ga0172377, IMG submission 119749) | Leachate microbial communities from a municipal landfill in Southern Ontario, Canada - Pumphouse #3 metaG | ecosystem: Engineered > Solid waste > Landfill > Unclassified | place: Canada... | reverse complement strand
TTATGAAGCAGCAGGAGGCATTACTTATAGTCTAGATGTCTTAAGAGAGCTTTTTGCACTTAAAAACGCTGTTGCTATCAAAATGGCAACCCTTGACTCAGTCATGACTTACCAAGATGTCTCTAACTTAATTGCCAGAGAGTTTCCAGAGAAGATCCTTATTACTGGAGAAGACCGCATGTTTGGTTATACAGTAATGCGCGGTGGCAAAGGCGCATTAGTTGGTATTGGGTCGGCATTTACCAAGATGCAAAAAGCCCTAATTGATGCCTACTATGACGGTGATTTTAAAAAGTTTGTCGAGCTAACGATTCTTGTTGATAAGTTAGCTGAAGTAACCTTTATTAAACCTATGGAAGGCTACATTCAGAGAATGCTACATGTCTTGGTCCTGCAAGGATTAGTACCAGAAAATGCAGCCTATGATCCATATGGACCAGGGGTATCTGACATAGAGAAAGAAGCAATAAAGGGAGTTGTCAAGGAATTGGAGGGATTAGGTTGGTAAAGCCTCATTACTTCCTGCCTCAGGAGTTTTTAATTGCAGCTGACTATCAAAGAGCGCTACAAGAAGACTACGCACAGGTTGTTCAAGAACCAGAAAACCACATTAGAGCTAGATACAACATTGATGTATCTAGCTATTACGGACCGATTAAGATTAAAAATCCTTTTGGTAAGTCCTCAGGACAGCTTTCCACCAATAAATCGCAAGTCGTTTCTGATATGGAAGGTGGCTTAGGATTTACTGTCTTAAAAACAGTGATCGCGGAAGGTCAAGATCATTCCTCCAAGATGGACGAGTGGAAGATCTTTGCACCTAAAATGACTGTAGAAAAACTAACGTCTCGAAACGGAGAGGAAGGCTATTCTGTTACATGGAAGGGCAGAGGTTGGAACAAAAGTCTTGAGGACTATTTAAGTTTTGTTGATGAAGCCTTAAGCGTGCAAGATGATTACCCAGTTATTCCCAGTGTCAAATACCATCTGCCGGATCTTGGTGAAGATTACAAATTAGAGGAGTATATGTATACGACTCAAAAACTGCTAGAGGTTTGGAAAAACCACCGAGACGGAGAGCTTGTTTTAGAAAAAGACTTTTCTCCTACCTTAGCAAGTACTGACATGGCAGGTCAAAAAGGGCGGATAATTTCGTGGCTTAGGGATGTACCTAGGCTAATCAAACAGTCTGTAGATGAGCCTATTCATTTAGGTGTTAAAATGATGAATACAACAATTGCGGATGAGTTTCAAAGAGAGTTAGTTAGAACTTTCCTTGGACCTGATAGCACATGGCTGGCAGATTTTGCAGTCTGCTTTAACCGCCTCTTTGATCCTCATAAAGAATATGAGGGTAAAGTAGGTGTAGCTTACGGTGGTTATGATCTTAGTGATCGCAACCTGTGGGCCTTAGAAGAGGTTATAGAGGAAAAACCTTCAAGACCAGTATCAGCTACAGGCAATATCTGTTCAGGTAAGATGATGTTAGAGTACGCCCTAAGAGGTGCACTAAACGGACAGATGCATACTTTCTTCCAGATTCCTCAAACTGAATATGCACAAATAGATGCGACGAGAACCCAAAAGGCCGTGCATGAACTGCTTTTTAATCCACAAAGAGGATTAGTCGCAGGTCTAATTTATATTCGCGAAATCTTAGGCAAAGGCTCAGAGCCCTTTACCTTCTTAGAGGTTACTGACCTTGATCCGTTTTTACTAATGAAGTAGGTGGTTTTGAAATGACTATAGATGAAAAAATCAAAATAGATAATATCGAACTGTACCAAATAGCAATCCCTTTACTTGTCCCTTTTGAGATCTCAGGGGGGAGAAGTTATACTAGACAAAGTATTATTATTAAAATGACATCTGGGAACTTAATCGGCTACGGGGAGTCAGCTCCGTTTGATGCCCCTTTTTACTCTAGTGAGACGATCTCTTCTGTTAAAGCGGTCTTAAATGAGTGGCTGATACCAAAGGTCTTAAATAAAGAATTCTCAACTATTGAGGAGTTTAACAAAGAACTTTCTGTTGGCGTTAGAGGTAATAACTTTGCTAAAGCAGGTATTGAAAATGCTTACTGGGATCTAGTTGCAAAGAAAAATAAGCTGCGCTTAGTTGATGCTATTAAGATTAAGCTCGCTCAAATGGGTGTTAATAAAGAGTATCTAGATTATAAAGAGTATATCGAATCAGGGGTCTCTGTAGGTATCCCTGAGGATAGAAGCCTTGATACCTTAAAAACTTGGGTAGCAGATTATGTAGATGAAGGCTATAGAAGGATAAAAATTAAAATCAAACCAGGTTGGGATACAAGACCTGCAAAGGCTGCAAGAGAAGTAATAGGGTCTGAGTTTTTGTTTTGGGTAGATGCAAACTCTTCCTTTGAACTTGAAGACATCGAGGTTTTTCAGGAGTTAGATCAATTAAATTGTCTTTTTTATGAGCAACCACTAAACCATGATGATATTTTTGATCACAACGCTCTTTCTAAGCTTGTAAAGACGCCAATTTGCCTAGATGAATCACTCAAGTCAGCGAGAGTTGGCAGACAAGTTATTGAACTTGGAGAAATTGATGTTTGGAACATCAAAATCCAAAGAATTGGCGGCCTTTTAGAGGGGTTAAAGCTCTATAAGTTAGCTGTAGAAAACGGTATTAAGCTTTGGGGCGGCACAATGCCAGAATCAGGTCTTGGCGCAATGCCGATCTTAGCTCTTGCTGCCTTTGATGGCTTTGTATATCCAGCTGACGTGGAAGCAAGTGCTAGATGGTATGGCAAAAACAAGGATTTGATCGAACTTGAGATGGATAAAGAGGGCAAAATCTATCTGCCAGAGGGGCTTGGTATTGGCACAGAACCTAACTGGGAGATCATGGAAAAATACGGTAAAAAAATTGCAAGCTACTATAGGTAGCTTCTAAAGGATGGTGGGTAGAGCGAAGGCCTTAGCTTAAGGCCTTGCTCTTTTAGCTATGGACTTTAAGGACATTTATAAAAAACATGGTCCCAGTGTTATTGAACTTAGGCGGACTTTGCACAGGTTCCCAGAGCTTTCAACTGAGGAGAAACAAACCACTAAGCTGATAAAAGATTTTTTAATCTCTAAAGGCTTTACTACTTTTGAAAGCGAGGTAAACGGTGCAAAAGTTCAAATCTTAGAGCCACTCGAAACTGGGCTACTAGTACGCATTAAAAGAGGCTCCAAAGAGGGATCCGTTATAGCTTTTAGAGCAGATATCGATGCTCTTCCAGTAAAAGAGGAAACAGAGTTAAGTTTTGCCTCCGAGAATTTAGGCAAAATGCACGCCTGTGGCCATGATGGACATGCAGCAATTTTAGCATTAACGCTGCTGAGTTTCTTAGAGGATACCTCCTGGGAGGGAGAGGTAAGGGGTATATTTCAACCTTCTGAAGAACTTTATGGTGGAGCAAAGAGAATGATAGACAAGGGTGTCTTAGACGGCGTAGATTCAATTTATGCACTACATATCTGGCCAGAAGTAGTAGAAGGGGTAGTTGCTAGCAAAACAGGTGCCATTATGGCATCTAATGATCGCTTTAGCATAACCCTTAAGGGTAAAAGTGGTCATGGAGCTACTCCTCACTTAGCTTTAGATCCAGTTGTGTGTGCTTGCAACTTAGTCACTTCTCTTCAGAGTATCATCTCCAGAGAAATTGCACCTTGGGAAGGCGCGGTCTTAACTATTGGAAACATCACATCAGGTACTGCCTACAACATCATTCCAGAAAAAGTAAAACTTGAAGGAACAATTCGCACCTTGTCTAGCCAAGCTAGAAACAAAATTGGGCAAAGTCTTAGAAGACACTCAGAGTTTATTGCCAAAGCATATGGACTAGAGTCTGAAATAGAATACATCGAGCAGTATCCACCAACTGTTAATCATGAGGAAGCCTTGGATCTTGTACGAGCAAATCTTCCAAAAACCCTTGAGTTTGAGGAGATTAGTAATTCGTCCATGGCTGCAGAGGACTTTGCCTATTATATTGAAGAAAAAAACGGAGCGCTCTTATTTTTGGGAAGTGGCACAGAAAAATACGATAAGCCCCTCCATAGCAGTAAATTTCAATTCGACGAAAAAATCATTGGCTACGGCGCTGAGATGTTTTTTAATGTAGGTAAAGCTTTTTCAAAGAGCAGATGATCGGTTCTAAAAGACCATGTAATTTTTAGTTTTCTCCTTGACAAGGCATTTTGCGCCTGTTATGATAATTCCAATATACAAAAAACAGTGAAGGGGAAAAGTACCTTTTGGTGGACTTGTAGAGAGCCAGGGATGGTGGAAACCTGGTAGAAAGCCACAAGCGAAGTTCTCCCCAGAGTTGCCTGATTGAAATTAAGTAGATTAGGACGGAAACTTCTACCGTTAAAAGGAAGCGGGTATCAGCTTTGGCTCGTACCTGACAAAGAGTGGGCTTTATCAAAAGCCAACTAGGGTGGTAACGCGAGTAATATACCTCGTCCCTTTGGGGACGAGGTTATTTTTTTAGGAGGAAACAAAAATGATAGTAGTAATGGCACAAGGCGCAACACGATTCGAAATTCACGAGGTATGTGCAAAACTAGTGAACCTTGATTTTACCTGCCATGTAATCGAAGGGGTAAATCAAAGCGTAATTGGAGTTATCGGTAACATCACAGATGACCTCTGTGAGCAAGCTGAGCTTTGGCCAAAGGTTGAAAAAGCTCTCAGAGTAGGAAAACCTTACAAGCTTGTCAGCAGAGAGTGCCAACCAGAAGGCAGTGTTGTCAAGGTTGGCAGTGTTTTAATAGGTAAAGATAAGGTAGTAATTGCTGGTCCTTGTGCAGTAGAGACAGAGAGCCAGATGCTAGAAACCGCAGAGGCTGTTAAAAAAGCTGGGGCTAATATGCTTAGAGGAGGCGCTTACAAGCCTCGCACCTCTCCTTATGCTTTCCAAGGCTTAAAAACAAAAGGCTTACAGATTTTAAATGAAGCTGGCAAAGCTTATGATCTTCCAGTTGTAACGGAAATCGTAGATCCTAGGGACGTTGAAGTGGTTGCTAGATATTCAGATATGCTACAGATCGGTGCAAGAAACATGCAAAACTTCTCTTTGCTTCAAGAGGTAGGTCATACTAGAAAGCCAATTCTTCTAAAGCGCGGCCTGTCATCTACTGTGCAAGAGTGGTTAATGGCTGCAGAGTATATTATGGCAGAAGGCAATAGCCAGGTTGTTCTTTGTGAAAGAGGCATCAGAACCTTTGAACCCTGGACCAGAAATACTTTGGATATTTCAGCAATTGCTCTTGCTAAAGAAACTAGTCATCTGCCTGTACTTGCAGATCCAAGCCATGCTTCAGGTAAGCGGAGTCTTATAAAACCTCTTGCCAAAGCAGCACTAGCAGCTGGTGCCGACGGTTTAATTATTGAGGTGCATCCTAATCCTGATGAGGCGCTCTCAGATGGTCCTCAGTCTTTAAATTTTGAAGAGTTTGCGAGCCTTATGAACCATCTTAATTTAGGTGATAAAAAATGATCTACTACCTAGGCCCAGAAGGGTCCTATTCACATGAAGCAGCTTTTTTAGTTGATGATAATCCTGTTCCAGCAAACTCTATTAAGGAAGTTTTTAGGAAGAGCCAGACTGAAAAAGGTATTGTCCCTTGGGAAAACTCGTTAGAAGGATCGGTATCGGAAACTCTAGACCTTCTTTTAGAAACTGAAGTTGCTGTTGTTGGCGAGGTTAATATACCAATTTCGCATTGCCTTTTAGGTTACAATCAAGAGGAGAGAAAACTTGTTTATTCTCATCCCCAAGCGATTGCCCAGTGCCGTGAATATCTTTATAAAAACAATCTAGAGGCAATTCCTGTTAGCTCGACTGCTTATGGGGTTTTAGAGGCGAAAAAGAAAAGAGCCCTTGCAATTGGTTCGCTTCAAGCAGCAAAAGTCTATGACATACCTGTAATAGAAAGGAATATCCAATGTCGCAGTGATAATAGCACTCGCTTTGCAGTACTTTCGCAGGAGATTACAAGACCAACAGGCAGTGATAAAACTAGTATTATCTTCTCGACGTTAAATGACAAGCCTGGGGTATTGTATCAGATCCTAGCACTATTTGCAGACCGCGGTATTAACCTTACACGTATTGAGTCACGTCCTACAAAAAGATACCTTGGTGAATACCTCTTTCACATCGATCTTGATGGCCACAGGGAAGATCCTTTGATAAGTCGGGTGCTTATTGAAGTCGGAGAAAAAACAGCGTTTCTAAAAGTTCTTGGTTCATATCCGAAGTGGCACGGAGTTAATAGATCCTCTATAAAATAGAGAATGTTAAATAAGAACCGGTCTCGAAAGTTAGAGCAAAGATCTAACAGTTGGAGGCCGGTTCACTTTGCAGCCTTGTAAAAAAGTTTGAACAACAAAAGGAAACTATGCAGTTTGGTTTTTATCGTGGGATACACATTTTTTTAAACGCATTTTTGAAAAACATCGGTCTATAATTCGCACTAGGAACTCTCGTAATACTTGCTAACGATATCGCTATGGAGGCGAGGCACTTTTTTAGCAAGGTTAAAACAGAACTGCACAAACAAAATTGATGTAAAAAACCGGGAAGTACTAGGCATATTTAGACTCTACAGATTATGTTAAAGTGATGTTAACTTAGTGCAATAGCTCATTACTCACTAGTGATGTTTGAGGAACAAAGTGAGACGAAAAAGTGTAAGGTCAGTGGACTAAGAAGGCTACTAGCTTATATTTTTACCTTTAAAGACAAACAAGATGCTAGAAAGATAGCAGCTTTTGACGTATTTCTTGTGTCAATATGCTTCGAAAAAATGTAAGATTAAAATAGCTCCAATTCTTAACAAAAAGGTTAGTACTTTATCTTAAGGGCAAGTCAAAATCGATGCAAAGAGTGTGGAGAATTGAAGATATTGCAGGAGTTTTTTGGCTAAAACTAGAGCAAGCGTCCTTCTAACTTAGTTTTTATTTAGTAGTACTTGGGTATTTGTAATTAGAATAACGAAAGGTATCTATCTATCTTCCACTGATGGACCTAGGTTTTGTATTCATCTCATTCAACTATCTTTGCTAAGACATAATCTTCAAATATCTGGGCTCCACGTATTTTTTCTTAACGTATCAACCTTTAGGTCTTCACTTACTTCGCCTAGCGATGTTGGTAGTGAAAGATACTAGCCTCTGATCTTTGACATGGCTTTAGAGCCTTCGGACAAAGTTAAAGGCGATTTCGCTTAGCTGATATGTTTTGTTTAAGTCACAGAAAGCATTTTGCCCATTTTTCTAGAAAGAAAAAAACGATGTACATTCCGCTACCTGCCACACCATGGATAGGTTGAGGCATAAAGGTTGTATGAAGATCATGCCTTTGAGCGATGGTTTTAGTAACAAACTGGAAAGAAGCGACCTTGTGAGTAGAAATGAGAAGATCATAATGTTCAGATTCTTTTTCATGCTACCTGGGGCGTTTGCATGACTAGAGGTTTCTACCCCAAAAACCATCTCTTCAAGAGTTAAGAAGAATGTTTTGTTTGGTAGTTTCACCTCCTTCAAGAGGTGCAAAATCAAAACAGCTGGCATTATCCCGCGAGGTAATAGGAGGTAAGCTGTTTGCGTCTATCTTAAACAGAAAAAAGCTTGCGTTCAGGGCTGGCTTTGGCAACAAACCCTCCATTTTCTGCCTTGGTGAATGCGTTTTTTAAGACAAATCCAGGATCACTCTAAAGTCGTTGTCTTTTCTGATATATGCGTCGCAAACGAGCTTGTAACCTTTGCATTGTCTTGACGTTTAGAGATAATAGTAAAGGAAATGTTATTCGGCTTTAAGGGTAGGTCCGCTGCCAAGGCACGGGTAAAGCTTTCGAGACGAGCATTAAAGCTAACACAATCTTGTGCTCCTTTAAGTTGGCTAACTGGAATTCTGAGATTGTTGGTTTATTTTAAAATGTTGCAAAAATTGTAGCTTGCAAAGTGAAACTCTTGTTCTTTTGTAATCTTTAGAGCTTAAACATTGCTAAGCAAGCTTTTGTCTTAGATTACCGTAGGAACTTCTAGAGATTATTGTTTCTTTGGTAGCTACTTAAAAAAGTGTCAACTTAAATTTTCAAAACCAAAATGCCCGCTTTAGGTAATTTGAAAGGAGAACGATATGACTAAACTTACAATCATTGGTGCAGGTCCAGGTGGCTATGTAGCAGCCTTAAGAGCTGCAAATCTTGGCTTGGAAGTTACTCTTATAGAAAAAGAGCATCTTGGTGGAACGTGCTTAAATTGGGGTTGTATTCCAACAAAGACCTATTATCACACTGCAAAATTAGTAGAGCAAGCAAAAAACACCCCGGAACTTGAAAACAGCGAAAAGCTAAAGTTGGATTTTCCAAAGCTTAACAGAAAACAAGAGGAAGTTGTGAGCCAATTAGTAAACGGCGTCAAAAGTCTCTTGAAAGCAGCAGGGGTAGAGGTTATTAAAGGCACTGGCACACTTACTGTAGATGGCGTTAAGGTAGGTGGCATGCTAGTACCTACAGATTACACAATCATCGCAACCGGAGCTTCGCCGTTTCTTATCTTTGGCCTAAAACCAGATGGGAAAAGAATCTTTACCGCGAAGGAGATCTGGCAGCTAACTGATCTTCCAGAGAGTATGGTCATACTTGGAGGAGGAGTAATTGGCGTAGAATTTGCAACGATTTTCTCTAATTTGGGCACTAAAGTCACGATTGTGGAAAGAGAAAAAAGCATTTTACCACAATTTGCGCCTCAAGCTGTAAGACAAGTTGCCAAAAAACTAAAAGATAAAGGGGTAGAGATTTTAACTAGCACATCTGTTACTGGCTACGATCCCGAGGAAGTGGCTCTTTTAGTAGATGATCAAAAGATTACAGGTGAGGTTTTATTAGTTGCTCTTGGCAACAAAGCAAACACTAAAGGACTTGGTTTACTAGAAAATGGCATTACCTTAAACCAAAGAGGCGAAATCATTGTTGATAAAAACTTTGAGACTAGCAAAAAAGGTGTATATGCAATCGGTGATGTTACAGACAGCACCTATAAGCTAGCACATGCAGCCTCCCACGCAGGGGTTTTTGTGGCAGAAAAGCTTGCTGGTTTAGATCCCTACTATAGAGAGGAACTGGTGCCAAGAACAGTGTTTACCAGCCCTGAGCTTGCAGAGGTTGGTGTCTTAGAGGGCAAGAAGAGTCGCTTCCCCTTCAGTGCAAACGGCAGAGCTTTATCAAGTGGCGAGACAGCTGGATTTATTGAAGCCTACGGGGACGAAGAGAAGTTAAACGGTGTACTTATTGTTGGACCTGAGGCCTGTGAACTGAGTAATCTAGCAAGCTACGCTTTGGCAGTCGGAAGCAGTAAAGAAGAAATGGCAAAAGCCGTTATGACCCATCCCACCTTAGGAGAAACTGTCCTAGAGGCAAGCCTTGGTCTTTTTGGTTCTGCCATTCATATGATAAAAAGATAGTCTATATTTAGTCTCTTACAACTGGGCCCATAGGCGGCATCTGACGCTTATGGGTACTTTTTTTGTGAAGCGTCTCAATTTTTCTAATGATTTCCTTGTCCCCTGTGCCATTTGTAAGATATGAATCGAGTTCTGAATACTGGATCCCCATCTCGTCTTCATCGGTTTGCCCTTCCCAAAGGCCTGCACTAGGCGCTTTAGTAATAATTTTATCAGGTATATTTAGGACTTTTGCAAGTTCATAGACTTCCGCTTTAGTAAGTCTTGCAAGAGGTAATAGATCTACTGCCGAGTCGCCAAACTTGGTAAAGTAACCTGTATACCATTCAACTTGGTTACTGCCACCTATAACTAAATAACCTAAGCTCTGCCCAATTAGACCAAGTGTTGCAGAGCGCAGGCGAGGCTTTAGGTTGTGTGCTGCCATGGTGTTTTGAGAGATTTTAGTTGAGGATGTTAAGTAATCAAATGGCTCTGCAAGATCGACTTCCTTTGTCTCTAAATCTAACGCTCTTGCTACAAGGAGAGCGTCTTTTTTATCTTCAGGGACTGAGTGGCAGGGCATGATAACTCCGAGGGTCGTCTTAGGATAAGCTATTTTACAGAGACCTGCAACAACTGCAGAGTCGATGCCTCCACTTAAACCAAAAATTAGACCTTTGGCACCTGCACCACTTACAACCGCTGTTATCCATTCAACAAGTAGGTCCCGGGTTTTTTCAGCGTGAAACATCTAAAAACCGCCTTTCTATAAAGAAACAAGATATTAAGGGTCATACTATAAAAGACTTCAATTCAAATTATAGCTTGTTTTCCATTTAAGGCAAATTAAAAGAGGTGGTACTTTGGAAGACAACATGCTTTGGCAGGTGCTTTATGATCAAGGCTTTGCAGAAAGAGTCCATAGATTGGGGTTTGGAGGCTTAACAGCCTCTGAGTGTGGCAAAATTGGGCGGATATTTTCTGGTAAAGGCAAGGCCGAAAAAGGTGAGAAGGTTGAAGTAGAAGAGGTCGCTTTAGAAGGCTTAACTATCTCAGCACTTAAGAAGCAACACATGCGGGAAAGAACTAGATCTCTAGATAATTCTTTGCAGGTTTATTCTCTTACTGGAGTCCCATTTCCACCATCTACTCTCTGGGAGTCAAGGCGCAGGGAGATGCGCAGATGGTATAGGTTGGTTACTACAGATCCTTTTGCACGGCTATGGTCTGTAGAACTTGCAGAAAACTATGTGGGAGACATTAGTCTCTATGGCATAGGTCAGGAGATAGGAAACCGCTTTTTTTTCTACGTAGCTGCAAACGAGTTGAGAACAAAGGAGTTTGTGATGCATGTATTAAGTCTCTGGCTGAAAAAGATGCCACTTCTAAAATGGCAGATAAAAACGATTGCATCTCCTGTCTTTAGGTATGATGAAGTAATGTTAGAGGCACTTGCTGCACTTGGATTTCATCAGACACAGATTATACAAATTGGCAGAGAACCCGCACGTATACTTGCATACAAGATACTTAATTCATGAAAAATTTGGCGTTTTGTGAAGGAAATAGGTGTGTATTTGTAAAATAACTTTCTAATTCGCACTAGTTAGTGTATTATAAGGAGAAATGGCTATGAGAGGTGAAAAAATTAGTGCCTTTAGAGAGAAACGAAATGCCAAGAAGGGCTCCCGAAGAAAGAAAAAAAGATTTTATTGAAGTAGCCCAAGGCTATGATGATAATCAGGCTCTAGCTGAAGCTAATCGCTGTTTAAATTGTAAAAAACCAAAATGCATCGAGGGTTGTCCGGTAGAAACACCGATACCTCGTTTTATACAAGCGATAAGAAAAGGCAATTTAAAAGAGGCTGCAGCAATTATTAAAGAGAAAAATTCGCTACCTGCTGTCTGCGGACGAGTATGTCCCCAAGAGGTCCAATGCGAAGCCAATTGCATATTAAATAAGAAAGGTGAACCAGTAGCCATTGGCGCTTTAGAGCGCTATGTTGCAGATAAGGAAAGAGAAAGTGGAATTTCTGTGGTGAAACTAGAAAATTCCCATAAAAAAATCGCAGTAATCGGTTCTGGCCCAGCATCTTTGACAGCAGCAGCTGATTTAGCTTTATACGGATATAAAGTTACTGTTTTTGAAGCATTACATGAATTAGGTGGAGTGCTCAGATATGGTATACCTGAGTTTAGGCTACCTAAGGCAATTGTCGATGCAGAGATCAGTTATATTAAAAAGTTAGGTGTTACTTTCCAGACTAACGTTATAGTAGGAGTAACTGTAAGTTTAGAAGATTTAAAAGCTCAAGGCTACAAGGCCTTCTTTATTGGCGCAGGAGCAGGACTCCCATACTTTTTAGGAATACCTGGAGAAAACCTAAATGGCGTCTACTCTGCAAATGAGTTTTTAACTAGAGTAAACTTAATGA
>Ga0172377_10006643_pt1 | contig 11910 bp, 9 predicted proteins | sample Pumphouse3metaG_FD_119749 | JGI IMG/M metagenome (GOLD analysis project Ga0172377, IMG submission 119749) | Leachate microbial communities from a municipal landfill in Southern Ontario, Canada - Pumphouse #3 metaG | ecosystem: Engineered > Solid waste > Landfill > Unclassified | place: Canada... | reverse complement strand
CAGAGGAACTTGCACAAAGTTTTTGGGATGTTCGTAATGAATTTGAATTTGTAGCTCCGGTAGCACAGTTGGAAGAGTGCCTCGATATGGCTGTTGCCAGCGAAAAGCATCCGTTTATCATCAGCGACATGGGCGACAACCCCACTGCCGGAGGAGCTGGAGACGTTACATGGACCCTTCTGCAAATTCTGGCCCGCCCCGAATTTAAAAACGAAAATGGTCCTTCCCTCATTTATGCCTCGCTACCCGGACCCGATTTTGTGGAAAAAGCTGTAACTGCCGGAGTGGGCAACAATGCCGAAGGATTTGCAGGTGCCATTGTTGATGACCGGTATGCGCCTCCCATTAAACTTTCAGGAAAGGTTTTGTCCATCGACACCGAAGATCCAACAGCCGGAACGGCAGTGGTAGTGCAGGTGGGAAGCGTTAAAGTAATTGTTACCAATAAACGCAAACCTTACCATTACGAAAAAGATTTTACACGGCTTGGCCTGAACCCGCGCAAAACAGATATTGTAGTGGTAAAAATAGGATGCCTCGTACCCGAACTGTACGAAATGCGCGCCGGTTGGATTATGGCGCTCACACCGGGCGGAGTGGATCAGGATCTGGAACGGCTGGGGCATAAACGGGTTATCCGGCCTATGTTTCCGCTGGATAAAGAGATGTCTGAACCGGATTTGTCTGCCCGTCTGATTCCGTTATCAGATGAAAGATAAGCCAAAAAAGAGTGTTTTTTCCAATAGTTCACAACCACCTTATTAACAACTTTTTAGATGATTTTTTTCATGAAGATTACGGTTTAAACGCTGTTAGTTTTTTTTATTTTTCTGATTTAATGTTTACCTTCCGCTTCAGAAAATTAAACTTATGCTATTCTGGTCTGAATTTCAACAAAGCTATTTATGGCTGCCTCTCGTGGGGGTTATGGTTGGTGTGCTGGCTACCATGATTGGCAGTGGGGGTGGTTTCTTTTTCCCACTGATTCTGATGCTTTTTTTCGGAACTCCCTCTCATGTGGCAGTCGCCACTTCGCTGGCAGCTACGCTTCCCCTTTGTATTGTTGGCTCAGTGGTGCATTACCGGCGGGGAAATATTTATTTTCGCCTCGTGGTAATTTTTGGAATTGCCGGTGTTGCCGGTGCAGTAGCTGGCGCCGGAATCACGCGGCTCTTAAACACAGAACAGTTGAAAATTGCATTTGGGCTCTATTCGCTGTTACTTGCGGGAATCATTTTTTTCAACAACCGAAAAAGGAGAAAACTCAACCATCAGAATAAAGAGTTGGGAAATATGCCTAAAAGCAAAAGACTGGCATTGAGCTCGGCTTATGGTTTTGCGGGGGGAATCATCAGCGGCATTTTTGGAACAAGCGGAGCGGCACCGGTGTTAGCCGGGCTGGTGGCGATGAATACGCCTCTGAGGCTGGTTGTAGGTACCTCGCTGGCAGTAGTTTTTATCAATACGGTTTCGGCATTAGGCGGTCATGCGCTCCTCGGAGAAATTGATCTCACACTGGTTTTATTTCTTACGGCAGGAACTGTGGCTGGAGCTGCAGCAGGTCCGCGGTTATTGGGAAAGATAAAACTGGAGCGGTCAGAGGGAAACATACGGCAGTGGTTTGCGCTGATTATTTTAATTTTTGGATTAATTTTGATTTTTGCATGAAATGATATTAACGATTTACATCATCATTCTTAGCTACTTTTTGCTCGGCGCAGTGGGGTTTTATTTCATCAACCGGAAAAAGGACCCGAACATAGCCCGCGAAAGCTGGAAAAAGTATATCACTTATTTTATCATCATTCATGCTTTATTCTTTGGAATTGTTTTTAATCCACTTATCTTCAGAGTTTTAGCTGTCATAATCATTTTAATAGGGGCATTTGAACTGGTAAATATTTTTCGCAAGTCGGGGTACGAGAAACAGGGCTTTTTTAGTTTTTCCCTTTTTCTGTTTTTGATTCTGGCTGCCGGATTTTTTCAGTTCAGCGGATTGAACAAGTGGTTGGTTTTGTTTACTTTTCTGGTACTTTCGATTTTTGATGCGTTTAGCCAGATTTGCGGTCAGTTATGGGGTAAAACAAAACTTTTCCCGGCAATTAGCCCCGGAAAAACAGTGGAAGGCTTATTGGGGGGAATATTTGTTGCGGTTGCCAGCTCGCTGCTACTACAAAGCCTGATTGAATTTTCGATGGGAAAAACATTGCTGATTGCGACAGGTATTGTTCTGTTCGCTTTTTCAGGCGATTTGGCTGCATCGGTTTATAAACGCAGGTACAAAGTGCAGGATTTTTCGCAGATTTTGCCAGGGCATGGCGGTTTCCTCGACCGGTTCGACAGCATGATTGCCGGAGGTGCATTTGTTGCCGTGCTTAAGCTCATTTGGATTTTAAATTGAACAGTATGGGAAATCAAATCGGATTAACAGTTATTTTTATGATAGCCATTTCGTTGCTGCTTGTGTTTAACGAAATGATTTACAGGCGATTGGGACTGAAAGGCGAAATTACCCGCAAATTTGCGCACTTCACCGCTACATTGTCCACCATTACTTTTCCCTATCTGTTTAACGATCATTGGTATGTGTTGATTATGGCATTTGCATTCTTTATTTTGTTGTTTGCCAGCCGCCACCGTACCTACCTTAAATCGATTCACGATATCCAGCGGATTTCTATTGGAAGTTATCTCCTTCCGGTATCTATTTACCTGACATTTCTGGTGGCACACCTGCTGGAAAATAAATTTCTGTTTATACTCCCTATGCTGGTGCTGGCAGTTTGCGACCCGGTGGCTGGAATTATGGGTATTAATCTGCAACAATACAATCTTAAAATAAAACTGTTTGGCTATGAATTGCAGAAAACCTGGCTGGGTTCAATTTCGTTTTTTGTTTCCTGTTTCGTTATCAGTATAATTGCACTCTATTTTAATCAGGAACAAATTTCATTACGAATTTTTATGATTGCCCTGGCGGTGGCTTTAGTCAGCACAGTAACTGAAATGTTAAGCTGGAAAGGAAGCGATAACCTGTTTATTCCCCTGAGTGTTTTGCTGGTGCTGGTTATTTTATTGTAAATGTTTATTCGATTACAAAAAAAAGATACAAAATGAAACTGAACTTCAGAGGCGAAAATATTTTGAACATACCAAATATCCTGAGTTTATACCGGTTAATCATGTTCCCTTTTATACTTGTTCTGGCACTACTTGGAATTGAAAGGTGGTTTGTGATATTGTTTTGTATTAATTTGATTACCGATATTCTGGATGGATTTATTGCCCGCAGGTTTAACCTAGTTACGAAATTTGGTGCTGCCCTCGATAATCTGGCAGATATGGGCACTTATGTGCTGGCAATACTTGGCGTATTTTTGTTTAAATGGCAGGATTTTAAACCCCATGTTTGGCTACTTTACCTGTTTCTAACCATTTTTATTATCAGTTACATTGTGGCTTTTTTCCGATTTGGAAAAATTCCCGGAATGCATCTTTACAGCCCTGTAATTGCCGGTTACCTTCAGGGCGCTTTCTTTTTTGTACTCTTTGTGTGGGGATTTAATCTCTGGTTTTACTTCGTTGCCGTAGGATGGGGCGTTCTTGCCTACATCGATAAAATTCTGGTTTTGCTGAAAACAAACGATATCAAACCGGGATTAAAGGGTATCTACTGGGTGATGAAAGAGCAGAAATAACACTGTTTTTTGTATTTTTACAGTCTCAATCAGAAAATTTCGCTATGCAAATACTTAAAAATTTATACCAAACCGGTGGCGACCTGAACGGATTAACATTTGATCTGCAAGGCGCATTGTGGAACGACGGCAATTCATACATACTTCAGACGAAGGAAGGTTTAATCATGTTTGATTGCGGATGCGGTGACACCATGGAACAGATTTTCCGAAATATGGAATACTGGGGTTTAAAACCGGATGAAATAAGATACTGCTTCCTCACCCATCCCCATTTTGACCATACCGGGGGCGGGCATATTCTGAAAAAACGTGGCGTTAAATTCATTGCCGTTCAGGAGACAGCCGACGCCGTGTCATCGGGCGACGAACGCTGCGCCGGGTACCTCTATCACAAAACTTTCATTCCCTTTACCGTTGACCGGGTAGTTGCCGATGGTGAAATCCTAAACATTCACGGAGTTGACATAACCGTTGGAAAATACCCTGGGCACTCCATGGGCTGTACGGCTTTTTCCTTTAGGCACGAAGGCAAAAACATTGTGGTCAGCGGCGATATAATCGGCACTTTGCTTGCCGGCAACTTCGGCTGGGACGGCTCTTTCGATTTCGATAAAAAGATTTACACCGAATCCCTTCGCCGTTTTGCAAAACTGGACCCCGACATCATGCTTCCCGGCCATGGGCTGATCTATTTTCACAAACCACAGTGGCGGGTTGAAGAAGCCTACAACAGTGCGCTGATTCTGTGGAGATAGTTATACCTGCTATTTAAAACAGTCCACCCATTTGTAACACAATGCCGTTACCGGCTTTTCTCGTGATACAAAAGAGAATCCGGGAGAAGGGTCTCCGGAATATCCAGGCTGGAGTAGCTGATTTCAACTTTTTTGGTACCGGTGTGCTGAAAATATAATACTTTCAGTTCGTGAAAACCTTTTTCCAGACCAAGCAGTGCATCCTTTTTGATTAATCCGTGCTTTCCGTCATTGTCAATTACCGGGTTACCGTCAATAAACACCTGAGAACCGTCATCGCTGAATGCAAAAAAGCGATACATTCCGGTTTCGGGTATTTTTATCAACCCGTTGAATTCCACTCCAAAATAGTTATCCGAATCTGCCAAGTCCAGCGAGATATTTCTCACCTCTCCCTGTTTTTTGGGCTGTAGCGATGAATAATCGCCAACGCTTGCAAAATTTCCTTCGTAATATTTGTACTTGAGCCCCTTTTCAGGATTTTCAACTTTTTTGGCAGGCAAAAACTCCTGTTTTTCATCGGTGATGAAAGAGTAACCAAACGGAAAATTATAATGCAACGATGTTCCTTCCAATGTTCTGACCCAGGTATTAAAACCATATTTGCCTTCCTGCAATTCGATAATTCGTGAACCTTTCATATTTCCGTAGCCACCATAGCCCGAACTTTGTCCGTAGGCTAACGCAATTCCGTTGTATATCCCGATATAGTTATTATTGTGGTCGTGCCCCACAAAAGTTCCCATAACATCTTTCATTTCCCACATGGAAGCAAACATTCCGGTATTTATCTCCGGAGAGCAGATTCTCTCATCGCTTTCGCCGATGGTAGTCGGTTTTCCGATCACTTCTGAATATTCGGGCAGGGGAATATGAAAGAAAGCGAGTGCAGGATAGGGCTCTCCCCCGTTCTTTGCTGTATAGTTTTTACTTTGTTCCCTGTACCAGGCTATCTGGTCAAATTTTATCCAATCGTAATCACTCACCGTTTTATCCGGTGCATAGGCATTGGAATCAAAAAAGTAGAGCAAAGCTTTTACGGCATCTGATTCTGCCGACTGAAGGGTTATGATGTAATTTCCTTCGCCCGAAATATCCTCCGGCCCAATCTCTCCCACAAAGCCGGGCTTGCTTGCAAGAAATTCAAAAATTTGCTGGTGGGTCCATTCCGATTCATGGTCGTGATTTCCCATTGTTACAGCAAAATTTACACCTGCATCCGTAAAAAATGATGTTACCCTTTTCCACCCATCTTCTGCAGGATGGTTCACAATATCACCTGTTAGTACTGCCAGGTCGGGCTTTTCAATTTCAAGAATTTGACGGATTACTTCTTCAGTTTTGGCACACTGCTCCTCATTTTCATTTCGCCAATGAATATCGGTAAACTGAGCAATTTTAAAGGTTTGGTTTTCATTGAACTGCAACGACAATTCTTTGTCTTTCAGCGCTTCGGGAGCTGTAGTGTTACATCCCACTGCAAACAATGCCAAAAAAACACTTAGAATCAAATGGTAACTTCTAAACCTGTTCATAACGTCAATTTATTTTTAAATGATTTATTCTAATCAATAATTGAACCCTTGGTTCGCATGGTTCATAACTTATCAGCTCAACCAAACATACAAAAAAATGGTTATTACTGAAAGTATTCCCAGGTGCAGCCGCCAGTCCGACCAACCTTCAAATTTTGCGATTCTCCCGGAATAGTTGATTGTTGTTTTTGCCAGCTTCCCGGGTGCTGTTTTTTCAGTGAATGCCGAAACAAGAAATAAAATTCCCGTAATGAGAATTTCAGCCCATAATCCGCGGAAGCCAAAATTCAATGTATATTTATAATGCAGGAAAGGGAAAACTGCTTTCCCGGTTTCGGGTCCAATAAACTGGTCAACCACAAAAATTGTTGCCAGAATTACACCTACCAGAACAGAAGCAACAGCGCCCTTAAACGTCACTTTCTTGCTCACAATCCCAAAGAAAATTGCGGGGAAAACCGGAATAACCAGATAGGCTGAAATGGTTTGCAGATATTTGTACAAACCTTCATCGTTTTTATAAACCAGATAAGCTGCACCGATACCTAAAAGGATGACAACAAAAATTACTATTCTGCCGATGAACACCTGCCTTTTTTCCGATGTTTTGGGGCGAATTTCCACCACAAAATCGCGCACAACCAGCGTGGAGACCGAATTCAAAACCGCAATCAGCGAAGAGATGAGCGCCGCAATCAGTGAAGCCAGCACAAGTCCCCTCACTCCGGAAGGCAGAAGTTGATTGAGCAGCACAATAAATGTTTGTTTGGTCTCGTCGCCTTCCAAGCCGGGGAAAAGGGCAAAAGCGATCACTCCGGGCAGGGCGAAAATAAAAATCGGGAAAAGTTTGAGAAATGTTGCAAACATGGCTCCCCATCTTGCCTGATGCAGGTTTGGAGCTGCCAGCGCCCGCTGAACGTTCACCTGATCAATTCCCCAGTAAAAAATTCCGGCATAAAAAGCGGTGGCAAGAATTCCCCAAAAAGGATATACCGGGTCTTCCACCGGTTTCGCGATAGTCATCGCTTCGGGAACTCTTTCCATCAAACCGCTCCAGCCGCCCACTTTGTCAAGTCCAATAAAAAGCATAATTGAACAGCCCACAATCATAATTATGGTTTGAATTGCATCAGTATAGGCTACGGCAGTGAAACCGCCGATAATGGTGAACAGTGCCACAACAATCCCGATATAAAAAACGGTGGTCATCACGCTCCAGCCCATCAGGCTGTTCAGCACCAGCGCTCCGGCAAAAAGCGTGAAAGCCAGTTTGGTCATTATGCTGATAATCAACATCAAGCCGGAAAAGAAAATCCGTGCTTTACGGTTATAGCGGATTTCCAGAAATTCGGGAATCGTGAAAATTTTATTTTTTATGTAGTGCGGAAACAAAATGGCACAGGCAAAACCAAGTGTGATTGCAGTGGTGAGTTCCACCGTTCCGGCAGAAAGCCCGTAGCGATAGGCGTCTCCCGACAACCCCACCAGATGCTCGGCACCGATATTGGTAGCAAAAAGTGAAGCGCCAATAACCGGCCATTTTATTGCTCTTCCGCCTAAAAAGAAACTGGAGCTGTCTTTTCCTGCCCTCCGGCTGTAAGCCATATATAGCCCCACAGCCAAACTGCCCAACAGTACCGTGATTCCCACTATCCAATCAAGCCCATGCAGTGAAATACTCATTGATTCTGTTATTGTTGGTTATTGGTTACTGATTATTTTTTCCAACCGTTTAATACTTTGCACCATAGCTCTCACCGTATGGTAATTGATTTTCCATGAATGGCTCATGTGTGTCCAGATGGGTTCGCCCTTTCGTGTGAGCAGTGGATACCACTCCCCGACTCCCTTGTTGATCACTTTGTCGAAAACAAAACGGTGCACATTTTTATAGGCATCCATATATTTTTCATCGCCTAACAAAATGACAGCATCAAGCAGACCAATCAATACTTCTGCCTGCTGCCAGAATTCCTTTTCACGGTCATAAACACCGCCCGAATGGGGTCCTTCCACGAATACGCCGCCATATTCATAGTCGATGCCATTGTTTATGGTATGGTCATAGATGGTGCGGAATAAACCGCTGTATTTCTCCGGATTTTCCTTCAGAATATCCAGTGCATGGTTGAGAAGCCAGGCAAACTCTGCATTGTGCCCGTAACAGGTATTATCGGTTGCATTTCCCTTTTGCCCGTCTTCTGAGAATCTGTCCCAGCCCCAGATGATATCGAATTTAATCTGCGGCGCAACAGACCAATCCTTGTAAAACTGCGGTATTCCGGTTTTGTATTCGGGATGAATAATCCGGTTGAGCAGCAAATCAATAATTTCGAGCAGCTTGCGCCGGTGCACCTCTTTTCCGGTGCTTTCATAAAGGGTAGTAAATGCTTCCATCAGGTGCATGTGCACATCCAATGTTTTCCGGTCGCCACCCTGACTGCCGGGACCGCACAGTGTCCAGTCGCGCTGAAACATTTCCCAGTAGCCGCCATACATGGTGTCCGCACAATACTCCTGAATCAGTCTGAACACCTTTTCAGCATATTCAACGCCGCGGCTGTCGCCGGTTGCCAGCGTATATTCACTTAGCGAATAAATGGCAAAACTGTGTCCGTAGATGATTTTTTTATCGATTTGCACATTTCCCTTTCTGTCCATCATCCAGAAAAAGCCGCCATTTTCGTTATCCCACATTTTGTTTAGCAGAAAATCAACACCATGCGAAGCCATTGCAGCAAGTTCCCCGTCTCCATATCCGGCACGGTGCGCCGACGAAAGCGTGTAAAGGCACCGCGTTTGTGCGATGAGTGACTTTTCATCTTCGCCGGTATCGTTGCCATTTTCATCAAAATGGGTAAGATAGCCACCATTTTCTTTATCAATCATCCGGGTTGTCCAAAATGGCAGAAGTTCATTCACAAGATGATTTTCAGCTTCATTTTTTAGTTGAACAAGTTCTTGTTTATCCATTCCCTTTATTTGTTTATTGTTGAAAATTAAGCATTATTTCTTTTTGTAAATCTATCCGTTTGCATTCAATTTTTGATACAATGCCAGCAAAAAGTCCCGGTTATCCGCCGTAAGATATTGCATTTCGCCTCCCATCCGGTGAAATGTTTTGCAATAACGAAGGTAATAAGCGGGGTTTTCCATGGGCGGCTCACCATCTTTATCCCAGTCCCAGTCCGATTCGGCAAGATCTACCACCAGGATATAATGGTTCTTAATTAGTTCACCCTTTTGAATTTTCAGGTTTTGCGACATGGAGAGCGATTTCTCAAAAATCATGGGTGACATCACTGCCGACCCCACCGACATATACACTCCATCTTCAAGATTACTGACACTTTTGGCATAATAAAGAAAATCAATCTCGGCAGTGCGCCCAATTGATGCACCGTGGTTCATGGGATGCGTATAGATAATGTCGTGCCCAAACATGGGATGCCCTGTGAAAGGAATACCCAGTGCATAAGCATTTCCCTGCACGGAATATTGTTTGTAAGGATGCGGAATCTGCATAAATCCGGGGGAGAGATTAAAATGGTTAATCACTCCGGCAAGGTCGATTGCTGCGGCAGCTTTTGAAGGCTCTGACTTCATATTTTTCTGCGCAAAATCATATAGATATGATAATTCGGGAATGTCCAGCCCTTCGCGGTGAACCATTTTTCCCACCGATTCGCCATATCCCAATCCTTCATAGGCGCCAATCACCAGAGCAAGATTGATATAAAATCCGGTATCATCCCATATTCCGAATTGCCCCAATTTCACATTTTCGCGCACATCTTCACTCGATTTTCCCTGAAAAGCAAATTCCCAGTCATGGATGATGCCGGCACCGTTTGTTGCCAGATGGGTCACCCACCCCTCCCTGATAAGGGCGATGAGTGTTGGTCCCATACCATTTTTAATGGTATGGGCTCCAAAAGCCAGCATCACCGAACGCTCCTTTTCGTGCGCCATTTTAATGCGCCCGGCAGTGCGGTCAATCAGCCGGATTCCACTCTCCGACAGCCCCTTCGGAGGATGGGTTACCGGAATATGGTCGCGCTCTATATACACTTTATTTTTCCGGTCTTCGAGCCGCTTTACATCAAGTTTATCGCGATCAAGTTTCTGATGAGCCATGCAGGTTATTCTTGAACATTTAACAATTTTAGCAGTTTAGGGAGCTGTGAAAAATCAGGAACAACAATATCTGCTCCGGCTTTAATAAGGCGCGAGCGCTTGCTTTCATTCAGGCTGTGCCGTTTCATTTCATCACTGGCAACTCCAATGGTTGCACCTCCGCGTTTGCGTGTTTCACGAATTTCAACAGGTCCATCGCCAAAAGTTGCCAGCTGTGCGGTATTTGATTCACCGATGGTGTCAAGAATCCTGTCGATTACAATCTTCTTTGCCTCTTTGGTTACATCGCCCACAGCACCATGAATTCCGCCTTTAAACAGATGGTCATACCCTAAGATACGGGCTTCATTCTTCACATCTTCCTCGTCTGTGCCACTTGCCAGATAAAGGATAACTCCTGCATTATAAAGCTTTTCAAGAAGCAGAACTGCATTTTTCAATGTGTAATCTTCCACGCTCAATTCACCCCGGGTCAATTTGGCTTCGCGCACCCTTACCATGGTCAGCAACTCCTGATTGTAAATCTCCTTATACCCGAATTCGTCAAGAATCTGGTCTTCGGGCACCAGCCCGAATTCCCTCACCAGCTCAACCAATCCCTGCATCTGCACAAGCGTCTGGATGCCGGTGGTTTTATCCACAAATTCCATCACATGCTCATGCACTTTATGATATAATGACTCGTCGGCATCCTTGTAATGAATGCCTAAAATTGCCTTCATCATCATAGGTATCATAATCTGCTCCCAGCCTTCGCGCAGGGTTGAAATGGTTCCGTCGTGGTCGAAAATGGCATGTTTAATTTTCAGTGGCTCAGTCCATTCCTTAACAATTTCTATTTCGGAATCTTTCCAGTAGCGGGCACGCCTTGCATCCTCTGCCAGTTCCACATTGTAAATCAAATCGGGGTCGGTACCAATCCGGATGATCTCTTCGGGAGATGCTGTTCCGGTCTGAAAGAGCTTCTGAACAGTAACTCCTGCTACATAAGAGCCGATTTCGGCGGCTGTATGCAGGCTATATCCGGCTGCCAGGGTGGCAGCAGCTCCTGCAAGATAGCTGTCGCCGGCGCCCACCGTATCCACTCTTGCCAAAATCATCAGTCCGTGAATGTCGGATACCCCTTTTTCATCAACCACGATTGAACCACGCGAGCCTCGTGTAACAAAAAGTGGTTTTCCGAATCGTTTAAATAAAGTCAGGGCTGCCTCTTTCACTTCCGAATAGAGAACCACATCATCATGCTCTTTTTCAAGGCCAATCAGTCTGGCAGCTTCCAGATCATTCATTTTCCGGTAGGAACCGTCATAAACTTCATTATAATTCCTGCTGTCGGTTATAAATATTTTATCGGGAAAACGCTGAATCACCTCCACCAGTTTATTTCTGAAATAGGGTGTGTGTATTCCCGACATAACCTGCTGGTTAATTATGACAACATCAATATCGGGTATTTCATCCGACAGTAATCCGATTAACCGGTCGGCAGTGACATCGGAGAGTTCATTAAAATTGCCAAAATCAATACGCCCCTGCTCTACATTATCCACATAGGGTTTTGTATAAACATGAGTTGACCAGTCTTCTTCCTGGGTTATCAGGTTCTTGGGATTAATTCCACTGTCCTGCATAATCTTCACCATCTCAAACCCAAACGGGTCGGTGCCGATTACACCGAAAGCACGGACATCTTTGACACCCATTGCAGCAAGATTCCTGGTTACGTTTCCGGCACCGCCCAATGAATACTTCTGTTTTTTTACGGGACGGGTAAGCTGCCCT
>Ga0172377_10006639_pt1 | contig 11912 bp, 9 predicted proteins | sample Pumphouse3metaG_FD_119749 | JGI IMG/M metagenome (GOLD analysis project Ga0172377, IMG submission 119749) | Leachate microbial communities from a municipal landfill in Southern Ontario, Canada - Pumphouse #3 metaG | ecosystem: Engineered > Solid waste > Landfill > Unclassified | place: Canada... | reverse complement strand
GATCTTTTATTTTCAGTAAAACTCAAACCGTCTTAATCATCCTCATTTTATTGTTAACAATTTTTATCAAAACGGTTTATTTAAAAGATTCCGCCCTACCCACCTCGACCGATCTCGGTCATCATATGTATTGGTCCAAAATGATCTCTCTGACCGGGGAATTGCCTCAATATCGGGAAAATGAAATTATCTCCAAAGGTGAAAATTATCAAATCGAAAACAACAGCATAGATGACTTTATCATCGGAGAACATCTTATCTTTTCCGGGGTAAATATTTTGACCGGCCTTGATTTTATCTCCTATTTCCCGATGCTTATCCTTTTTCTGCTCAATATTTTCAGCTTGCTAACTATCTTTATTTTAGCCTTCCGCGTTTTTGAAATAATTTATTCCGCCAAAAACAAACTGCTAAATCCGGCCAATCTCTCGATTTTTACCTTATTTATATCCGGCCCCCTCTACGCCAACACCTCCCCTCAAGCCAAATTTGTCAGCGGAGGAGTGATCGGAAATTCAATCGGCAATCTCCTCATCCCCGTCAGTCTCTATTTTTTTCTCCGAGCGGTAAAAGAAAAAAATTCTTGGCTATTTATCCTGGGCTTATTTTCAAGCGCCGGAATTTTTTACAGCCATCATCTGAGCGGTTTGATCTTTATCTTTATCGTTATTTTTATTTTAATCTGTTTTGTATTGAGAGCCTTGATTGAAACGGCATTCCTCAAATTCCGAGATAAAACCGATTCGATTTTTTCAATCTCCAAAATATTTCGCGATTTATCCAAATTATTTTTTACCCCTCAAACGGCCGTGTTTTTTATTTTGCTTGCAATTTTTGTGTTTTTTATCCATATGCCCGGCTATATTGAAAGCAATGCCAAAGAAACCGCCTTGGGCGCCCCCAGTAAATCCACTCGCGCCGGCCTCAATTTCGAACAATTCAAATACGCCGTCGGAGAAATTCGCCTGATTTTGGGAATTATCGGCGGACTGCTTTTAATCGGCTATCATTTTTTTATTAAAAAAAGTAAAGATTACATCGACTCGTTAGCTGTTTTTACCTTGATCGGCTGGGCGATTTCCGTCTCCCTTTTGACCCTCAAACCCCAGTGGTTTTATATCAATGTTCCTTCCGATCGAGTTTCTCACTACGCCAATTTTCCCTTTCTAATCTTGGCCTCTGTCGGTTTGTTTTTTATCCTCCGCCTGATTTTGAAATTAAACTCCCGCCAAATTTTAACAACTCGCGTTCTTATTATTTTATTCAGTCTTTCGTTTCTCACCCTCTCCTTTCAAGGGTTTTACGACAACAATCAATCCCTTTCCGATAATGAAAAAAATCAAAGAGCCTTGCAAACTTACCATCTGTCCGACTTTTTGGCCGATCGCCTAATCTCCGCCGAAAACTCGACTTCAACCAATATCCTCAAAGACCATAATTATATATCCGCCGATGCTTGGATGAAACTTTTCTTTATGCAGGACCCCAATTTTCCTCTCTCGCGCGGATATTTCAAACGTTACGAAGATCCCACCAAACCTCGAGAAATGTGCACCCTCTGGATGATTAGCGAACCCGCCTCGGAAAGGGCCGCTCGCTGTTTTGAAGGAACCGGAGTTGAATATATTGTCGTCGATACAACCGTTGACGGACCCCAATTTGTAAATAATCCCGATTTTGATAAAATTTACGAAAGCTCCAGTCTTTCAATTTTTGCCAAATCAAAAAAATAATTTTATGGCCAACCAAAAAACAATTATCCTTTTTACCGCTCTTTTTATCCTGATCAGTTTCTCTTTTTTGGCTTTTTGGGAAAAAAAACAATCCATTATAAATAACGGTTGGTTTTTATATTTTGATGACATCCAAACCTCATCCGCCGATTTCACCGTGGAAAACTACACCGACAAAGAAAACTTCGAATGGGAGCTGTATCTCGATGATAAATTTATAAAAAGAGAAACTTTGCAGGTCTTGAAAAATAACTCAAAAAATGTTATAATTGATGAACAGTCTGAGTTAAAATCAATTAAGATAAAAGTTTTTCACTCAAAAGAATTAAAAGAAATCTACAAAAATTTTGAATGAAAAACCCACCTCAATGAAAATCGTAACCTATCCTGATCCGATTCTGGACAAAAAAGCCGAGAAAATAAAGAATCCCCTGGACAAAGAAATCCAAGCTCTTATACCCGAGATGTTGGATACTATGCGAAAAAACAACGGCCTGGGCCTAGCTGCGCCTCAAGTGGGGAAATCCCTGCAATTGTGCATAATCGAATACCAAGGAAAAATATTTACCCTAATTAATCCGAAAATAACTTCCCACACCAAAGAATTGGAAAATTGCGAGGAGGGTTGCTTAAGTTTTCCGGGTAAGTTTATCCCGGTCAAACGCTTTACTACCGTCCAAGTCAGATATTTGAACGAAAAGGGAGAAAAGTGTAAAATAAAAGCGCGTGGCCTACTAGCCAGAGCTTTTCAACATGAAATCGATCATTTGGCCGGCATTGTTTTCATAAAACGCTAAAAAATAAAATATGCAAAAAGAAAAAAAACCGACACTGGTCTTTATGGGTACGCCTGATTTTTCGAGTGTCATCCTTGAATCCCTCATCTTGGAAGAATATCCTATTTTGGCGGTGGTCACCCAGCCCGATTATTTTTCCAAAAACAAAAGAGAAGAATTTGTTAGCCCGGTAAAAAAAATCGCCTTGGAAAAAAACATTGAAGTTTCCCAACCGGAAAAACTTGATCAAGAATTTAGAGCCTGGCTGGAAAAACTAAAGCCGGACTTAATCATCGTGGCGGCTTTCGGCAAAATACTGCCCGAAAAAATCTTGGAAATTCCCAAATTCAAATCTATCAATGTGCACGCTTCAATCTTGCCCAAATTGAGAGGCGCTTCCCCGATTCATAACGCCCTCATCGAAGACCTCAAAGAAACGGGGGTTAGTATAATGATTATGGATAAAGGAGTGGATACCGGGGATATTCTTTCTCAAAAATCAATCGCCATCGAACCGGAGGATGATTATATAACTCTGGCGGGAAAACTGGCGGTGGTCGGCTCCAAATTGTTATCCGAAACGATCCCCGGTTGGACAAAAGGGGAACTGAAGCCAATCAAGCAAAACCAAGCCGAAGCCACTATGTGTCAATTGATTGAAAAATCGGACGGCAAAATAAGTTGGGATGAATCCGCCCGAGAAATTTATAATAAATTCAGAGCTTTCAAAGTTTGGCCGGGAATTTTTTCTTTTTGGGAAAACAAGAGCACTCTCAATAAAATTTCGTTTACCGCCATTGAAGTAGCCAAGGAGAAACCGGGAGAAAAACATCGTCAGGGAGAAATTTTTAGATATAATGAAAAACAAGTCGCCGTTCAGACGATGGACGGAGTAATCATTATCGACAAAATCCAGTTGGCGGGCAAAAACGAAACCGCCACGCTTGACTTTATCAACGGCTATCCGAACTTTATCGGCAGTATTTTAAAATAAAAAATGAATTCCAAACAAAAAAATGAAAATAAAATAATTCTCATCGGAATGGGTTTGATTTTTTTGATTTCTTCTTTTTATATCATAAAAGGTCTCGGCGACAAGGTTGACGACGGACAAGTTGAAAAGAAACAGGAAGAACTGTTTTCCGACTATACCTATATCACCGCTTCCGAACTGGATAAAAAAATAATCGCTCGGGAAAAAATCTCTCTATTGGATATCCGAGACAGCGCCAATTTTGAAAAAAACCATATCGAAGGCGCCCTCAATGTTTCCGATCAGAATCTGAGCGAAATTCTCCAAAAGATACCCAAAGAAGATTTGATTATCGTAATCGGCTATGATTATGACCGAAAGAAAGAAGAATCCTCCGTGGCGCAAGTATTATCGGAATCGGGGTTCAAAAATTTCAAAGTCCTGACCGGCGGAATAGTCGGCTGGGCGGAAGAAGGCAATAAACTTATCAGTAGCGGCAACAAAGAATCCGCTCTCGATTGGTCCAAAGTTGATCAAATTATTCCGGAACAGCTTAAATTGGCTCTCGAAAGCAATTATCCGGTATTTATAGTCGATGTTCGCAAGCCTTTTCTCTACACCAACGGCCACATCCCCAAAGCCGTCAATATCCCGCTGGAAGAACTGGAAAAAAGAAAATCCGACATCCCCTTCTCCAAGGAAATTTTGGTTTACGGAAACAACTCGGATGAAGACTTTAGCGCCGCCGTCAAACTGCACGATTTGGGATTTTTGGCCACTTTTACCCTCCAAGGAGGTTTTTCGGCTTGGCAAGAAAAAAGATTTGAAATTGAAAAATAAAAAAACCGGCAAGCTCATAGAGCTTTTAATTGAAAAATGTTATCTGTCGGACAAAATACATTGTCCCGATTTTCACCCGGATTACCGAGCTACTCTCAGTAGAAATTTTCGCTCGCCGCTACTTATTTCAAACATTTTCCAAAAACCGGTCCTGGCTAAGTCCTTGGTCTTTCCGACCGAGAATAATCCGCCACAACTATTCGGAACTGATAAATTTATATCACAAAAAAAATCGCCTGTCAAAACTATCAAAAAAACACTCTTTCAAAAAGAGTGTTTTTTAGAAAAGTATTTTAAGATTATTTTTCAACTACCGCCAAGACATCTTCGTTTTTAACAATCAAATAAGTTGTGCCTTCCATCAAAACTTCCGTGCCGGAATACTTGTTGTAAATGATTCTTTGACCTTTTTTGACTTTGATTTTTTCACTATCCCCGATTGCCATCACTTTACCGATTTGAGGTCGCTCTTGATCATTTGTTGAAGATTCGGGCAAAAATATTCCCGATTCGGTTTTATTTTTTTCAGTCTTTTTTTCCGGAACAATAAGCACGTTGTCTTTTAGAGGTTTAATATTCATAGCTGTTGCGGGGAAATTTTTATCGAATAAATTTTTTAGTCAAAATCCATTCCGATAAAATCCCTCTTACTTAATTAATTAAAAAATTTATTTTATCCGCCAAACTTCACCAAAGAATATTTTATACAAATCAAGACATCTAGTCAATATCCTGAGATTTTTCGCCGGTTGCAACATTTCGATTGTTTTTTTCCAAAATTTCCTTCAGTTTGGAAAGTTCTCGCCCGGCATCCATATCCCTGATTTTTTTCGGAGCCATAAAGCGAGTTTGATTTAAACTCAAAGGCTTATCCTTGGATTGATAAAATTTCTGGCTTGTTTCTATTTTATTCTTGGGATTTAGGCGTTGGTTAAGGGGTTTTTGAAATGAATAATTCTTTTCCCCAAAATCTTTTTTCTCTCGCGATCGTCTTTTTTTGTTTTCATCTTCCTCCGTCTGAATTCTGGCGATCGCTCGCTGATAATCCTTCAAACAATCTTTGCAAAAAGTCGGCCTCTCCCCGTCGGGCTTAAAAGGAATTTTTATCGCCACCCCGCAAGTATCACATTCGGCTTCATACAGGTTTTTATTATTCTTTTCCGTCTCTTTATTTGGCGCTATCGATTCTTCAACCGGAGATTTATTTGCCTCGGAAAGAACTGTCTCGGTTTTCCTCGCTTCTGCAATCGGCTCAACCGGCTTGCTTTCGGGCTGATAATAAACGACTTCTTTTTTACTTTCTTCTTTGATTTTATCGGGCGCAATAACAACTTCTTCCTTCTTATTTATCAATTGACTCTCATTTGAGTCAATCTTTTTTTCTTCCGGATGGCTATCCTTATCCAAATTTCCTTGCCTTAGTTTAACCCCCAAATCATTATTGGAAGAAATTGAAGGTTTTTCCTTCTCGAAACCGTCTCGACGAACACTGAATTTTTCGTCTTTTTGTAAAATCGGTTTAATCTCTTTCGGCGCGATATTTTCTTGGGGAAAACTCTTTTTTTCGGGCTTTGCCTGAATTATATTTCTTGAATCGCTTTTGGGCGCCAAACTGTTTTTCAAAGTCGGAGTGACCATTCCGGTCCAACGAGCGATTTTTTCTTCAATCTCTTGGCGACTGCGAGAATATCTTTCGCGAGAAATACGGATAACTTTTTCCGCGTTTTCTTCGGTGCCTCCGATATCAATCGGAGGAAGAGCGGTAGCCGAAAAAGCGTTCCCGGCAATTCCGTCAATCATCAACTTCAAATAAATATTATATTTGGGCAAATTGACAATATCATTCATCATAAAAACCGGCTCAAATTCTTTTTCCAAAAACTCCGCATCCTCGGCTCCCACCCGAAAAGAAATCAATGTCCCGACATTACCAAAAATAGCATCCCGCACCACGCTGTTGCCATCCACTACCAGCTGATTGATATATTGATGAGCCACCACCAAGTTCAAGCGATACTTTCGCGCCTCCGATAAAATATTGGCAAAAGATTCGGTGACAAAATTTTGAAACTCATCCACTGTCAAATAAAAATTTTTCCTCTCCTCCTCCGGCATATCCACCCTCTCCATAGCCGCCAGCTGTATCTTGGTCACAATCATTCCGCCCAAAAGTCTCATCGCATCCTCTCCGATTCTTCCTTTAGAGAGATTGACGATTAGAATCTTATTATTATCCATAATATCCCGCATATTGATGGTGGATTTGGTTTGGCCGACTATATTCCGAATCAAAAAAGAGGACAAAAACTGACCGACCTTGTTTTGAATAGCTGCCACCGCTTCTTTTCTGAAACGATCCTCCCATACCTCGAATTCATCCAACCAAAAACCTTTGACGATCGGGTCTTTTATTTTTTCATAAATTCTTTGGCGAAATTTTTTGTCACTCATCATCCTGTTGACCCCCATCATCGTCGAACCGGGATAATCCAAAAGAGCCAAAATAGCATTACTCAAAATATATTCCATCCTGGCGCTCCAAACATCCGGCCAAATCTTTTTGAAAACCCCCATCATTCCCGAAGCCACCAAATGTTTTTTGCTTTCATCCACCGACTCCAAAATATTGAAAGCGATCGGATTTTCCGTATCGGCCGGATTAAAATAAACCACATCGTTAATTCGATTGGCCGGGATAGCCTTGATTAATTTTTCAGCCGTATCGCCGTGAGGATCGATATAGGCCACCCCGTGTCCGTTGGCGATATCTTGCATTACGATATTTTCCAAAAGAGTGGTCTTACCCATTCCGGTTTTTCCGATCAAATACATATGCCTCTGTCTGTCAGAAGTCTTGATTCCAAATTTTACATTTTGGTTTCTAAAGTTGGTCTTGGCAAAAAATGTTATTTCTTCCATATATTTAAGTGACATTGAATAAAACCTACTTAACTCAATACGGTAATAATTGCTTCATTTGTTATTAGCTCATTACTTAACTTAATAAAAACCGATCATCCGATTGGCAAGTTAACCGGCGGAGCAGCGGTCTTATTGTCTATCTTATGAAAAGACGGAGAAACCACCGCCATATTGGGAAAATGATAAACCGTGGCCAATTCCGAAGAGTTTAGAAAAAATGTTTTTCCATCCCGATTTCTCTTGCGATATCTTCTCAGAATTTTTCTCTGACGAAACCTGGTCCGCGCCTCGGTAAAGAGATGCAAGGCGAAAGTCTTACTGTCATTATCGGGAGCAAAACCGTTAAGATTGACATCGGTAAACTGATTTAACCCCCCGATAAAGGAGCCCACCACTACCTTATTGAAAGCTTCCCGCCGGCCCAAATAGATCATCCGCATTTTGGTTTTGAAGGCGCTTTTCCCGACACCCTCTTCAATCGCCTTCAAAACATCTTTTTCTCCCGGCGTAAGTCTGAATTCCAAAGGCTGATCGGGTGATTTTTCCTTTTTGGCTTCAAATTCAACAGTTGCTCCGGCAATCCCCTTAAAAACGCCAAAAAAAACATCTTTCAAATCATTAAGCAATCCCATAAATATTCCCGGGGGCGGTTCCTTGGCAGTTCCGGTTAATTTGGCCACCAGGTCTCGGCCGGTGTTGTATTCTTCTCCCCCAAAAGGAGCGATTATCAACTGAAACCAAAAGTATTGCTTGGGACCGATTTTACTCAAACTCTCAATAATATTAGCCGAGGGATCCAGCACCTTACCGGTTATTTCCTCTTCAAACCAGCGATAAGTCTTGATCGGATAAGGATCCGGTTTGGTGAGTTTAAAATCGGTCCCCCACAAGTTCCAGTTTTTATTGGGAACAACTTGCGGAACCTCATTGACATAATCCGGCACTTCTCGCACTTCGGCGGTCGGATATTGGGCATGAATATTCGATTCGATTAGATTTCTGAAATTTTTGGCCACTCGGATATAAAAATGGACTTGCCCCTCCTTACTGACCAATTCCAAACTCATATACATTCGCGTCTCTCCGTTAACAAACTCTTCCACAGCGTTTATACCTTTGGTAATTCCCAAAATAGAATCATAATTCATTTCCATCGGCTGAGGCGTCGCCTCGATATCGGCCGGAGGAATAACTTCCAACATCACCCACTGCATATTTCCCCAATAATTCCCCTGCACAAAGTCCATCCATAAAATTTTAAATAACCAATAAAAAAGAGGCGGGAAAACAATAAACCAAGCCATCGAGAGGCCTTGCCAAATTCCTTCCAAAAAATTGATAGGAACACCGCTTAATATTTCGCTCATCAGCTTTTATTATTTTAAAAATTTTGTTTTAAAAAATCTCCATTCAGGCCAACGCTCAAAAAGCTCCTTCCGTTAAGCACCGACTTTATCCTTTAGATAATATTTTTGTTTATCGGTTTTTTCAAAAAAATTGTTTAAGTTTATGACAATAGTTGTTTTTTTGACATCCCTAACCGACAAAACTTTTTTGATTATTTCATCCTGATGAAGAGGTTTGGCGCTTTTTTGCAAAATATCGGCAATCACATCCTTGACCGTCCCCTTTTGATATCCCCATTCTTTCAAAGCATAAGTTCCGCGACCGACCAGGACAAATTTTTCATCTTTGATCAACTCATTATGCACAGTTTGCGGATGGGTTTTTTTGCGACTCAATCTGAATTCATCTATCAGCTTGGCGACATCCCTGAAATGCAAAGGCTTGTTTTTTTCCTTGATGATAAGATAAGCCTTTTCTTTGACTCCCTTGGGTGAAATTTCCTCCCAGCGAGCAATACCCCATTTTTCAAAAACTCCTTTTTTGATTTCCTTGGAAACACTCAAATAGCTAAACAAAGCCTCTTTTTTCAAGTCGGGATGATGTTTCAAAAATTCAGCAAAAAGATTATCGTCATTCAAGGTCTCCGACTGCAAATGCAAAATTTCTTTACCCAATTCTTTGATTTTTTTCCAAAAACCGAAATCAAACTGTTGCTGTGCTACCGCTTCTTCAATTTCTTCTCCGCTCTCGACCAAGCTAAAACTATCGGAACAATTCAAAATAAAATCGATAAAGCTTTTTTCTTCTTCTCGAGAAGCCAAAATTTCCAATAACTCTCTCTTTGAAATTATACCATGTTTGTCTCTGATAGTAAATTTTATTTTTTCTTCCGCTTTCTTAAATAATTCATCCTTTTGCGCCTGTTGTTTAGCTTTGTTGGTGGCCTCTTTGATTATCTGTCGAACTCTTTCCCGAGTGATTCCGTAATTGTCGCCGATTTCCCCCAATGTCTTGGGAGTTTTTTTGTAAAAACCGAAACGATCGGCAATCATTGCCATAGCTCTCTCGTTTACATTCTGAGTGATTGATTTCACCGCTTCCTCAAAGGTGAATTTTGCCGATTTTTTTGGAGCTTTTTTCTTCATAAAAAACAATCAAATTTAGAAATATATAAAATATCTGCTAAAATGAAATAGGTAAAAAATTATTGATTTTAATTTTGATCGAATCGTCCCCGAAAGGCACTTGACCAATTGAACTAGATTATCACATATTTATATAATTTGTCAAGCATTGATTTGTAAAATCGCCTAAGCTATAATGTACAAATATATACACACTAAATCCAATCTATGACCCCCCGTAAAAGTGCTAAAAATGAAACCGTCCGGATCCCGCCCAACAATGTCGAAGCGGAGCAATCGATTTTGGGATCTCTGATGCTCGATAAAGATGCTATCGTCAAGATAGCCGATTTTTTGCTTCCGATTGATTTCTATCAGGACAAGCACCGGACTATTTTTGAGGCTATGCTCGCTCTTTACGAAAACCGGGAACCGATTGATGTCCTCAGTATTTCCAATAAGTTAGATGAAACCAATAAGCTGGAAGATATAGGCGGTTCCAGTTATATCGCCTCTTTGGTCAATATCGTTCCCTCGGCTTCTCATGTGATTCACTATGCCAAAGTGGTTCAAAAAAAGGCGATGCTACGAAGATTAATTTCCGCCGCCGATCAGATCGTGGAAATGGGTTATTCCGGCAACGAAGATGTTGAAAGAATTCTCGACGAAGCCGAACAAAGAATTTTTAAGGTCTCGCAAAAATATCTCAAGCAAGATTTTGTACCGATAAAATCGATTTTGGAAAATGCTTTTAATCGTATCGACGAATTACATCGCGATGACGGCAGTCTGCGCGGTGTCCCGTCCGGTTTTATCGATCTGGACAAAGTTTTGGCCGGTTTTCAAAAATCCGATTTGGTTATCTTGGCTGCCCGACCTTCTATCGGAAAAACCACTCTGGCGTTGGATATTGCTCGCCAAGTGGGAGTCCAAGCCAAGGTGCCGGTGGGTATTTTCTCTTTGGAAATGTCCTCCGATCAGTTAATCGACAGAATGCTGGCTGCCCAAGCCGGGATAGATTTGTGGCGCCTAAGAACCGGCAAACTTCGCTCCAGCGGACCGGAAAACGATTTTGAAAAACTCAATGAAGCTATGGGCATCCTCAGTGAAGCGCCGATTTATATCGACGACACCGCTTCGGCCAATATTATGGAAATGCGTACCATGGCTCGTCGCCTCCAAACAGAACATAATCTGGGTCTGATAATCATCGACTATCTTCAGTTGATGGAAGGACGAAAAATGTCCGGTGATAACCGAGTTCAAGAAATTTCCGAAATTTCTCGCGCCCTCAAACAACTGGCGCGAGAATTGAATATTCCGATTATCGCCCTCTCTCAGTTGTCTCGTCAGGTGGAATCCCGAAGTCCGCAAATACCCAAACTTTCCGATTTGCGAGAATCCGGCTCAATCGAGCAAGACGCCGATGTAGTAATGATGCTTTACCGAGAGGATCGTGAAAAACCGGATACTCCCAACAAACAAATTGTCGATGTCATCGTGGCCAAACACAGAAACGGTCCCCTAGGCAAAGCCAGTCTCTACTTCGAAGAACAATCCACCACCTTTAAAAACTTGGAACGCATCCACGAACCGCAAGAAGCCCAAGCATAAAATAAATAAAAAAATAATTTTTAATTTTGCACTTTGAATTTTTAACTAAAATCATGTACCCCAAAATATTTCAAAAATTAATCGAAAATTTTTCCGCTCTGCCCTCGGTCGGGCCCAAGATGGCCGAAAGATTGGTGCTGTTTCTTTTTAAACAAGACAAAGAAAAATTGATTGAGTTTGCCGAAAATCTAACTAAACTAAAAGATCTCCAACAGTGCACAAAGTGTTTCAATATTTCTGAAGGCGAGCTTTGTTCAATCTGTGACAATAATCATCGGGAGAAATCGGCTCTTTGCGTAGTGGAAGATTCTTTGGATGTGATTGCGGTCGAAAGAACCGGCCTCTACAAAGGCCTCTACCATGTCTTGGGAGGCTCGCTGGAAAATAATACCGATAACCCCGATCTAAAAATCCCCGAATTAATCGAGCGCATCTCGGCGGAAAAAATTCAAGAAGTGATTATCGCCACCAACCCCACCACCGAAGGAGATCTAACTTCGCTCTACATCAAAGGAAAATTGCAAAAATTCAAAGATTTAAAAATCACTCGTCTCGGTCGAGGTCTCTCCACCGGCAGCGATAT
>Ga0172377_10006638_pt1 | contig 11913 bp, 15 predicted proteins | sample Pumphouse3metaG_FD_119749 | JGI IMG/M metagenome (GOLD analysis project Ga0172377, IMG submission 119749) | Leachate microbial communities from a municipal landfill in Southern Ontario, Canada - Pumphouse #3 metaG | ecosystem: Engineered > Solid waste > Landfill > Unclassified | place: Canada... | reverse complement strand
GGAACATATCATTGCTGCCAAGGCCATTTGCTTTGCTGAAGCTATGACGCCGGCCTTTCGCACGTATCAAGCCCAAGTGATTGCCAATGCACAAGCATTTGCGGATCAACTTACTCAAGAAGGATTCCGATTGGTATCGGGGGGAACCGATAATCATCTCTTATTGGTCGACTTGCGAGGTCCAACTTCCCTCAATGGCAAGCAAGCGGAAACCCTACTGAATGATGTTGGGATTACCTGTAACAAAAATGCGATTCCTTTTGACCCTCAAAAACCCGCCTATACTTCGGGTATTCGGTTGGGCACCCCTGCCATGACCACGCGAGGGTTTCAAGAAAAGGAATTTCGTTGGGTGGCCACTTGGCTGGCGCAAATTCTACGTGAACCCGACAATCGTGCACTTCAACAACAGATTCGTCGACAAGTTCGTGAACTGGCTGCGCCATTACCGATTTACGCCGAATAACCAAAGGAGGTCGATTTACGCGTGCTACATGTATTAAATCATCCGTTGATTAATCACAAGCTGACTTATATGCGACGCCAAGAGACAGGGACCAAAGATTTCCGGGAGAACCTAGATGAACTTGCGGGATTGATGGCGTATGAAATTACTCGAGATTTGCCAGTAGAATCGGTCGATATTATGACTCCTGTGGGGCCTTGCAAAGGATCTCAACTCGCCAAGGGAGTCGTCTTAGTACCCATTTTGCGCGCAGGTCTAGGGATGGTCGATGGTATTCGTCAAATCATCCCCACTGCTAAAATCGGTCATGTGGGATTGTATCGGGATGAAACCACTTTGCAACCCTGCGAGTACTATGCGAAATTTCCAAAAGAAATGAACTCATCCGTTGTGTTTGTCTTGGATCCTATGCTTGCCACAGGAGGGACCGCAGTAGCCGCCATTCGTTTGATGAAACAACGAGGCGCCAAAGACATCAAGCTTATTTGCATTGTAGGGGTACAAACAGGGATTGATTTGGTGCAAAAAGAGCATCCTGATGTAGACATCTATTTGGCTGCTCAAGATGAATGTTTGAATGAACACGGTTACATTGTGCCGGGACTTGGGGATGCCGGTGATCGCCTGTTTGGTACCAAATGATTGATCCCAAACAACGACGGGACCAATACAATGGCATCCAAATGGCATTTGAACTGGTTGGAATCATTGTGGGGTCTATCCTAAGTGGAGTGTTCTTGGATCAATGGCTTGGTTGGAGCCCAATTTTAACCTTAATATTTTCATTTGCCGGAATTATTGGGGCATTTGTAAAGATGCTTACCTATGGGGGGAAGAAACGATGAACGATGGACGGGTCCTTCGCTTGGCACTTGGCATAACCGCCGCAGGCTCAGCGTTGTTACTGCTCGTGTTTTGGCCACAATTCAATTATGCATTGGGATTTGCGGCAGGTTCACTTGTTTCCTTACTTGGATTTGAAATTCTGAAGTGGTTTGGTATGCATGGATCGATGGCTTTTTTACGCGGGGGATTGTTGTTGAATCGAGTGATTCGCATGTCGTTGTATGCGGGTGTGATGATTCTTGCCATGTTATTTCCGGAAACACTGCATATTATACCTTTATTTTTCGGTTTCTTTGTGTTAAAATTGTCTTTAGTTTTAACGTATCGTCGTAAGAAAGGGATGGGGAGTCGTGAACATTAATTGGTTAAGCTTCGGAGATATGGTAACTCAATATTTGCTTGAATTGCCAGCCGAAATTTACTCGTCAATTCTAATTGCAATTGCAGTAGGGGTATTTGCCATTGTGATTGGAAACAAAATGAAAAAAGCTGATCCTTTGGCGCGGCCTTCGACTGCTGTGCTTCTTGGAGAAACCATTGTTGGTGGAATTGAAGGTTGGACCATGAATATGGGAGGCCCCCGGATGAAGGGATTTGCTCCTTATTTTTGTGCAGTTGCCATCTATTTGCCAATTTCGTTTATCTCCGGCATGTTGGCGTTGCCTTCACCAGTCGGCTATTATGCCGTTCCATTAATCTTTGCCTTGGTGACCTTTATTTCAACCCATGCTGTGGCCTTTAAGTATCAGAAGTGGAGTTATTTCAAACGGTTTACTTCACCTTTCGCAGTCTTCTTGCCCATTAATATCTTAACTTTTCCGGCCAATGCCATCTCGCTCTCGTTTCGTATGTTTGGCAATGCGTTGGCGGGAACAATTATCCTATCGATGGTGTACTGGGCGACGGGCAATATCACCGAGATGCTGTTCAATTTAGTTGGCTTAGGAAACTTTAACTTTATCGCGCCGTTTATTACACCGTTTCTACATGCCTATTTCGACTTATTCGGGGCGCTAATCCAGACGCTGGTCTTTCTCTCGCTGTCCGTCTTATTTATTTCAGCCGAGATTCCTAGCGAAGTGGATGCGTAATAGATTTAATAACCTAAAGGGAGGAAATGTTTATGTTATTTGAGATGTTGTTTGACGTCGAAACCGCAAGCATCATCGCCAGAGGATTAGCCTTTGCCGGTGCCGGTCTTGCCGCCATTGCTGGGATTGGTCCTGGGATTGGTGAAGGGTATGCTGCAGGGAAGGCTTTGGAAGCCATTTCACGCAACCCAGAACTCGAAGGAACAATCCGTAGTAATATGATTCTTGGGATTGCACTTTCGGAAACGACCGGTATTTACGGTCTCGTTATTGCGCTTCTTTTGATCTTCGTCGCAAGAGCCTAGACGGGTTATTTTTTGACACGTCGATGAATGTATTCTTGTTGAGGAAGGCGAAAGGAGGAAAACGCAGTGCACATTGTTGTGTTAGCACAAGACTTCGGTGAAGTATTGGGAGACGTTAGTGCTCGCATTTTTCCATCGTTGTCCGCCGTCATTACCCAACTCATCGCCACCTTGTTTATTGTTATCATGGTGCGCAAATATTTGTGGAAGCATGCAAAAGCATACATCGAAAAACGCAAAGAATTTGTGCATAATACCGTGAAAAATGCTGAAACCTTAAAGGCAGAAGCAGAAAACGAAATGAGCAAGGCGGAGACCACGTTGAAATCAGCCTATAAGGAAGCGCGCACCATCGTGGAAGACGCCAAGGTTAGCGCGCTGAATCAACGCGATGAAATCTTGACCAAAGCAGAACAGGAAGCCAAAGCCAAACGCGAACAAGCGAATCGCGACATTGAAATGGAAAAAACCAAAGCTCAACGACAAATTCGTGAAGAAATTGTTGATGTTGCTCTCGTGGCCGCCACCAAAGTCATTGGTCGGGAAATTTCCGACAAAGATACTCGCAAATTGGTTGAGGACTTCGTGAAGGAAGTTGGTCACTAATGGAAAGCTTAGCCAGTCGTTACGCGAGTGCCTTATATGCGCTTGCGGAAGAACAAAACCAAACACTAGCCTATCAAACGGAACTGCGCGAAGTCGCAGGAGTTTTGAATGCTTATCCCGACTTGGCCACGGTTTTATCCCATTTTAAAGTTTCTGCGAACGACAAAAAACAGCTCATTCAAGAAGTGTTTGTCGCTCGCCTATCAACGACTGTTCTGCATTTTTTGAAATTATTGGTGGACAAGCAACGGTTCAACCAAATTCAAAGCATCTGTCGTGAGTTCATTTCGATGGTCAATCGTAAGCGTGGCATCAAAGAAGGCGTCGTCTTCTCTGTCACACCTTTGACCCCCGACGAACTCAAGGCGATATCCGCCGCGGTGGAAAAGGCGAGTAATGTTCATGTCGAACTCGTCAACGAACTCGATCCTGCACTTCTTGGGGGAGTACGGGTCGTCGTGGGAGACACCGTGTATGACAGTTCAATTAAGAGCAAGATTGATTCGCTGAAGTATGAGCTTCTTGAAGGAAAGAGGTGAGCCCTGTGACAATTAAACCAAGTGAAATTAGTGCTCTCATTAAAGAGCAGATTAAAAACTACGAACATCAAATGGAAGCCAATGATGTCGGTACCGTCGTCACGGTTGGTGACGGGATCGCATTGATTTATGGCTTGGATAAAGCCATGGCCGGAGAACTATTGGAATTTCCTGGAAAAGTTTTTGGCATGGTGTTGAACTTAGAAGAAGAACACGTCGGGGCCGTTTTGATGGGATCGGATAAGAACATCAAAGAAGGCGACGAAGTGAAACGGACGGGTCGTGTGGTTGAAGTCCCAGTCGGCGATGCTTTACTCGGTCGTGTCGTTAATTCCCTCGGTCAAGCCATTGATGGTGGGAAAGAGATCAAAACCGATAAATATCGTCCAATTGAACGAGTTGCGCCAGGGGTTATGACGCGCCGTTCGGTTTCAGTTCCTTTGCAAACAGGGATTAAAGCCATTGACTCCATGATTCCTATTGGCCGTGGTCAACGGGAATTAATCATCGGTGACCGTCAAACTGGAAAAACATCCATTGCGATTGACACCATTATTAACCAAAAAGGCCAAAATGTGAATTGCATTTATGTGGCCATTGGTCAAAAAAATTCTACGGTCGCACAAATTGTTGAACAACTTCGTCAAGCCGGGGCAATGGATTATACCACCATTGTTTCTGCAACCGCCAGTGAACTAGCACCTTTGCAATACATCGCGCCCTATGCCGGTGTAACCATGGGTGAAGAGTGGATGGAACAAGGCAAAGATGTTCTTATCGTTTATGATGATTTATCGAAGCATGCCGTAGCGTATCGTACGCTGTCGTTGTTGCTCCGTCGACCACCAGGACGTGAGGCCTATCCTGGCGATGTCTTCTATCTACACTCTCGTTTGTTGGAACGCGCCTGTCGGGTAGGACCCGAAAATGGCGGTGGGTCCATTACCGCATTGCCAATCATTGAGACGCAAGCCGGTGATATTTCGGCCTATATTCCTACCAATGTTATTTCCATTACCGATGGTCAGATTTTCTTGATGACCGAACTCTTCAATGCTGGGCAACGTCCGGCCATTGACTCAGGTCTTTCCGTGTCTCGGGTAGGCTCTGCTGCTCAAGTCAAGGCCATTAAGCAAGTTTCGGGATCTCTTAAAGTGGAACTTGCTAACTATCGCGAACTACAAGCCTTCTCACAATTTGGAAGTGACCTCGATGCCGCTACCAAGAGTGTCTTGGAACATGGGGCTCGTGTGATGGAAGTGTTGAAACAACCTGTCGCGTCACCTCTTTATGTCATCGATCAAGTCTTGGCCTTATTTGCCGTCAAGCATCGGTTTATTAAAGAAGTTCCTGTCCATGAAATTCGTCGTTATGAAAAAGAATGGATTAATTTTATCAAAGCAAAACACGCCGATATTTACTCAGAACTCGATACGACCAAAGCCATTTCGGAAAAAACAGAGAAGGCCTTGAAAGAGGCTTGTGAAGGATTTACCAAGAGTTTCGTCATGGCACTCAGTAAGTAGGTGAGGGCATGGCATTAGGAATGCAAGCGACCAAACGGCGCATCCGTTCGGTCACTGCCACCCGTAAGATTACCAAAGCCATGGAACTCGTCGCCACCGCCAAATTGAAAAAAACCAAAGATCGTTTGGCGACGGTGAAGGGATACACGGATGAAGTAATGGATTTGGTGGCCAATATTGTCACTCGCGCGAAGGATGCCGAGAGTCCCTACTTGCAACCCAGCGATCCCAGCAAAGGAACCCTCTATATAGTGGTGACTTCTAGTTTAGGATTGTGTGGGGGCTATAACTCCAATCTCTTGAAATATTTTATGACTCGTGGCTATCGTCCCGAACAAGACCAATTAATTGTTATTGGGAGCAAAGGCGCAAGTTTCTTCCGGGCACGTAGTGTACCAGTAACCGCTGTCTATCCTGAAGATATGACAGGTCGGGAATGGGAACAAGCTCGCGCGGTTGCAAAACAAGCGCTTGGTGCTTATGTGAACGGTAGTGTTGGACGGGTAAGCCTCGTGTATACTCGTTTTGTCAACTCGGTCACTTTCCAACCTGTCTCCGTGGACTTGTTGCCTGTCGATAAAGAACAATTCCACATCGAAGAGAAAAAAGGAAAAGAATTCTTGGATACTTTATTCGAACCAAGTGCAGTTTCCATTCTCGATTCGTTGATGCCCATGTACTTCGACTCGACCATTTATGGTCGATTGGTCGAATCGCACGTGAGCGAACAAGCAGCCCGTCGAACCGCGATGGAAAGTGCGTCTGATAATGCAGATGAACTGAAAGAAAAATTACAATTACTTTACAACAAAGCGCGTCAAACGGCGATCACCCAAGAAATCTCTGAAGTGGTGTCGGGCGCGAATGCCTTATAAGGAGGTGCCACTAGATATGGTGAAAGAAAACAAACCAGCAGCACCAGCTGCCGGAAAAGTCATCCAAGTCATGGGCCCGGTGGTCGACGTTCGCTTTCCGGAAGGAAAATTGCCTAAATTGTTGACAGCGATTAAAATCGCTTTTACGGTTGAAGGTAAAGCACAAGACTTAACCGTCGAAGTGGCGCAACATATCGGGGACGATGTGGTGCGTTGCGTCGCGATGGGACCTACCGATGGATTGGTTCGGGGAACCGAAGCAGTCAGTACGGAATCTCCCATTACGGTCCCAGTCGGCAAAGCCGTACTTGGGCGCATGTTTAACGTGCTCGGCGAGCCCATTGATGGACTTGGTGATGCCAAAGAAGAAGAACGCCACCCAATTCATCGGGCGGCGCCAACCTATGAAGATCAAAAAACACAAGCTGAAATCTTGGAAACTGGGATTAAAGTAGTCGACTTGCTATGTCCATATGCCAAAGGCGGAAAAATCGGTCTTTTTGGTGGAGCTGGTGTTGGCAAAACGGTCTTAATTCAAGAACTTATTGATAACATCGCCACCGAGCATGGAGGAATTTCGGTCTTTGCTGGTGTCGGTGAACGTACTCGTGAAGGAAACGATTTATACAATGAAATGAAAGACTCTGGCGTTTTGAAAAAAACAGCCTTGGTCTTTGGTCAAATGAATGAACCTCCAGGAGCAAGAATGCGGGTGGGTCTTTCGGGACTCACTATGGCTGAATATTTCCGTGATGTAGAAGGACAAGATGTCTTGTTGTTTATTGACAACATCTTCCGTTTTACCCAAGCGGGTTCAGAAGTGTCGGCCTTGCTCGGCCGTATGCCTTCTGCAGTCGGATATCAACCGACACTTGCTACTGAAATGGGACAATTACAAGAACGGATTACTTCCACGAAAAAAGGATCCATCACATCGGTTCAGGCCATTTATGTTCCTGCTGATGATTTAACCGATCCTGCTCCTGCCACCACCTTCTCACACTTGGATGCCAAAACCGTTTTGGATCGGAACATTGCTGCACTTGGAATTTATCCTGCAGTCGATCCTTTGGACTCCTCCTCACGGATGTTGGACCCCAAAATTGTTGGTGAAGAACACTACGATGTTGCGCGTCAAGTTCAATCCTTGTTGCAACGCTTCAAAGAGTTGCAAGACATCATTGCTATTCTTGGGATGGATGAACTGTCCGAAGAAGATAAGATTATTGTGGGTCGGGCTCGTCGGATTCGTAACTTCTTATCGCAACCTTTCCACGTTGCGGAACAATTTACGGGGATGCCAGGAATTTACATTCCTATTGCGGAAACCGTGCGTTCCTTCAAAGAAATCTTACTTGGGAAATACGATGACTTACCCGAACAAGCCTTTATGTATGTTGGAACGATTGAGGATGCAATGAAACGTGCCATGACCATTCCTGAATATGCCAACCGCAAAAACAAGGCGGGCGAAGCCAAGTGAAATTCACACTCAAAGTCATCACGCCATACGGAGAAGTCTTCTCCGGAGACGTTGATAAAATGATGATTAAAACTGCAGAAGGGTACATCGGCATTTTGCCGCGCCACATTCCCTTGGTTGCCCCGGTTGAAATCTCTGCACTTTACCTTCACCTCGATGGTCAGGTCAAAGAATATGCAGTGAGTGGTGGAATCCTATATGTCACCCCAACCTTGACCCGCGTCGTGGCCAATTCATGTGAATCCAAAGATTCCATTGATTTAAAACGGGCCGAAGCAGCCAAAGATCGGGCGGAACTGCGACTTAAAGAGCATAGTGAACACATTGATGTGCGTCGCGCGGAACTTTCGCTTCAACGTGCACTCAATCGGATTCATGTGGTTCAAACCAAGCATTAATAGTTCGATACAATAAACTAGGGTCTCCAAATGGAGATCCTTTTTTTGTTCGATTACTTTGTGAATAATATCTCAATGTTATTGACTAATTGGCGCATATTACCTATAATAAAGGAGTGTTTGGGGAGGAAACACTGATAAATCCGTACTTATTAAATATTTTATTATGAAATTATTCACATTCTTATGTCGTTTTTTCGATTTGTTTATGGTTCATTGAACAGCAAACTAAGGAGGAAAACCATGAAGAAATTACAAGGTCAAGTTGCAATTGTGACGGGTGCGGGAAGTGGAATGGGACGCGCCATCGCCAAGTTGTATGCGAAAGAAGGAGCCAAAGTCGTTGTCTCAGACATCAATCAAGAAACCGCGGAACTTGTTGCGAAAGAAATTGAGTCGGATCACGGCGAGGCTTTGGTAGTCGTAGGAAATGTTTCCAAACAAGTTGATGTGGATGCCATGGTTGAAAAGACCCTACAACGTTTTGGTACGATTGACATTGTTGTTAATAATGCGGGCATCATGGATAATTTTATGCCAATCGAAAAAGTAAATGATGAAATGTGGGATCGTGTCTTTGGCGTCAATGTCACTGGACCCATGCGCATTTTACGGAAAGCGATGCCCATTTTCTTGGAAAAGAAGGCAGGAGTCATCGTTAATATTGCTTCTGTGGGGGGACTGAACGGTTCGCGTGCAGGGGTAGCTTATACTGCTTCGAAGCACGCTGTCATCGGTTTAACCAAAAATATTGCCTTCCAATATGCACTTTCTGGGGTTCGATGCAATGCAATCGCACCAGGAGGAGTCAATACCAACATTGGGAATATGATTAAGCACCCGGATGAATTTGGAATGGGGCGAGCGATGGCGGGGATTGGTTTGAATCCTCGGGCTGGCGAACCCGAAGAAATTGCAGCGGTTGCATTATTCCTTGCGAGTTCCGATGCTAGTTTTGTCAATGGGGCCGTTATTGTTGCAGACGCTGGTTGGACTGCCTATTAAAAATATCAAGGCTGATGATGAAGAAATCCTCGAATTGGGGACTTCAAAATCAGCCTTTTTTTGATGAAACAAGCTGTTGATAGAGGTTTTCGGGGACATCGAATTCATCGGGAGACATAACAGTTACCTTTAACCGATAATGAAAGAAATCTTGCAAATACTCGATTAGAGAATCTTCGCATGCAAGTTCAAGACTTGGGGGTAAATAATCGTAATGACGGGATAAGATGAGGCAAGGAAGTTGTTCGGCTTCATAGAGAAGTTTTTGGAAATCCGAATGGTCAGACGCTATTTCTATGTGTGACAGTTTGGCACGATAGCGACGGATGGCGGTAGCTAATGTGCGTTCGGCGCATTCACGATAGGCGCGAGTTAATCCGCCAGTTCCTAGTTTGATTCCACCAAAATAACGCACGACTACCACAAGCACATTTTGAAGATTATGTTGTCGCAAGGAAGCTAGCAAGGGAGCGCCAGCAGTTCCTGATGGCTCGCCATCATCACTTTGCTTTTCAAGACCTAATTGAAGACGATACGCGTAACAATGATGAGTGGCCTTGGGGTGCTTTCGTCGAAGTTCCTTCAAGTGTATTTGGATCGATTCGAGCGAATCGCAGGGGAAAACAACCCCAATAAATTGGGATCGTTCCACTTCATAAATGATGGTATTCGGTTCTTGAATCGAAATCATTGTGAAACTCCTTACGATAATGCTTTTCTATATGATGAAAAGTCGGTATAATTATAACATACTCGAGGAGGACGTTTATGCAACAACAAGTACGAATTTTCTCTGATACCTGTTCAAGCCTTACAGTTGCCGAAGGCGCGGTGCAAGGAATTGTCGTTTCTCCATTAAACATTGAATTGAATGGTGCATCGTATCTTGATACAGTTGAATTGGATGCCAGTGATTTTTACACAACTTTATTGGATGAGCGCGTTCCTATTCCGACAACTTCTCAACCGACAATCGGAGATATCACAAAGGCTTACGATGCTGTCCCTTCTACCTGCAAAATATTGAATATCACACCCGCTGCTGGACTTAGTGGAACGCATAATGGCGCTATTTTGGCAGGAACAATGTCGCAAGATCCTAATCGTATTCATGTCTTTGATTCTCATACCATTTGTGCAGCACAGCGATATCTTGTTGAGAAAGCCCAACAATTAGCGCTTGAAGGCAAAAATCTTGATGAAATATTGCAGGAATTAGAAATAAGTTCAAAGGATACGGAATCTTTTATGATTCCCGTGGATATGCGCTATCTTCAACGAGGCGGACGTTTAACTAGAGCCGCTAGTATCATTCTTGGAATGCTCCGAATCAAACCAATTTTAACACTTGGTGAAGGCGGAAATCATGTGGATCGTTTTGGATTGCCAGCACGCACCATGAAAGATGCTCTTAAAACTGTGATGAAGCATCTTACAAAAATGGGAGTAGGTCTGAAACATAAAATTTATATTTGTCATGCCAACGCCCTGGATGGAGCACGACTTGCGCTGGATCTTATTAAAGAGTATTTCCCTGGTGTTGAGGCGCAAACCTTAATATTGCCTCCTGTCTTAGGCGCTCATGCAGGTCCGGGAACCGTTGTGGTTCAATACATTCGGAAATAGCCATTAGGAATTCACACCACTCGCTTCTATGAAAGAAGAGAGTGGTTTTTTTCATAAGGAAGTGATTCAATGGAATGTCCGATTTGTCACAACCAAGATCCTCATTTTTTTCTCCAAAAAAAGGAACAGATTTGCTGTCGCATATGCCTTCAATATCAGTATCCGATCGCAAAAATTCCACCGAAACGTCCTCCTAAAAGAGTCACACCCATTTACCCTCATCCACTCACGTTGGAGCAACAACAATTATCCAACCAAATCCTTCATGGCCCTCAAGAGATGTATATTTCTGCGGTATGTGGTGCTGGGAAAACGGAAGCAACATATGCCGCAATTGCAGTGTCGGTGCAGCAAGGGAAGCGCGTGGGGTTTGCGGTGCCGCGAAGGGAATTAGTCCTTGAACTCGGATCACGCTTGCAAGCTGCATTTCCAAAGTTAGCGGTAACGCTCGTTTATGGGGGCCACAGTCATGCTTTAGATGGAGATATTATTGCTTTAACTACCCATCAAATTGCACGCTATCAAGGGAAATTTGGCCTTTTGATTCTTGATGAATATGACGCCTTTCCTTTTCATAAGAATGCATCTTTGTTAGGGTATGCTCGACTCAGTACGGCTGGACGAGCCTTGTATTTAAGTGCGACCTTTTCAAAGACCGTGATTAAGAATCATGCAGTCGCAACCTTAAACCGTCGACACCACGGAGTCCCAATCCCTATCCCTCAAGTTATTGTGGGATACACTCCAGTATTAATCCAAGCCCTAAAACGATTTCTTCAGCATCATTTATCGCTTCAACATCCAGTCATCATCTATGTTCCTACTCGAAGGCGTGCGGAACAATTGGGGAAAATTCTCCAAATGATTCATGCCGATACGCTCATCTTACATAGTCAGTCCCTTCTTCGAGAACAAGTGTTTCGGATGGCACAAATGGGGCGTTTTTCTTGGTTGGTTTCAACTTCCATTTTGGAGCGAGGAATTACCATTGATGGACTGCAAGTAGTGATATGGGAGGCCAATCATCCCATTTATGATGAAGCGACATTAACTCAAATGGTCGGGCGAGTCGGAAGAACCGTGGAACATTCTTTTGGAGAAGTGATGATGTTGAGTCAAACACAATCCGATGCAATGATGAATGTGG
>Ga0172377_10006635_pt1 | contig 11914 bp, 9 predicted proteins | sample Pumphouse3metaG_FD_119749 | JGI IMG/M metagenome (GOLD analysis project Ga0172377, IMG submission 119749) | Leachate microbial communities from a municipal landfill in Southern Ontario, Canada - Pumphouse #3 metaG | ecosystem: Engineered > Solid waste > Landfill > Unclassified | place: Canada... | reverse complement strand
TTATCTATATGGCAACGAGGATTGGAATCTTCATAGAATTGATAGTTTTTCTTATGATAATTATAATAATCAAGTGTTTGTAGAGAGTTATGGAGTTTATAATGAAGTATGGACAAGTGTTCAAAAGCTTATTAATGTTTTAGATTATAATTATACATCTGATGATATTTTACATCATATGCCGGATCCAATAAATAATTCCCAAATGTATATCCCAAATTATTCTCATATGCTAACGAAAACTATTAATGGATATTATAATACCAATAATTGGTCATTTGATACTACTCAGTATTTCTATTCCTCAAAATCATTCCAAATTTCATTGCCAGAGAATATCCTTTATAATGGAAATGATTTTAGGGTCTATCCTAATCCTGCTTCTGATATTACTATAATTAATTTAATTGGTTTAGTGGGTGATATTGATATTAGAATTATAGATATTAATGGTAGGGAAATTAAGAGGGTTATTGAAAAATCTAACGGTAGTATGGATATAGGAATTGATGTTTCTTCTTTTAATAAGGGTGTATATTTTATTAATATTAGAAATGGTAAATTTGCTCAAACTAAAAAATTGATTGTTAATTAGAGGTTATACTTTCTTAGCAATAATAAATCTATATCTACCAACAATATCTTTTAGGATTTGAGTTTCGAATTCAGAAAATAGTTCTGCTGTTTCTTTGGATAGGTTTTCATTGATTTCAAGATAGATTTTGCCTTTTGGTCTAAGGTTAGTTTTTGCAAACTCTGCTATGGATTTATAGAAGATAAGTGCATTGGTATTTTCTACAAAGAGTGCTTTGTGTGGTTCATAGTTTAGTACATTATTCTTCATAAGAGTTTTCTCGTTTTCCATAATATAGGGAGGATTTGAAACTATAATATTAAATCCCTCTCTTGTGAAAGATGGGTCAAGTATATCTTTTTTCTCAACTATAATATCTAAATTTAGATGTCTTGAGTTCTGATTGCTTTGTTTGATAGCTTCATCGTCAATATCAAATGCATAAACGCTATTATTGGGGAGATTCTTTTTAATAGCTAGTGCAATAGCTCCGCTACCACATCCAAGGTCTGCTATTTTAAGGCTTTTTGTGTCTTTGTTTTCTTTAATTATAATATCAACCAATTCTTCTGTTTCTGGTCTGGGTATTAGCACTTTTTGATTAAGTAATATCTCTATATCGTAGAAAATTGTTTTGCCAATAATATATTGTAAGGGTTTTTCATTCCTGAGGTCTTTGATTGCAAAATTTAGTTTTAGTAGGTCGGATTCCAAAACAGTATCTAAGGGTTCAATACTTTGTTGAATTGAGTTAATCCCTGTAATATGTTCTATTAATAGAGTCGTCATTGTTCTAATTTCTTTTTCTGAATAAATGCCCATCAATTCTTTTTGAGCAAATATCTTTATATCTTTAATTCTATTAGTGCCTATCCTCATTTTTCATTTTTTACCTTTTGCAAAGATATATAGTTTTTCACATACCTCTTATCTTACCCCAAAAAAAAGAAAAAATAAGTGTTTTTCAGTAAAACCCATAAAAAATAAGTGTTTTTCCGTATTTGTAAGTGTTTTTTTTGATCAAAGGGTTTTAGAATTATTTTTTTGTCTTGAGAAAATTGCTTAAATTTGTAAACTTATTATTGGACTATGAAAGATGAATTATTTATTTTAAGATGTTTAGAATTAGCAACTTTAGGGGGTGGATATGTTAGTCCTAATCCTATGGTTGGTGCGGTAATTGTGAATAATGATATTATAATTGGTGAGGGTTATCATAGAGAATATGGTATGCCGCATGCTGAACCTAATGCTATTAATTCTGTGAAGGATAAGTCATTGCTTGAAAAATCTACTCTCTATGTTAATCTTGAACCTTGTTCGCATTTTGGGAAAACTCCTCCTTGTGCTGATTTAATTGTTAAGTCCGGTATTAAAAAAGTGGTTATATCCAATATTGATCCAAACCCCAAGGTTGATGGTGGAGGAATCAAAATATTGAGAGATGCTGGTGTGGAGGTTGTGATTGGGGTTTTGGAAAAAGAGGGAAGGGAGTTGAATAAGAGGTTTTTCTCTAGACATGAAAAGTTGCGTCCTTATATATTTTTGAAATGGGCAGAAACCTTAGATGGTTTTATGGATATTGATAGGAGGGGTGGTAGTGTTGAGCCTTATTGGATTACGAATGATGAATTGAAATTATGGGTGCATAAGCAGAGAGCTATGGAGGATTGCGTTTTTGTGGGAAAGAATACTATAATAAATGATAATCCAAGGTTGAATGTTCGTCATTATTTTGGAAGAAATCCTATTCGTATGACTATTGATAGGGATTTGAGTATTCCATTGGATAGTTTTTTTATGGATAATTCTCAAAAGACAATTATTTTTAATTCGAAGAAGGATTTTTTGGACGGGGAGACTGTATATGTTAGATTGGATTTTGAAAAGGACATTATTGAACAAATAATACATTATATATATGGAGAGATTAAGGCTTCTTCTCTAATTGTTGAAGGAGGAAGGTTTAGTTTGCTTGAATTTATTAATAGGAATTTATGGGATGAAGCCAATGTTTTGGTTGGTAATAAGGTTTTTCTAAAGGGTCTTATATCTCCTAAGAATTTCTTAGTTGGAAACACTATGGAGAAGATTTTATTTGGAGGAGATTATATTGAGAAATTCACTAATATCAAATAATTATGTTTGATGATACCTATTTGACTATTGAAGAGAAATCTCAGGGATTGTATAAGGAGAAAGGGAGTAAGTTTATTTCTTTTGCCTTCCCTGTTAGAGATATGGAAGAGATTAAAGATATAATTAAAGATATTAAGAAAGAATATTTTGATGCTCGCCACCATTGTTATGCTTATATCTTAGGTCAGGATAAATCTATTTTTAGGATGAATGATGATGGGGAACCTTCCTCTACTGGAGGAAAACCAATTTATGGTCAATTGCTTTCAAAGGATTTAACTAATGTTTTGGTGGTGGTTATTAGATATTTTGGTGGAGTGAAATTAGGGGTAGGGGGGCTTATTCAAGCTTATAAGCTTGCAGCACTAGATGCTTTGGATAATGCTATGATTATTGAACGAACTGTTGATGAAGTTTATGGTATTAGTTTTAATTATAGCCTTATGAATTACGTTATGAGGGTTATGAAAGAAAACGATCTTAAGCAGATAAATCATAGGTTTGAAATTGATTGCTATATGGAATTTGTGATAAGGAAATCATTTTCAATAAAGGTTATTGATAGTTTGAGTAAAATTGAAGGAATTGGAATTGTGTTTTTAAGGGTGGAGTAAAAGAAATCCTTTTATTTTTTTTAAAAAAAAGTTTGGCAAGGGGTAATTCCTCTGTTTCCATTTGTTTATATAAGAGTTGTTAGTTTTATTTGTTGAAAAGAACTAAAAAATTTATGGGTATTAATTTTTTTTATTCAGAATAAATGATTAATTTCCTCGCTTAATTTGAACTGTTGATAAATCTGTTGATAACTATCTATACTTGCATAGATTTGATTGTTTGTCCTTTTTTGGGATTGGTAGCTTAGGGATATCACTATATAAAATATCTGAATAAATCAAGAGAAAATAATTATTTATTTATTGAAGATAATCTATAATTTTGAAAACCTAAATCGAATATTGTTTTATACACACATATTACCATTATTTTTAACAACACTACAATGCAAAAAGGACACGACGAAGTATGGAGTAATTGTTTACAGATTATCAAAGATAATTTGGGAAATGAATTTCTATACAAAACTTGGTTCGAACCAATTCGTCCACTTAAACTCGAAAGTAATGTATTGACAATTCAAGTACCAAGTCAATATTTTTGTGAATTTTTGGAAGAACACTATGTGAACTTACTCAAAAAAACAATCAGAAGAGAAATTGGAAAGGGTGCTATGCTTCAATATAGTATAGTGCTTGATTCTCAATCTCATTATGCTTCAATTCAACCCTCAGAAGATAAGTATGCAACTGCAAACTATCCGGTTAATGTTCCTCTAAATATTAATTCAACTCCAACAAAAGATTTTCCAAATCCTTTTATTCTTCCGGGATTAAAGAAAATTAAAATTAATTCTCAGCTTAATGAAGCTCTGTCATTTGATAATTTTGTTGAAGGAGATTGTAATCGTTTGGCTAGAAGTGCTGGTTATGCTGTTGCTCAAAATCCAGGAAAGACATCTTTCAATCCTTTTTTTATATATTCGGGTGTTGGATTAGGCAAAACTCATTTAGCTCATGCTATTGGATTAGAAACTAAAAAGAATTTCCCCGACAAAATAGTACTATATGTTTCTGCAGAACAATTTGTTCATCAATATACTGATTCTTGTAAAAATAATACGAGAAATGATTTTCTTCAATTCTATCAAATGATAGATTTATTAATTGTTGATGATATTCAATTCTTTGCGAAGAAAACTGGAACTCAAGATGTGTTTTTTCATATATTCAACACTCTTCATTCATCAGGTAAACAAATAATTATTACTTCAGATAAAACTCCAGCTGAATTATTTGATTTTGAACAAAGGGTAATCTCTCGTTTAAAATGGGGGCTTAGTGCCGATTTACAATCTCCAGACACAAATACTAAAATTAAAATCCTTAAAAGTAAATTATATAAGGACGGTATTGAGATGAGTGATGATATTATTGAGTATTTGGCCTTTAATATCAATACAAGTATTAGAGAATTGGAAGGTGCTTTGATTTCTCTTTTAGCTCAATCTTCTTTTAATAAGAAAACAATTACCATTGAACTTGCTTCTGAAATGATTGATAAATTTATTAGAAGTAATGTAAGAGAAGTTTCAATTGAATATATTCAAAAAGTTGTTTTCGATTATTTCAATATCCCTATTGCAAATATCCAATCCCTAACAAGGAAAAGAGAAATTGTTCAAGCCAGACAATTAGCAATGTATTTTTCTAAAAAACACACTAAAAATTCTTTAGCAATTATTGGGAGCAAATGTGGGAATAAAGACCATGCAACAGTGCTTCATGCATGTAAGGCAGTAAAGAATCTCTACAATACCGATAAAAAATATAAAATCTGGGTTGATGACTTGGAAAAAAGAATAGCAAATTAATAAATGGTTAGTTAAAAGATTATACAATAGTGTATAATCTTTTTTATTTTATATATAATTGGGTGTTTAAACAGAAATCATTACTTTTGCACTGTTTTAAATACATAAAAATTAGAAACAATGAATTTAATATTTCAGACACTCACGTTCTTAGGAGGTTTAGGTCTATTCCTTTATGGAATGAAAACAATGAGTGATTCTTTGCAAAGAATGACAGGTGATAAGCTTAGGAGTTTTCTTTCTAAAATGACATCAAACCCTTTTAGAGGAATATTAACAGGGATGGGAATAACTACAATTATCCAATCATCTTCTGCCACAACTGTAATGGTTGTTAGTTTCGTTAATGCAGGCGCCCTTACTTTAGCTGGTGCTGTTTCTGTTATTATGGGAGCAAATATAGGAACCACTGTTACTGCTTGGATAGTGGCTCTTCTTGGGTTTAAATTCAATATTTCTGAATATATTTTGCCAATTATTGCAATTGCAACTCCTTTATTATTTATAAGGTCTAAAGAAAATTTAGGACATTTTTTAATTGGATTTGGTCTTTTGTTTTTAGGTTTACAAATGATTACTAGTAATGTGCCAGATTTCACAGATGCTAAATACAGTGGTGTTTTAGAGTTTATTGCTGGTATGTCGAATTATGGATTTTTCTCAATACTTTTATTTGTTCTTATCGGAACTATTTTTACTTTCATAATTCAATCCTCTTCAGCAATGATGGCCGTTACTCTTGTTATGTGTTTAAAAGGATTAATTACTTTTGAAATGGGAGCAGCTTTAGTTTTGGGAGAAAATATTGGAACCACAATAACTGCAAATTTAGCTGCATCTGTTGCAAATAAAACAGCCAAACAAGCTGCAAGAGCTCACTTAATATTTAATGTTATTGGTGTTGTTTGGATATTACTTTTGTTTAATCAAGTTCTTTTTGTAATAGATAAGTTCTCAATTAGTGTTGGCGGTGGATCCCCATTTACTAATGTTGCATCAATTCCAACTGCACTAGCACTTTTCCATAGTTTCTTTAATATCTTTAATTCTTTTATGTTGGTTTGGTTTATACCTCAAATTATTAAGATTGTTGAAAGGATGGTTCCAATTTATAAAGATTCTGATGAAGAATTCCGTTTAAAATTTATACCTTCAGGTTATATATCTGCGGGTGAATTAACAATAGAACCTGCGAAAAGAGAAATTGAGATATTTTCTAAAAGGTTAATTAAAATGTATGATATGCTACATCAGTTAACTGAAATTAAGGATGATAAAAAATTTAAAGAGATTTTTGAAAGAGTCTTGAAATATGAAGAAATAACTGATAGGATGGAACTTGAGATTGCAAATTACTTAACAAAGGCATCAGAACATGATTTAAGCCATAAAGCTTCATTATATATTAGTTCGATGTTAAGAATTGTTGATAATCTTGAAAGTATTGGTGATAGTTGTAATCAGATTGCAATAACCCTTGATTCAAAAAAGAAATCGGGTATTGTTTTTGAAAAAGAATTAACACATAAATTAGATATTATGTTTGCTTATGTTCGTGATGCATTAATTTTAATGGATGATAATTTACAATCAGATTATAATGATATTACAGCAGAGAAGGCAAATGAAATGGAAGCAAAAATTAATCAATATAGAGATACATTAAGAGATGAGCATACAGAGGCTATTAAAACTAAACAATACTCTTATCAAACTGGTATTTTCTATAGTAGTCTTTATGCACAATGTGAAAAATTGGCTGACTTTGTAATAAATGTTACTGAAGCAGTTGAAAAAGTTAATGAATAAATAACAGAAATGAAATTTGATATTATAGTTTTAGGATCGGGTCCTGGCGGTTATGTTGCGGCAATTCGTGCATCACAACTAGGCTATTCAACAGCAATTGTTGAAAGAGAAAACTTAGGTGGTATATGTTTAAACTGGGGATGTATTCCTACAAAAGCCCTTCTAAAGTCGGCTCAAGTTTATAATTACCTCAAACATAGTGCTGATTATGGTATTGATTTGGATGGAAGTCCTAAACCTAATATGGATAATATTGTAACTCGTAGCAGAACAGTTGCTGAAAATATGAGTAAGGGAGTTGAATTCCTTATGAAAAAAAATAATATTCAGGTTATTGAAGGAGATGGTAAACTTCTTAGTGGTAAAAGATTGGAAGTGAAATTAAAAACTGGCCAGACTGAAGTTTATGAAGCTAATCATATTATTTTAGCAACAGGGACTCGTTCTCGTGAGTTAGAAAATCTTCCTCAAGATGGAAAGAAAATTATTGGTTACCGACAAGCAATGACTTTAAGAGAACAACCTCAGACTATGGTTGTTGTTGGCTCTGGTGCAATTGGGAGCGAATTTGCATATTTTTATCAATCCATAGGAACTCAAGTTACCCTTGTTGAATTTATGCCTCAAATTGTTCCAAATGAAGATAAAGAAGTGTCCTCAACTCTTCAACGTTCATTTAAGAAAAGCGGAATGAAAATATATACTTCTACTTCAGTTGAGTCAGTTGACACAAGTGGAGATAAATGTAAGGTTAGTATAAAAGGGAAAAAGGGTGTTGAAATAATAGAAGCTGATATAGTTCTTTCTGCCGTTGGTGTAACTACTAATATTGAAAATATAGGATTAGAAGAACTGGGTGTTGAAGTGGATAGATCTAAAGTTGTTGTTGATGACTTTTATAAAACAAATATAGAGGGAGTTTATGCAATTGGGGATATTGTTCACGGGCCTGCACTTGCTCATGTATCATCAAAAGAGGCAATAATTTGCGTTGAAGCTATTCATGGTTTAAATCCTAAACCAATTTCTTATAATAATATTCCTGGCTGTACATACACCTCTCCTGAAATTGCATCTGTTGGTTTAACTGAAGAAAAGGCTAAAGAAGATGGCAGAGATATTAAAGTTGGAAAATTTATGTATATGGCCTCTGGTAAAGCTTCTGCAAGTGGAAATAGAGATGGTTTTGTAAAGGTCATTATTGATTCTTCTACCGATGAGCTTATTGGTTGTCATATGATTGGTGATAATGTTACTGAAATGATTGCTGAAGCTGTTGTGGCTAGAGAGAATAAGATTTCTGCTCATCATATTATTGATGGAGTTCATCCTCATCCAACAATGTCGGAAGCAATGATGGAGGCAATTGAAGTTGCTTATTCAAAAGCTATACACGGTTAGATATTATGAAAATAATAAAAACTCCAATTCCCGATCTTTTAGTTATTGAACCAAATGTTTTCAATGACCAAAGAGGATATTTCTTTGAGTCTTATAATCAAGAACATTATTTTAACAATAATATGGATATGTTATTTGTTCAAGATAACGAATCTAAATCAGGAAAAGATGTTCTAAGGGGTCTTCATTTTCAAAAACCTCCATTTGCTCAAGGAAAACTAGTTAGAGTAATTCAAGGAAAAGTATTGGATGTTGCTGTTGACCTTAGACAAGGTTCTCCAACCTATGGAAAATATCATGCAGTTGAATTGGATGCAATTTCTAAGAAGATGTTCTATATTCCTGAGGGTTTTGCACATGGTTTTCTAACCTTGGAGGAGGATACTATATTTTCATATAAATGTACTAATTACTATAATAAAGAATCTGAAGGTTCAATACTTTGGTCAGACGAAACAATAGGGGTTGAGTGGGGTATTGAAAATCCAATTTTATCCGCCAAAGATATGAAAGGTCCATTATTTAAAGATTTTCAATCGCCATTCCAATATTAATGGCTAGTGAAGAAAAAATAAAAGAAGTCCTAAAAAAATACTGGGGATACGATAGTTTTATTTACAATCAAGAAGCTATCATATCCTCAGTTCTATCTAATAAAGATACAGTTGGTATAATGCCAACAAGTGCAGGGAAATCTCTTTGCTATCAATTACCAGCCCTTTTAAGTCCCGGAATAACAATAGTTGTTTCTCCTTTGATTGCACTAATGATTGACCAAGAAAAAACATTAAAAGATAAGGGAATTAGGGTTAGGGCAATATATTCAGGCCTAAGCAATCAGGAAATTGAACTTGCACTTAATAACTGCCTTTATGGGAAGGTGAAAATCTTATATATTTCTCCCGAAAGAGTTTCTTCCAAGCTATTTATTTCCTATTTTGAAAAGATGAAAGTCAATTTAATTGCTGTTGACGAAGCTCATTGCATTTCTAAATGGGGATATGATTTCAGACCTGCTTTTCTTAATATAGCCAACCTAAGGCAATATCATCAAAATGTACCTGTCCTTGCTCTTACTGCTACGGCAACAAATATTGTTATTGATGATATACAAGAGAAACTACTCTTTAAACAAAAAAACAGTATAAGGTCAAACTTTAAGCGCCCAAATCTCTCATATACTGTTTTTAGAGAAGAAGATAAGATTTCAAGGATTAAAACAATAGTTGAAAATGTTGGTGGTTCAGGTCTAATTTATGTTCGTTCACGAAGAAAAACAATTGAATTATCTCAAACTCTAAATGCTCTTGGAATTAAGGCAGCTGCCTATAATGCAGGTTTATCTATGCCAATAAGGAACTACCATCAAAAGCAATGGCAAGATGATGAAATTGATCTTATGGTTGCAACAACTGCCTTTGGAATGGGAATTGATAAGCAAAATGTTAGTTATGTAATACATTACGACTTACCTGAAAGCATTGAGGCATATGCTCAAGAAGTTGGGAGGGCAGGGAGGAATGGCGCTAGAGCTTATGGTATTCTCTTATATAATCAAAATGATATAGTGCAGCTTAGAAGATCCATTGAATCAAGTTTTCCTGAAAAGAAATTTATTCAAAATATCTATAACGCCTTAGGTAATTACTATAAAATAGCATCAGGTACAGGTAATGATAATAGATATGATTTCGATATAATATCTTTTTCCCAAAGCTATAATTTTGATCCTTATTTAGTTTTTAATTCCATGAGGATACTTGAAAGTTCAGGTCTTATAGAGATGGTTGAAAACAGACACCCTTTTTCAAAAGTCTTTATAAATATTGATATAGAACCGCTCCATCAGTTCACTTTAGAATATCCTCAGTATTTTCCCATCATTGAAGCCCTTAGAAGAAATTATCCTGGGATAATGACTGACTTTACAATTATTGATGAGATTAAAATTGCCAAGATTTGCTACGATACTGAAGCCAATATTTATAATTCGCTAAAAAAATTAGAGAAATATAATGTACTATACTATGATCCTAAATCAACCCAACCCCAAGTTATATTTACTAAAAATAGGCTCTCAAACGATAATTTTGAACTCTCTCAAGAGCATTACTATCAAATAAAAGAAACCAATAAGAAAAAGGCAGAAGAATTAATAACATATATTCAATCGAATGAATGCAGGGAGGCTTATGTGTTAAGATACTTTGATATTGAGTCATCAAAATGCAATAAATGTGATTTTTGTATAGGAGAAAGGCATAGAAACAAAATTGAACCTCTCTATCAACAGATATTAGATGAATTAGAAATTTCACCAAGACCAATAACTTATTTTGCTAATAATTTGAAATTTGGATCAAAAGAAATTGTTATTCCCGCAATACGCAGATTAATGGACCAAGAGTTAATTGATATGAAAGAAAATATCATAAGTATTAAAAAATAATAGTATCAAATATCATTAATATTGTATATTTGCATATTAAATCAAAAACCCTATAACTATATGGCAGGAATAATTCGATATTTAAAAAATGAAATTCTTAACTTAATCCCAACTAAGTTCCAAGATAAAACATTAACTAGCACTAATTTTCTTGGATTTGCTAAATACTCTTTCTCTCAAGAAGGAGAGGATATGATATTAAGTAAATTATTAGAAGGAGTAGAAAAAGGATTTTTTTTAGATATCGGAGCACATCATCCATTTCGTTTTTCAAACACCTATAGTTTTTATTTAAAAGGTTGGAGAGGAATTAATATTGATGCGATGCCTGAGAGTATGACGCTCTTCAATAAATACCGTAATGAAGATATAAACCTTGAAATACCAATAGCAAAGCAAAAGAGAATACTTCCATTCTATACTTATAATGAATCAGCATTAAATACCTTTTCTGAAAACTTAGCAAATGAAAGAGGAGAGCCTAAAAAGGTATATCAACTGGAAGCCAATCCACTTTCAGATATCCTAGATAAGTACTTACCTTCAAATATTAAGAATATAGATTTTATGTCAGTTGATGTTGAAGGTCTTGATTTAGAAGTGTTAGAATCTAATAATTGGGATAAATACAAACCAACAATAATTGCAATTGAGTCATTAGTTACTGCAAACGATATCTTCAGCTCACTAAATAGCGAGGTGGCAATATATCTAAACTCAAAGAATTATTCTCTTTGTTCAAAATCAGATAATACATTATTCTTTAGATTAAAAGATTAATTTTTTTTTAATCAGAAAGATGTATTTTCTACAAAATTGGGGCATATACATTTAATTTACTGAATCGCCGTTTTAATTTCGTGAATCGCCGTTTCATTTTCGTAAAACGCCGTTTCATTTTTCTAAAACGAAGTTCTGTTTTTTCCTGATTTTCTGTTACACTTTCTTGCTTTATAAAGTATAAACTTTATTCATTACAATACAGTCAGTAAGATATTTTTCTAATTAGATTGAATTACCCTCTAACAAAATGGGGCATATCTATAGGAAGAACAATTGAAAATTCAACTAATCCTCCAAATTCACCATTTTCATACCAAGGGGTTTGATAAAT
>Ga0172377_10006634_pt1 | contig 11914 bp, 7 predicted proteins | sample Pumphouse3metaG_FD_119749 | JGI IMG/M metagenome (GOLD analysis project Ga0172377, IMG submission 119749) | Leachate microbial communities from a municipal landfill in Southern Ontario, Canada - Pumphouse #3 metaG | ecosystem: Engineered > Solid waste > Landfill > Unclassified | place: Canada... | reverse complement strand
TTTTACGAAGACAATAAGGACATCGCGTTCCATTTGCATCATCTGAAACTGGATGAAATTACCCGCTTGAAAGAACAAAACTGGACACAAAACAAAGACTTTCCTAAAGCACCCGCTAATTTCAGCCAGGCTATCAATATGTATGAATCCGAAATTCATAATATCGGAAAAATTAGCGCTGAAAAGATATTTCCACGCTCCAGCCAAGTGGACCGCGACAATGTGGAATTGATTGATGGCGTTGTCCATCTTCCCCAAGGAACCAAAGATAATATTGCAGACTTAACCAACGCCGGACTAATGGGGGTGACACTCCCACGTGAATACGGTGGCAAAAACTACCCCGCTACAATCTACAGCATGATGACTGAAATTGTCGCACGCGCCGATGCCAGTCTGCAAAACCTATTCGGACTTCAAGATATCGCCGAAACGATCTACCGCTTCGGAAATGACAAACAAAAAAACCGCTTGCTGCCAAAATTCGCCCGTGGCGAGGTCGATGGTGCCATGGCCCTTACCGAACCGGATGCCGGCAGTGATCTTCAGTCTGTTCAAACAACCGCTACCTACGACGAAGAAAAAGATCAGTGGTTTCTCAATGGCAAAAAACGCTTTATTACCAATGGCTGCGCGAAAGTTGTTCTGGTTTTGGCCCGCTCCGAACAAGACTCCCATGACGGACGCGGCTTATCCATGTTCATTCTAGAAAAATGCCCGCAAGTCACCGTGGACGCTCTAGAGCATAAAATGGGCATCCACGGCTCACCAACCTGTGAACTGACCTTTCATAACGCGCCCTGTGAACTGGTAGGGCGCCGCCGCCGGGGGTTAACCCGCTATGTGATGTCCTTAATGAACGGCGCGCGTTTAGCCATCAGTTCGCAAGCCGTTGGACTAGCCGAGGCCGCCCTGCGTTGTACCCTGGAATACACAGCCAGACGATCCCAATTTGGGAAGCAAATCTGCGACATCATTCCGGTCAACGAGATGCTCACCCGCATGAAAGCACAAACCATGGCGGCGCGTACTCTTCTTTACGAGACGTGCAAATATGTTGATTTACGCGATTGCTATGAAGATCGTATCAATCGCGGAATTGATGAGCTCGGCGAATGCAAGCTGCAAAAAAAATACAGTGCCATTGCCGATGCCCTGACGCCACTCACAAAATATTTTAACACGGAGACGTGTAATCAGGTCTGTTATGACGCCATTCAGTGTCACGGCGGCAAAGGCTTTATGAAAGATCATCTTGCCGAACGCTACTACCGTGATGCGCGAATCACCAACATCTACGAGGGAACCAGTCAAATGCAGGTGGTTGCCGCAATTTTGGGTGTTAAGAAAAGAATTTTAACGCCGCTTTTTGATGAACTGGAAGCCATTGACTATCCTGGAAAACTTGCGGAATTATCGGAACAGATTTCTACTGCCCGCAAACGTTCTGAAGAGGCACTCGCCTTTGCAGAAGAGACCTTTTCGACCGAGGAATTTGAGCTTATGGCACGGCATATTGTGCGGATGCATGCCCTTTCTTTTATCAGCGCATTATTGCTACGCGATGCAAATGCCGATTCGTCCCGCTTATGCCTTGTTGAACGCTTCCTGAATGACGCTATTCCAGAAATCAACATGCATTACGAGATTCTCAAAAAAGGCGAAAACGGAATTCTTACGAATCGTCAATCCTTAATGGCATTGTAAAACAGGAAAAGCAATGAGCAAGAATACAATACAAGAAAAAGCATCCATTCTAACAAACGAGAATATCCAGGGGCAATATTTTCAGCTCGTGCTCTCTTTGCCAGAAAGGATTTCCACACTCCAACCGGGGCAATTTGTACACGTCGAAATTCCCAATTTAAAACACCGAATTCTACGACGGCCTTTTAGTATCAGTGATGCCGACCTGGAAAAGAAACAATGGACCATCGTTTATAAGGTCGTCGGCGAGGGTACCCAGCAATTATCGCAACAGACTCCCGGAACCATTCTTGACATTCTTGGTCCCAACGGCAATGGCTTCAGCCCTATTCCGCAGGATATCCCAGCGGTCATTCTCGGCGGCGGCTACGGTTGCGCGGCAATCTTTTTTCTCGCCCACAACGCCAAACAAAAACCAACCGTACTACTCGGCGCAAGAGACGTTGAAGATATCCTTCTGGCTGAAAAGTTCAAAAAACTCGGTTGCACAGTAAAGATATCAACCGATAACGGCAGTCTTGGCACGAAAGGCCGCATCACCGTTCTGCTGGAACAATATCTCAAAGAAAACCCAAAATGCCATATTGCGGCCTGCGGGCCGACTCCCATGTTGAAAGCTGTCGGACAAATGGCCGAGAAAGCCGGTCTGGACGCCGAACTCAGCATGGAAGAAAAGATGTGCTGCGGCGTCGGCGTCTGTTTTGGCTGTGTCATAAAAGTCAAAGACGCCACCACGCCCGAAGGCTGGAGCTACACACGAACCTGCGAAGAAGGCCCCGTGTTTCCAGCATCTAAAATTTATTGGGAATAAAGCAAAGACGCATGGGCCCCAAAAAGGTTCCATGCGTTATAATAAAATCAATTCATGCCGTGTCAAAAATAAACTTTGAAAGCTTTTAATAAGCACACTTATTATTGCTCCTTTTTTTTCGACAAAAATATTTTTTAAGCAAACAAAAACACAACCAAAGACGCACAGCAGTGCGTCTTATTTGGTCTAATTCGCGTTCTCTCGCTCTTTGCCTTGACACGACAAAATAATTGCCAGTATCTTATGGACAAACCGATAATTCAACTATTTTAAGAATATTCAACCGTAATCCAGGAAAAACACAGGCCTCTTTTATACCGGAAACAACGTGAAATTTTCACCTTTCTTCTTCAATCTTCCATTCACGTTCCTATATTTTCATCATTTTCCATTGTTAAAAAAAGACACACTGATTCTTCACTGCCGCGACGCACTGCAAATTTGGTTCCGCGTTGACTTCTTTCGGCTTGGTGATCTTCACCTTGCCCTTTTCACCCTCTACCGTAATTGGGCCCCATGGCGTTGGTACACTGCCCTTTATATAGTCTAAGCCCGCAAAGTTCGGCTGTATAATCGCGGTTTTAAATCCCGGTGTCAGAGGCCGGATTCCTAAAACAGATTCCGCCAGATAAGCAGCGGGTCCGCCACTCCAGCCATGGCACAGGCTATGCCTCAATCCGCGATAGCAATAGTTGCCAAAACTGCCATGAATATCCTCTTTGCCTTTGATCGGCAAAGAATCAATCGGATACGCATTTTTGGTCCATGCTAAATCAAAATCCTCCCAAAAAGTAGTCGCGCCAAAATCCAGCATACCGCCCCAGTACCGCCGAATCAGTTTAAGAGCAGAGGACACAGGCTGAGCCATCAGCATATAATAGCCATAAAACGTACTGATTCCCGAAAACGGCTCATGCAGCAGAACGTCCGAGCAATCCCGCACCCCCCCAATCGTCAGCATTGCGGCAGCCTGTTTATTATTATTGCATTCAGGCTGATGCAAAAGCATCCGTTGATACATCTTGCGGCATTGATTCATGCATTCGTTTTCCTGTAGCGCACTGCAAAGTTCAGCGCCAACACGAAAAGTCCATGCCAGCAGGCCATGTAACCCGGCATGAAGCGCATTCTCATTATTTTTCGTCGGCCAATCCAAAAAACGCTTCCCTGAAAGATTTTCACTGCCGTTTACCAAAACATCCTGACAAAGCTGCTTTAGCAACCCCGTTAGATAATCACGCTGTTCCAACAGATAAGGACGATCATTACAATGGAAAAAATATTCATACTGATTAATAATCCACCACAAAGAGTAACTGGAAATATTATTCATAAATTTCGGCAGCGGATAGAGATCACGCACAAAATCCAGGCTTTTTTTCACAACATCCGTATCCTGAAAAACATTCAGAATTACCTTTATTTCAGGATTCATATCACCGATCCACGCAATTCGATCGCGCTTAATTCCATCATAAATATAATCCTGCATATTCCAATGAACCGTGCGGACTGCCGTCTTGTAGATTTCATTTATTTTAGCATCATCGCACTCAAAATTTCCGACTCGGGGCAAATCACGATAGATCGCCTCAGCAAAGACACCACAGAGAATTAAAGGCTCCGTAACAGCGGCATCACAATCAATTCGCACAAAGCGAAAGCCCGTCCGACCATAACAAACCATTCCATGTGACGGCACCTCAAGCATCATGTCATGCAACGCATGATCATTATTGGGATGATTCATCGCTTCCGACACCGATTCCCCAAACCGCAAATGAATCTTTTTGATACCGGCATCACTGCAGCCCGTAACAATGCGCACGCCTCCCGGAAGTTCCATACCGAAATCCAGCAAAAGGCCACTTCCGGGCTGTAGCACACAGCCTTGAGCCTGCATATAAACCTGTGACTTCGGTTCAGTTATGAGACGCTCACCAAAATCCACGCCATCCGATTGCCATACAACACGGACCGGTGCTAACAATGTATGGGATAGCTCATCCTTTATTTTTATGTTATTATTTTTTTCAAAAATCATTTTACTTTTCTTTTTCTACCAGAATAAAGCGGTCTACCCAGACAGCCTTTACATTTTTATTCACAATGGGAGCCACATACAGCGTGTGCGACGCATTAACTTGGAAAGTCCCAATCTTTACCGTGACATACTTCTTTCCTGCGATCTTTTTCACCGATACCTTTTTAGAGTGATGCACCAGAGAATCCCGATCAATTGCTCCAATCGTTGCAGCATACCCTGTTAAATTTCCCGCATCACAGCGCAGCTGCACATAGACATCGAAAAAACCACTCGGTGGCTGATTATACTGAATCCACCAAGATGGGCGAGTACTCAGCATGCGTACAGCGGTCTTCAAGCTGGCATTCGGGTCCTTTTCCACAAAACTGAAATGGCCTAATTGGAACAGACCGGCATCTTTTGCAAGGAGTCCATACCACTTCTTTTTGCCGATAAAATCCGGCGGGTTCACAGCATTCAATCCAGTCGAATATTTCAGGGTAATGCGTCGGCGCACTTGCGCGAAGGGGTCCTTATCGCGATGTTCACGGAACCGTGGCACGCCAGCTTTTTGAGCCATGGCGATTTGTTCCTCAAGCAAATCCTTCCAGTTCGGCAGGGTTACGGATTTGGGAGGATTCATCATTAATTTTTCACGTTCAAGCAGCGTCATTTTAATGGACAATGCCGCCAACTCAACCCGACGCGTCAATTCTTTGTTGCCGGCAACAACGTTCTGTGCATCCAACATAAGCTGATAGCACTCCAATAATTTTTGATCACTCAGCCAGCCGTCCGTAGCGCGACTATAGCAGCCGATTTTATACGGAAATTCTGCACCGGCGGCATTTATTATTTGAATGTATTTCAAGATAAACGGAGCGGCCTTACCATAATAACCATGAACGAATTCATCGATGATCTGCTGCGTATCTAAATTTGGATTCCACATTAATTTTGAGATAAGATAGGCACGCAAATTAGACAAATCCGCAAAACCGCTCGGCCGATCAGCCTGGGAGATCAACCCACAGCCCTGCTCCATAATTCCTCTTACTTTGTGCTTGGCAAAATACCGCAAATCCTCGGCAATGTTGTATAAATTGGGATTTGGACGATAATACTGCGTGAAATTGGTTACATAATTCCATATATAAATCACATCGGAAATTTTGCTCCAGCCTAGCAACTCATCCGAAAACAACTTATTTGCTTTAGAAGAAAGTGGCTTGGAAAAATCACAATGTATCGTACACAGACGAATAATCACATTATCCTTTGGCACCACCGTTTTTGGTGGCTGCGTAGTATAATTATAGGCAATTGTTTCAACCTTCAAATCCGGATATACCTTATTGAGTTCTTCCGCCACATAATTAACCGTATCTACCAGTAAATCCGTTTGATTGCCGTGCGCCTTTACAAAGGCATTGCACTCGTCACACATACAATAAGTCTGACTATCATTCTGACTAATAGAAATGACTTTCGTTCCCGGATGTTTTTTAAGGCGAAGCAAGGCATTCTTCACTAACTCTTTCCGTAATTCCGGATTTGTCAGGCAGAGCTGATCATCAAAAACGGTCCCAGAACGGACACCATCACGCAACGCAAAATATTCTGGATGCGTCTTGCCATATTTTGCACTGGAAACTAATTCCCGAAACGTATGGACCCAACCTAACAGCGTCCGATGGCCACCCCATTCTTCGGATATTGCTGGGTATTTTCTCGGCATGTAAAAATCATGATTAATACGCATCTTTACCGCAAAACGAGGATAATTTGCCATCTCATAATTGGTCTTTCGATCATAAAAAATGGGCGCGTACTGATAATCCGGCAAAGGAAGACTCCCCTTCAAAACAGGATAATATTCTGCAACCGGCGTCCAATAACGAACACCACAATAACGCTCAAGATATTCATAAATGGCATAAAGAACCCCACGCGGACGCGCACCACTTAAAATAATATTCTGTCCTTGATGCTTTAACAGAACTTCATCTTCCTTCAGCGTACTGAAATCCAAACCGCTCAGCATTTTACTTATTGTTGCAGACTGGCCAATATAAATTCCGGGCACATTATCCTGCGCTGTAATCTCAAATTTCTCGCCCGTTACGTTCAACAATCCCTTCTGCAATTCTTCGGCGGCATTTTTCTCCACCGCAAGGGCATCCGGCGGCAAAACAATCTTGTATGCATCCGCATAAACAAAGATTGCCGTCATGACAACCATCATATATAATATTTTCTTCACTGGGTTCTCCTCTTTTTGTGCCACACAATCAATAAAAATACACATGCGTCTTAATGAAATGGACAAAACATCCGCCCACTGCAAGTATACCTCTTCCGTTTTTTCCGTTATGCAAAAAATTCCACCGCGTATCGACAATTTTTCCATAGCAAATTTAATAAAAAATGATCTTTGCCGGAATCTTCACCACGATTGATTCCTGCTCACCATCCTTTAATAAAAACTCTTTAATCTTCTGCGATGTCTTTTCCGTATCATAAACCAAGCCAGAAATGGCCGGGCTCGCATACTGACCATATTCACTTAAATAAGAACTGAACACAAATGGTATTTTTGCATTCTGCTCTTGATACTTATGAATAATTCGAAACGCAGACAAATCCGAATTAACAATTAAAGCATCCGGCTTGAGCTTCGCCATGGAATCAAACATTTTTTGACTCCAAGCTTCCGAAGAAAAATTTTCATTTGAATAAGAAACCCAAAAATCAGGGTCATACACAATTCCAAAATCCTGATAGGCCTGAATCACACCTCGCCGACTCTCTTTATAAGCACTGTCTCTGTAATCCGAACGAATGGTGACAATACGCCGATAAGATCTCTTTAATAATTCCGTTACCGCTTCATAATGATTGTAGTAATGATCACTCGTTACAACCGGAAATTTCGTCTCTGCTAACGGCTGCTCTAAAAAAATCACCCGCTTGAAGGAATTCATTAAACGAGCCACTTCTTTCCCAAATTCCGGATACGTATGGCTGATGCATATAACATCAGTGACCCCAGAACATAAAAAATCTTTCGCATAACGCTCAATCGCATCATAATCATTATGCATGATCCCAATCTGAAGCCGAATGTTATGCTCGTGTATTATACTCTCTAAATGACTTAATACATTATAATAATAAGGCGGCGCTAAACTGTCAATTAAAACCCCAACAATGTTGTTCGTCTTGCTCACTAACCGACGCGCTAACATGTTCGGCTGATAGTTCAACCGCTTCGCACAAGCTAATACTTTTTCCTTCGTTTTGAGCGAAACATGATTGATATTACGCCCCGACATCACCCGAGATATCGTAATGATACTAAACCCAGTCTCTTTCGCTATATCTTTCAATGTGGCATGTTTCTGCACCATAAAACCAGCTTTCTTTGAATTATAAAAAATTATCTTGGATAACGTTATCCATAATATACCCCATTTTCTAAAAATTGTCAAGTATTTTTCTTTTAAAATATTTTTTTATGTAAATAGAAAAAGGAAACGCAGCTTTACCGTATAAGGGGAAAAACGTTCTGCAAAACTGGTAAAAAGAAACGCACCGTTTAATTCAATAAACGGTGCGTTTCTTTTTTTGTATATTATCTCAAGCAATGTGTTTTTTAATTATTTTCGTTTTTTGGTAATGTCACAATGAAGGTTGTTCCTTCGTCTTTTTTGCTAATGAGATTGATATGTCCTTTATAACCTGAAACAATTGCCGCAACCAAGCTCAGTCCGAGACCATTTCCGGGGATATTGCGGCTTGCGTCGGCGCGATAGAAGCGGTTAAATATCATTTTTTGGTCTTTTTCAAGGATGCCGCATCCGCTGTCTTTTACTTTTAATTGGACTGATTTTTCAAGATTTTCGAAGCTGACGTTAATAGCTCCTGATTTCGGGGTAAATTTAATTGCGTTATCCAATAGATTTCCGAGAAGGCGTTGAAAGTGTGATTTTCGTCCTGAGAAAAAAACAGCTTGTTTGGAAAAGTGGGAAGAGACCACAATATGTTTATCTTCGGCAACGGGGGTAAATAGGTCCACGATATCCAGTAATATTTTATCTAGTTGCAAATTTTCATCATGTTTTTTATTGATTTCGCATTCGGTGCGGGTGATTTCGAGCATGGTGTTGATCATACTTAGCATTTCTTCGCAATTTTCTGAAACATTAGCTGGAAGATTATCTATTTTTCCGGTAGCTGCGGCCAGTTCAGCTTCGCCCTGCATTCGTGTGATGGGCGTTTTTAGATCATGGGCGATATCGTCGGAAACGGCTTTGAGCTCATGTAACAATTTGTCTGTATTTCGGGTCATTTCATTAAATGTATCTACCAGATTATCAAGTTCGGAGCTTTTAAATCCATAGTTCACATGACGAGAAAAGTCGCCAGTGCGGAGTTTTTCGGCAGCGGCAGCGACCTGGTCGATTGTTTCGGTGAATTTTCCAGCAAGGAGCCACCCGCTTAGAGTGCCGATAATAGACATCAGAATAATGGAGAAAAAAAGAACAGACAGAATATAGTCCAAGCCACTTTGTATTTTTTGAATATTACTTCCGATAATTAAGGTGTTATTATCATAGAATTTATAATTAACTAATTTAACAGCTGTTTCATCCAATTTAAATGAATGAAAAGAAGGTTCACCCGGTTTTAATTCAGAAAAGTCCTGTTCCAAAAACGGTTTAATTAATTTCTCTGAAAAGAGGGATCGAATCAGTATTTCCCCATTTGGTGAACAAAGCAAAAAGAACATTTGATTTCGGCCTTCGCCGTACGCTTCTTTGGTGAGTTCTTCTCTAAAACTGGTTAATCTATTGAGGTTGCTGATTCGCTCTTCGGTAATCTGCTGCGTTGCCAAATTAAGGCGCAGCTCTAAAATATAGTCATGGACATTAACCAAAAATATTTTTTCTGTTGTTCCGACATCCAATGCTAAAACGATTTCACCATCATTTGGGATATGGGGTGTAATTATTTTTTTTGTTTTAGAGGAAAGAAAATGGGGGTCTAATCGTGTTGCACCAACGGGGGATTCTTTTTGGGTTAAATATTCATAGCTGAATTCCGTAACAAAAAAGTGAAGCTTATGAGCAATATTGTTATATAGGGTTGTTCTTAAAAATAAATAAATAAATGTAAAGCACAGGACTAAAGATATCAGAAATAAAGACGCATAAAAGGAAGCGACTTTAAATTTCAGTGTTTTGAAAAAATAGAAATTATTCCAAAACATAACCGAATCCTCGTACTGTTTGGAGCAATTTTCGTTTGAATGGCTTGTCGATCTTATCACGGAGGCGACAGACACGTGCTTCTACAATATTTGTTTTGGTGTCAAAATTGTATTCCCAGACGTGTTCCATAATCGTTGTTTTAGAAACAACGCGGCCCGTATTCCGCATCAGATATTCGAGAAGCTGGTATTCCAGAGGCTGCAAGTCAATTTTTTGTTCATCGCGGTATACTTTGCGTGTAACAATGTTCAGGGTTAAGTTTGCAACTCTGAGTTCGATAGGGTCCTCATTGCCGGACATTGCCCGGCGAAGAAGGGCTTGGATTCGGGCAATTAATTCAGCTAATGAAAAGGGCTTTGATAAGTAATCATCGCCGCCTTTTTCAAGGCCTTTTATTTTGTTCTCTACAGAGTCTTTGGCGCTTAACACAATAATTGGCAGAGACAGCCCCGCGCGGCGCACTTCTTCAATCACCGAAAAGCCGTCTAGCTTTGGAAGCATAATATCAACAACAATCAGATCAAATTTTTCGTTTTTGGCTTTGAATAAGCCATCGAGGCCATCGGCTGCATGAGTTGATCGGAAACCTGCCTGAGCTAAGCCCTGTACAATGAAATCAGCGGTTTTGAGATCATCTTCAATTAACAAAATGCGCATAATAAATAGATCCCTCGTTTTGTTGGATTTTTTTAATTAAGTTCTGATGCCGTGTTTTTTAAATAAGTTTGTTTTTTTAGCGGCCTATTTTGTGCTTTTCGATATTTCCAAGCGATATGAGTCAGTTCTGTCAGGACTGTAAAACAATTTTTCCAGCCTAATTTAGAGCCTGGAATATCTTGCCAAGAGGCTACGTCTTTTTCCATGCAGTGTTGAATGATATCTTTGCTGGAATAAAGCATTGTTACCCTTTTGAATATTTCAACATCAAAGAGCCATCGTGTGCAGAACTTTTCAGCAAATATTTTTTTAGCGAGTGAAATTTTGAATAGTTTTGTTCCGCATTGGGAGTCGTAGAGTGGCAGTTGCAGATAGGCGCGGATTAAGACTGCGCAGAAGAAGCCGGTTAATTTACGGATTGGCGTGCGTTCAACCCCCGAGCCAAGGTGGATCCAGCGGGAGCCGAAAATATATTCCAGATCTGATTTTTTTGCTATTTCGTTTTTGAACTGTTCAATTTCGTTTAGCGGAGTTGCCAAATCGGCATCCCAGAAACCAACCCAATCTTTGTCGGAAAATTCTTTCATAAGGGCTACTATTCCAAGTCGGACGGCTTCGGCTTTTCCGCAATTTTTGGAATAAGAGAGCATGGATGATCTTTTATTTTTAGACACAAATTCAGCAAGCAGTTGTTTTGTTTGATCGGTGCTGCCGTCATTAACGAAGCAGAAGAAAAGATCTGGATGTTGTTGAAGGTATTGTCCAAATTTATCAAAATCAATTCGCAAAGCCTCATTAAAACAAGGGATCACAATTCCAATGCGTTTTTTTATATTTTCCATAATTGATTTCCGTTTGTTTGTGTTAGCGGGGGGTGTATTGCAGGAAAATCCACTTTTATTGTCTAATCATATTTTTTCAATGGATGGTATTTGGCAAGCGTTTTGGAGCGAATACGAACCATTTATTAAGATGCAGGAGGCAATCCCTGTCTATTTTTTCTGTTATTTTATTGTAATTATGTTCCGAGATGATGAGCAGGTCATTTGAACTTTCTTTTAAGCTTTGATTAATTTCTTCTTTGGGGTGAAGAATGATTTTGTTTCTAGCATAAAAATGAGCAGAATAAGGCGTTCTGCAAGCAAAATAAAGATGCTGGCTTTCGTTGTTTAATTTTTCTGTTTTTGAGAGAAGCAATTTTGTGGTTTGGGAGGATGTGTACATCGATAGAACTAAAAAAATAGTCATCAAGAGCGTCGTTACGAATCCGAAAATAGCAGTGTCTTTCCAAACAATCTCCCAAAAATGCAATCGAAACAACAGTCTTGTCGAGCCGAATTGAGAGGCGATAAAGATACTGGTCAATGGAACGGTTGGTAATAAATAGGCGATTGGAACGCGTGGCGTCAGGCACCAGAATAGAATGATTAGAATGGTACT
>Ga0172377_10006630_pt1 | contig 11919 bp, 9 predicted proteins | sample Pumphouse3metaG_FD_119749 | JGI IMG/M metagenome (GOLD analysis project Ga0172377, IMG submission 119749) | Leachate microbial communities from a municipal landfill in Southern Ontario, Canada - Pumphouse #3 metaG | ecosystem: Engineered > Solid waste > Landfill > Unclassified | place: Canada... | reverse complement strand
CACTTCTCCAATAGGCCAAAACGATGGCGCTCAGTGTAGGGCTTGAACCTACGACCGATCGGTTAACAGCCGATAGCTCTACCACTGAGCTAACTGAGCAACTTTAATCGCTTAGATAGAATATCATAGGAATTGCGTAATTGCAAGAGTATTTGAAAAGTTTTTAAACTTTAAATACGTAGTTTTTAAGCCGTTATCTTATAAACATATGTAGAAGTATAATCCGTTCGTACGTAAGGTATATTTAACGCATTTAAATTATTTAACACGCTCTGTTTTGGATGCCCATATAAGTTGTGATAACCGCAAGAAATAATTGCTAATTCCGGATTCATTTGCTGCAGAAAATCGAAGCAGCTCGACGTATCTGATCCGTGATGTCCAACTTTTAAGATATCGCAAGTCATTTCCGGGTATTCTTTCATCAATTCGCGCTCTATTTTTATTGGAGCATCTCCCATTATTAAAAACGAGGTATCCATAATCTTAAACGAATATACAGCAGATGTATAATTTCTATCTTCATTGGTAAACTCTTTAAATGGATTAATATCGGAAATCGTGAAATCTCCGAACGTCATAGTTTCTTCCTTACCCCCTCTATTAATTTTATCTATTGGAAAATGTTCCTGGAGAGAATCTAGAGCTCCAACGTGATCGAAGTCCTCGTGAGTTGTTAAGACAGCATCGAGTTTATTAATTTTCAACTTGTGAAAGTACTTTATTAAATCCTCCTGAGCCAAGTCAACAAATAACGATCCTCCAGTATCCACCAATATATTCTTTTGCTTATATCTAATTAGCGTGGAATCTCCTTGTCCGACATCGATGTAGTGAATTTCATAGTAATCTTTTTTGTCCGGCATCACACATATCAGCAAAGTAGCAATGAGTAGCATGGTCGCTATTCGCTTTTCATTCTTAAGACGCAATTGTTTAAAAGCTATGATAGATACTACCAAAGCGCAATATATAAAAGCCGAGATATACGAATAGTTACCAACCGCTATAACCAAAGAAGTTCCGGAAAAATTGACCAGCATATTGGATAATCCACCATTCAATATTTCTAAAAATGGACGAACTACAGGTCCAAGAAAAACCAAATAATCCAAAAGATATACCACGCTGAATATTGGGGCTGCTAAGTATTGAAATATTAAAGCCATAATATTGAAGGCGTGTTCGCTCAACATGTGAAATGGCAAAATCAATATAAAAAATATCAAAGCTACTTTCAGTCTCACTTTCTTTTCTCTCTTGGAAAATAGACTCGCAGAAAATGAAAAGATAATCAAAGTGGGATATATATAGTAAAAGCCCATATTTAATACGTAGAACGGATGGAAAAATAGAATGAATAATCCGCACAGGCTTATCTTCTCTACATAATTTAATTTATACGCGGGTTTTGCTGTTCCGACCTTAGTGATTATATACATAATCAGTATTCGTTCTATAGATAATGAAAATTCAGAAAAGATGTAGATTAGACTTAACAAAACAATACAAAAAGTACCCAGGGATTTTTCTTTGAACTTTCTTTTGCCTAGATCATAGATTGTATAAAATAAAAAACTAATATGAATATTTGAAGATGATATAAGATAGCTGATGCCCAAATTATTCGCAGCTGAGTACGCTTGTGATTGCGAAGCTGAATCTTTAAATAACATAGATCCGATAAGGCTCTTTGCTTCACTCGAGTATCCTGATAATATCGCACTTTTAAATGCTCTAAGTTTTAAAGGCGACGCAAAAACTCTTTCTATTTTGTAAGCATTAAAACTCGTGTACGCACCGTATGAATGTAAATATTTAGGAAAATCAAATGATTCTTGATAGTGATAAAACATCAGCTTAGAGCCATACCCCGAAGCTTTCACTATATCTCCTACTTCGTAGCAGTTGTTATCTTGCTTCACGAAGTAGGCTGAATTAAACGTGCGGACTATCATGTATCGATCTTCCGATTTCACAACTATCCCCGTTATAGAAAGATTACCAGTTTGCAACTTAGTTGTGCACAAAAACAGCAGCACACCTGTAAGTACGGTCCCTATTAATTGATAACTAATTTTTCTGTATGAAATAAACGCATATATTAAAACGCACAACAGCAAGATTAAGGCAAACCAATTATAATTGTTTGTTAGAAAGATTAAAGTGAGAGCTAGAGTGATAAAATGTAAAAATATGCTCACACTAAACAGATTTTATCGCGAAGAGCCATATACGTTTTCTCGCCTATTCCACTAACTTCCATGATATCTTCTAACGCTTGGAAATCTCCGTTAGAGTTTCTATAATCCACTATAGCTTGAGCTTGCGATGAACTGAAACCAACTTCGTCCAATTCGTCTGCGGTTGCTGTGTTCACATTAACTTTCGCTATATCCTCTGTGATAATTGGTTCTGGTATCTCTGATTTTTTCGAAATATAGAAAGCAGAATGGCTTCCAATAACTAAGGTTGGAGTGTATGAATTAGGATCTGCGTTGTCGGTAGTTCCACCAGCCATATCAATCAAATCATTTAATGTTGATTGCGGAGATATATCATAATTCCCTGTATGGGTAATTTGCCCCGTAATTCCAACGTTAACTAAATCTTCATCTACCAATGTGGTGGTTTCTCCATTCACAATCCCAGAAGTTGCATTTGTCGGATCGATTTTTGTTAAAAGAAATAAACCAATTATGGTAACAATAACCGCAATAATAATAACTTTATACATTAAAAAAACCTCCTTTAGTTACATATAGTAACTTTAGAGGTTAAATTTAGTTTTTTTAGTCAATAGCTTTAATATCTAAAATCTTAACCATGTATGGTACACGGCAATCAATTCTAACAGTATCACCAATTTTGTGGCCAGTCATAGCTTGCCCCAAAGGTGAATGTTCAGAAATAATGCCTAAGTCAGGATTAGTACTAATAGAGTCACCAATCTGATAGACTTTTTCTTTATTATTGCTAACTCTCAAAACTTTAACCTTTGTATTAATTGCAACAACAGAATGGTCAGAAGGATTACCAACAACTACAGCATTTTCTATTTGACTTCTCAAGTCTCTTATTAATGCATCATTGGTTCTCTTTTTTTCCATAGCAGCTGAATAGTCAGCATTTTCGGAAAGATCACCTTGTTTTCTTGATTCTTCTATTTCTTCTATTATTTCAGAGTCATCATCCATGGCTTTGGATAATCGCAATTTTAATACTTCAAAACTTCCTTCAGTAATTTTCATGTAAATACGCTCCTTGAATTCGTTATATAAACTACAACGTTTATTGATTATATCAAAAGTTAAAAATTTATCAATAGGAATTATATGCTGGTAATTAAACAAATAGTTATTCATTGACTATTTTCATGTATTTATAATGCGTTTTTATGCATTTTTATAAAAAATCGAATATAAATGAATGCATTTTTCCCTGTTTATGATATATTAAATCTAACAATAAAAAAGAAAGGAAAACTAATTATGTCACAACTTGAGACTAATTTGAATTTAATCTATTTTTCATTGAATCAAGTAAACTTGCTTTCACATGCAAATAGAATTATCTCATTTGACTTAGAAACAATCTGTCCCCCTGAAGGACAAGAGGAACAATCAAAAGTTAATAGATTCTTATCTGATATGTCTTTTAAACTATTAAAGGATCCTATATTCGATGAAGCTAGGGAATACTGCTTCTTACACATCGAAGAATTGAAGCCCCTTGACCAAGAGCTCATAAAAAGATTGGAACGGGAGTATCTCAAATCTAAAAATGTTACGCCTGAATTTCAAAACAAAATTAACAAAGCATCTAACAATGCGTATTTAAAATGGGTTAAAGCTAAAAAAGAGAAGGATTTCTCTATATACGCTCCCGCTTTAGAAAAAGTTATTGAATTAGAAAAAGAAAAAATAGGACTTCAGGATACGATTGATCCTATTCCTTACAATAATTTAATAGATTTGTACGAACGCGGAATGAATCAGAAGGACTACGATGATTTCTTTACAAAACTCAGAGATTATTTGGTTCCACGGATTCCAAAATTATCATCAAAGAGTGAAAAGGTGAGATCAGATTTCCTTTCAAGAGAAGTTCCCATCGAGTTGCAAAAGAAATTTTCTAATTATCTTCTCAAAACAATTGGATTCAATTTTAAACGTGGAGCAATCTCCACAACTGAACATCCGTTCACAGAATCGCTAGGAGAAGATGATAACCGTGTCACTACGCATTATTTCTTAAATAATTGCGTATCTAATATGTTCTCAGTAATTCACGAAGGCGGTCACGCCATCTTTGGTCAGAATCAACCGGCTGAACACTACAAATATTTCATAGACAATTCTATGAGTATGGGAATGCACGAATCTGTATCTCGTTTCTTTGAAAATAGAATAGGGAGATCAAAAGAATTCATTCACCTTATATACCCCGAATTTCAAAAGATTTTCGCTGGCATATTTGACGATGTATCTGAGAAAGAGTTATACGAAGGAATCAATATAGTAAAGCCTTCGTTAATCAGAACTGAATCCGATGAATTTACATATTCCCTACACATAATCATTCGCTACGAACTTGAGAAGAAAATAATTAATGAAACTGTTGAAGTTAATGATCTTCCTAAAATGTGGGATGACTTATACGAAAAATATTTGGGTGTTAGACCGACAAACGATGCGGAAGGTATACTTCAAGACGTGCATTGGACAGGTGGCTTTGGCTACTTCCCTTGTTACGCTTTAGGAAATGCTTTTAACGCGATGTACTACGAGCGTTTAGAGCGCGAACTCGATATGAAAAAACTTGTCAGTACAGGCGATTTCAAGCCCATCCTTAAGTGGATGACAGACAATGTATTCGCAAAAGCTAACTATCTCGACTCCAAGGCTTGGATTAAAGATATTACAGGTGAATCATTTTCAGCAGATGCATTTATACGATACTTAGATAAGAAATATTAAATAAAGGAGAAATATTTTATGAAATTTGACAAATTCTCAGATGTCAAAATCGAAAAGCCCGACTTTGACAAAATGAAACAAAGTCTAATTGATATGAAAAATCAACTAGACGCAAGCAAGACAGCCGACGATGTTATTAAAGTGATATACAAGCAATTCGCTTATTCGGATAAATTAGAATCTGAATATTCCATCGCTAGCATTCGTCACACCGTAAACATCAACGACAAATTCTACACTGAAATTATCGATGGATACGATGAAAATATTCCGGTATTAACTCAGTACGACCAAGAACTCACAATCGAAATTCTCGCTTCAAAATTCAGACCTGAATTAGTTAAAGAATTCGGTTCATACTACTTTGAACAACTCGAAGCCGGTTTAAAAACATTCAAGCCCGAAATCATTGGCGACTTACAAAAAGAAAATGCTCTCGTGTCTGAATATTCAAAGATTATGGGAGGCGCTACTGTAACATATAAAGGCGAGACGATGCCCATCACTAAGATTGGACCGTATCGCTCATCTAAAATTCGTGAAGTTCGCAAAGAAGCAAATGAAGCGTTTTGGAAATTCTTCTCTGACAATGATGAAAAACTCGGTAAGTTATATGGCGATTTAGTTCAGATTCGAACAACCATTGCGAAAAAATTAGGATTTAAATCATTCACAGAATTAGGCTATTTGCGTCTGGGTCGTTTAGACTACAACGCAACCGACGTAAAAGGCTATCGCGACGAAGTCTATAAAAATATCGTTCCTCTTACAAACAAATTGTTTAAACGTCAAGCGGAACGTTTAGGTATCGACGATATCAAATTCTACGATTACGCTCTTGAATTCAAGACGGGTAATCCCCTTCCGATTGGAACTCCGAAAAAATTAGTTTCTCAAGCTCGAAAGATGTACGCAGAAATGAATCCTGTCGCAAGTAAGTATTTCAACTTCATGGACGATCACGAAATGATGGACTTGGTTGCTAAAGATGGTAAAACACCTGGTGGATACATGACTTTCATTCCCGAACTTGAATCTTCATTTATCTTTTCTAACTTCAATGGAACTAAAGGCGATGTTGATGTACTAACTCACGAATTCGGTCACTCTTTGCAAGGATTCTTAGGAGCAGACATAAAGGTCCCTTCCTACAGAGCACCCGGCTATGAATGCTGCGAAATTCACTCGATGTCCATGGAATTCTTCGCTTACCCTTGGATGAAACTATTCTTTGAAGACAATGAAGAAAAATATAGATACGCTCACTTAACTGATTCTATCTGTTTCATTCCCTACGGCGTTTCCGTTGATGAATTCCAACACTTTGTATATGAAAATCCGAATGCTACTCACATTGAACGCAAAGCTAAATGGAGAGAAATCGAAAAGAAATATCTCCCTCACTTAAAATACGAAGGAGAAAATAAATTCTTGGAATCCGGTGGGTTCTGGATGCGTCAAGGACACATCTATCAATCGCCCTTCTACTACATAGATTACACAATTGCTCAAGTTTGTGCTTTCTCGTTCTTTACAGAATCGCTAACAAATTTTGATAAAGCATTTGAGAAATACTTAGCCTTCGACCGCTTGGGAGGAAAATACCCTTACAAGAAGTTGTTAGCTGAAGGTGGTATACCCAATCCTATGGTAAAAGGAACGATTGCTAAGATTACTCCTGTCTTAGAAAAGTACCTCGATAACATAAACGATTTAAAGTTCTAAATTATTCAAAAAAAAAAGTTCTTCCTATAGAAATTTTGTGCCTTATTAAGCGGATAAATTAATTATTTCAAGACAAGTAAAACCCCTTAGGTTCGAAATGTATGAATAGTATTTACTCCTTAGAAGGATTGCATAAAAGGAAGAACTTTTTTTAATCTAAATATACTTATCAATATCTGTGTTTTTTCTAATAGCGTTAATTATTGTGTACAATCTTCCCAACAGATACTTCCTGTCGATATTTAATTCTTTTGATATCTCATCTAAAGTGTAATAATTCAACCACATAATTATCATGGTTTCATCTTTTTTAGAGTATTTTTCCGCAACAAAATCCAATACTGTTTCCATCAGTTCGTCAACGTATAACGATTTTACAAAATCCGCATAGAGATTTTCATCGCCATATTGATATATTAAAGCTTGCGCAATCGGATCATTCGTCGAACTTATATAGTAGGTATTTTGAACTCGATAGTTTTTTAATGCCCCTCGCGTTCTAACTAGTCTTATCTTTTCGAATTTTATAATTTTTCTCCAAAAGTGACTAAATTCACCTCTATCAGGTTTGTACCATTTAATCGCAATTTCAGTAGCTTTAATAATCGCACAGTAATATTCACTCCAATCGTCTTCGATTTCGTGATATTCCCGTTCGTAGAGTTTTGCTAAGCTTAATATGCTATCATTTAATCTCAAACAAATCTCCTGATAAGCTTCTTGATCATCTTTTTGCGCCATCAGCACTAAATCAGTCAAAGAAGAATCATTAAATTTCATAGAAAAAGCTGGTAATCTCTCAATATCCTTTTTATCCGTAAACATCGCTTTCACCCTTCTGTTTACTATTATAAAAACCACAGCATACCTGCTAATTATGTGTGTAAAAGTTAATATAATAGAAATTATTTTGTAGAGTGTTGACGTCTATATGTAATTATTTGTGAAAGTACCACAGCCCCTGATACTGCGGCATTCAAAGAAGTAATCGGGCCCGAAATAGGAATGCGTACGACAAAGTCACTATTTTCAAGCACCAAACGAGAAATACCTCTTCCCTCTGATCCAATTATCAGAGCTATCTTGCCATTAAAATTAACTTCGTCATAATACTGTTTACCCGCACCATCCGCTGCGACTATCCAATATCCGGCTTCTTTAAGTTTTTTTAATGAATTAGAAATATTCACAACCCGAGAAATTGGTACAAACTGTTCCGCACCTGTAGATATTTTACGAACTATAGGCGTAACTTGTACTTGTCTTTGCTTCATAATCACGATTCCATCGACACCAAAACAACTAGCAGTTCTAATCATCGAACCAAAATTTACAGGATCTTCAATTCCATCAAAAATAAGAACTAAACTATCAGCCTTATCTTTAGTATTAAGAAGAATCTCTTCAAAATTCGTATAAGAAAAGTCATCCACATAAGCAATGACACCTTGATGGTTTCCACCTTTAGCTAATTTTTCGAGAACGCTAATGTTCACCATCTCAGGACGAATATTGAATTTTTCACATAAAGACAAAACACGTTTGTCAGTACTGCGTTGTGCCATTAATATCTTGCTTGGTTTTTGATCACCTGTTAAAGCACTAATAACGGAATTTCTCCCGTAAATCATATCTGACATACAATTAGTTTCCTCTCTATCAGTTAATAATAACAAATACTTAATTTCTTGTAAATAGCAATAATTTTATCTAAACGAATTTTTTAATTTTATCGGGAAAAACTTGATAAAAACTGGTAATTTTTAGAAGGTTCTCGGCAATTTAACTTCCGTCTTTAAGGCGTTAGTTATGTTAGTTAATTCTTCGCTGAAAGCCTGAATTGTACCCTTGGGAGCTTTAGAGAAACTAACGGTGACTTTTACGCAATCCTCATTCTTATATTTCGCAATTTTTGATGAAATACTGAGAATAACTAATCCGTAATTTAACGCAATTTTAACAATGCTATCATTCGCTTTGATTTCAGAATTAACATATATAGCCACGGTGGGAATTCTCTTGGATGTTTTTGATTCTACATATTGTAGTGCCATAAGTACTAACAATCCAATCGTCGTTAAAAATAGTGCCATCCAAATATATCCTAAACCGATTACTAAACCTAAAATTCCTGTAAGGAATACTGTTGATGAAGTTGTAATGCCTCGAACATCTTTACCTGTTTGTGCGACTGATGAACCGGAGATGTATCCCAATCCCAATATCATCGCGGCCCAAATAATAGGCCCAGCTTCGGGGTAATACATGCCCAGCACAGCTATTGCTGTTGCGGACACACCAATAATAATGTGAGTGCGCAATCCCGCTGTATGGCCGTTAAACTCACGTTCAAGACCCACTAAGCCACAAAGGATAACTGAAATGAGTAGTACGATGGCTGTATATCCGATTCTTTCGGCTTCAGAGCCACCTATGAATAATTGTCGCAATGCTTCCATATTTTAATTCTCCTTTTATAAAATGCCTTTTTCGATTAATTCTTTTCGAACTTTGTCTGATGTTTCATAGTCCTTATTAATCTTACAGGTTAAATACTTTTGATACAAATCTATTTCTTCTTTAGATACGATCTTATCTTTAAATTCGAAACCTAATACGCTCAACATTTTTCTAAAAGTATTGTAGTATTCGAAAAGTTTGGAATTTTCTGTCCGAAAATTTCTCAAGGCTTTATTGCAATCTTTAATTATTCTTTCCATCACCATGATTGCGTTTGCTACATTTAAATCATCGGCGAGGTAGTTTAGGAATTCATCGTAAGCATCCTGATCAAATTCATCGCCAACTTCGAATTTATCTAAGCCAAACTTCACCTGCAGAGTTCTAACAAATTTTTCAAATTTATCCACTTCGCTTTGCGCAGTTTCTACAGCTTCCACTGAAAAATTTATAGGGGAGCGATAGTACGTTGAGATAAACAGATATCTAAGCACATTGCCACCGTATTTTTTTATAGCGTCTTTCGCTAACACTACATTGCCAAGAGACTTCGACATCTTTGTGTTATTGATATTTATAAAGCCGACGTGCATCCAATAATTAGCGAGGTTTTTACCGCAGTAAGCCCAGTTTTGAGCATTTTCATTTTCGTGATGTGGAAATTTTAAATCAAATCCGCCGCCGTGGATATCTATCGTCGGTTTTTTGAAATAAGAATTGATCATAACTACACATTCAGTGTGCCAACCAGGACGTCCTTCGCCAATCTTGGTGTCAAATTTGATTCCATCGTCATCCGTATATTTCCAAAGAGCAAAATCCAAAGGTGATTTCTTAGAATTATTGCATTCGATTCGACTTCCGCTGATAAGGTCGTCGATATTCATTTTGGACAATTTGCCGTAGTCGGGATCATCCGGTACAGAAAAATACACATCGCCATCAGATTTATACGCGTGTCCGTTTTCAATAATCTTCGAAATGAAGTTTACAATTTCAGGAATGTAGTTTGAAACTCTAGGGTGATTTTCTAACGGAATGATATTCATATCTTCCATGTTCTGTTCGTATGCTTTTATATAGAATTCAGAAAGTTCTTTTTCTGACTTTCCTTCTTCCTTCGCTTTGTTGATTATCTTGTCGTCGATGTCTGTATAGTTAGATATCATGTGAACCTTGTATCCGCAAGCTGTGAAGACTCTTTGCAATAAGTCAAAGGTTACAACGGGTCTCAAGTTGCCAACGTGCACGTAATTGTACACGGTCGGACCGCAGTAATAGACGGAAACTTCCCCATCAACTACCGGTTTGAAATCTCTCACTTCAGATTGATATGTATCATATAGTTTAATTGGTTTTGTTTTCATAAGTTCTATTTACCCTCTTCTATTTTTTCGATTTTTTTTCGCATGGATTGGATCCTATATAAATTATAGTATATTCCGCGCTGTTTTAATAATTTTTGATGGCTTCCTTCTTCAATAATTTTCCCGCTATCTATAACATATATTCTTGAAGCGTGCTTAATAGTCGATAATCTGTGGGCTACCATGACCATCGTTCCGATAGATTTAATCTTTTCTAGCGACTTTTGAATTATGGTTTCTGTCTCAGTATCTATGTTGCTCGTAGCTTCATCCAAGACGACGATTGGAGGCTTGTACGTAACTACTCGAGCGAATGAAATGAGCTGTCTTTCTCCTGAAGAGAAATTATTTCCGTTTTCTAATACTTCCTGATCGTACTTATTTTCCAATTCATTGATAAATCTATCCGCCCCGACGTATTTAGCGGAATTAATAATCACATCATCCGGTATTTCAGGATTGTCCAAGGAAATATTTGATTTGATAGTCCCAGAGAAGAGGAACACCTCTTGCAGCATCTGCCCAATATTTTTCCGAAGGCTATCCAATTTGATATCTTTAATATCGACATCGTCGATTAATATCTGCCCTTGCTGAATGTCGTAATTTCTCACCATAAGCGTGATTATTGTGGATTTACCAGCTCCGGTTTCTCCAACAAAAGCAACAGTCTCGCCAGGGTTGATTACAAATGAAATATCTTTAAGAATCCACTCATCTTTCTTGTAAGCGAACCACACGTGTCTAAATTCAATCTTACCTTTCGCTCTTTTAAGATCTATCGGGTCTTTGACGTCTTGGATGATTGCTTTTTTATCCAGCACGCTTAAAACACGTTCAGCTCCAGCCAGAGCTGATTGAATTTGGTTGAATAAATTAGCGATTGCTTGAACCGGATTGAAAAATCTTTCTGTCAGTAAATAGAAAGAGTACAGTTGACCTATTTTCATTTGATCAGCAGCCACGAGTTGAAGTCCTTCGGCAAATATCGCAATGATTGCTCCGATGTATAGCAAATACATAAGAGGTCTGAATATCGTATACATGTTAACAGCTTTATATCTAGATTTTTTCAATTTTAAATTGACCGCTTCGAATTCTTCTTTCTTTGATTTTTCTTGATTGAAGATTTGAATAGTGTTCATAGCGGATAAGTTTTCAGATAAGAAAGCATTCATCGAGGAAATATTTGTACGAACTTCTCTATAAAATTTTCTCGAGTAGTAAGCAAAGATAAATGAAACTCCAAATATCGCAGGTAAAAAGGCAATAAGTATGAGTCCTAAGGTTATATTCGTGATCAGAACAGTGACGATAACAATAACCAATACTATTATGTTATAGATCAATTGAATCAATACATTTGAGAAGAAGTTCATGAGTGAATT
>Ga0172377_10006629_pt1 | contig 11919 bp, 10 predicted proteins | sample Pumphouse3metaG_FD_119749 | JGI IMG/M metagenome (GOLD analysis project Ga0172377, IMG submission 119749) | Leachate microbial communities from a municipal landfill in Southern Ontario, Canada - Pumphouse #3 metaG | ecosystem: Engineered > Solid waste > Landfill > Unclassified | place: Canada... | reverse complement strand
AATAGTTACTTTTTTTAAATATGAGTGTGATTCGAGTAAGGTTAGAGATTCATTCTTTAAATCATTGATGGTTAGTGTTTTATGTTTTCCTAATTTACTTTCGACTGGAGTAACGATGACTAAGTGGTCTTCAACAAAACGGATTTTAACTAAATCATCATCACTTTTTGGGTCACAATAAATAAAAGCCATTGATACTGTACCTTCCTTTAGTGCGTTATATAAATTGGCGGTGTCATCTTCGACTAATCTAACATTATATTGACTATGGTTGTTAAATAAATCGGATAAAGGTTTAGTTAAACCCACTGAATCAAAAGAAGGAATAACTCCCAAACATAAAGTTTCTTTTATTTTGCTATCAATTTCTTTTATTTGATCGAGATATTTTTGGTATTGAGAGATTATTTGTCGACAAACAGGAATAAAAGCCTCGCCATATTCAGTCAGTTCTACTTTTCTAGTTGTTCGATTAAATAAGGGAACATTTAGTTCTTTTTCTAATGCTTGAATATGTTTAGAAAGGCTTGATTGCGACATAAAGAGTTCTTCAGAAGCAGCTAAATAGTTACCAATTTCTGCGGTTTTTAAAAATTCTTTCAAATAAGTAATTTCCATAAATTAATTCCTTTTTCGAATAAATTATATATTAGAAAAAATTGATAATTCAACCTTATTAGCAAAAAATGTTAAAAAGAGGTTTTTATATGGCTCGACCAAAAATTGATTTTAAAGTTGAATTTACATATCGAATAATAAATAAAGATATTATAGATATTACCGCCCCAATGAAGGAGCAAATTTATATTATTAGTGGAACTAATAAAACGATGATTATTGATAATGGAATGGGTATTGGTTCGCTTAAGGAATATATAAAACAATTTAATTTGCATAAAGATATCATCATGGTAGATACTCATGGTCATCCTGACCATGCTGGGGGAAATATTGAATTTGATAATTGTTACTTAAATCCTCTTGATTTACCAGTATATAAAAAAATGGTTACAAAAAAATATCGTGCTGGAGATGTGCGTAATATATTTGCTAATGATGGAAAAATATTAATAGATAATTTGTTAGATTTTAAAGAAAATACTCTTCCATTAGTTGATGGGCAAGAATTTGATTTAGGAAATCGAAAAATTAAATGTTATTTAGTACCTGGACATACTGAAGGTTCAATGGTTCTTTACGATGAAAATACAAAAACACTATTTGTTGGAGATGCTCTAACACTAAAAGAAACTTGGCTTTATTTATGGTATAGTACTTCCTTAAAAACTTATTACGAGTCTTTATTACATCCGTCCCAGTCGGATGAAATTTGAATAATATATATTTCATAAAAGGAGAAAATTAAAATGAAAAAAATATTTAAAACTGCTGTTTTATCTTTAGCTGTCGCTTTTTCGCTTTGTTCTTGTGGAGAAAGAAAACTTGCTGGTAATTATGTTTACAAAGGTTGGAATGGAATGGCAAATGTTGAAGAGGATTGGACTTTAGTTATTGCTAACGATGATACTTATACTCTTTCTTTAGTTAACGATTTTTTAAACGCTAAGAACTATGGGAAAGTATCTAAAAATAGTGATGAGACATACACATTAACTCATACTGGTTCTGCAGATGAGCTCTATCCTTATCCAACTATTGTTTATGGTTTTTATGCTACCGATGCTGAAGCAAAGAATTGGGAAGCAAAAGTTAATTTTGATTTCGATGCGATGACTTGCACTCCAATCGTTACTAAATAGTAAGTTTATTTACGAAGTTTAAAATCGTTCACTGGGATTATTTTAAACTTCGTCATTTTTTAAAAGGACCATATTTATGATAGATTTAAACAAAAAACCATTTAATCTGAACGAAAAGGAAATAAACAATGTCTATTCCCAATTGAATTCATTAAATGAAGAGCAAAAAATAGGACAACTATTTTGTATTTTGGGTGATTTATATGCTGAAAAAGAACTTAATAATCTAGTAAAAGAAAAAGCAATTGGTGGTATTCTTTTTCGTCCTAACGCTTCTAAAACATTAAAAGAAAAACTAGATAATTTAGATAAAATCTCAAAAATACCATTACTTAAGTGCGCCAATCTAGAAGATGGTGCTTTTGGTGCTATTAAAGAGGGTAGAAGGATTGCTTCACAATTAGAAATAGCGGCTACAGATAATTTGGAGAATTCTTATTATATGGGTCTTGACGAATCTTATGAAGCAAAAGAAGTCGGCATTAACGTATCTTTTTCTCCAGATTCAGATATTGATATAAATTGTTTTAATCCAATCACAAACGAAAGAACATTTGGGTCAAATCCAAAAATTGTAAAAGCTAATGTTTTAAATGTTATGAAAGGAATCCAAGAAAATGGGTTAGCCTCATTTGCAAAACATTTTCCCGGAGATGGAGTTGATTTTAGAGACCAACATTTAGTACCAACATATAATTCTTTATCAAAAAATTTATGGTATAAAACGTATGGAAAAATATATTCATCATTAATTAAGAATGGAATATTAGGAATAATGTGTGGTCATATTCACCAAGATAATTTATCTATGGATGATAATCACTCATTAAAAAAAGAAGATTGCATGCCTGCAAGTTTATCAAAAGAATTATTAGAGGGTGTTTTAAGAAAAGAACTGGGATTTAATGGTGTGATTGCTACTGATGCAACAATAATGGGTGGTTTTAATAACGCAATGAAACGTGAAAGAGCCATTCCCTATTGTATACAATGTGGTGTCGATTTGATTGTGTTTAATACTTCATTAGAAGAAGATCTTGAGTATATGAAAAATGGACTTAAAAATGGAATACTCACACATGTAAGATTGGATGAAGCAGTAACGAGAATATTAGCTCTTAAAGAAGTTCTTAAAAGAAATATAAAAGCAAAATTATCACCATATAATCCATCGGAATTAGAAAGAAAATTAGCAAACGAATCGATAACGCTAGTTAAAAACAAGGACAAAGTAATACCTCTCAAGAGAGAAAATTATAATGAAATTGAGATACGTTCATTAGGAAACGATGAATATCCAAACGGATCGATCAAAGAGGATATTAGAAAACTATTAGTTAAAGAAGGTTTTAAGGTGAGCTATTTTGATATTGATAAAGTTGATATGCATGGCCCAAAAAATATTAACAAAAGAAAGTTGATTCTTTACTTAGCAAATTTAGAAACTGCTTCAAATCAAACTGCAGTTAGGATTAATTGGGCAAAAAAACATGCTCTTGATATGCCAAGATTTATTAATGAAGTTGACTATGTTTTTATATCGTTTGCAAATCCTTATCATCTTATGGATGTACCAAGAATTAAGAGTTGCATAAATGCTTATTGCGCAAACGAGTCGGTAATAAATATGGTTATTGAAAAAATCATGGGAAGATCTCCATTTAAAGGAGTTAGTCCTGTTGATGCTTTTTGCAACTTAGAGGATACAAAATTATGAAGAAAATTATCAATTATTTAGGTTTGAATACAAAAAAATTTGTTGGTTTAGTTTTTGGCGCTATTTTGCTAATTATATCTTTATGCTTACCAGAAATTGGAGGATTAAGTCAGCAAGCAATAAGAACGCTTGGAATTTTAGTGTCTTTTTTAATATTGCTAATTACTGAAGCTCTTCCCGTTGTTGTAATAAGTTTATTATTTGTTGGTCTTTTAGCTCTTACAAAGGTTTCACCAAATTTAGGGGCGGCTTTATCTGGTTTTTCTCAGCCTGTTGTTTTCTTTACTTTAGCTTCTTTTGGTTTAGCGGCTGCTTTTACAACTACACCTCTTGCAAAAAGAATTTTGAGAGGTATATTAAAATTATTTGGGAAGAGTGTGAATTTAGTTTTATTATCATTAATGCTATTTGCAGCTCTTGTTTCCTCAATTATTTCAAATGTTCCAACCTGTGCAGTATTTATGGCTATTGGATTAGATTTTTTGAATCTATACGATAATGAGGAAGATAAGAAAAAGACAGGTCGAGTTTTTATGATTGCAATTCCAATCGCATCAATGATTGGTGGGATGATGACCCCAGCAGGAAGTTCTATTAACTTAATAGCTATTGGTTTATTAGAAGCTTATAACGGATCAACAATTTCTTTTGTTGAATGGATGCTTGCAGGAGTGCCACTTGCTTTAGTTTTATTGCCTCTTGCATGGTTTTTAATTATTAAAATATATAAACCAGTAGAAGTATCAACAGAAAAAATCAAAGATTTTTCTATAAAAATGGATATACCTTCTAAGATTACTGGAAAAGAAATTAAGACTCTTATAATTGCGGGTACGATGCTTATTTTATGGGTTTTATCAAGTTGGTTTTCATTCTTTAATGTAATGGTTATTGCACTTCTTGGGTGTGTAGTTTTATTTTTGCCTGGAATAGATGTTTTAAAGGTTGATGTTTTCTTAAAAAAAATAGTTGGGATGCTTTCTTTTTGGTAGGGTGTGTTTTATCAATTGGGACAGCAATGATAAATAATGGAATAATAGATGCTTTATCAGGTTTAATTCCGACACTGTCTTTGCCATTAATTTTAGTTTTGATGATTGTTTGTTTATTAGTTTTTGCTGGATTAATAGTATTACCTGTCGCTACTTCGTTAGTAGCAATATTAGGGACGCCATTAATGATTTTTGGAATTGCTGCTGGTGCGAGTCCAGATTTAGTTATTATGGCAGTGGCCTTGTGTGCTTGTAATTGTTATTTGTTGCCCTTAGATACGGTAACTCTAATTACTTATAGTAAAGGGTATTTTACAATGACAGATATGATGAAAAGTACAGTCATATTGCAGGTTGTTTTAGTTATAATAGTTTCTTTATGGTTACCTGTTGTAGGAATGATTACAAATATTATATAGAAATCGGAGAATTTAAAAATATGAAAAATAGTAAGATTATTTTTGTTTCATTGATGAGTATTTTATTATTGTGTGCTTGTGGAAATAACGAGAAAAAAGAAGAACCTTATGCTACGCCTTCAACACCTGAAGAAGTGGTTAATTATACTTTAACTGAGTCTCTACCATATGCTGGTATAGATAGTACAAAATATCAAGTAATGGATATTTATACGCCAAATAATCAAAAAGAAAAGACTCCTGGAGTGGTTTTAATTCATGGTGGAGCTTTTAAGTTTGGTGATGAGAAAATGTTTCAAACTACTGCTAAATGGTTAGCTAATAATGGTTTTGCAGTCGCATCTATTAGTTATCGATTATGTACAACGGATTTATTTCGTGCAGCAGTTAGCGATACGAAAGCTGCAATTAGATATCTAAGGAAAAATGCGGCTACTTATAATATAAATGAAAATCAAATTGTAACATGGGGCGAATCAGCAGGGGCTTATCTTAGTGTCATGAGTGCGATGACGGGTGGCACCAATGCTTTAGATGGAGACGTAAAAGAAAATATCGATATCTCTAGTAAGGTTCAGTATTGTGTTGATTTTTATGGACCTTTATTTGTAAAGATTTATAAAGATGGTGGTCTTTGTAATTTTTTAGGTATTACAAGCGATGAAATCGATAGTGAAAAAAATAAAGAATTAGTTAGTAGTAGCGATCCTTTATCATATGTAGATAATTTTACAAAAGAAACAGTACCACAATTTTTAATTCAACATGGCGGTAGCGATACAACTGTATCAAATGAAGAATCAAAGCATTTATATGAAGGATTAAAGTCAGTTTATGGAGAAGAAAAAGCATCTTTAACTATTATGAGTGGTTTAAAGCACATGGATGCTGGATTTTATACAGATGATAATTTATAATTGGTTAGTAAAGAGATTAAATCTTATTTTAATAAATAGTTTTTATGGAAAAGAAAGCAATTATTTTTGATTTAGATGGCGTTATTATTTCAACAGATGAGTTACATTTTTTAGCTTGGAAAAAGATTGCTGATGATGAAAAAATTCCATTTGATAAGGATGATAATGATGCCTTAAGAGGCGTTTCAAGAATGGATAGTCTCGAATTAATTCTAAGAAAATCTAAAAAAGTTTATTCAGAAGAAGAAAAACTAATATTAGCTAACAAAAAGAACGATATTTATCGTAGATTTCTTTCAAAGTTAACTAAAAATGACTTATCAAGAGATACGCTTAATACTCTAAATAAACTAAAAGAAAATGGTTATTTGATGGCAATAGGCAGTTCTAGTAAAAATACCAAATATATACTTTATAGAATTGGTTTATTGGATTTTTTCAATGCAATAGTTGATGGAAACGATATCAGCCATAGCAAACCTAATCCCGAAGTATTTTTAAAAGCTGCAGAAAAATTAAAAGTAAATCCAGAATATACATATGTTTTAGAAGATGCGGTTTCAGGAATTGAAGCAGCAAAAAATGGTGGATTTATTCCTATTGCTATTGGACCTGCTTCGTTTTCTAAAGATGCCAAATTTATAATTAAAAAATTTAGCGATTTAAATAATATTTTGAAGTAAAATTGTTCTAATTTATTTTTATTCTTATCTACTTTTTCATGTCTTTTTGTGTGTCGCAATAAATTTCTCTCTTTTTTGTGGTAAAATAAATTAATCTTTTTGTGGTTTATGAATAATTCTCATTTTTAATTTAGTTTACTGTTTTTAATAAGAAAGGCACATTTTATGAACGAAGAAAATAATGAAAAAGTAGAGATTAAGCCTAAAACTAAGAAAAAGCATAAAGGACTTATAATTACTTTTTCTATAATTGGAGGAATTATTGGGTGCTTAGCTTTAGTTCTTTCGGTTTTTGCAATAGGGAGCACAGTTGTAACCAATAACTTACTCGACTATGCAAAAAGCTTTGATAAAGTTGAGTACGACCACACAATTTCGGTTCCAAAGAAAGATAATAATGGATATTATTATTTTTCTAGTGATGGTGAATTCAATGTAATGCAATTAACCGATGTTCATCTTGGTTCTGGAATAATGTCAAAAGAAAAAGACAAAAAAGCTTTAAATGCAATTGCATCTTTAGTTTCAACTAATAAACCTGATTTAGTGATCTTTACTGGAGATGAATCTTTTCCAGTTCCTTACATTTCAGGAACTTTAAATAATCAAAGACAGCCTAATTTAATAGCAAATCTGATGGAAACGCTTGGGGTTTATTGGACAGTGGTTTTTGGTAATCATGATTCTGAAGCCTATAATTATTACCGAAGGGGCGATGTAGAAAATTTCTATTCTAGTTATCATGATAACGGATATACACATTGCTTATTTGATGGAAGTGCTGAAGGAGTATCAGGGAATTGTAATAATGTAATAAATTTAAAAAGTTCTTCTGGATTAGTCCGTAATTCATTTATTACTCTTGATAGTAATGCCTATCTTGATAATGATCCTTTAGGAATTAATTGGATTTATGATAATATTCATCAAGATGAAATTGCTTGGTATGAATCGGTGATTGATTTATATACTAGTGAAAATAAAAAAATACATGCTAGTAGTGGAACGGTTCAATCAATGCTTTTCTTTCATATTCCTTTACCTCAATTTCAAGATGCTTTGTTTGAATATAAAGATAATAACTTTAAAGATACAGCAAATACTAAATACATTTATGGCGAATGTGGCGAAGACCAAAACTATTTATATAATGACGAACCTCATGTAGTTTGGTCAGGGGAAAACCGTGATGATTCAATTTTTGAAGCAATTTTGAATAAAGGATCAACAAAAGCAATTTTTTGTGGTCATGATCACCTTAATAATTTCTCGTTTATTTATAAGGGAATTCAATTAACTTATGGTTATAGTATTGATTATCTTGCTTATAAAAATATTGATAAATATGGAAGGCAAAGAGGATGTACTAATATCTCTTTCTCATCTAGTGAAAATTATGAAATAACTCACGAAAATTATTATTTAAGAAAATTTGTGAGCAAATATCCAAAAGAAACCGTAACCATGGATAAATATTATGAAAATAATACTTACCTTATGAATGATTTTTAAATAATAAAAATAGTAATAATGAAAAATGTTTATTCGACAGATTTTAAGGATTCTGCCATATCTACTTTATTAATTCTTTTTGTAATTAATAAGTTAACTACAAAAGCTGTTACTACCGAAATTATAAATCCTAAAATATAACTTAATGGTTGGATGTAGTAATAGTAACTTACAAGAGGTGTGATATTAACATATAAAACAATGTAGGTTAGAGGGAAACCAATTAATAAGCCAAAAGAAGCTCCAATTATTGTTAAAAACATAACTTCGTATATTAAACTCGCAGCAATTTCTCGACGTTTAAAACCTAAAACTCTTAAAGTCGCTATTTCTCTTATTCTTTCATTGAAGTTTAAAATAGCTAAATTAATTAGAACAATAACTGCTAAGATTACAGCAAAAACTTTAACGACTATTGTCATTGCACTCACTGCCGAAACATAACTATTAACAGTATCAAGACGTTCTTGTCTTGTTTGTGTTGAATTAACGCCAGTAATATTTTTAACTTGTGAAGAAATTGACTTACCATTTGCTCCATCGTTTATTGTCACCCATGCATTTGTGTTATAAGGCGAAAGATCTTTTAAGGTTTCTCGATAAATAAAGATTGCCTTAACTGAGAATGTATAAAAAACTTTATTTACTTTCTCTTTATAAGTTTCGCCATTATAAGTAAATTCAAGATAATCACCTTCGATTATTTTTAAACTATCAGCGATTGATTGAGATAGTCCAACACCATCATTATCCCATTTAGAGCAACCAAAATTTGTAGCAGTACTATCAAAATAAAAAATATTTGTATTAATAAAAGTGTCTTCGTTATCGTTGTTTGCTTGAACAGATAAAATGGCGTATTCTTCGCAATACTTAACACCATCAATTGATTCAATATCATTTTTGAGTGATTCGATTTGAGGATTATAGGCAACATTGACATCGCTATTATATACATTATTTATATCAACATTTTTGTCATATTCTATTGTGTCATCTATGCCAAAGCCACATATAAGTAGTCCAGTACAACCCATAATTCCTATAATGACCATTAGAGATTTAGTCATATGTACTTTCATATTTCTTAAAGCCATCATTAGCGAAGTGTTCTTAATTTCTTTTTTATTTCCGTGACTTGAGAAGCGTGGAACTAGTGGTCGCATAGATGCAACTGGTGTTTCTTTAAGTTCGTGATGAATAATTAAAGATGTTAAAAGTGCAACAAGCAAAATAACAATAATTGTAACAATAATTATTTCGGTTACAGGCCAATAAGTTGAATATTCTGGGAGAGTATAGAGCAATTTATACTTATTATTCATGACTGGTGCTATAACATAAGGTCCAATAATAAAGCCTAAGGCAACGCCAATTAAGGACACAATAACCATTAAAGATTGATAGTAGAATAAGATACGGTTTTTTGTTAAACCAAGGGCTTTCATAGTACCTATTTGTGTTCTTTGTTTTAAAATCATCTGTGAAATTGTTGTTAAAACTATAAGAATTGCCACAACAAAAAAGATAATAGGGAAAACATAAGTTAATTGTTTTGCTTGAACAATATCGCTTTGAATTACGGAATTGCTTGGAAGATTTTCTTTATTCATAATCGAAATTAAACGATTATTATCATTAAAATAATTATTTACATTATCAATGTATTTTTTCGAAGTTAAAGCATCATCAAGTTTAACAACATATTGATTCATATAATATTTAAAGAATTCATCTAGCCTTGCGCTTTCTTTATCTAGTATTTCCTTATTTAAACTTTCAAATACTATTAAAGATGAGTATGGATTCTCTTTATCTATAGTTGTATAACTATCAATTATTTTATTAAGGCATTTGTTAAATAGATATTTACTTCCTAAGAAGCAATAAGCGCTATTGAAGGTCGCGTTTTGAATATTTTCAGGTTGAGACATAAAAGCATTAACCTTAAAACTTAGAACTGTTTCGTCACTTGGTAAAGCAGTGTTAATATGTTTTAGACAATCAGTAGTAAAAGTATCGCCTAAACCTAGATTTTCTATAATTGCAACCAATGGATTTTTTAATAATGATGTTTGGTAGTTAAGATCTAGATAATCGCCAATTTCTAAATCAGTAAAGCGATCTTTAAAAGCATTATCAACATAAAAGAATAGGTCGCTATTGTTTTCTTCGTAATTTTCTTTTAAATCAACATCAAAAGCTTTATTAATCGTTGGTAAATCTTTACTAACTAATGCGTAAGTTGAGTAATTTGCTATTCTCACTTGTGAAACAAGTCGAGAATTAATATTTTCTTCTTCGTTATTATTAAATGAAATGAGTTTTTTATAATCGTCATCGTTATAAGAATTTACTGTGATCCAAACATCAGCTAAGTTTCCTTTAGAGTAAGTTTCATTAACTCTTTTTTCAAGTTCATAAGCACTACTTGTTAAGCCAATAAAAAGAGCAACTGAAGTTGCTAAAATAAAGATAATGGCAATAAATTGTAAAAAATTATGCCAAATATCTCTACCTAGTTTTTTAGTTAATACTCTATCTAATTTTACCATTCAATTTCTTCCGCTGTTTTAGGTTTTTTAACAAGCTCATTAGAGATGATTTTTCCATCTTGAACACGAATGATTCGATTAGCAATAATGCTAATCGCTTTGTTATGAGTAACAATAATAACGGTCTTTTTTCGTTTTTTACAAACATTTTGTAGTAATTCAATAATTTGACGGCCGGTTTTACTATCTAATGCACCTGTTGGTTCATCACACAAAAGTAAAGTAGGATTTTTAACTAAAGCTCGAGCAATAGCGACACGTTGTTGTTCTCCGCCACTAAGTTCGCTAGGGAAGTTCTTTTCCCTATTTTTTAAACCTACAAGATCCATTACATCATGAGCATCTAAAGGTTCTTTTATTAAACTTGCAGCTAAATATACATTTTCATAAGCATTTAAATTTGGCATTAAATTATAAAATTGAAAAACGAATCCAATATCGTTTCGACGAAATTTGACTAATTCTTTTTCTTTCATTTTTGTAACATTTTTATTATTTAAGTAATAATCGCCACTTGTTGCTTTGTCCATAGCTCCAAGTATATTAAGAATTGTTGTTTTTCCAGCGCCACTAGGCCCTAAAATAACAACTAACTCACCCTTTTTAATGGCAAAAGAAGCATCTTTTAATGCAACAATCTCAGCTTCTTTTTTCTTTTTTTCTCCATATACTTTAGAGATATTTTTCATTACGATTTGTTCCATATATAGATCCCTTAAATAGCATTAATAAAATTGTGGCAAAAGAATTTATACTTTTGTTATAGGACAATTTTGGCATATTTCTCACAAAAAAGTATAGATATTTTATAATAATTTGAATTTTTAAATTATTTACTACTGACACAAAATATTAAAATCAGAATGCTTTTAAAATAGTGTAGATAGTATAAAAAAAATAGAGTTCCTTAAAATTGAAGGAGAAACATATGCAAAAGAAAATGTTTTTGACTATTTTTAGTTCATTATTGCTTTGCGCTATGGTTGCAAGTTGCAACGTAAATGGTAATGTTACTGGTTCCAAAATAACAGAGGGAGATAGCGGAGACAAAGAAACTGGTGAAGATGATATCGCCAAAGAAGAGACTACATCAAATGAAAAGTATTCAATTGATAAATATAAGAAAACCATGTATTATCACGATGATTTTAAAATCTTATGGTTAACGGATTTACATTTTGGTAATCCAACGAACACCAAAGATTATGATGAAATCAAAGAATACATTCACCTTAAAGAAATGATTGATGAAGCAGGAACTGTAGATTTAATTATGTTAACTGGTGATGTATTTGATGGAGAAACAGAAGCTCAAATTGATACATTTGTTTCCTTTATCGATGGATTTAATACTAAATGGGCTT
>Ga0172377_10006628_pt1 | contig 11920 bp, 13 predicted proteins | sample Pumphouse3metaG_FD_119749 | JGI IMG/M metagenome (GOLD analysis project Ga0172377, IMG submission 119749) | Leachate microbial communities from a municipal landfill in Southern Ontario, Canada - Pumphouse #3 metaG | ecosystem: Engineered > Solid waste > Landfill > Unclassified | place: Canada... | reverse complement strand
ACTGGAAATATTTATATTAACGTACGGGACTAGTCTCGTACGTTTTTTTATCCATACATCAAACTACCTAAAGCATCCTTTTTATGCTACAATAAAAAAAGGGAGATGGTAAAAATGTCAATTAATTTTAAAGAAGAAGTTCTAAAACGCAAGGACTTATTAATCACTGATTTGCAAAAGCTCATTCAGATTAATTCTGAAATGACATCATATGATCCTAATCGTAAAGGAGCACCTTTTGGTGAGGGTACAAAAGAAGCATTAGACTTTATGATTGAACTAGGAAATAGAGATGGCTTTAAAACGGTTAATTTAGAAGGTTATGCAGGCCATATTGAATATGGTGATCAAAAAGATTTTGTTGGTATGATTGGCCATTTAGATGTTGTTCCTGCAGGTAATGATTGGACATATCCTCCATATGGTGCTGAAATTCATGATGGTAAAATGTATGGACGTGGCACCGAAGATGATAAAGGCCCAACGATTGCTGCTTATTATGCCTTAAAAATATTAAAAGAACTCAATATTCCACTGTCAAAACGTATTAAGTTAATTCTAGGAAATGATGAAGAAACTGCGTGGCGTTGTGTGAGACATTATTTTAGTGTATACCCAGAACAACCTGTTTCAGGATTTATTCCAGATGCTGATTTCCCACTCATTTATGCTGAAAAAGGAATTACACGCATTTTTGTTGAAGGTGTGTTTGATCTAAAAGACATCACCAATTTAGAAGGTGGATTTAGAGATAATATGGTTCCTGATTATGCAAGTTGTGTGACAACTAATCTCAATCTTGAATCTAAATTTAATGCCTTTTTAAAGAAAAACAATTATCCAGGAAAAACAGATATATCAGGAAATCAACTGACATTAAAAGTTGATGGAAAGAGTGCGCATGGTTCAACACCACAATTTGGTGAAAATGCGATTGATCGTCTATTCGAATTCTTTATTGAAGAAAACTTTGATAGTAAACTCGTATCACTCGTTAAAGATGTGTTCATTCATGATATTCATGGTAAGAAGTTTAATGCAAACTACCATGATGAAGAAATGGGTGATTTAACAAATAATTTTGGTGTTATTAAAAAAATAGATGATCGATACCAAATTTCATTAAACCTACGCTATCCAAATGGTGTAAAACTTGATGATGTCATGGTTAAACTCGACAAAGCTTGTGCCCCATATGGCGCGAAAGTTACATTAGATAAACATCAAGAATTATTATATAAAAATCCAAATTCTGATTTAGTGAAGAAATTGATGAAAGTTTATCAAAAACATACCGGTGACTTAGAAGCCAAACCAATCAATATTGGTGGTGGAACATTCGCAAGAGCGATGGCAAATTCCGTAGCTTTCGGACCTCACTTTTTAGATAAACCAACATTTATCCATCAAAAGAATGAATTTATTGGCATTGATGATTTATTACTCGCAACCATTATTTATACCGAAGCACTATACGAACTCGCGAAATAGGAGGTTTTCATGAAACCTTACTTAGATCTATGCAATCATGTTTTAACTCATGGAAAACAAAAGATGGATCGTACGGGAACTGGAACATTAAGTGTATTTGGTTACCAAATGCGTTATGATCTCGAAGATGGTTTTCCATTACTCACAACTAAAAAGGTACATTTAAAATCAATTATTCATGAATTGTTGTGGTTTATTAAAGGCGATACGAATATTAAGTATTTAGTAGACCATGATGTCAAAATATGGAATGATTGGCCATATAAAGCTTACCAGAGCCATAAAGATTACCAAGGTGAATCGATGCTTGAGTTTGTCGAAAAGATCAAACAAGATGACAAATTCGCACGATTACATGGTGATTTGGGTCCTGTTTATGGTGCCCAATGGCGTAATTTCAATGGAGTTGATCAACTTCAATTCATTTTAGATGAAATTAAACAAAATCCACATTCAAGACGCATGATCCTTTCTGCATGGAATCCAAGTGAAATTAAAGACATGGCACTTCCTCCATGTCACACGTTAATTCAATTTTATGTTGAAAATGGTGAAATTTCACTTCAACTCTATCAACGAAGTGCAGATATCTTTTTAGGTGTACCCTTTAATATTGCGTCTTATGCGCTCTTATTACTAATGGTGGCGCAAGTTTCGAATTTAAAACCAAAAACATTTGTCCATACATTAGGTGATGCTCATATTTATTTAAATCATATCGAGCAAGTGAAACTGCAGTTACAAAGAACACCTAAAAAAAGACCTATCATGTGGATTAATCCAGAAGTTAAGTCATTATTTGATTTCAAATTTGAAGATTTTAAGCTTGAAAATTACAACCCTGATCCCGCAATCAAAGGAAGTGTATCGGTATGATTAAAATGATTTGGGCGATGGATGAAAATCATTTGATTGGCAAAGGCAATTTATTGCCATGGCATTATCCAAAAGATTTAGAATATTTTAAAAAAATGACAGAATCTATTGCTGTATTAATGGGCGATATGACCTATCAATCATTAAAAACATATTATAAAAGTAAACCATTACCATTTAAAAAAATATATGTTGCTAATTTAGCGGATGTATTTTATGAAGATGCGATTAGAGTATCAGATCTTTTCGAGTTTTTAAAAGAAACAAAAGAAGATCTTATGGTTATTGGTGGGAAAACCATTTATCAACTCGCTCTACCTTATGCAGATAAACTTTATATCACTTATGTGCTAAAAGCTTATCAAGGTGATGTCTATTTTCCAAATTTTGATCTAAATGATTTTAAGTTAGTTTGGTATCAAGTAGAAGATGGGCTTATCTTTAGTGAATATGCGAGGGTAAAATCATGATGACATTGATATTTTTCTTGTCGTATTTTGGATTTGTTCTCATGATGGGTTTACTCATTGATATTCCTTATTTGATTCCTTTATGGATTCTAATTGGACCAATTATCGGAATCCTTATGGTCATTTTATTCATTGTTATCAATCTTCCGATATTTAAAGTCACTTCATACACGAATCGTTACAAATTTTATGTTGCTAAAAGTACATCAATATTTTTAAATCATGTCTTATTACGATTAAATATCGAGATCACTGGTCAAGAAAACATTCCAAAAGATGGCCTACTCACGATTTATGCGAACCATAAATCGTATGCGGATCCCTTTATCATTTATGAAGGTATGACAAGGGCGATGACCTTTACACCGAAAATGGGCGTATATAAGATTCCGATTCTACATAAATGGTTAAAGTATTTAGGCGCATTTCCAATTGATCGTACGAGTGACAGAAATACTGCAAAAGCCATGGGTGAAGCCATTAAAGTTGTGAAAACTGGTATGGGGATGATGATTTTCCCTGAAGGTGGCATAAAAGATCGTGATGATGAAAAAATGGTTGCTATGCGTGCAGGTGCGTACCGGGTTGCGATGAAGGCTGGTGCTAACTTACTTCCTGTCAGCATTATTGGAACGACACAAATCAAAAAAAGAGCTCCATTTAGAGCATCTCACATAAAATTAATCTTTCATCCTCTCGTAACGTACGAGAGTGTTAAAGATAAAACAACTGCTGAAATCGCAGAACAAATGTTTTATATTATCAATGATAAATTAGAATAAAAGGCCTTTTGTTAGGCCTTTTTACTTGATTAAAACAATTGAATTTTCTGTCACTTCAAAATGATAAAATTCAGTATTTTGTAACCTGTGCTCAGAAAATGAATAAAGTTTTGGATCAACAATCACAAGCATCGATTTAATCACATGTGAATGTGCAACAATGATTAACCTTTGATCAGGATATTCGTGATACAATCTAAAAATCTCTTTTTTAACTCGATGAATGATTGTTTCATCATTTTCATAACCCAATGCATTTTTAGGATTGGTTTTAATATAATGAATGGCTTCTTCAAAAGGTTTCTCTTCTAAATGACCAAATTCTCTTTCAACTAAATGATGCGAAATAACAATTGATTCTTTCGCATGGATGTATTTTTTGATAATCATGGCGGTTTCAAGTGCTCTTGAAAGTTGTGATGAGATGATGACATCATATGGTTTACCAAGTGATTTTAAATGCATGCCCACATCATGTGCTTGCTTGCGACCAACATCATTTAATGGGTTATCAATTCTGCCTTGTATGATTCGGTTGTAATTTGCATCGGTTTGACCGTGTCTTACCATGGTTATAATCATTATATCCCTCATTTCACAACGTCTATTATAACATAGTTATAACTAAATTTATGTTAGAATAGATATAAGGAGATGTTAACATATGCATACTGTGGATTTAATTATGAAAAAGCGTGAAGGACACGCATTAACACAAGAAGAAATCAAATATATCATAAAAAATTATACAAAAGGAAATATTCCTGATTATCAAATCAGTGCTTTACTTATGGCCATCTATTTTAAAGGCATGAATGATGAAGAAGCTAAGAATTTAGCAAATGCCATGGCACATTCAGGCGACATGATCGATTTATCATTAATCGATGGCATCAAAGTAGATAAACATTCAACTGGTGGTGTTGGTGATAAGGTCACATTGATTTTAGGACCTCTTTTAGCTTCACTCGGTGTTAAGTTTGCGAAAATGAGTGGTAGAGGACTTGGACATACTGGGGGTACAATCGACAAATTAGAAAGTATCCCTGGATATAAAGTTGAATTAAAAGTAGAAGATTTTATCAAACAAGTGAAAGATATTGGGATTGCAATTGTCGGTCAAAGTGGCGATGTCGCACCCGCAGATAAAAAATTATATGCACTTCGTGATGTGACGGCTACAGTGGATATTATTCCACTGATTGCATCATCCATCATGAGTAAAAAATTAGCCAGTGGAGCAGATGCGATTGTGCTAGATGTTAAAGTCGGCCATGGTGCTTTTATGAAAACTGAAGAAGAAGCTGAAAAACTTGCGAAATTAATGGTTGAGATTGGACGTTTATCGGGTCGTAAAATGACGGCAATTTTAACCGGAATGGATGAACCACTTGGACATAAAATTGGCAACGGCTTAGAAGTCTACGAAGCCATAGAAACACTTCATGGTCGTGGACCAAAAGATTTAGTTGATGTCACAGTAGAAATTGGTGCACATCTTTTAGGTGATGCGAACATTGAAAAAGATTTTAATCGTGCCAAAACATTACTCCATGATGCACTTCATGATGGTCGTGCATTCAATAAATTTTTAGAAGTCGTTAAAGCTCAAGGTGGAGATCTAGATGTTTTATCCCACCCAGAAAAATTGCTATCTAAAAAACTTGAATATGTGTATGCAGAAAGTTCTGGATACATTGAAGAAATGAATGCCCTTGAAATTGGTAAAGCTGCCATGAGATTAGGCGCTGGAAGAGAAACTAAGGAAGATCAAATCTATATGGAAGTTGGTATTGATCTTCATCAAAAGATCGGTTCATATGTCGAAAAAGGTGATGTACTTGCAACCCTTTATGTACGTGATAAAGGTGTTGATGAAGCTAAAAGACTTATCTTAAATGCATTATCAATTGGTAAAGAAAAACGAGATATCGAATTGATTAAAAAGACGATTAAATAAGATGAAAAAAGATCAGATTTTATTTCCAGATTATGAGCATTCCATTGTCAATGTTTCATCGACGATTCTTTCTCATTATGGATCAAAGAATCCTTATAAAACAATTGATGTTCTATCAAAAGAACTCAAATTGAATAAAAAGCATATCGTTTTGATGTTACTTGATGGCATGGGGACTAATATTCTTTCTACACATTTAAAGAAAAATGATTTTTTAAGACACTATCAAAAAGATGTCATAACATCCGTTTATCCACCGACAACCGTGGCTGCAACAAACGCAGTATTAGCAGCTAAATCACCTTATGAGACGGGTTATTTAGGATGGATACAATATTTTAAAGAAGAAGATACAAATTGTGTCGTCTTTCTTAATCATGACTTTTATAATCCAACCATTCAATTTGATGTTTTGCTTCGCGATAAATACTTATCGTATGAAACCATTTATGACCAAATTAAAAAAGTTTCACCACAAACAAAAACGTATGAGCTTTTCCCTTCGTTTCGGGAAAATGGTTATCCCTCATTTCATGAAGAATTAGAAGCACTAAACCATATCATCAATCTAGATGAACATAATTTTTCTTACGTTTATTGGACAGATCCTGACATGACAGAACATGATTATGGGATTGAAAGTGATGAAACCAAGAAAGTTTTAGAAGGATTAAATCAAGAATTGACCACTTTTTCGAAATCAATGAATGTCGACACACTGTTGATTATCATTGCCGATCATGGATTAATTGATGTTAGGTATCAACTTATTTACTGACCAAAAACTATTGTCAATGCTCAAAAGAAATCCATCGATTGAACCAAGATCGACCAATTTCTTTGTTAAATCAGAAATGCATGAAGATTTTATCAATCATTTTCATGAAATGTATGGTCATGCGTTTAAATTGTATACAAAAAAAGAGCTTTTAGATTCAAAGCTCTTAGGTTATGGGAAAATGCATCAAATGACTGATGAATGTCTTGGAGACTTTATTGCGATTGCGATAAGTCACTCGATGTTTAACATGAAAGAAAAATCAAAATTTAAAGCACATCATGCAGGACTTACAAAAGCTGAGATGGAAGTACCACTCATTATATTTCATAAATAAAAGGGCTAGAATTTAGCCCTTTATGTTTTATTTTTTCTTTTCCTCTTTTGCAAATTCTGCAGCCATCATCACAGTTGATGCAATGTCTGTAATATTTGTTGGAACCACAATCTTCGTTGCTTGACCGTTTGCGACTTGTGCTAAAGCTTCTAAAGATTTTAAGGTAAGTACTGCTTGGTCAGCAGCAGCTTTTTTAATAATTTCAATACCTAAAGCTTCAGCTTCTTTAATCTTAAAGATGGCAGATGCTTCCCCTTCAGCTTGTAAAATACGTTGTTTTTTATTGGCTTCAGCGCGTAATAATACTGCTTCAGCTTCCCCTTCGGCTTTAAGAATTTCCGCTCTCTTTTCCCCTTCAGCAATTAAAATCGTTTGACGTTTTTCACGTTCAGCACGCATTTGCTTTTCCATGGAATCGCGAATATCTTTTGGTGGAACGATGTTTTTAACTTCCACACGGTTGACTTTAATCCCCCAAGGGTCCGTTGCTTCATCTAAGGTTAAACGCATTTTCGTATTAATTAAATCACGAGATGTTAAGGTTTCATCTAAATCAAGATCACCAATGATATTACGTAATGTAGTTGCAGAAATATTTTCAATCGCACTCATTGGATCTTCTACACCATATGTAAAAGCTTTAGGATCGGTGATTTGGAAGAAGACAACCGTATCGATTTGCATCGTTACATTATCACGTGTAATGACAGGTTGTGGTTCAAAATCCTTTACTTGTTCCTTTAATGATACAGAACTTGCTACACGATCAATAATTGGGACTAAGAAGTGAATCCCTACACCCCAAGTTGTATGATAGCCACCTAGTCTTTCAACGACAACTTTCTTTGTTTGTGTAACCAAACGGAAACTTGCAGCAATGACAGCTAAAATCACAACAGCAACAATAATCAATGTGATTTCTAATGCACCAAAAGCAATTGGGTTAATCAATAATTCAAAAAATTTCATGATCTGTCTCCTTTATATTTAATCTATTTTTTCAACAACAAGCTTAACGCCTTCAATATCTAAAACACGGATGTGATCATCAACTTCAATCGTTTGATTGCTAATTGCGGACCATGTTTGATTTTTAATTTTTACATGGCCGATTTCGTTGATGACAATCTTTTCTGTACAAGTTCCTATGGAACCAATGATTGCATCGACATTGGTTTTAATCTCATTTGTTTTAAAGTATTTAAGTACCACAGGACGCGTGAGAACCAATAAGACGATTGCTAAGACAACAAACACAATAATTTGAACAAACGGAGATACACTAAGCAAAGCCAAAATAAAACTTGGAATTGCTGCAAGAGAAAACCAAATACTCACCATGTCTGCCGTTACAAATTCAAATAGAAGTGCAACAACAAAGATGCCTAGCCATAACCATAAAAACCAGTCCATTAGAGTTCCTCCTTCAAATCAACCGTTAATATTTGTTCTTTTGAGTGCCAGTTTGCAACAAACTTTTTAGGATTCGTCGATAAATCAATTTGAAATAAATCGCTGATTTCTTCAACAAATGCCTTATTTGTCACTCGGCTGTAAGAACTACGTACGGTAATGCGATACTTTTTGTTATCTGGAATTGCATGGCTTTGTGCTTCAGCTTTTAACATTGGCTTGATCACAATCATCTTTTTATCTTTTTCAATGCCTAACATGACGCTATAAGCATTTTCGAAGTAAGTCGTTGCCATTTTGTTCAATGTTATATTGCCTGTACTAACTGTAACTATGCAATCCTTTGGTTTTTCATTAAACCAAGATATTTCCATCTTCATCACTCCTTACACTTTGATTATACAACAAATTATTCAAAATGCAAGTGAAATTACATTCAATTATTATTTATTATTTATTTTGCATTCAATGACTTTAAACCCGTAATGATTGCTGATCTCATTCATATTTTCTAGCATATCAATCCCATCCTCATGGATTTCATGATTAATTAATTCTTCATGAAAAGCATGGATGCTATCAATCGATTCATAGACAAACTTTTCGACATTAAATACCTCGTAAGTATATTCAATTGAAATCTCATCGTCTAATTTGAAATGCTTTTTTATGGGTTCTAGTGGCACTGACTCAACAACCCGTTCATATAGTGGTATCAATATATATATACCACGTTGATCGATAATTCGATGAAATTTACCAAATCGTTCGACAACTTTTGCTTGTTTATCTTTTACAAATTTAATATTAGGGATGATGACAAGTATCACGAGAAGAAAAAGGACTAAGATTGCTCTAAATGTTTCATTCATCATAAAAACTCCTTTCATGTGATTTAGTTGAATATGAATTATTTTGTGGTAAACTATAAGTGATCAATACGGGGAGCTCTAAGCTGAGAGGACCAAAAGTCGACCCGCGAACCTGATCTGGATCATACCAGCGTAGGGATAGTTGATAATTACTCAACTCCTATTTCTTTGGTATTCCATAGAAATTTTTATTTTATATGGAGGAGAATATGTACCATTCAAAGGAATTGCAACGATTGACGATTACGTCAATATTCACAGCTCTAGCCGTTGTTTTTGGGATGATGACAAAATTTATCCCAGGGCTTAATTTACAAATGCCTCAAGGCGGAGCAGTTTTTGGGTTTTCAATGCTACCCATCGTGTTAATTGGTATTTTAGCTGGTCCAAAATACGGATTCATCGGGGGTGCAATGTATGGCCTTGCATCCGTTTTACTGGACGGCGGTTTTTATCACTGGGCATCATTATTTTCAGATTACGTCATTGCATTTGGAATTATTGGCATCACTGGATTTTTTAGAAAGGGTATCGATAAACCTTTAACTTTTGCACTCGCTGTTTTATTAGCTGGTTTCTTAAGATATCTATCTCATTCACTTGGTGGAGCCATTATATTTGCTGAATTCGCACCTGAAGGAATGAATCCTTGGTATTATTCATTTATTATTTATAACTTGCCATACATGGCATCTTCAACTGCTGTAACACTTGTTTTAGGTTTACTAACTCGACCGCTTATTAAGCAATTAGCAACAGATTATAAACTGATTGATCGTTCTAAAGAAGATACTCTCTAACAACACTCAAATAATCGAGTCGTGGCTGATAACCAAAAGGGATGATGTAAGTCTTATCTTTAAAGACTTGATAAGGGATGGATTTTCGTCCCTTTTCTTTATCGGTTTGCAGTTTCCAATAATGATCTAAAATTTGAAATGGCAGAAGAAAGTATTCATTGTATTGTTTGAAATGAACAATTAAAAATGCGATCCCACCTTGCTTTGTCACATTTTGCAAATGTTCCATTTGATGGGGATGAATATTTTTAAGTGGCATGGATGTTTTTGAATTTGTTTCTTTTGCATCAAAATCAATATATTTACCTAAATAGACACCGTTAAAATCGGTCGTCGAAGGTGTTTTATAATAAGCTTCAGTAATTTTTGCTTTATTGCGTGCAGGGTAACTGACATTTACAACTTGAATGGGCGTAGGCTTTTTATGGATGACAGCAATCCCTTGATTTAAATAGTAAAGATTGGTTGACTCGATGTCTGATTCTAAAGTCATCCCAAGATTGGCATAATTTGTTTGTTTTTGTTGTGGCGCACGCTTTATTGGATAGTTAATCATAATTTTCACCCATTATTACTATAGCATAGAATATGTGTAAATTCATTGAGTAAAACAAAAAACATGGTATAATAACAACAGTGAAAAACGATACGTTAGGATGTGTTAGATTGAGTCAAATACGCTTTTTTGCCTTGGGCGGCCTCGGTGAAAACGGGAAAAATATGTACGTGGTCGAAGTTGACCAACAACTTTTTATTTTAGATGCTGGGATAAAATACCCTGGTCAAGAGCTTTATGGAGTCGATGAAATTGTTCCAGATTATCGGATGTTAATCCGTGCGAAAGATCGGATCAAGGGCATCTTTTTATCACATGCTCATGAAGATCATATTGCAGCAATTCCTCATATTTTAAAAGATATGAATGTTCCAGTATATGCTTCAAATTTCACGATGCAAATTGTTGAAGATATGCTAAAAGAAGAAAACATTGACACAAGTGCATTAAAACTTCATACCATTACGCAAAATTCAATCATCAAATTTGGGAATGTAAAAGTGACATTTTTTAATACAACACACTCGATTCCTGAATCTGTAGGTATCGCCATTCATACTGTTGATGGTGTCATTGTTTATACATCGGATTTTACGTTTGATCAAAGTAGTGATTTGATGTATCAAACAGATTTTAGAAAGATTAATGAAATCGCCGAAAAGAATGTCTTGATGTTGCTATCTGAATCATTAGGTTCGACATTAGAACTTAATGGTGGTGTTAATTCAACATTAAAACATAAATTAAATAGTATTTACACCAATGCTGAAGGACGAATTATTGTCACATTATTTTCATCTGATTTAAGAAAGATACAGCGCATTGTCGATATTTCTTTAGCCCATCATAAGAAAATCGCCATCATTGGTAGACGTGCACAACGCATCGTCGATATTGCCATTCAAAGTGGTTATTTAAATATTCCTCAAGAGTCTTTGGTCAGTTTGAGATTTATCGACGATAAAAATAAAAATGATGATAAAGATATTGTTGCTTTAGTAACGGGTAATCGTCATGAACCATTTTATATGCTCCAAAGAATGTGTAAGAAAGCCGATCGCTTGATTCATATTCAACCAGAAGATACCGTCATTTTGATGACACCACCTGTGCCAGGAACTGAAAAGATGGCTGCACGAACATTAGATGTCTTATTTAGAAGTGATGCACAAGTGAAACAAATTGATAAAAGATTATTAACATCTGCACACGCGACAGCTGATGAACTCAAGATGATGATGAACTTATTAAAGCCAAAATTTGTGGTGCCAACCATTGGTGAGTATCGTCATCAATATGGATTAAAACGTTTAGCATTAGAAATTGGATATAAAAATGATGAAGTGTTCTTGATGGATAACGGAGACGTCTTAACATTTGATGGTAAAGATACCTTTGTTTCTAAAAATGATATCAATGTTGGTGAAATTTTAATTGATGGAACAGCGGTTGGTGATGTGAACGACTTTGTGATGAAAGATCGAGAATTGCTTGCTGAAGATGGTGCTTTACTCATTGTTTCACATATTAATCCGAAGACAAAACAAATACTTGGTGACATTAAAATAGTGACAAAAGGATTTGT
>Ga0172377_10006625_pt1 | contig 11921 bp, 12 predicted proteins | sample Pumphouse3metaG_FD_119749 | JGI IMG/M metagenome (GOLD analysis project Ga0172377, IMG submission 119749) | Leachate microbial communities from a municipal landfill in Southern Ontario, Canada - Pumphouse #3 metaG | ecosystem: Engineered > Solid waste > Landfill > Unclassified | place: Canada... | reverse complement strand
ACACTGCGGCCGCCGGCTTTGCCGGTACGCTTTGCGAGCAGCTCTGCCAAATGGCCAGGCAAGACGGGAAGCTCGAGCTTATCTCGCCGGCCATGCTGCTGGGCCGCGGGCTGTGCCGCTTTCAGGATGAGTTTCCGCTGCGCTGCCACGATGTCGGCATCGCCGAGGAGCACGCCGTAGTTTTTTCCGCCGGTCTGGCACTGGGCGGCAGTCGCCCGGTTTGCGTGCTCTATTCCACTTTTGCCCAGCGTGCCCTGGACTGTATCTACCACGATGTGCTGCTGGCCGAGCTGCCGGTGCTCTTTATCATAGACCGGGCCGGCGTGGTTGAGGACGGGCCTACGCATCATGGTATCTATGACCTGGGCTTCCTGCGAGCATTGCCGGGCTTGACTATTATGGCGCCCAGAGATGAAGAGGAGCTGAAGCTGATGCTGCATTTCGCCTATGGACAAAACCGCAGCATGCTCATACGCTATCCAAAAGGCAAGGGGGCGCGACATAAAAATCTGCCGCGGCATCAGGATTTGGCACTGGGCAAGGCGGAAGTCATACAGGCAGGCTCAGGCCCGGTACTCTGGAGCATGGGGCCGGAGATAGATACCGCCTTCCGGGTTTCCGAGCTTTATGAGGCTGAAACCGGCGAGAGTTGCATGCTGGTCAACGCGCGTTTCATCAGCCCCTTTGACCAGGAGTTGGCCCGCAGCCTGGCGCAGCGGCCCATGCTGAGCATCGAGAACCACCGAGACACGGGGGGCCTGGCATCGGCTCTGGCAGAGTCCCTGGCCGGCCTGAGGCATGCCCCCTTGCTGCACTATGGCTGGCCCGACCAGATCATTGTGCAGGGCGACGAGCAGTCCCTGCGCAAACACTATGGCCTCAGAGCCGAGGACATATGCGCCGATATGCTGCAGAAACTGAAAACAAACAAGGGACAACCATAGTAGGCTGCGTCCAAAAAGATGTCCTGGCAGGATTTTGGACACTAAGACACACAAAGAAACACTAAGGCACACCAAGGCGCTTCGTCTAAAAGGGGCATTGCGGCCAAAAATTTGCGTTTTCAGGTAATTTTGTCTTCAAAACCTGGCCATTGTTACATCAGCATATTTTTTCAAAGCATATCCATGTTACAGCATATCGCCATTATAATGGACGGCAATGGGCGCTGGGCCCAGGCCAGGGGGCTGAGCCGCAGCCAGGGGCACGAGGCCGGCTCCAGGCAGATATCCGTGATTGCCAAGGCAGCCGCCGAACTCGGCGTGAAAATACTTACACTGTATGCCTTCAGCACTGAAAACTGGAAACGGCCAGCCGCGGAGGTGAATTTCCTCATGGGGCTGATTTCCAGGTACAGCGACGAACGCCTGTCCGAGATGCAGGAAAATGGCGTGCGCCTGCGCTGCATGGGGCGCATTGACCAGCTGCCGGCCCTGGTGCGCAGAAGCGTGCACAAGACTATGCAGGCAACCGCGGGCAATTCGCGCCTAATCCTCAATATCGCGCTGAACTACGGCGGCAGAGCCGAGATCGTCGATGCGGTCAACGCCATCTTGCAGGAGCCGCGGCGAGCCGGGCGCATCAGCGAGGCTGATTTTCAAAGATATCTTTATGCTCCTGAGCTGCCTGACCCGGAGTTGCTTATACGCACTGGCGGCGAGCTGCGCATCAGTAATTTTCTGCTCTGGCAGCTTTCCTACAGTGAAATATATGTCAGCGACAAGTGCTGGCCGGATTTCGGCAAGGAGGAGCTGCTGGCCGCCCTGGCCGAGTACGAGAGCCGTAGCAGGCGCTACGGCGGGCTTTGAGAGTGTGAGGGCGGCACAGAATATTTCCTGCTTGGCGCCTCCTCGCGTCGGAAAAGTCAATCTGGCAGGATTTTGAACGGCGAGACATGCCTTTGCTGGCGGAATTCTGCTTGTAAAAGTATAGGCAGGTATTATTTTATGTTTTCGGTCTTTATTCCCCTGCGTTGGAGCCTGGCTTCAAGAGCAAGGTTGCGTCTGTTTTTGTCAGCTATTCGGGAGGCACGGCATGGCCAGGAAAAAAAATACGGTTGTCAAGTCTAGTTTTAGCGATGCTCAGCTTTCCGAATTTCGGGACATACTTTTTCGTGAGCGTCAAAGCATTCTTAGCCGGCTGCGGCACTCCTCGGTGCATCTCGAGTCTTCCCGCCAGGCCGGCGACGAGGGCGCCGAGATCGGCAGCGACGATTTTATCCGCGAGACCGGCATTCAGATCATGTCTGAAGACGCCAAGAAGCTCGATGTTATCGCCATGGCTTTGCGCAGCATCGAGAACCAGACCTACGGCATCTGCCAGGATTGTCACAAGGCGATCAGCGAGCTGCGTTTGAAGGCCAAGCCTTACGCTCGCTTGTGCATAGACTGCAAGAGTCTTCGCGAAGAGCAGGGCATAGCGGATTCGGATGACTACCGTTAAGGCAGACAGTCAGCAGGAGGCCTTGGCAGAGCAGGGCAGCGCTGAAAGGGCTTGCCAGAGCTTATTTCGGGGTGCTGCGCTGTGGCTGGCCGGCCTGGTCCTGGTTTTGGACCTGTTCAGCAAATTTCTGGTGACCAGGTATCTGCCTGAGCCTGGCAAGATATATTACCATGTGATACCGGGTTATTTCAGCCTGGTGCACTTTAGAAACAGCGGTGCGGCCTGGGGGCTTTTTGCCGAGCATACTTATTTATTGGCTCTGGTCTCTTGTCTGGCACTGCTGGGTATCATCGTTTTTTTTCGGCACTTGCATGAAGGGCGCCGGCCTTTGGCCTATGCCTATGCGCTGCTCGCCGGCGGCATAGCCGGCAATTTATACGACCGGGTTTTCAGAGGCTCGGTGGTGGACTTTTTGTTTTTCTATTTTCGCGACTACCGCTATTCCTGGCCGGCCTTCAATATTGCCGATGCCGCCATCAGTTGCTCGGTGGTTTTTATGCTGCTCTACACTTTTTTTGAGTTATGTAAAAAGAAGCCCGTTGCCAGGTCTTGAATATGTCACTTGCCGGTCAATGCATTGTGATTCTTGGTCCTACTTGCAGCTGGAAGAGCCAGATTGCCCTGGAGCTGGCTCTGCATTACGATGCCGAGATCATTTCCTGCGATTCGATGCAGGTCTACAAGGGGCTTGACATAGGCACGGCGAAGCCGAGCGCCAGAGAGCTGGGTCTGCTGCGGCATCATCTGATCGACGAGTTGGAAATAGAGCAGCGCTATGACGCCAACCGGTTTTGCCTGCTGGCCAAGGAGAGGCTCGAGGCGATATATGCTCGCGGCAAGGCTGCCGTGTTGGTGGGCGGCAGCGGGCTTTACGCCAAGGCCCTGGTTTACGGCTACAATATGCTGCCCGCCGATAAAAAACTGGCGGCTGCCTTGCAGGCGCAGCTGCAACAGCCCGGCGGACGCGAGCGGCTGCTAAGCTCATTGCAGGAAGGCCTGGGCGGCGCTCAATTGCCGGCGGAGATTTATAACAACCCGAGGCGCCTGCTGCGGGCCTGCGAAGTTTTCGAGCTTTGCGGTCAAGCGCCCTGGGAGCTGCAAGCGGGGGCACCGCAGCCCCGCCCGGGGTTCCGGCAGTTCTGTATTTTGCCCGGTTCGAGCCTGCTCAAGCAACGCATACGCCAGCGCTGTGCCGCCATGCTGGCCGCCGGCTGGGTGCAGGAGGCGCTGCAGCTCGAGAAGCAGGGACTGCTGCAAAGCCCCACAGCCAGGCAAGCCCTGGGGTACAGGGACATAATCGAGTTTCAGCGCCAGGGCGCGCCCGGCGGAGACCTGGCCCTGATAGACATACTGAGCCAGCGCACACTGCGCTACGCTCGCCGGCAATTGACCTGGTTCAAAAAACAGCACCCGGGAGCGCAAAGCATAGTGGTCGAGAGCGAGGAAAATATGCCGGCCAGGCTCTGCGCAGAAATAAAGCTGGCACTAGAAGCCAGGTAATCCATCCCCAGCAGGGGAATTAGGACACGAAGACACACCAAGACACACTAAGGTACACCAAGTTACACCAAGAACGCAATATGGATGGTTTTGAGCTACAGAGTCAGACTGAGCTGGCGTATTTCAGCAATGGCTGGCGCGGTCTAGTCGCTGCACAATGGAGCGAGCTTTTGGCTGACTACGAGGCTTGGCGGAGCGCGAACCCCGGCGAGCTTGTGGTCGAGCATCGCTCGCGCCAGGTTAGCAGGGTGGAGACCGCGCAGGGCCGGCTGTATGTCAAAGAAATATTGGCCTTGACTGACGCCTCCCTGCGCGGGCGTGCTCCGGGCAGTTTTTTGAAGTGGGTTCTGCGTCCGTCCCGAGCTTTGGCTGCCTGGCGCGTTTCGCAAAAGCTTTTACAGGCCGGGTTCCACTGTGCACGACCGGTTTTAGCCATACGGCGGCGCGGCTTTCTGGGTTATCCACAGGATGTTTTTGTCACTGAGGATGTACAGGCCAAGGCGCTTGACGAGTTGTTCGGCGATATGAGCTTGGAAGAGAAAACGCGGCTGGCCAGACTGCTGGGTAGCCAGGTCGCCAGGCTGCATCAGGCCGGCTTTGTGCACGGCGACTGCATTATGCGCAATCTCTGCCTGGACAAGCAGGGTAATCTTATCTATTTGGATAATGACCGCAGCAAGAAGTGCGGGCGGCTGGCCTTCAGCCGCAGCCGGCGCAATCTGGCGCAGCTGGGATATTCGGCGCGCAGATCCGGGGCGGACGCCGGTTTTGTGCGCCTTATGTTTGAGGTCTACGCCGAGGCCCTCGCCTGGAAACCACAGTATAAAAGAAAAACCATAGAGAGGCTCGAGGCCGGCATAGAGCGGCGGCTCGAACAAAGACGGCAGGCGGACTTGCGCAAATAGTTATATTGGACACGAAGACACACCAAGGCACAGCAAGTCGTTTTCGTCTCAAAGGGGCTTTGCAGCTGCTTATTTGCCCAGCTTGCAGATATTGCAGCTGCGGCAGCTCAATTCGGGCGGCGCCTCATAAGTCAGCCCTTCTTTGCGGCAGCGATTGATCTTGCGCTGGTTCATCACTGCGAGTATAAAGGCCAGGGCGAAAAATGCGCCGGTTGCGGTTTTTAGCAGATATATGCCTTGCCAGTTGGTGAATATTTGCAGTTCAAACAGGCTGCCGTCGGCAATGAATTCACGCAGTCCGCCCAGGATAAGCAGCGCCAGGGTGAATCCCAGCCCCATGCCCAGGCCGTCAAGCAGGGAGGCCAGTGCGCCGTTTTTGGAGGCAAAGGCCTCGGCCCGGCCTAGCACGATGCAGTTGACCACTATCAACGGGATGAAGATGCCCAGGGTCTGATTTAGTTCGGGCGGCGCATAGGCCTGCATCAGCTGTTCGACTATGGTGACAAAGGTGGCGATAATGACGATATAGCAGGGGATGCGCACCTGGTCGGGTATGAATTTGCGGCAACAGGAGACCACGAAGTTGCTGCCGGCCAGCACGAAACTGGTGGCCAATCCCATGCCCAGGGCATTTTTGGCGCTGCTGGTCACCGCCAGAGTGGGGCACATGCCAAGCAAGAGAACTAAAACCGGGTTTTCCCGCCAAATACCATTTTTGAAGATATTGAAAAGCGACATTATGGCTCCTCTGTGATGCCGGCGGCGAATTTTTCACGCCATGCTTTGGCGACTGAATTTACGGCGTCCTGCACCGCCTTGCTGCTTAGGGTGGCTCCGCTGACCGCGTCGGCCTTGACTCCCTGCGGCAGCAATTGCGCGGCGAAGCTGTCCAGGAAGGCATTGGCGGGGAAGGGATCGCTTTCGGCTTTGCCGGCCAGCACCTTCCACAGCGACTGCTTCTGCTTGCGCTCGCAGACCTCGGTGCCTATGCCGGGGGTCTCCGAATGTTGACTGACCAGCACGGCTAGTATGCGCCCCTCGGGCGAGAGCCCGACCAGGACCTTCAGCTCGCCGCCGAAGCCCTGGCGGCTGCTGCCTTCGGCGGCATAGGCGACAAGCTGGTCATTTTCATTTTTGGCGGCAAAGAACTGCACCTTTTCGAGGCTCTCCAGCTCTTGGCACTGGCTGGTTTCAGGCGGCAGCACCAGTTTAAGCAGATTGTTGCGCTGCTCGATTTGCGCCTCGGCCCTGGGTTTGCTGGTGATTTGGTTGACAAAGGCCATGCCGCCGCCTGAAATGGCGCAGATAAGACCCAGGCTAAGGCAGAATTTCACGATGTCAGGCATTTTTCACCACCTTTTTTTGCGCGCCGAATGGTTTGCCCGCCGTGGCTCTGTCCAGCAGCGGCGTAAGTGCGTTCATAATCAGGATGGCAAAGCTGACACCTTCGGGGTAGTTTCCCCAGAGCCTGATGGCGCTGATAATCAAGCCGCAGCCTATTGCGAAGATAGTGGCGCCCAGTCGGCTCATGGGCGAGGTCACCGGATCGCTGGCCATGAAAAAGGCGCCCAGCAGGAGTCCGCCGCTGAGCAGGTGGAATTGCGGTGGCGCGTACAGGTCTGGCTTGGCCAGCCAGGCCAGGGCGCTGCAGGCGGCCACGGTGGCCAGCATGAAGACCGGTATCTGCCAGCGTATAATGCGCAAGGCGATCAGGACTAGCCCGCCGACAATCAGTGCCAGGGCGCAGGTTTCCCCCAGGCTGCCGCCCATCTTGCCGAGCAGATAATCGCGGTAGGGGATGTTTTGCAGGAACTCGCGCAGCGCCGCTCCGTCCCCGGCCAGGGCATTTTGCTGTAGCAGTCCCAGCTCCTGCAAAGGTGTGGCGCTGCTCATGGCGTCCAGCCCCGGGGTCTGCCAGGTATTCATCACCTGCGGGAATGATACCAGCAGTGCGGCTCGGCCCACCAGTGCCGGATTGAAAGGGTTGTAACCTATGCCGCCGTACACCATCTTGCCTATGCCTATGGCGATCAGCGAGCCGACCAGGCAAATCCAGCTTGGTGTGCCCGGCGGCAGGTTCATGCCTAGCAGCAGACCAGTGAGCAGGGCGCTGAAATCGTTGATCTCCAGAGGCTTTTTCATGCACTTGCTGAAAAGCGCCTCGCCGCCGACGCAGAAAAGCATGCACAGGGCCAGAACCCTGAAGGCGGGCAGGCCAAAGTGGTAGACCGCCGCCAGGCAGGCCGGCAGCAGAGTCAGGATGACCAGCAGCATGATATTGCCTACGCTGGCGCCGCTGTGAAAATGCGGCGAGCTGCTGACGATGAGCCGCTCGCTCCCTGCTATTCTGATCTCGGGGTCTGTCATGCTTGCTATACCAGGTTGTTAGGGTGACTTGCTCTCTAAAAACTTTTCCCAAAACGGGTTTTCAGGAGGTTTTTTTGGCGGCCTCTGACTGTCGTTTGGCGATGACCTCGGTCTTGGCGCGGCGCATATGCTGTACTAGCGGGCGTTTTGCCGGGCAGACATAGGCGCAGCAGCCGCATTCGATGCAGTCGAGCACATTCCAGGTTTCAGCCAGCTCGAAGCGCTCATTCTCGATCTGCGTGCTAAGTATGCTGGGCATAAGCTGCATGGGGCAGGCGTCATTGCAGCGTGCGCAGCGTATGCAGGCCTTGCTCTGAAACTGGCTGAGCTGGGAGCTGGACAAGAACATAAGCCCCGAGCAGTTTTTCGTCACCGGGATGTCCAACGAATACACTGCGATCCCCATCATGGGCCCGCCGGAGATGATTTTGGCGGCCTCCTCTTTGAGGCCACCGGCCAATTGTAGCGCGTCGGCATAGCTGCTGCCTATTCTCAGCAGAAAATTGCCTGGGCTGACAACCGGGTCACCGGTCACGGTTGTAACGCGCTCGTAGAGGGGCTTGCCCTTAAGCACCGCCTCATAAATAGCATAGACGGTGGCGACATTTTGCAACACGCAGCCTACGTCCATAGGCAGCCCGCCGCTGGGCACTTTGCGCTTGGTGAGGGCATAGACCAGCTGTTTTTCGGCCCCCTGCGGATATCGCACTTTCAGGCCGCGCGGCTGCAGCGCGCTGTGGGCGGCCTTGTCGCGCATCAGCTTCAGGGCGTCGGGCTTGTTGTTTTCTATGCCCAGATAGATATTTTTAGCCTTTAGTATGCGTGCCACAATGAGGGCGCCAGTGATGATTTCCTCTGGCTTTTCCAGCATCAGGCGGTGGTCGGCGCTTAGTCCAGGCTCGCATTCCACGCCGTTGATGATGAGGGTGTCTATGCTTTTGCCCTCCGGCGGCGCCAGCTTCACATGGGTGGGGAAGGCGGCTCCACCCTTGCCGACGATGCCGGCCTCGGCCACGCGCTTCAACAGCAGGGCCGGGTCGGCCTCCTGCCAGTCGCTGATGGCCGGCATAGGCTCCTGGCTTTGGTCCTCGCCGTCGCTTTCGATGATCAGCGCCGGCCACTGTGTGCCGCTGACGCTGAGGCAGCTGCTTTGCTCTTTGATGACACCGCTGACCGGCGAATGTATGGCGGCGGACACATAGGAGCCTGGCTCGGCCAAAAGCTGGCCGCGCAGCACCTTTTGTCCTTTTTGCACCAGTGATTTGGCCGGGGCGCCGATGTGCATCTGCAAGGGGACGGTGTATTTTTCTAGCAGCGGGGCAGCCAGTATGGGGCGGTGGCTGGCCAGCTTCGCTTCCTGCGGGTGTATACCGCCGTAAAATCGGAATATCTTTGACATCTTATACTGGCTCCGAGGCCGCTGGGGTTCTGGGTTTTAGTAAGGCAGAGGGGCAAGACAGGAAATGCCGGGGCAGGCCGGCGCAATGCTTCAAAAAGCCGGGTTTGGCCTGCCCTATCTTTAGCTCAAGACTTGTCTGCCTGGTTTTTTTCCGCTTCGACATGGTCCACATTGAGGCGCAATGCTCCGGTGGGGCAGACCTCTGCCACTTCTGCGGCTGGCGGGTTGCCGTAGTTGATGACCGCCAGGAAGCCGTTCATGCGCATCTGGTTTTCCTCTGCCGCCTTGACGCATTTTCGGCAGCCTATGCAGGCGGCTTTGCAGGCGCTGCGCTTGAAGGAGCCGCGCTCCGGTGAGCTGCAGAAAACATGTATGGGAGCGGAGGCCGGCACCAGGCGTATGAGCTTTTTGGGGCAGGCCAGCACGCACTTGCCGCAGGCCCGGCAGAGATCGGGATGCACCACGGCGAGGTGGTTGCGTATCTCGATGGCGCCATAGGGGCAGGCCTTGGCGCAGGCGCCCAGTCCCAGGCAGCCGTAGGTGCAGCTCTTGGCGCCGGCGGCAACCAGCATGGCGTCGCGGCAGTTGTTGACCCCGTTGTAAAAAGCCTGACGGGTCGCGTTGTGGTCGTCCCCGCTGCAGAATACCACGGCGACACGGCGTTCTCGCTTTACTTCGCCAACCCCGAGCAGCTCGCAGAGCGCCTGCAGGCTGGCACTGGACATGGAGGGGCAGGCGCCGGGCTGGGCCTCGCCGCCTGCCAGGGCGGCGGCATAACCGGCGCAGCCGGCAAAACCGCAGGCGCCGCAGTTGCTGCCGGGCATCAAGGCGTTGACTTGTTCCAGCATGGGGTCGGTGGCGACAGCGAAAAACCTGACTACCAGGCCAATGGCCAGCGCTATAAGCAGGCCGATAATCAATAGTATGGTTAGAGCAGTAAACATTTGCTTGATTCTTGTTGCGGTTATTATCCGGCCAGTCCGGCAAAGCCCAAGAATGCCAGGGCCAGCAGTCCGGCGGTGACCAGGGAGATCGGCGTTCCCTGCAGGCAGTCGGGCACTTTTGCCAGCTCTAGTTTTTCTCTCAGGCTGGCAAAGAGCAGCAATGCCAAGGCGAATCCGACGGCTGAGGCGAAGCAAAATACCGTGCTGCGAATAAGATGATAGCCCTCGTCAGCGCAAATAATGGCTGAGCCTAGAACGGCGCAGTTAGTGGTTATCAGGGGCAGGTAGATACCCAGGGCCTGATACAGCGGCTCGCTGAAACGACGCAGCAGCACTTCGACGATCTGCACCAGCCCGGCGATGGCCAGAATAAAGACAATGGTGCGCAAGTAGGCGATGTCGTAGGGGATAAGCAGAAAGATATTGATGGCCGAGGTCAAAAGACCGGCCAGACTCATCACGAAGATGACCGCCGCGCCCATGCCGGCGGAGGTCTTCAAACTGCGGGAAACCCCTAGAAAAGGACAAATGCCCAAGATGCGGCTTAAAACAAAATTGTTGACCAGGATGGCGCCAACAATCAACGAAAAGTATTCTTTCAACGGTAATACTCCGGAAATGTCAGAAATCTAGCCGGCAAACGGTACAAAACATAAAATAATGTGCCTTGCTCTTTTTACAAGATACTTTTTGAGCAAGCCGGAAGCAAAGCTAAAAAACTTGCGCTTAGACCTTGGCCTAAAAGCCCTTGAACCACTAAGTCACACGAAGGGGGGAGGGCACGAAGAGACACGAAGAGACACGAAGGCACACTAAGAGGAAACTGATTGTGCCTTAGTGTGCCTTAGTGTCCAAAACCTGCTTGCTTAGTTTTCTAGGCGTGGTCTATTTATGGTGCTTTCCAGAGGAATTTCGTATTGTATTCATATCCTTCCTTGAGCCTATTAGTAGGGATTTTTTCAGCATTCATACCCTCGATATGTCCGTCAAACATAGCGATATTAGCCTTGTGGTTGCCATGACGCAAGAAAGGGATATAGGAGCTATCGTCTATGGCATAGGAGTTTTCCCTTTTGCTGTCAGCCATATGTATGGTGTTGGAAGGCTGCGAGATGCTGGTTTCACGTCTGATGAACCCATAAGTTCCCTCCTTGCGATTGCTGCCAGTGACATGGGTATTCAAACCATAATGCGTATATGAAAACAGTTTAGGCTCGGCATTGTAGTCTCCAAAAGGACGAGGTTCGGCCGGACAGCTATAAAGGATGAATTCCTGTGGCGCCTTGCTGCTGCTTAAGCTGATGTAGAGCGGGTCTCTGCCGCTGTGGTAAGAAAAGATGCGCCCAAACCAGTAATTGCCGCTTCTGTAAGTGCCGCTTTGACCACTGGACAAGGAGGGCGAGCCGTCCGCGGCGGAGCTCCAGTCGCCATTGCAAATCCAACCGTCAAAATCATCCATGTACAATAGCTGCGCGCTGGCCAGCTGCTTCATGTTATTGATGCAGCGGATATTTTTTGCCGCCATGCGAGCCTTGGACAAAGCCGGCAGCAGCATACTGGCAAGTATGGCTATAATCGCGATGACGACTAGCAATTCAATAAGGGTAAACGAGTTGAGCTTGTTTTCGTGTTTTATGATCATAAAGAGCCTCCTTCTGATATGTAAAGATTGCTGTGAGTCAGTGTGTTTTAGCGGGATTTAATGTATCTGTGAAGTTTTCCAGAGCAGTTCGGCCAGTTCGCCGGCGGCGTTGTCATGTGCGAAGGCCGAGAGCCTGGCGCCCATATTTTGCCATTGCTCCGGCTTGTTTTGCCAGTCTGCGATTAATTTAGTCAGGCTGTCTGCATTTGCCTCGGCCTGTGGCAAGAGCTTGGCGGCTCCGGCCTGCAGCAGGACCTCGGCATTCATGCGTTGATGGTCATCGGCGGAGCTGGGCAGCGGGATAAGGATCAGCGGTTTTTGGTACAAGGCTAATTCGCAGATGCTGGATGCTCCGGAGCGGCAGAGCACCAGGGAGGCGGCGCGAAAAGCCTTTTCTATGTTTTCTTCACTGCGTTTAACCAGGGCTTTCAGACCGGCGGCGGCATAGGCCTGCTGTAGAGCCAGGTTGTCGTCGCTGCCGCTAAGATGGATAAACTGTGGCGCTTCCGGCAGTCTGGCGATTTCATTAAGGCTTTGGCGTAGCAACTCATTGATAAAGCTGGCCCCTTGGCTGCCGCCGAAGACTAGGATAGTGGCAGGACTGGGGCACAGGCCAAGTTCTTGAAGATAGGCATTGATCTCGGCCTGAGGCAGGCCCAGGCCTGCGATGATGGCCTGGCGCAAGGGCATGCCCAGAGTCGCCGATTTGCGTCCGCGTAATT
>Ga0172377_10006624_pt1 | contig 11923 bp, 14 predicted proteins | sample Pumphouse3metaG_FD_119749 | JGI IMG/M metagenome (GOLD analysis project Ga0172377, IMG submission 119749) | Leachate microbial communities from a municipal landfill in Southern Ontario, Canada - Pumphouse #3 metaG | ecosystem: Engineered > Solid waste > Landfill > Unclassified | place: Canada... | reverse complement strand
CGGATTTGATGTATCCCCCATTTTGAAGCATAAACAACCTTCGACAATCGTCATCGGTTATTCAGCGAAAGCCCAAATAATCAATCAATTCTATAACAAGGAAGTGATTGGCTCAATCTATCACCAAATCGAAAAACGGTCGCGGGTTTCTATCGCTGAATTAGAACTGATTACCCATCTTCCCCTTTTGGTTATTGAACCTATCGTCAATATTTTTATCGAATTAAAACTAATAAACCTAATTGATGGTATAATCGAAGCGATTTTACCTGTATCAAAACAAAATTTAGCGGATTCCATCTCCTACAATCGGATGATGGAGACTCGTCGTTTGGTTGATTTTCTCACTAATGAATCATTACCGACACTGAAACAATATTTTTTAAATTTAATGGAGGCTTAACATGAAACTAGAAGATTATATTAAGAACGTACCGGATTTTCCGATTCCAGGAATACAGTTCAAAGACATAACGCCACTGATTGGCAATGGAGCCGCATTTTGCGAAGCAGTCAACGCGATTGCTGATTTTGCTAAAAGTCAACACGCTGAAGTGATTGTCGGTCCCGATGCCAGAGGGTTCATTATCGGTTCAGCAGTTGCCTATGCGATGGGGTTAGGCTTCGTTCCCGTTCGTAAGCCGGGTAAACTGCCACAAGCAACGATAAAATATGATTATGACCTCGAATATGGCAAGAACACCCTTTGTATGCATAAAGACGGGGTCAAACCCGGACAAAGGGTCTTCATTGTTGATGACCTTCTAGCCACCGGTGGTACCATTGGTGCGACAGTGAAACTGATTGAAGCAGCCGGGGGAATCGTCGTTGGGCTTGGATTTATCATCGAATTAGTCGATTTAGAAGGAATAAAAAACCTCAAAGGGTATCCGATTAAAACTTTAATTAAATACTAGACCCCGGAAAGGGAAAATTACCCATGGAACGCGAAGAAATATTCCAATCGCTTTACAAATCAATATCGATGTATCTATCGCGACCCGAACACTTGGAGTTAATCCGAAAAGCGTTCGATTTTGCTTATGAAAAACACGGTGGTCAACTGCGTAAATCCGGAGATCCATACATTATGCATCCGATTAATGTCGCCATTACTTTGGCAGAATACCGAGTTGATCCCGTGACGATTGTTGCCGGGCTTCTTCACGATATTTTAGAGGATACCGAAGCGACATATGTGGAGGTTAAAACCATTTTTGGCGATGAAATCGCCGATATTGTCGAAGGCTTAACAAAATTGCATTTGTTACAATATGAAGGAACTAAGGCTTCAGAGCAAGTTAAAAACCATCAAAAAATGGTTTTGGCAATGGCTAAGGATATTCGGGTTATTTTAGTAAAACTCTCTGATCGGCTAAATAATATGCGCACGCTTTCGCACTTAGATCATGAACGGCAAATCCGAATTTCTCGGGAGACTCTTGATATTTTCGCTCCGATTGCCCATCGATTGGGTATGTATCGGTTGAAAGCTGAGCTCGAAGACATTGCTTTTAAGTACCTTTACCCCGAAGAATACGATGAAATCGCGCGCCAAATCAAAGATAAAAAAGGCTCACGCGAGGCTGATGTCGGTTTGATGCAAAAGGAATTGGAAGCATTATTACATAGCGAGGACCTCCATTTTTCGATTAACGGGCGAATTAAAAACATTTACTCCGTCTATCGGAAAATGCAGGTTAAGGGTCTTGAGTTTGAAGAAATTAATGATTTATTGGCTTTAAGGATTATTGTCGATTCGATTTCGGATTGTTATCGCGCAATTGGTATTGTCCATTCTAAATTTGTTCCCGTTCCGGGGCGTTTTAAAGATTATGTAGCGATGCCCAAACCCAATATGTACCAGTCGCTTCACACTACAGTTGTCTATCGTGGAAAAATCTATGAAATTCAAATCCGAACCCATGAGATGGACGAGATTGCCGAAAAAGGTGTTGCCGCTCACTGGGCATATCAAGAATCATACGGTTCATCCAGGAAAAATCTCGAAGATATCGTTTCTTCGAAACTCCGGTGGTATTCTGAACTAATAAAATATACCGAAGAGTCCAATACCGATGAAGAAATTCTCAATATTTTTACCGATGACATCTTGAATGCCAATGTCTATGTGTTTACTCCCAAAGGCGATATTATCGATCTTTCCGCAGGGGCAACTCCCATTGATTTCGCTTTCCGGATTCATACCAACTTGGGCGAAAAAACCGTTGGGGCGATTGTCAACGGTAAAATTGTTCCTCTTGAGTATACTTTGAAAACCGGCGACGTTGTTGAAATTAGAACCAGTCAAAATGCGGTCGGCCCTAATGATAATTGGCTGAAAATAGCTAAAACATCGAACGCTCGGAGTAAAATAAAAAACTTTCTTAACCGGCAACGACGTGACTATTTAATTGAAAAAGGCCTTAAAGAGTATGAAACGGAATTAGCCGCTAAACATCTGAAAATTGAATTAACCGATAAAATCTGTAAAGACTTGTTTGAAGCTAAAGGCATCCGATCAATTGATGATATGTATTACGAGATTGGTAAGAATATCTTATCCCCAATCGCAGCCATTAATCAATTGACGGGCAAAGAGACTCTTTCCGAAGAAGAACTGATTGAAAGCATTAATCGGACTCCGGAAATGAAGAAATCCGGTAAATTGAGAACGCTGCACAATGACATCAATGTCATCGTTGAGGGCTTAACCAATCCGAGTGTTAAGTTAGCGCGATGTTGTTCGCCCGTTCTCGGGGACGATATTGTTGGGTTTGTCACCAAAGGCACTGGTATCGCCGTTCATCGTCGGGAATGCAAAAACGTTAATAGTTTTGAACCTGAACGATTGATTGATGTTTTTTGGGGCACCAACATGCTCAAAAAATATGAAACAAACCTGAAGATTATGGTTTCTAATCGCGATAATATTTTAGCGGAAATCATTAATGTTGCGACCGCCAACAAAGCAAAGATTAATCTTGTTTCCGCTCAAGCAAATCGCTTGCGCGATGCCAACATTCGCTTGCGGATGGAGATTGGTAATCTAATGGAACTTGACCAAATCATTGTTAATCTTCAAAAGATACGAGGTGTGTTCTCCATCGAGAGGGTGATCAAATGAGAATTATCGTCCAAAAAGCTATCAATGCGACCGTAACGGTCGCCAACGAGATTACGGGTCATATCGATCAAGGCTATGTCTTACTCATTGGTTTCACACCAAAGGATACTCTTCCCGACTTAGAGTATTTAGCCCACAAAGTTGCTAATTTAAGAATTTATCCGGATGCAACCGGTAAAATGAACGATACCATCAAAACGGCTAAAGGTGCTATCTTATCCATCTCTCAGTTCACTGTCTATGGAGACGTATCTGATGGTAATCGGCCGAGTTTTACGCAAGCGGCAAACAAAGACATCGCTGAGCCTTTATTTGAATGTTTTAACGACATTTTGCGAAAAAAATATGGGTTAACAGTCGAAACCGGAAAATTTGGCGCCCATATGGGTGTGAATTTCACTAATGATGGCCCGGTTACCTTGCTTTTGGAAAGTAAAAAGACGACATCATAATAAGTAAATGTAATTGACTTACACGCTAATAAATACTATAATTGTGTTTAGATATTCAAAACAGTTACTAAAGTGGAGGAATTATAGATGGAAAAGAAACTAGTAATTTTTGAAAAAATAAAAACCATCATTATCACCGAGTTAGGCGTAAAACCCGAGAAAGTTGTTTTAGAAGCCTGTCTCGCCGATGATTTTGGCGCTGATTCACTTGATGCTCTCGAATTGTTCAATCAAATCGAAAGTGAATTTTTAGTTTCAATTTCTGATGAAGCTGCCACTAAAATGCACACCGTAAACGACATGGTCGAATACGTAGCTGATCATATTAATCCCAAATATTTTGAATAACAACCAATAGAGCGTTACCAAAACCTCTTAATTGTGGGATATCGTCCTTTTTTAGAGGACGATTTTTTCTTAAAAGGAGCGATATAATGATTACAAAGGTTAAAGGAACATATGACATTTTGCCTTCCGAAACCCGAAAGTGGCAAGAATTAGAAGCCGTTATCTTTCAAGTTTCACGTCTCTACAATTTTAAAGAAATTCGGACGCCAATTTTTGAAGCTTCCGAATTATTTCATCGCTCAGTGGGTGAAGCTTCCGATATCGTCAAAAAAGAAACTTATGATTTTTCTGATCGGGGTGATCGTTTAATTACTCTACGTCCCGAAGGAACCGCGGCGATAGTGAGAAGTGTTATTGAAAACAAACTATATGCCGACCCTATTCAACCGCAAAAGCTTTATTATGTGGGACCGATGTTTCGATATGAACGACCACAGAAAGGCCGCCAACGCCAATTTCATCAGTTTGGTGCCGAAGCTTTAGGATCATATTCGCCAGCCCTCGATGCCGAAGTGATAGCGTATGCCATTACTTTGTTAAAGGCATTACGGATTCCCAATGTCAGCGTTAAAATCAATTCTCTGGGTGACTCAGATAGTAAAGCCGCTTACCGTACGGAACTTTTGCAGTATCTAAAACCCAAAATCAGTGAATTATGTCCCGATTGTCAAGCACGTTTTAAAGTCAATCCGCTTCGCGTTCTTGATTGTAAAATCGACAAGGACTCACCAATTTTAGTAAATGCTCCCAAACCGCTTGATTCATTATCACTCGTGGCTAAAACCCATTTTCAAGGTGTTTTATCGCGTTTGGACGCGATGGGAATTGCTTATGTGGTTGATAAGTCATTGGTCCGCGGTCTTGACTATTATACCCATACCGTTTTTGAATTTGAAGCTGACTTACCAACTCTTGGAGCCCAAGCAACCCTGGGTGGAGGCGGTCGTTATAACGATTTAGTAAAAAGTTTGGACGGACCGGATTATCCCGCCGTTGGGTTCGCTTTTGGTATAGAAAGATTATTATTGGCACTTGAAAGCGGCGAGAAAGCCCCCAAAGAAAATTATATTCATGCTTTTATGATCGTGCTTGGTGAGCGATCACAACCGAAAGCGGCAGAGCTGTTGATTGACTTACGTCATGGTGGGTTAATCGTTGATACTGACTTTTTAATGCGCCCACTCAAAACGCAATTTAAGCAAGCTGAACGCTTAAATGCAATGTATATTATCATCTTCGGTGACGATGAACTAAACAATGATGTCGTTAATGTTAAAAACGCTAAAACTGGCGTTCAAGAAACAATCAAAACCATTGATTTATATCAGTATATTGTAAAGGGAATTCAAAATCAAACATCAACGTGCAGTGGCCATTGTGATTCCTGCGAAGATGAGTGTTAAGTTTTTAATACAACTGTTTTTTTTGTTTTGACTATGATATAATAAAAAACGATAGGATGTGATTCGCGTGCGAAAAAAAACATTCTCGGATGAGTCATTGACCAAGGTCATCAAGATATTAGCCATCGTTTTGCTTACTTTGGTGATTTTTTTCATGGCCAGTCAGTTTTCGGAATTATGGGATTGGGTTTTTGACGCGCTAAAATCCGTTATCGTCCCTGTGGGACTTGGATATTTGATTGCCCTTATCGTTTTTCCATTAATCAAGTATTTGGAAAAAAAAGGAATTGGGCCGCGGGGTTTGTCGCTTGCCATCGTCTTTGTCATTATGGCCGGCATCATCTTCGCCGCTTTCTACTTCCTAGTACCTATGATCATCAATGAAATCACTAACTTTTTCACTACCGATTTCGTGACGATTACTGATTATATAACCACTGACATGCGCGATGATTTCTTCTTGGGCACCGAAATATATGATCAAATCATGAATTACGTCACTGAAGCGGATCTCGTAAACAGCCTTCTTAATGATACGATACCATCCCTCATTACTTCCTTAACTAACGTGGCAATTCCGATTGTCACTACCATTTCGGTATTACCATTTATCTTACTTTATTACCTCCGTGACTATGAAATGATTGGCGAAAGGCTACGGGGCATTATTCCTCAAAAACATGAGAAGAATGCCGCTGAGCTTGGTAGCCGATTAAACCGTACAGTCGGAAAGTATCTTCAAGGTCAATTGATTTTAATGGTAGCGATTGGATCAGTCGCCACTATCGTCTATAAATTAATCGGTCTTAATTATTTTTATATCTTTGGCATCATCGTTGGAATTACAAATATCATTCCGTATTTTGGGGCGATCATCGCCGCGATTCCACCAATTATCTACGCTTTCGTCGCCAATGCCAACGGTTTTGGCCCTGGACCATTCTTAGTCTTGGGGGTTAATCTTGGTCTTCAGTTTATTGAGGGCAACATTTTCCAACCAATTATCATGGGTCATCAATTACAGATGCATCCGTTAATCATCATTTTATCGATTCTGTTTTTTGGATCATTGTTCGGGACTTTCGGCGTTGTTTTCGCCAGCCCGATTGCCGCATCTATTCGAGTCATCTATCAATTTAACAAAGAATTGAAACAGGCAAAAATGGATGTCGATGATACAAAAGGGGTCAGAGATACCTGATGATGACTCTAAAGAACAAGACCAAAATCTATTCGCAGTTCGAAATCAACGTTATTACGTTCTATGCGTCGATGATCATGATGCTGCCCATCATTTTGGTCGCGACATATGCTTTCGAACTCGATAAAATTATCAATATCAATTACTTTATTCTATGGCTTTTAGGCATTGTGGTTTTTACCACAATTGCGGGCACAATTTATTTAATCGTTAAGAAAGACCAATTAAAACGCCGCGTAAAACCCGACTATCATAGCGAATACTTTTATTTGATGTTCATCACTGCCTTTGGTGTTTTAGGCTTCTGTGTTTTGTACGATTACGCCGGAGGTAATCGGGCTTATATCGCTAATATTTTAGTAGTTTTATGCGCTTTATTAATCTATTTGTTATTACTGCTTGGACGAAAGTTCTTTAAGTTCGATTATATGAAAAAGAAATAGGGCTGCGTTTGCAGCCTTCTTTGTTAGGAGGGATCATGATGCGTTTTGCTCGATTAACCGCCTTGATTGGTAAAGAAGCTAGTATAAATCTATCTCACAAGACCGTCTTAGTCGCCGGTATCGGTGGTGTCGGTTCCTTTGCTCTTGAAGGGCTCGTCAGAAGCGGGATTGGTACTTTGATAATCATCGACAATGATGTTGTCGATATTACTAATATCAACCGGCAATTGATTGCCTTGGATTCAACGATTGGAATAAAAAAAATCGATGTTGCTCAAAAACGATTGCAAGACATTAATCCGCTGGTGAAAGTGATTACTAAAGCGATTTTTATTGACGCAACGACGATTGACTCAGTTTTTGATCGATCAATTGATTTCGTTGTTGATGCCGTCGATAATATGATGGCTAAGTTACTGTTACTCCAAAAAGCCAGCGAACTAAAGATCCCGATTATTTCTGCTATGGGGTTTGGTAATAAAATGCATCCGGAATTAATCAAAATCACTACACTAAATAAAACATCTGTATGCCCATTAGCTAAAACGATGCGACAAAAGGTTAGAGCCCTGGAGTTACCGGACGATACTCCGGTTGTTTTTTCAACAGAATTGCCAATTTTACCCATTGATCCGTTAGTTAAAATCGGATCGTCAAGTACCGTCCCATCGACGGCAGGATTAATGATGGCATCATATGTGATAAATTCGTTTATTTGCCAAACAAGAGGGAGTCAGTTATGAAAAAAATCATCTTGGCTGGAGGTTGTTTTTGGGGTATTGAAGCTTACTTTTCTCGATTAAAAGGCGTTATTTCCACTAAAGTCGGCTATACTGATGGGGAAAAGGCTAATCCAACATATTCGGATGTTTGTAATGATTCCGGCCATGTTGAAGCTTGTTTAGTGGTGTATGATGAAACCATTATTCCCTTAGAAAAAATGCTCGAGCATTTTTTCCGAATTATTGATCCAACGCAAAAAAATCGCCAAGGATATGATGTTGGAATCCAATACCGAAATGCTATTTTTTACTTTGATGAAGTTGACGAAAAAATTATCTGGGAATATTTACGGAATGTTCAAAAAAAACACAAAAAACCTTTAGAAACTTATATAAAACTTGCTTCTCCATTTTATGATGCAGAAAACTATCATCAAAGTTATTTAGAGAATAACCCTACAGGATATTGCCACATAAACCTACAGCTCATTGCCCCTAATGAGAAAAAATAGGAGGAAGCCAAGTGTTAGAATATATCAGAATTAATCCCGAAATAGAAACAGCGATTGCCAAGGGTAAACCGGTTGTTGCTTTAGAGTCGACCATCATATCTCATGGTATGCCCTACCCCGAAAACGTTAAAACAGCACTCGAGTGCGAAGCCAAAGTTCGCGATTGTGGCGCGATTCCGGCAACGATAGCCGTTCTTGATGGCAAAATCGTCGTTGGACTCACAGCGGCCCAAATCGAAATTATCGGCAAAGCAGGAGAAGCGGTAGTTAAAACAAGTCGTCGTGATCTTCCATATGTCATAAGCAAACATCTTTCCGGAGCTTTGACAGTATCAGGAACGATGATTGCTTGTGAAATCGCCGGGATTAAATTTTTCGCCACCGGTGGCATCGGCGGCGTTCACCGAGGTGCTGAAATCACTATGGACATATCTGCTGACTTAGATGAATTTGCCCATACTTCGGTATGCGTCATATGTGCTGGAGCCAAGTCAATCCTTGATTTACCAAAAACATTAGAGTACTTAGAAACCAAAGGGGTTCCGGTTGTTGGGTTTAAGACTGATTTTCTTCCTGCTTTTTTTGTCAAAACATCACCATATATTGTCAATTATCGTCTCGATACACCCGAGGCCATCGCGCAAATGGTCAAGGTTAAGTGGGATTTAGGCTTAAAAGGCGGCATCGTTATTGCCAATCCGATTCCCGATGAATACGCCGCCGATCCGAAAGTGATCGATCAAGCCATTAGCCAAGCCATCGCGGAAATGCCAAATGCTCATATTGTCGGTAAGGACACAACCCCGTATTTATTAAAGCGAATCGCACAAATCACTGGTGGCGAATCTCTTAAAGCTAATATAGCGCTAGTGTTGAACAATTGTTCTTTAGCCGCGCAAATTGCTAAAAATTATTGGAAAATGAGGGCATAATATGAAACGAGAGAATTATATATCTTGGGACGTGTACTTTATGGGAGTTGCGTATTTATCCAGCCTACGAAGCAAAGATGATTCTAGTCAGGTTGGAGCTTGTATCGTCAATTCGAAAAACCGGATTATCGGAATTGGCTATAATGGGCTCCCTATCGGATGCTCAGACGATGAGTATCCATGGGAACGCGAAGGCAAATTTCTCGATACCAAATATCCTTACGTTGTTCATGCCGAACCGAATGCGATTCTCAATTGTACGGTTCCACTTGACGGATCGCGGATTTATGTGACGTTATTTCCTTGCAATGAATGTGCAAAATTGATAATTCAGTCGGGAATCAAGGAAATAATCTATCTTGGCGATAAATATAATGGCGTTGATACCGATATCGCTTCGAAAAGGATGTTATTATCCGCAAATGTTAAGACTCGGAAAATGACCGACTTTAATCTGAAGGTGATTATCGATGAATGAACTAGCAGAAAAATATTGGCCAAAAGTCAAGTTATTGATCGTTCCTTATCTCGTCTTAATGTTTTTATTGATTTGGCCGATTGATTATTCGATATATTGCCCCGGAGGATTGGCTAACGTCTCCGATACCGTTATCATTGATTATGATGATGACAATTCCGCAATTGGATCTTTTTCAACAACTTATATTATGACCCTCAAACGACCTTCGTTTTTTCAGTTTATCGTTGCGTATTTTTCTTCGGTAACGGAAACTTATAGTTTGTCGGTTTTTGATCAAACGCATACTGACACGGAAAGTTACCAGATTAGTCAATTGCAAAAGACGACTTCGGTTCAAGTCGCTATTTTAGCGGCTTACCAAGCAATTGAAGCGGTAAAACCAGAAATCACAGTAACCGAGATTATCAAGACGCTTGTGTCTGATAAAGCCGCATATTTATCAGCATATGACCAAATCGAGTATGGCGATGAATTTATCGCTTTAGCCGGCGATAATGGTACGGTTTTACCCTTTAACTCCGAACCACAAGAGCTATGTAAAGACAATGATGCCAACAACGATGACATCGTCGATACCGTCTGCTCTTTATCGGATGCTATCGTCATCAATACTCGCCTACTACAAACATATACTTTCACCTTTCGCAATGCTAGCGGTGAAGATTATACCGTTGAATTGACAAAAGACACTGACACTGGTAAATTCGGGTTTTCGTTTACCATGTACCATTTAGTCCTCGAAACTGAAACAAGTCCGGATTTCACCGCCTTATCCTCCAATATTGGTGGACCATCAGGAGGTTTGATGACGGCATTATATATTTATGATTGCTTAGCAACTGGTGATTTGACGAATGGATTGACGATAGCCGGAACGGGTACCATCAATTATGATGGTAGTGTTGGCTATATCGGTGGTGTCAAGCAAAAAATCGCCACGGCATATTTTTTCGGAGCCGATGTTTTCTTCATGCCTTACATGGTTGACGAAACGAACATCAATTATTTAGAAGCCTTGGCCGCTTGTGAAGAATTGGGTATTAATCCCGATGGATGGTTGATTGGGGTTACGACCCTTCAAGAAGCCATCGATTATTTGGAAGGACTTGGGGAGTAGTGATGAAAAAATTAGTTGCGGAAACTTCGGCTTTGATTAAAGAATATGGATGGAATAATCTTCTAAGCGCTTTCTTAGGTGGCTTTGTGTTTTCAACGCTTGCAATCTTCCCCCTTTACATCATTTTTGTGGAAATATTATTACTATTTTCGTACTTAAAAGAGTTGTGGTTTGCTTTGCTTTTTGCCACAGCCATTGGACATATTGCTTTAATCAACGTTATGGCAATAAAAGCTTTGTTAATTAAGATACCAGTTCCGTTATCAAATCCCAAAAAGCTATTACAGATTCATGCTGCGATTGAAATGGGAATAGTTCTAATTATTGGGGTTATTGTTATTGTTTTTGTGATTCCGATGCTTTGGGTTTAGGGGAGGATTAGACATGCTAATATGGATTGTTATTGCCATCGTGTTATTAATCATCGATCAAGTAACCAAAATTATGATTGTCTCGACATTAGTCACTGAAGGAACAACTTTGCCGATCATTCAAGATTTTTTCCATTTGACGTATGTCCGTAATGCGGGAGCGGTTTTTGGAATTGGCAGCGATTCGGGATGGCTTTTTTATTTTTTCATCGGAGCCGCCATCATTGCCAGTATCGTCTTTGTCATTCTCTTTCTTAAAACGGATCATAAGAATCCCAAACTGTGGCTCTTTTCTTTGTCACTGGCTTTATTATTTGCCGGAACTTTAGGTAATTGTTGCGACCGGATTTTCCAACTTGATCACCAAGTTATTGATTTTATCGATTTTCGCGGTATTTGGCCGTATATTTTTAATGTTGCGGATATGTGTCTTTCCGTCGGTATCGCTTGTTTCTTAATCGATCAGTTGCTTTTAGAACCACGAAGGGTGAAAAAAAATGAGCAGACCGGAGTTTGAAGAAGCGCTCGAATATGTTGTTACGAGCACGGACGAACTTGAGCGTCTTGACAAGTTTGTCGCTAAGATATACCCGCAATTTTCCCGAACTTTAGTGCAAAAAGCCATTGACGAAAAAATGCTTGAGGTCAATGGGAAATATGTAAATAGTCATTATATTGTTCGACCCAACGATATAATCGTCTTTATGGACGTTCCGATTGCAGAAATGAATTTGACGGCGGAAAACATTCCATTAAGTATTATCTATGAAGATGACGATGTCTTAGTTGTCGATAAACCCACAGGGATGGTTGT